>Ga0209169_10002149_pt1 | contig 11955 bp, 10 predicted proteins | sample HubBroMetageWRM4_FD_188346 | JGI IMG/M metagenome (GOLD analysis project Ga0209169, IMG submission 188346) | Warmed soil microbial communities from the Hubbard Brook experimental Forest, New Hampshire - Hubbard Brook CCASE Soil Metagenome WRM 4... | ecosystem: Environmental > Terrestrial > Soil...
GCAGTGTTGTATCCGCCGTGCGCGGCGCGGTTTCTGATCGAGCGCGCGATGCGAAGCGGCGCAAAGATGCGAAGCGGCGCAGTGACGCAGATTAGCGAAGGACGCATCGCGCTTTCCGATGGAACCGAAGTACGAGCGAAAATTATTGTGAATGCAACGGGAGCCGACGCGCCCACGCTGACTCCCGGAGTTGAGATCAAAAAGCGCAAGGGACATCTGGTCATCACAGATCGTTATGCGGGATTTCTGCGGCATCAATTGGTCGAGCTTGGATATCTAAAAAGCGCTCATTCAGTAGCCAGCGATTCGGTCGCATTCAATGCACAGCCGCGGCGCACGGGGCAGATTCTGATTGGCTCATCGCGGCAATTTGGAGCCGAGCATAAAGAAGCAGATCAGGCGATTCTGACGCGAATGCTGCAACGCGCGCAGGAATATATGCCGGCGCTGGGTATGATGTCGGCGGTGCGCACGTGGACGGGATTTCGCGCGGCGACTCCCGACAAGCTTCCGTTGATCGGACCCTCGAAGGACAGAACGGTGTTTCTGGCGACCGGACATGAGGGGCTTGGAATTACGACGTCTCTGGGAACGGCGAGGATTCTGGTGGATCAGGTCACGGGCGCGAAGCCAGAGATTCCGATCGAGCCATATCTGCCCAATCGAAGCGTGAAGGAACACGCGCATTAGTTAGCAAGATCATGGCTAAGAAGATCATGCCTGGCGAGATGACAGTTACGGTGAACGGCCGAAGTGTTTCCATCGCCACGGATACGACCGTCGCGGCGGCGATCATGATCTCCGGGCAAGCGTGCCGGACCTCGGTGAGCGGCGAAGCGCGCGGGCCGCTCTGTGGAATGGGAATCTGCTTCGAATGCCGCGCCACCATCAACGGCGTTCCGCATTGTCGAAGCTGCCAGATTTTGTGCGCGCCGGGGATGGACGTAAGAACGGACGCTAAGTGAGCAACGTGGGGTTAGGCACGAGTTGTGCAGTTTGGCTCACGTTTAGCGCCGGGTTAACGGGAGATCCCATTCGACGCGCTTTCGCTTGCTCAGGGCAGGCTCTTCGCTCCGCCTGAAAAACGGCTTCGCGCAGGATGACGCCAAGTGAAGATTTTAAATGGATAACGACTCTCAGCGCTTCGATGTGCTCGTGATTGGCGCGGGCCCGGCCGGCATGGCTGCTGCGGTTCGTGCCGCGGAGTGCGGCGCGCGCGTTGGCGTGGTGGACGATAACGCTGCGTTTGGCGGGCAGATTTGGCGCGGCTCACAGAACGACCATGGGCCTGAAGCGGAGAGATGGCGCAAGCGAATCGATGGGGTATCGATCGCGAAGCTCTTCGGCCAAAGAATATTTCACCAGCCCGAGCCCGGCGTTCTTCTCGCTGAAGGGGCGGACAATCTGCACGAGTTGCGTTATCGCACTCTGATCATCGCGACGGGCGCGCGCGAGCGCTTTCTTCCCTTCCCCGGATGGATACTTCCCAATGTGATGGGCGCAGGCGGATTGCAGGCGATGGTCAAGAGCGGCTTGCCGATTCGCGGCAAGCGGGTTGTTGTCGCGGGCACCGGGCCGTTGTTGCTGGCGGTCGCCGCATACCTGCGCAAGCATGGAGCAGAGATTCCGATCATTTGCGAGCAGGCTTCGTGGAGCAAGCTGGCGCAGTTTGGAATCGCGCTCTTGAGCAATCCAGAAAAAATTGGACAGGGACTTCGGCTGAAAAGAGATCTTGCCGGAGTTCCGTTTGCCGTCAATAGCTGGCCGGTGGCGGCGCACGGAGCAAATGCGCTGGAGGCCGTCACGGTTTCGCGCGGGGGCGAGTCCAAGAAAATTGCTTGCGATTATCTGGCGTGCGGTTTTCATCTGGTACCGAATGTTGAATTGCCGCTGCTGCTGGGATGCAAGCTCGCGAATGGATACGTTGCGGTGGATGACTTCCAGCAGACTACGGAGCCCAATGTTTTTTGCGCGGGTGAACCGACCGGCATTGGAGGAGTGGAGTCGTCGCTGATCGAAGGAGAGATCGCGGGGCTTGCCGCGGCCGGGCGTGGCGATGACGCGCGGGCCTTGTTCGGAAGGCGGCGCCGGACACGGAGTTTCGCCCATCGCATGGATCGCGCATTCCGGCTGCGCAAGGAGCTGGCGAGTTTAGCGGCGGCGGAGACGATCGTATGCCGTTGCGAGGATGTGGTGTATTCGCGGCTGCAAGCGCATGACTCGTGGCGGTCGGCCAAACTGCATACACGCTGCGGCATGGGTCCGTGTCAGGGGAGAATCTGCGGCCCGGCAACGGAATTTATATTTGGATGGAAACCGGATTCGGTGCGGCCACCGATTTTTCCCGCACGGATCGCGGATCTGGCGAACGCAGGCAAAGGGCCGGAATAGTAGCCGCGGTTTGGCTTACGCGTCTGGCCGGTTGCGCGGGAGATCCATTCACTGCGCCTGAAGAACGGCTCCGTTCAGGATGACGCCAAATAAAGGGTTGCCGCGCTAGGACCCGGCGCGCATTTCGCTGGAGACTCCACCGGCCGCCGGAAGATAGGCTTTGAGCGTGTAATCCATGACCATACGGTCGGCGCTGAAACGCCAGCCCAGGGTGCGGATGGCGCGCTTCATGCGGCGAATCCAGCCGCGGGGCAGGCCATCGCGATCACGCTGGTAGTAAAGCGGGATCACGTCTTCGCGCAGCGTGCGCAATAGATCCTCTCCGTCGCGGGCGTCGTGGACACTCATGTTGGAGTGCGTGCGTCCCGTGCCGATTGCAAATCCGTTCATGCCGTCGTAGGCCTCGGCCCACCATCCGTCGAGGATGGAGAGATTCAAGCCGCCGTTGAGCACGACTTTTTGACCGCTCGTGCCTGACGCCTCAAGCGGGCGGCGCGGATTGTTGAGCCACACATCCACGCCCTGCACAAAGTAACGGCCGACGTTGATGTCATAGTCCTCGACGAAAACAAACTTGTCGCCGAACTGGCGGTCGCGCATGAGTTCCGCAATCTGCTGCAGGATGCGCTTGCCCGGTTCATCGAGCGGATGGGCCTTGCCGGCGAAGACAAACTGCACCGGCCGATTCGGATCGTTGACCATGGTGGCGAGCCGCTCAATATCTCGCAGGATTAAATTGGCGCGCTTGTAAGTGGCGAAGCGGCGCGCGAAGCCGATAGTCAGAGCGTCCGGGCTCAGAATGGTCTGGAGGCGCTCCAGCATCTCCACTTTTTCGCCACGGCGCTCGGCCTGGATAAATGCGCGGCGACGGACAAACTCGAGAAGCTGCGACTTGAGGCTGAGATGCGCCTCCCACAGCTCGCCGTCATCGATGTTCTCGATGCCCTCCCAGATTTTGGCTTCGCTGCTGCGCTGGTGCCATCCCGGTCCGAGATGGCGGCCGTAAAGGCGCGACATCTGCGGAGCCAGCCAGGAGTGGACGTGAACACCGTTCGTGATGTGCCCGATGGGAACTTCGTCTTCCGGCTTGCCGCGAAATAAGTTGGTCCACATGGCGCGCGACACTTCGCCGTGCAGGGCGGAGACGGCGTTGGCCCGGCGCGAAAGCCGCATGGCTAGCACGGTCATGCAGAAAAGTTCTTCATTATTCGAGGTATTTTCCCGGCCGAGTCCCAGCAGGCTCTCCTGCGAGAGGCCGAGCGCTTCCCGAAGCGGTCCGATATGCTCCTCGACCAGCGCCGCGTCGAAGCGGTCATGCCCTGCCGGTACAGGCGTGTGGGTGGTGAAAACGACTTCGCGCGAGATGCGCGGCACAGCGGCATCAAAGCCGATGCCTTCATCTTCCATCCGCATACGAATGGCTTCGAGGACCGCGAATGCGCTATGGCCTTCGTTGAGATGAAGAACTCCGGGAGAAATGCCGAGAGCCTTCAGCGCGCGCAGTCCGCCAACTCCGAGCAAAACTTCCTGGCGAATGCGAATTCGCAGATCGCCGCCGTACAGACGCGAAGTCAGCTCGCGGTCTTCCGGAGCGTTGCCTTCGACATCGGAATCGAGCAGCAGCAGGTCGCGTCGGCCTACCTTCACGCGCCACACCTTGGCGTAAAGGCGGCCACTACGCGTTTCGATTTCGACGACAACCGGCCTGCCATCTTTGCTGAGGGCAACTTCCATCGGCAACTGCGTAACGTCGGTCTCAAGGTATTCTTCGCGCTGCCATCCCGAGACATCGAGGCGCTGCCGGAAATATCCCTGGCCATAGAAGAGGCCGATACCGACCAGCGGAATATCGAGATCGGAGGCGCTCTTAATGTGATCGCCGGCGAGCACACCTAATCCGCCGGAATACACCGGCAAGGATTCATGAATGCCGAATTCAGCGGAAAAATATGCAACCGGGTGCGGACGCAATACGCCGGCGTGGCGAGTTCCCCAGGTACGATCCGTTTCCAGATACTCGAGCAAGCGGCGGTAGGCATAGTTCACGCGGCTGTGCAGCATGAGTTCCGTGGCGCGAGCCTCGAGCTTGGCCAGCGGCAACTCAGCCAGCAGCGCCACCGGATTGTGATTCAGCTCATTCCAGCGTCCGGGATCGAGATCGAGAAATAGGCTGGAAGAGTTGTCATCCCAGCTCCACCAGAGATTGCGCGCGAGTTCCCAGAGCCGCTCCTGCAAAGGGGCGATGAAACGATCCAGCGTGCGAGCTTCGCTCACAACTGGCGCGACCTGCGTGGCAGCCTCGGTGAGCAGGCGAATTTCGTCATCGCTGAAGATGCGGGCGTCAACGGTCTGGACAACCAGGACTCCCTGCAGGACGCCGCGATCGACCAGTGGAACTCCCAGAAACGACTGGTACGCTTCCTCGCCGGCCTCTTTGAAATACTTGAAGCGGGGATGGTTCTTCACCTGGCTCACCGATACGGGCCGCACTTGCTCGGCAACGAGTCCGGTAAGGCCTTCATTCACCGCCATCCGAAGGGTGCCGACGCAATCATGCTTGAGCCCGACCGTTGCCGCGAGCACGAGGTTGGCACGGTCTGGTTCCAGCAGGTAAGCGGAGCAAACATCGGTGCGGAAGCGCTTGGCGATGAGCGCCACCACGTTGGCGAGGGTTTCGGCGGGCTTGCCGCCATCCCCGGCGAGGTTTTCGATTTCCTGAAGAGTCAGTACATGGCTGACATCTTTGGCACTCACGGCCTGTGTGCTCACAGATTGTTCCTTTACTTCGGCGACTTGCTCAGATCGGTCCAATCGGCCTGGGCCCCCTTCGATCATGGAACTCCGCTTCAACCAGCCCTTTGATGATGGCATAGTCGGCGCGGTTTGGAGAACATTCAGGCTTCTATTTTATGCAGATCGGCAGCCGCGTTACCTTCCCCAGTAAACGAAAGTACTGTGGAAATCTCGGCGAGTAGCCCGCGAACTTGCCCAGACTTGCATTGCATATGGGGATTCCCTAGGAGTAGAATTTCGCCCATTCCAGCCTTCAACAATCGGCAACGTGTATCCAGCCTGCGAGTTATGGTTTTTCGCGCAAGCGTTTTGTTTCTTGGGCCAGAAAGATCGCGGGCATAATCCGCCCGCGCAAGTCGATGGCGACGTTTTTGTCGCGCTTTTTTCGCACCAGGGAGTGGCCGATGACAGGAAATACCGCACGCCAGCGTTTGCTTAAGACAGCCTTCTCCAGCACAGCGTTGATCCTCATGACCGCCTTCGGATGGTTTTTGATTGGCCACGCCACAGCGCCAGTGCGCCAGGGCCTGCCGACGGACTGGAGCCATCGCCACCTGATTTTTTCGCAACCCACGACGCCGGAACAGGCGGCGCGCCTGAAGCAGGATCCGCGCTACTGGCAGCAGTGGTATCGGCAGAACGCGACGCGCGTCCTGGCGCCGGATTCCGTGGAGCCGATTGCCGTGCATCTGGGCGATACATGGAGCAGGAACAGGGTGGGCGATTGGTCCGTGAATTTGGGAAGTGGCGGCACGGCTGGCGCCGGCAACTTTCCCGCCAAGTATTCGTTCCGAACTACGACGGCCAGCTGCACCAACGACTATGTCGTTTTTGCAACAGGGCTGGCGGGCGCCTCGAACCAGGCCAGCATCGTTGCCTACAACAATCTTTATTCTGGTTGCGGCGGCACGGTTCCCCAGGTTTATTGGGCTTACAACACGAATGCCGGCGTGATCATGACTTCGCCCGTGATTTCCGGCGACGGGACGCAGATCGCATTTGCGCAGACCACCAGTGGAAGCAGCGGCCTCGGCAGTCTGGCTGTGTTGAAGTTTCTGCCTTCCGCGACTGATACCGTGATTTCGCCAACGACGCTTTTGCCGGTCGCCTCGACCGCTTATCGAAACTGCACTGCGCCCTGCATGGTCGAGATTCCCCTGGTCACCAGCCACGGAGTCCAACTGGACGACCGAACCTCCTCGGCCTTTCCTGACTACACGCACGACATTCTTTGGGTCGGCAGCACGGTAAGCTGGCTGCACCAGATTGCCGGGGTATTTCGCGGCAATCCTGCTGAAGTAACGACAGGAGGCTTCCCGGTTCAGCTGAACCCGACCAATCCGACAACTTTATCAAGTCCGGTTTACGACTACACATCGAACACCGTGTTCGTCGGCGACTATGGCGGGTATGTTTATTCCCTGAACCCAAATTTGGTGAATGTTACGCAGTCTGCCCAAATTGACCACGGCGCGGGCATCGTTGCCGGTCCTATCGTCGACGGCATGGCGGAACAGTTGTATGTTTTCGCCTCGAACGATGGCACTACGTTATGCGCTGGCACCGAACCGTGTTCGGCAGTCTTCCAGTTCTCCATTACCGCAGGCCTGGCTTTGAGCACAAAAGCCGTGGTCGGCACCAGCGCCGCAGCCCCGGCTCCACTTTTTGACGGAGCATTCGACAGCGCCTATGAGGCGTCGAGCAATGCCACCGGAAATCTTTATGTGTGCGGCAACACCGGCGGCCCGCCGATTCTTTATCAGGTGCCGATTTCCGGGGGCGTGATGCAAGCGGTGGTCGCGGGCCCCGTGATATCCAACGCGACAGCCGCGTGCTCGCCGGTAACCGACCTGGCAAATCCAAATGCGACCGGCTTCGCGAATTCGGAATGGCTCTTTGCCAGCACTACGGCCGGGGGGCTGGGCAGCAACTGCGCCACCGGCGCCTGCCTGATGAATTTCGGCGATGCGCCGTGGCAACATGGCACAACCTATGTCGCGGGCCAGCAGGTGCTCGACTCGAATTTGGAGATTCAAAACGTGCTTACGGGTGGAACATCGGGTGCGACACATCCCACATGGAGCACGACCGTCGGGGGCAACACGACGGACGGTGGCGTTCATTGGCTGAATCAGGGGACTCTGGCCGCCTCATATACCGCGTGGCAAGCGCTCCATCTTTATACGGTCAACACCACCATTATCGACAGCAATGGCTATATTGAACTGGCTAGCAGCGTCGCGGGCTTATCCGGCGCAACCAATCCCACTTGGAAAACAACCCTGAACGCCAACACGACGGATGGCTTGGTGACTTGGAAAAATCTGGGGCCGGCTGCAACGGCCAGCTATGCGTCTGCCGGGGGCACCAGCGGTATTATCCTGGACAACGTCGTGGGATCGGGCACGCTGGCGGGCGCATCACAGATTTACTTCACCACGCAGGGCAATCAAACTTGCGCAACCGGCGGTACCGGAGGCTGCGCCATACAGGCATCGCAATCTGCATTACAATAGTCTCGCTCAAAAGGTTCTCCTATGAATACGAACGGCTCCTCCTCCGAAACTCAGCGAACTGCTGTCGCCAAAAAACCGTACGAGAAACCGACGTTCCGCTACGAGAAAGTCTTCGTAACCAGCGCACTCACGTGCGGCAAGATCACCTCCACGCAGAGTGGTTGCGGTCTCAATACGAGAGTGTCATGAGTTCTGATCCGGCAGTGGTTACGGTCCACGCAGACCAAGGCCACGCTCTCAAGTGTGAACTGGCCGCAGAGTCGCTGCGCGTATCTGGCCGCCTGCGCTTGCGAGTTACGGGATGGAGCATGCTGCCGACGATCTGCCCCGGCGATACACTCATCATCGAGCGCGCCGATGCCAGAGTGGTATCCGAAGGTGACATCGTCTTGTGCGCTCGCGAGAACCGGTTCGTGGTGCATCGCATCGTGGCAAGGCATGCTGACGCTATTACGACCCAAGGCGACGCGATGCCGCAGACCGATCCGCCAGTCCCGGATCAGGATCTGCTGGGCAAAGTAGCCTCGATCGAACGGAACGGCAGGTGCGTCATACCGGGCAAGAAAATGAGCCTGCGTAACCGCGCCCTCGCCACTGCAGTCCAGCACTCCAATCTTGCCGCCCGCGTAGTTGTTGGCGTACACGGCATGAGCCAGCGCACTCCGATGGAAAATTCACCGCAGATTGCACTTCGTCCGAGCAAACCTTGCCAGAGTTGACTACCGAAGTCGAGCGTCTGAGCCTCGTGATCGAAATCGGAGGCATGCCTGTCCGCGTTAACACGACTGATCCCGGCTTCGTCACCATGCTCCAGGATCGCTACGCCGGATACGTTCTGGAAGCTAATGCTTCTGAACCGGGAAACGCCGAGATCGAGTTCGACGTCGATCTGGTTGTGCCTACAGGCGGTCCCGACGAAGATGTTCGCGTAACTCGCAGCCCTGACTGCTGGACGGTCACCCGTGGCGACTTTCACGCCGAGTGGTCCCCCTCCACGCGCCGCGGACGCATTCGCCAGTCCGCCAATCCCTATTCGATTGATGCCGTGTTGCGCATCACGCATACGCTCGTGCTGGCGCGGCAGGGCGGATTTCTGATGCACTCGGCGAGCGCGATCCGCAACGGCCGGGCGTTTCTCTTCTCCGGCGTTTCCGGCGCCGGCAAGACTACGATTTCGCGCCTTGCTCCGCCCGACGCGACGTTGCTCACCGACGAAATTTCCTACGTTCGCAAGCGTGGTGACGGCTACGTGGCCTATGGCACTCCCTTCACCGGAGAGTTGGCGAAGATCGGCGAAAATGTTTCCGCGCCGCTTGCGACCCTATATCTGCTGGCGAAGGGGCCCGAGAATCGCATCGACGAAGTCGCGCCCGGCGAAGCCGCGAGATCTGTTCTTGCCAATATGCTCTTTTTCGCGGAAGATGAAGAACTCGTGCAGGCCACATTTCATTCCGCGTTCGAATTCGCCAGCCGCGTGCCGGTTCGCCGGCTCACGTTCGTGCCCGATGTGCGCGTGTGGGAGATGATCCGATGAGCCGCATCTATCTCGCACGTAATCCAAAAGTTGCAGCGCGCAGCATCGACGGCGAAATGATGATCATGTCCGGCCGCGACTCGACTTTGTTCACGCTCAATCGGACCGCGACGATTCTGTGGCAAGCCGCTGACGGCGCGACGCCACTCGACGAAATCGTGGACCATCGAATCTGCGTCGAATTCGAGGTCGAACGCGGCGAAGCCTTGCAGGACGCCGAATCTCTGGCCCGCGAACTGGCCAGCCACGAAATTTTGCAGATCTCGGAACAGCCGATAGCGGCATCTTCTACGGCAACACCAGCGGCAGGTTCACGATGAGCGGGATCATGGACCAGATGACCGCGAAGGCGCTCGCGCTGAACATTCCGTTAAGCGCTCACATCGACATCACCTACCGCTGCAATGAACGTTGCGTGCACTGCTATCTTGACCACGACGACCACGGCGAGATGACCACAGCCGAGATCAAGCACCTGCTCGATGAAATGGCCGAGGCCGGAGTTTTCATTCTCACGTTGAGCGGCGGCGAGATTTTTCTGCGCAAAGACTTCTTCGAGATTCTCGAGCACGCACGGCAGCTCATGTTCTGCGTGAAGCTCAAGACCAATGCGGTGCTGATTCGCGAGCGCGAGGCGCAGCGGCTGAAAGAACTGCACGTGGAATCGGTCCAGATCAGTATTTACTCGCATCGTCCTGAAGTTCACGACGCCATCACGCTGGTTCCGGGATCACTCAAGCGCTCGATCGATGGCATCCGCATGCTTAAAGCGCAGGGGCTGAACGTAAAGATCGCAAACGTTCTGATGACGCAGAACATGGCCGACTATCGCGGCGTGCGAGCTTTGGCCGAGGAGTTGGGCGTAGAGAGTACGCTGGACCCAACCGTCACACCAATGCTCGACGGCAACCGCGAGCCGCTGAATCTAGGCGTCAACGTGGACGCGCTGCGGCAGGTCTTCCGCGATGAATCCCTGGTGGGCAATGCGGAAGAATTTTGCGCCATCCCATCCGCGGAGGGCGCGCCCGATCTTGACGCGACACCGTGCAGCGCGGGCCATACCGCCTGCTATGTCTCACCCTACGGCGAAGTTTTCCCTTGCGTCGCGTTTCCCTATGCGACGGGAAATGTGCGCCGCCAGCGCTTCGCCGACATCTGGCATCACTCCGAACAGATGAACGAAGTGCGGGCCATCCGGGTGAAAGACCTGACGACATGCACTTCGTGTACGCATGTCACGAGTTGCAGTCGCTGCCCCGGCCTTGCCTACTTGGAGGGCAATATGCGCGGCCCCTCCACACAGGACTGCGAGAAATCGTTCGCGCGCACCGGAGTTCCTTCGGCTAACATGCTGGCAAAAAAACAGCGAGCCGCCGCAAACCTGGTGCAAATCCGCGCACTTCCAACTCTAGCCAGCGCGAGCGTGTGAAACCTACGTCGGCGAATTCTAATCCTGCAATTTCAAATCCCTCGGTTTCGAACAACGACGTACCTTCTGCGACCCATGACCACGAATGGTCCGTCCTATTGGCCGCATGTTCGTTAGAGCTTGTAGCGGAAAGAAATCAACGCCTCCATTCCCTTCTGCGGCGCCCGGTTCACTGGCAATCTCTTTTCGATCTTGCCCAGCGTCACGGCGTGCAGCAACTCGTATATGTGGCGCTGGCAGCGGGTTCAGCGCCAATTGCTGCGGAGCAAATGCCTCCGTTGCAGCAGATCCATCAACTGAATCTGCGTAAAGCACTGCTCTTGTCACGGGAACTTATCCGCATCGTCGATCACCTTTCCGCGCTAGGCATTGAAACCATGCCCTACAAGGGCCTCGCGCTGGCGGAAGCGATCTACGGCGACATCGCTCTGCGGCAGTCCGGCGACATCGATTTGCTCATTCGCCCGCAAGATTTCTCGCGCGTGCGCGACGCGGTGCGCGATATTGGATTCACTTCCCACTCGCATCTTTCTGCGGCACAGGAGCGCGCCCATTTGAAATCCGGATACGAGTATTCGTTCGACGGAGCCGCCGGACCGAATCTTCTCGAAGTTCAGTGGGCCGTTCAGCCCAGGTTCTACTCCATCGACTTCGACATGGATGGAATCTTCGAGCGCGCGGTGACGGTGAATGTTGCAGGGCATGCGATGAAAACTCCTTCGCCGGAAGATCTCTTCCTCGTGCTTTCGGCGCACGCCGCGAAACATGTCTGGGGACGGCTCATCTGGCTCTGTGATCTCGCCCGAATCATGACGCTGCCGAATCTCGATTGGGAGTGGATCGCCTCACAGGCAAACGAACTGGGGATCGCGCGCATCATGGGAATAACGATGGTCCTGGCGAATCGGTTGCTCGGAGCCGCGATTCCGAGCGCAGCCGCCCAAGCTGGTTTCAAATTCGATGACACTGAAACCGCGGCTTTCGGCGAGGAGATTCAAACTCACATGGCGGGCGAGAACGCTTACAACGTGGAATCGCTCGCATATTTTCGCTTGATGTTGCGCCTGCGGGAACGCGCATCCGATCGTCGGCGATTCCTGTGGCGGCTCGTCTTCACTCCCGGCCCGGGTGAGTGGGATGCGGTCCCACTCCCAGCGCCGCTATTTCCGTTGTATCGCCTCGTTCGACTATCGCGGCTGGCAGCGCGACTGCTCCGCCAATAAATTTGATAACTACATCTGCTGCGCAGACACCGCTTTCCAATCCCTCATAAATAAGACGAACATCGCCAC
>Ga0209169_10002151_pt1 | contig 11948 bp, 7 predicted proteins | sample HubBroMetageWRM4_FD_188346 | JGI IMG/M metagenome (GOLD analysis project Ga0209169, IMG submission 188346) | Warmed soil microbial communities from the Hubbard Brook experimental Forest, New Hampshire - Hubbard Brook CCASE Soil Metagenome WRM 4... | ecosystem: Environmental > Terrestrial > Soil...
GAGGACATATCCATCGCGTCCTGCCGCGTAGCGATGAGATCAACTCCGGGTACGCTTGCTTTTTCCTGCGGGAATGAGTTGATCGCTGCAAGTGCAATCAAAGCGCCGAATAACACCATCAAGTCCTTCCACATCCTTGCCTCCCGTACAGTGCTCACCTCTTCCCTTCTTGACCGTCGGAGCGGTTGACGAAAGGACAAACCAAAGCATACCTTGTTTTACAAGGCTTGGTTAAGCAAGGTAGGAGGGCAGATTGAAAATCGATAGAGAATTCTTAAAAGGAAGTGTAAGCTTGCTGCTCCTTCACCTGCTTTCGCGGGCGGATATGTACGGCTATGAAATTCTTCAGGAAGCCTCACGCCGCAGCGCCAACGCCTTCGATTTGAAAGAGGGCACCGTCTACCCTGCACTGCATCAACTCGAGAAGAAGGGCTACATCAAGGCCGAATGGCGTACGGCTGAAAACGGTAGGGAACGCAAGTACTACTCTCTGACCGCTAAAGGCAGAAAAGCCGCAGTGGCGTATGAGAAACAATGGCAGCACCTAACTGGTGCAATCGCAGCAATACTGGAGAGCGAGTAAATGCGTGCCATGGACGAACTGATTCACGGCGTTGTGACTTGTTCACAGATCCCGTCAGTCAGGCTGCGGCAGGAGATTCAGCGGGAGCTTCGTACCCACATGGAGGATTTCGTCGCGGCCGTCCGAGAGGCGGGACATCGAGATCATGAAATCGAAATATTGTTGCGGTCTCACTTTGGAGATCCCCGACAAATCGCCGAAGATTTTGCCTGGGTTTACAGGTGCGACCGTCGGGAGCTTCTGATTTTCTCTTATGCGGTCTCGACGTTAGTGATCGCAAGTTCTCTGTTACTGGCAATTTTGGCGATACAGACAGGCCTAGCGGCCAGTTTCGGCACGCCTGTCCTGCAGATGGTCGCGAGTAGGCATACGGTGATTGAAGCGCTAGACATTTTGGCGTGCGTGGCTGTCTATCTGGCCGCGACTTCGTTGGAATCGCTCTTCGAAAACTACTGGTTCCTGAAGGCTGCTTTGCTGCTGACGGGGCTCATTGTTGTTCTTATCGTCGGCTGCACATTGGCGGGTTTGCACATAACCTTCCTTGTTTATGGATTGATCGCGGGCTTGTTCCTTCGAGCAGTGCGGCTCTTTGTTCACTCGAAGATCGCACGCGCCGGCATCGTTCTATTTTGCTTCGCCTTCGCCGGCCTTGCGTTCGCTCTTCTGCGATCGCCCATCTCAGTGGTTGGCACAATGGCAGCGTGCGCCAGTTGGCTTGCCTTGGGAGCGGGCTACGTTGTCATGACCGCCGCCGCGCCGCGAGTCGATGCGTCACTTCGACTCGCGCTGCAACGGATTTGAGCGAGTCCAGAGGGGAGAAACTCACGTGAGAAAGTATGCGATCGCTCTGGCTGGATTCCCATTGCTCGCGTTGGTCTCACCAATAGAAGCGCATTTCAGACTACTCTCGCCTGCACCTTGGATTGAGGAATCGGACGAATTTGGCGACCCGCAGTGGTCGTATCCATGCGGGGAAACATTGACTGATCCGGGCGTACCGACGGGGGCCGTTACGAAACTCCGAGGCGGTGAAAGGCTTCACCTCCGTATCCGCGAGATGGCTTTCCATCCCGGGTTTTACCGTGTCGCCCTCGCCGTAAATTCGCGCAGTGAACTCCCAGCGGACCCCGAAGCGATCAGCGTAACCGCTGCGGACGGTCGTCAGCGGTCAGTCGCGGGGGCCATTCATTATCCGCCGGCACCGCCAATCCTCGCGGACGGCTTGTTCATGCACGACGTGCCTTTGGATAAAGACCAGGAAGCTGATATCGAGATTCCGAACATTAACTGCGCAAAATGCACTTTGCAGGTGATCGAGTTCATGGCTGGTCACACCAGAAATCCCGATGGTGATTACACCTACCACCATTGCGCAGACTTGCAGATACGCGCTGATCCGAATAAACCGATGGATACGAGGTTTCCAATTCATAAATAAGCAGCGCTGACAGCTTGTCCGGTCCCTGACACACGAAGCGCGAAAGTTTCTTTGATCGAGTTTGATTTCTGGCCCGGTGACGGCGAATTCAAGATCGCGGCGATTCCCTATTGCCCGACTCGCCATGGGGAAGCCGTTTTCCAACTCAACACTCTTTGGTCGCCCATTCCGTGGACTTGTCGGTGTGGCAGGAGGTACAGGGGTTCGGCATCTTGTACTTGTCGGTCATCGCGGGAGTAATGAACTTAAGGTGTGCGAGCTGACAAAGGACCCGGGTACGCCCTCCGTCTCGATCTTAGGCATGTGACAGGAACGCACCGGCTTCCGGGACTACCGCTTTTATGGTGTGTGTGCTCTTCCAGAGTCGCGGTGCGTGGGCCTTCGGTGAGGTTGGTCCGTGGCAATCAAGGCAGAGCTGGTCGGCGGGCTTACGAAGCTGCGCGTAATTGTCTGTCCCATGAACATCGTGGCAGGAGGCACAGGTCACTCCATGCTTGTACATCACACTCTGCACGAAATCGTTGCCCTGAATCCGGTTCTTGTGTCCCGTGCCGTCGGCGTAATGGAAGAAGTCAGTTTGCCCAAGAGTGATGTCTTCGAGCTTCCAATAATCTGCAAGGCGCAGACCGACGTGATAGCCAACAGGCCAGTCGTAGGCTTTGCCATCGAATAGGTCAGCGCGTGGCCGCCCCTGAGAATGGCAGGCGATGCAGGTGTCGTTGGATGCGACAGAATCCGTTTGATCTGGGTTCAGGATGTTGGTGCTTGTGCGGCCGAGTGGCGGTCATGGACTGCTCCTCGGCCACCCGCTCGGTTCGCGGGAAGTTCGAGCCCGGATCGGTTTCCTGCCAGAGCACTTCCGATTTTACGACTGGCTTTCTGCCGCCGAGTTGGTCACCTTCCACGGTCGTCTGTGCGGTCTTGCCGAGTCTCACCTGCGCCGGCGCGTGCCACAACTGCTGGAGCGCGTGGGCCTCGGTGCGCAAGCATCCAAGCAGATCCGAACATTCTCGAAGGGCATGATGCAGCGCGTAGGCCTTGCTCAAGCCATCGTGAATGATCCCGAAATCCTGTTCCTTGACGAACCATCGTCTGGCCTTGACCCCGCCGGACGTAAACTCGTGCGAGACATCATTCGCGAGCAACGCGATCGCGGAGCAACTGTTTTCTTGAATTCACACTTGCTCGGCGAGGTGGAGAAGAGCTGCGATCGCGTCGCTTTCATTCGTTCCGGCGAGGTGATCGAGGAGTATGAGATGAACGCGTGGCAAAACGGCTCGTTGGAAGTCGAGATCCGGGTGCGGCATCTCTCGCCTGAGGCCATGACTTGGCTCGCCGGCAATACTGAAGACGTACGCGTGGAGGGCGACCGAGTGCAGGTGCGCGTTGCAAGCGAGCATCATCTGCCGGCGATGGTGCGCTGTCTTGTGGAATGCGGTGCGGAGGTCTTCTCCGTGACGCCACAACGGGTCAGCCTGGAAGATCTGTTCTTGCAAACGATGGGCCCTGACCCCGGATTGTGACCGAAAAGAGGGACCGAAACTGCCATGTCTGAAATCGCCTTTGCACGCTCAATAGCCAGCGAGGTAGAACCCGCGAACCTCGGGCTGTCAGGCCCTTCAGCCCTCACAACGGTTTTGCTTATCGCGCGAATAACTTTCCGTGAGGCGGTACGGCGCCGCATCCTGGTTGTTGCGGTGCTGGCTGCCCTCGGTTTCCTCGCCTTGTTTGGTGTCGGCGTGCACGCGATGTTGCAGAACATGAGACTGAAGCAGGGCCTTCTCCAGCAGCGCGAGGCGGTGGCCATGATGAGCACGATGGCTCTTTATGCGGGAAGCATGCTGACCTCGCTCATGGCGGCGCTGACCTCTTGTGACACTCTGTCCGGAGAGATTGCGTCGGGCACGATCCACGCTATCGCGACCAAGCCTGTGCGTCGATGGGCCCTCGTGTTTGGAAAGTGGATCGGCTTCGCGGGCATGCTCAGCTTGTACGTGCTTCTGCTCGAAGGGGGGACCATCCTCATTGCGTGGGGCCAAACTGGCCGAATACTTCCCCACACCGGGGAAGCGATAGGGCTGCTCTGGGTGCAAGCACTTGTACTGCTAGGGGTCAGCCTGGCCGCCAGCACCCGATTTTCAGCAATGACGAGCGGGGCCGTCGCTCTGGGCCTTTTTGGCTTGGCCTTCGTGGGAGGTTGGATCGAGCAGTACGGCGCGTTGCAGCATGTGCGTACCTGCGTGAATCTGGGAATTCTCTCAAGCCTCATCATGCCGAGCGATGCCCTTTGGCGGCGAACCGCGTTCCGTTTACAGCCGCCTCTGCTGGGCTCCGCCGGAATTGGGCCGTTCAGCAGTTTGCTGATACCCAGTACCGCTATGGTGATGTATGCGATCGTCTATGCAGCCATTGCTATCCTGCTTGCCGTGCTGCTTTTTGAGCGTCGAGATTTATGACGACGTCCTAACGACTGCCGATTTCGGATTGAACTCGGATAGAGGCTTCGTTGAAACGGTGGGTCCGATCGAAGCACTGGCCCACATATAGACGCTGATCTCTCTTCTTAGATGCGATGACGGCCACTCGTACCGCGCAGTACCATACCCGAAGACTGGTCGCCAAGTGCGCCTCGCCTCAAAACGAAAGTTAGACACTAAACAGCAAAATGATTTGCGCTCATCGAGAGGCCTTTCCTCATCTCATTTATTTGTTTTTAGGAATGCCACCTGCCAACGCGAAATGGCCCTCCGTGCCCACGATCCCCCCAGAGATCTCCGCGCGGCCCCTGAACTCTGCGGTTTTTTAGTAAAAAATGGTTTCTTTGTCCGGCCAGGGATGCGGGCGTCGCGTCGCCGTTCTCTACAGTGGAGGGATCCTCGGTTGCCAACAATGTCACCAACTAGGTTACGAGTGCCAACGCGAGCGACCGCACGACCGAGCGTCGGGCTGCGCCCAATGGCGGAAGCGGAGCTGTAGCCGATGGTTTGCCCCCTAAACTGACCGGCATGCGCTCGAAAACCTACGCAAGACTTGCAAGCACTTTTGAAAGAGAGGAAGGGCAATGAACATCGCCACTCTCCGCTTTGGGTGTGTGGTGACTGGGGAATCAAACCCCACCGAGCGAGCACTCACGGCCCTAACAAAAATCCCAGCAGCCAGTCTTTAGGTGCAGGGTCGGCGCTTGATTCCGGCCCCTGACGTTTCGATCTTAGCTTGTCGTTTGATCGCTGAAGCCATCTGCGATTGGAAGAAACACTTCAAAGCAGGTCGCCGCGTTGGTTGTTTGAAAGATGCTTCTAAACCGTAAGGCACCATCATGCTTCTGGACGATTCCTCGGCTGATCCACAATCCCAGGCCCGTTCCTTTGGTGGATTTTGTCGTGAAGAAAGGCTCAAAAAGATGTTTCGCATCCTCCACTCGAATCCCACTGCCTGTGTCTGAGATTTGTATCCGTACGGCGGAACGGCCTTCGTTCCTCTGCACACAATTGACAGTCACGCGCAGGCGACCGCCGTTTGGCATCGCCTGAATCGAGTTGCTGACAAGGTTCATAAAAACCTGCTTCAGTTCCGAGGGGAAGCCTTGAACGTATCCACGCGTGGTGTATTGCTTTTCAAGTAAGACCTGATTTATCTGTAGCGACCGCTGTTGTAAAGCAAGGACATCATCAAGCAACTCACAGACGGAGACTCGCATGGCTTGTTGGGCTTCGCGATAAAAGCTCAACGTCTGCTTTGTGATGTGAGAAACGCGCGCTAGTTCCTGATCGGCAAGCGCCGCATAATGATGCGCCTCTTCATCCAGCGACGGGTGCGTCCGCAGAAGATAGAAGGCGTTTGTGATTGCTTCGAGGGGATTGTTAATTTCGTGCGCCACAATCCCAGCGACCTTACCCATGGCTGCAAAGCGATCGTTCCTTCTCAAAGCTTCTTCAGCTATTAGCTGGGCGGTGATGTCGCGGTTAATTTCCAACACAAAGTCGCTGTTTTGCTTGAGCGCCTGACGGCTCGCCACGACAATTTCTTTACCGTCCTTATTTTGCTGAATGAGATTTCCTTCCCATCGGCCGTCTGCCGCGAATGCGGCGGCAATTATTTTTTCAGACAGCGGGAACCGAGTGGCAAGTAGTTTGTGAGCGCTTAACCCGATGACCTCTTCACGTCGCCACCCATAAAGTGCTTCGGCGCCGGCATTCCAAAACAGGATCGCGCCTGCAGAATTGCGAACCATGATGGCTTCTGAGGCCAATTCGAGCAACTCCGCACGCTCGCGAAGAGTCTCCTCCATGCGTTTACGCTCTGTTACATCGAAGAACGCTCCGACGGCACCGCGAACATCGCCCCCTTCATTAAAGAGGGGGAAAGCACTGGCGAGGAGAAAAGTCGGGGCATTGCCACTGCAGCGAATCTCAAGTTCCGACATGCCCGTAGGCCTCTTGGTGTGCGCAGCAATCTGTACAGGCAGCTCTTCATTCAGGATTGGCTTCCCATCCCTATAGACTTCATAGTCTGCCCCGGCAGACTTCGATAAGTTGTCGCCCGCTTCCATGCCGAGGACCTTGCTCAGCGCGGCGTTACCGGTGATGACATTGCAATCCGGATCGTGCGCAACTGCGACGCCGACCGGAAGAACCCGCATGATCGACTCCAGTTCAGCCACCCGTTCCTGAAGCTGCCCATTCAGTACGCGGAGCTCTTCGCTTCGCTCAGCTACTCGCGCTTCCAGTTCGCGATTCAAATCCTGCAACTGCCGGGTCTTGCGATAGAGGTCAGCAAAAACACCGACCTTCGCGCGAAGAACATCCGGAACCACAGGGACAGAAATATAATCGACAGCTCCGCTCTGATAACCGCGGATACGGTCCATGTCTGATTGGTGGATAGCGGAAACGAAGATAATAGGGGTTTCTTGAAAGCGCGGGTGTTGGCGCATCAAGTCGGCTAGTTCAAAGCCATCGATCTCCGGCATACTGACATCCATCAACACGACGGCGACGTCCGACTTGAGAAGATACTCAAGAGCTTCCCGCCCTGAATGTGCCTTGACGAGATTTTCGTCCAGATTCTTGAGAATAACTTCGTAGCTTAGTAGCTTGGAAGGCTCGTCATCTACCATCAGAACCGTGACGGGTACTCGTGCTTCGGAGGAGCGTGGAAGAGACTTTGGACCAATAGCGGGCGACGTCGCATTCGTTACTTGGGAGAGGTCAGGGTTTGCCAAAGGCCTAGTCATATTGTCGATTTATCGGTGTAACCAGGTCCTTAAACCTGAAAGCAGCTGATCTGTATTGACAGGTTTCGCCATGTACTCCGACGCTCCTGCTTCAAGGCACTTTTCTCGGTCGCCCTTCATGGCTTTCGCGGTGAGTGCAATGATGGGTAGGCGATGAAAATCGGCATTCTGTCGAATAACCTGCATGGTCTCATAGCCATCCATCTCGGGCATCATGATGTCCATGAGCACTATTGCGATATCAGGTGTTGACTTTAGTAGGTCGATCGCTTCGTGTCCTGTGCCGGCAGTGAGAACTGTCATGCCCCTTCTCTCGAGAACGCTGCTGAGGGCGAAAATGTTACGGATATCATCATCAACAATCAAAACCTTTCGTCCAATCAAAGCCTCATCGGAACGATGTAGGCGGTCCAGCATGCGCTGCTTCTCTGGTGGCAGGTCGGCGATGACTCGGTGGAGAAACAAGGCAGTTTCGTCGAGCAACCGTTCAGGCGATTCAACATCCTTCACAACGACGCTGCGTGCCACGGCGTGAAGCCGGGCGTCTTCCTCGGGCGAAAGGTCCTTGCCAGTGAACACCACGACGGGCAACTCGGCTAATGATGGCGTGTGGTGGATCTTTTCAAGGACTTCGAAGCCGGACATATCCGGTAAACGGAGATCCAGAACCACGCAGTCAAAGTTGCTATTGATGATGGCATCAAGAGCTGACGCTCCGCTTTCCACAACGGTGATCTCAATGTCGTCGTGAATGAGCAATTCGCGAATACTGAGCTGTTCGGCGGGATTGTCTTCAACTATCAAGAGTTTCTTGCGGCGTGAACTCACATAGTTCTTGATGCGTAGCAACGCCACTTCAATGTCTTCTGAAGTTGTCGGTTTGGTGACGAACGAGAACGCTCCCCGCGACAGACCATGGTGCCAACCCTCATCCATAGTGAGCATCTGCACAGGGATGTGCCGTGTTTGAGGATCCTGCTTGAGGTGATTCAGTACGGACCAACCGAGCATGTCAGGCAAGAAGACGTCGAGTGAGACAGCAGTCGGACGGAACTCACGCGCAAACGCAAGGCCTTCAGATCCGCGCATGGCTACGAGGACTTTGAAGCCTTTCTCTCGCGCGAGATCGCATAGCACCCTGGCGTAGTGTGGATCGTCCTCAACGATCAGGAGCACGTCGTCACCTGGATCGAGTGAGTCGCGATCATCTTCGATGCGCTCCACAATCTTCTCCACAACCGTTGTGGTCAGAGGCGAATTAGGCACTGAATAAATCGCCGCCGACCTCTCCAGGCTGGGCAACATTTTGCTTGAAGCGCCGACGTAAGTCTGAGGCACATACAAGGTGAACGTGCTGCCCTGTCCCGGAATGCTCCGCAACTGAATTTCGCCGCCAAGTAAGCTCGCCAATTCGCGGCTAATCGCGAGGCCAAGTCCAGTTCCACCGTACTTGCGGCTAGTTCCGGCATCGGCCTGCTGGAAAGCTTCGAAGATGATGCGTTGCTTTTCCAAGGGGATGCCAATACCGGTATCGGTCACTTCAAATGCAATTACCGTCCCGGCGCCACTGAGAATGGGATGATCTTCGCTCCAGCCTGTGGTGGCTGACGAAACGGCCAGCCTCACGCTACCCTTTTCAGTGAACTTAAAGGCATTGGAGAGCAGGTTTTTGAGAACCTGCTGTAGCCGTTTGGAGTCAGTGACGAGCGTGCGCGGTAGTTTCGGATCGGAGTTGACCTCGAAGGAGACGCGCCGGTTTTCCGCTTCATGGCGAAATGGCCGCACCAGCATTTCGAGTAGGTTGCTGAAGAAGACTTCTTCTGCTTCAACAGACACTGTTCCGGATTCGATCTTCGATAGATCCAGAATGTCGCTGATGAGGTTCAGCAGATCGGTACCGGCACCGTGAATCGTTCGCGCGAATTCGACCTGCTTCACAGTAAGGTTGCCGTCGGGGTTGTCAGTGAGCTGCTGACCGAGAACAAGAATGCTGTTGAGCGGTGTGCGCAGCTCGTGTGACATATTCGCTAGGAACTCTGACTTGTACTTCGAAGTGAGGGCGAGTTCCTTGGCTTTGTCTTCGAGGGCACGGCGCGCCTGCTCGATTTCCTGATTCTTGCGTTCAACTTCGGCGTTTTGCTCGGCCAACTGCTTGGCCTTTTGCGCGAGCTGCTCGTTCGTCTGTTGAAGCTCTTTCTGCTGGGTCTGGAGTTCAGTCGCGAGCTGTTGTGACTGTTTGAGCAGGCCTTCGGTCTGCATTGTGGCTTCGATACTGTTAAGCACGATGCCGATGCTTGCGGTGAGCTGCTCAAGAAAAGCAAGATGCGAAGCAGTGAAGCTATTTAGTGTCGCGAGTTCGATGACAGCCTTTACGCGGTCTTCGAATAGGATCGGCAGAACAATGACATTGCGCGGGACGGCTTCGAAGAGGCCTGATCGAATTGGCAGCGTACCACGCGGAAGATCGCTGATCAACATTCGCCGCCGCTCTTTCGCGCATTGCCCGATGAGACCTTCGCCCACTGCAATGCGGTCCAGATGGCCATCTGGCGTACTGGAGTAGGCCGAGAGGAGAACCATGCTGTCGGCCTTCTCTTCTTCCATCTGGTAGATGAGACCTTGCTGTGCGTTGACCAGTGGCGCCAGTTCTGAGAGGAGCATGCGGCCGACAGTGCCGAGGTCGCGCTGTCCCTGCAGCATGCCTGTGAACCGAGCGAGGTTAGTCTTGAGCCAGTCCTGCTCGTTATTCTGGTCGGTTGTCAGGCGAAGGTTATCAATCATCGTGTTGATGTTGTCCTTCAGTTCGGCAACTTCGCCTCGGGCCTCTACTTGAATCGACCGCGTAAGGTCGCCCTTGGTCACTGCCGTGGCCACCTCAGCGATAGCGCGAACCTGGTTTGTGAGGTTGTCCGCCAGGAGGTTCACGTTGCCGGTGAGATCCTTCCATGTTCCTGCCGCGCCCGGCACGTTTGCCTGACCACCGAGCCGGCCTTCGACGCCGACTTCGCGAGCGACAGTCGTTACCTGGTCTGCGAAGGTTGCGAGCGTGCCCGTCATGTTGTTAATTGTCTCTGCGAGCGCAGCGACTTCGCCCTTCGCATTCACTGTGAGTTGTTGGCTGAGATTGCCGTCGGCAACGGCAGTAACGACCTTTACGATGCCGCGCACCTGCTCGGTAAGATTGGCGGCCATTACGTTTACATTGTCAGTGAGGTCCTTCCAGGTGCCGGCCACGCCCGGAACTTGAGCCTGTCCGCCGAGTTTGCCGTCAGTACCCACTTCGCGAGCGACCCGGGTGACCTCAGCAGCAAAGGCGTTAAGTTGATCCACCATGGTATTGATCGTGTTTTTCAACTCAAGGATTTCGCCCTTTACATCGACGGTAATCTTGCGCGAGAGGTCGCCACGAGCCACCGCAGTCGTAACTTCGGCGATATTACGTACCTGACCAGTCAGGTTTCCGGCCATGGCGTTAACCGAGTCGGTGAGGTCTTTCCATGTACCGGCGACGCCGGGCACATTCGCTTGCCCACCGAGTCGTCCTTCAGTTCCGACCTCGCGGGCAACGCGCGTTACTTCTGCGGCAAAGGAACGCAACTGCTCGACCATGGTATTGAGCGTTTCTTTGAGTTGCAGGATTTCCCCGCGGACGTCGACGGTGATCTTTTTTGAAAGATCGCCATTGGCAATGGCCGTTGCGACCTCGGCGATGTTGCGGACTTGGCCAGTCAGGTTTGAGGCCATGAAGTTTACGTTGTCGGTAAGGTCCTTCCACGTACCAGCCACACCTGGCACCTCAGCTTGACCACCAAGTTTGCCATCGGTGCCGACCTCGCGGGCCACGCGGGTAACTTCACCTGCGAAGGCGTTTAGCTGGTCAACCATCGTGTTGATGGTGTTCTTCAGTTCGAGAATTTCGCCCTTTACGTCGACAGTAATCTTGCGCGACAAGTCGCCCAGAGCTACGGCAGTTGTGACTTCAGCAATGTTGCGAACCTGACCGGTCAAGTTGCCAGCCATGGAGTTTACTGAATCCGTGAGATCTTTCCACGTACCAGCCACACCGGGCACATTAGCCTGGCCGCCAAGGCGGCCCTCAGTGCCGACCTCGCGAGCCACGCGCGTTACTTCGCCGGCAAATGCGTTGAGCTGGTCGACCATCGTGTTGATGGTGTCTTTGAGAAGAAGGATTTCGCCGCGAACGTCGACGGTGATCTTCTTCGATAGATCACCATTCGCAATAGCTGTCGAGACTTCCGCGATATTGCGCACCTGACCGGTCAGGTTTGAGGCCATGGAGTTTACGGAGTCAGTGAGGTCCTTCCATGTGCCACCGACGCCAGGTACTTGAGCCTGCCCACCCAGTTTGCCGTCGGTACCAACCTCACGAGCGACACGCGTTACTTCTGAAGCGAACGAACGAAGCTGGTCGACCATCGTGTTGATGGTGTCTTTCAGCTCCAGAATTTCTCCCTTCACGTCGACAGTGATCTTGCGCGAGAGGTCGCCACGAGCCACCGCAGTTGCGACCTCAGCGATGTTGCGAACCTGGCCAGTCAGATTTGAGGCCATGAAGTTCACGTTGTCGGTGAGATCCTTCCACGTACCGGCCACACCTGGCACCTCAGCTTGACCGCCAAGTTTGCCATCGGTGCCGACCTCGCGGGCCACGCGGGTAACTTCACCTGCGAAGG
>Ga0209169_10002153_pt1 | contig 11942 bp, 14 predicted proteins | sample HubBroMetageWRM4_FD_188346 | JGI IMG/M metagenome (GOLD analysis project Ga0209169, IMG submission 188346) | Warmed soil microbial communities from the Hubbard Brook experimental Forest, New Hampshire - Hubbard Brook CCASE Soil Metagenome WRM 4... | ecosystem: Environmental > Terrestrial > Soil...
CGCTAGTTTCCTCCGATCGCGCGCTCTCATTCCCATGCAAGTCCACCGCCGACACCGAATAGAAGTAAGTCTTCCCCGAAACTACCTGCGTATCCCGAAACGCCGGAATCTTCACTGGCGCTGTATTTACCTTAGCTGCCGCCGAACCCTCCTCATGCCGGTAAATATTGTAGCCATCAAGGTCCGCGTCGGTAACCGGAGCCCAAATCAAATCAATGAACGCTTCCTGCCCCGGCCCGGAAAATACCGCCTGCAGTCCCGAAGGCACCGCCGGAGGAAACACATCATGCGCCCACACCTTCACTTCCGGAGTGTCGTCGCCTTCCACTTGAACGGCAGGCTTCCCCGCAACCTCAACCACGCTTATCACGCTCGCACGATAGAAATATGTCTTCTCCCACTCGAAATTATGGTCTACAAAGCGCACACTGCCCCACGGCGCCTCACCAGCCACTGCGTCTGTAGTCGTTCCCTCGGCGCGCCGATATACGCGGTAGAAATGCTTCTCGGTCGCCCGCGTTTCCTTCCACCTCACTACCACTCCATCCGATGTAACCTGTGCCTCGAAATCCGAAGGGGGCGCTGGTGCCGCGACCGCCGGGACCACAGCAATATTCGACAGCCCAGCGCTGCGTCCGTTTTCGTTCAGCACGGAAACGGCGTAGGAGATTTCTGCCGAAGCACTGGCGCTTATCAGCGTCGCGGGAAGGGGATCGACATAACTCTGTTTAGCCGCCTGCTCATTTTTCTTCGGAACCTCCGCGGCAGCCACACCACCCACTGGCGTTCCGCAGGCAGTCAATCCCCCATTCGCGCTGCGACACACCTGCGTAGGCCCGGGATGGCGGACAGCCAGAGAATCTGTGGTTGTTGTCGGAACAGTCCAGGATAGGTAAACCCGGTCTCCCTTACGCACTGCCCGCAAGTCCGTGACCGGCTGCGGCAAATTGAGCGATGGTGGTTTAGGAATGCCAGGAACACCGCAGGCATTCAAGCCCACGATGGCGATAATGCACAGCCAGCCGGGATGGCGCGCGCGCTTCACTACTTGATGAGAACTCTTACAGGATATACCGGCTTAAATCCTGGTCCTTCACAATGTCCGCCAGCATATGACGCACATAGTCCGCGTCGATCTTGACGTGTTCACCTTTTTTGTCCGGCGCATCGAAGCTGATCTGGTCCAGCACCCTTTCCATGATTGTGTGCAGGCGGCGTGCTCCGATGTTCTCCGTGCCTTCATTCACTCGAAAAGCAAAGCGCGCAATCTCTTCCAGCGAATCGCTGGTGAATTCCAGTTTCACCCCTTCGGTTTCGAGCAGCGCCGTGTACTGCTTCACCAGCGACGACTTGGGCTCGGTCAAAATGCGGACGAAGTCCTCCATGGTGAGCGACTGCAACTCCACGCGAATCGGAAACCGCCCCTGAAGTTCCGGTATCAGATCGCTGGGCTTCGAAACATGAAATGCCCCTGCCGCCACGAATAAAATATGGTCGGTGCGCACCATACCGTAGCGGGTGTTGACGGTCGTCCCCTCCACAATCGGGAGAATGTCGCGCTGCACGCCCTCGCGTGAAACGTCCGGCCCATGGCCGCTTTCGCGGCCCGCAATCTTATCAATCTCGTCCAGAAAAATGATGCCGGCGTCTTCCACGCGGTCAATCGCCGTCCGCGTAACCTGGTCCATGTCAATCAGCCGCTGTTCCTCTTCTTGGATCAGGTACTCGAACGCCTCATTCACCTTCATCTTCCGCTTCTTGGTGCGCTGACCGAAGATGTTGGGCAGCATGTCTTTGATATTGACATCCATCTCCTCCACGCCCTGATTGGAAATAATCTCGAAGGAAGGGAAATTTCGCTCGCGAACGTCAATCTCCACCATGCGCTCGTCAAGTTTGCCCTCACGCAATTGTTGACGTAGTTTTTCCCGAGTGCGTGACTGCGAATCTCCCCCCGAAGTCGTTCCCTCCAGCACAAATCCTGCTTGTGCAGTTTCCTGCCTGGGTGGCACGACCGGTGGCAGAAGAATATCCAGCAGTCGCTCCTCCGCATTAAGTTCAGCTTTGTCGGTCACATCCTCAAGCTTCTCTTCGCGCACCATCTCGATCGCGATTTCTACCAGATCGCGGATCATCGACTCCACATCGCGACCTACATATCCAACCTCGGTGAACTTCGAGGCCTCGACTTTCAGGAACGGCGAATTCGCAAGCTTCGCCAAACGGCGGGCGATTTCTGTCTTGCCCACCCCAGTGGGGCCGATCATGATGATGTTCTTGGGAATGACTTCTTCAGACAGTTCGGGCGTCAGCTTCTGCCGCCGCATACGATTCCGCAAAGCGATCGCCACCGCGCGCTTCGCATCTTTCTGTCCGATTACGTGCTTGTCCAGTTCCGCAACGATCTCGCGCGGCGTGAGTTCGTCCAGCGAGACCTGCTCTTCTTCGACAGTTCCAGGTAAATAGATGGCCATTCTTAGCTGTCAGCTTTCAGCCTTCAGCACTCAGCCAAGCCGTTTTGAGGGACGGCTGAAGGCTGATAGCTGATGGCTAGAGTTCCTCGATCGTCACCTTGTCATTCGTATAAATACACATTTTGCCGGCAATCTTCATGGCTTCTTCGGCAATCTGCCGCGCCGTAAGCTGTGTATGCTCGGCCAGCGCCTGCGCCGCCGCCTGTGCGTAAGGCCCGCCGCTGCCGATCGCCGCAATCCCGCCGTCGGGTTCAATCACGTCGCCCTGGCCGCTGAGCAGGAAAGTCTGCTCTTTGTCGGATACCAGCAACAACGCTTCCAGATGCCGCAGGAACTTGTCGGTCCGCCAATCCTTGGCCAGTTCCACGGCCCCACGACCCAGGTTCCCGTGATACTGCTCGAGCTTGGCTTCAAACCGGCTGAACAGCGTGAAGGCATCCGCGGTCGAACCGGCAAATCCGGCGAGAATCTTGTCCTGGTACAGCCGCCGGATCTTCTTTGCCGTGTGCTTGATCACAGCCTCGCCCAAAGTCACCTGCCCGTCTCCAGCCAAAACCACACTGCCGTTTCGGCGGACACACAATACCGTGGTCGATCGTATCAGTCGCTTGCTTTTCATAAGCGCAATTCTTGATTATAGCAGCGCAAAACCCTGTGCTCCTCTGTGTCCTCTGTGGTATTGAATTGAGGAGGCATACTTCATCTAGCAGGAGGCAAAATGGCAGAAGTCACCCTCTACAAGCCGGACGCGACCGTTCGCTATCCCAACGCCACCAACACCCTCGTACAAAACGGCGTGCTCTCATTTTCGTTGCAAAAGGATTCCGTCCATCCCTTCGCGCAGAAAATCCAGACCAATGTGCCGTTCCTGGTTGTGGAGGATCAGGAAGGCTAGCCGATCTAGCTCACCACTATATCCGCGATCCGCACCGCGTCGGTGCACGCCTGCACGTCGTGAGTGCGGATAATGTGCGCGCCCTTCAAAATCAGCGCGGTCTCAGCGGCGATCGTCCCCAGCAGCCGGTCTTCAAGGGATGCATCCTCTCCGTTCCTCGCCAAGGCTCGCCCGATAAATGATTTTCGCGACACCCCAACCAGCAATGGATAGCGCAACCCGTGCAACTCATCCAGACGCTTGAGCAACGGGTAATTCTGCTCGAAGCTCTTGCCGAATCCGAAACCGGGATCCAACACGATCCGTTCCCGCTTCACTCCCGCCATCAGGGCAACGTCCACCCAGTCGCGCAGCTCGCGCCTCACCAGCATTACGATGTCTGAGACCGCGGGCAAATTCCGCCACTCTTCCGGCCGGCCACGCATGTGCATCATGACCGCGCCGCACTTCAGAGCTGCCAGCGTTTTGACCATCTGACGGTCCCAGCGGAATCCGCTGACGTCATTCACGACTTCTGCTCCGGCTTCGACCGCTGCCCGCGCCACCCCCGCCTTGTACGTGTCCACCGAAATCACGGCTGAAGGGCGCCTCCGCTTCAGCCCCGTTATCACCGGAATCACTCGCTCCAATTCTTCTTTTTCGCTGATCGGCTGGTTTTCTGCGGATGCCGTCGCAGAGGTTGCATCGGTCGCGATGCGAACCGCTGCGCCCGGACGCGTAGACTCACCACCCACATCAATGATGTCCGCGCCCTCGTCCAGCAGACGCAGTCCATGTTCCACCGCCCAGTCACAATCAAAATACAATCCGCCGTCTGAAAATGAATCGGGAGTCACGTTGACCACGCCCATGATCAACGTGCGCTTCCCCAACTGGAGCGAACGGCTGCCGATGTTCCACTCGAAGACCGGACGCATGTCGCCGATTCTAAACCCAGGGCTGGTTTTTCAGGGACCGCCCTACCTTCTCGGCATTCTTTTCGCCTGCCGCACACTCGCCGTCCGTGCCCCTGCCGGACCGGTGCCCGTCGGCGGCTTCCTCATCCCATCCAGCAGGTCCTTGAGGACGACCGCGTTATTCCGCTCCACATCGCGAGAAGCAAACAACAACGTCACTCTCTTCCGTCCATGCGCCAGCCGGTAAAGTTCCGTCAACTCCTCCACCGCCTCCGGCCGCGCCAACTCCTTAAGATACTTCTTGCGAAACATGGCCCAAGCCCCTGGAGTGGCGTGGAACCATTCGCGCAAGTCATCCGACGGAGCCAAGTCGCGCAGCCACGCATCAAGCGCGGCCCGCTGCTTGCTGACACCACGCGGCCATAAACGATCAACCAGCACGCGCTTGCCGTCCGCAAGCGCCGCCTTGTCGTAGACTCGTTTGACCGCAACTGACATAGGTTTTGCTCTAATATTGTACTTCTACGAAAAGGTCCAAATTCTGAAATCTGCAATCGCCAATCTGAAACCGCTCCTCTTCGCCGCCGCCCTCTTCGTGATGTTCGCCGGCTGCGACATCCAACGCCGCAAGAGTGACGCCGAACTCGGTCTCAATCCTCAGCAGGTCGCAGGTCGTCGCATCTACGATAACTACTGCGACCGCTGCCACGCCCCCTATTCCTCCCGCGGCCGCCAAGGCCCCAGCATGAAAGGCATTTTCAAGCGGCAGTACTTGCCTGCGAGCGGCATGCCCGCCAACGACGATCGTGTGTCTGAGATTATCCATTTCGGCCGCGACAAGATGCCCGCCTATGGCCAGGTGCTCAGCCAGCAGCAAATCACCGACCTGCTGGCCTACCTGCACACCCTGTAGCCTTACTCCGCGTTCTCCGCACTCACTCTGCGCTCTATGCGTTTCAAGACTTTGCCTTTCCTCTGTGCTCTCTGTGCCCTCGGTGGTGAAACTTCATTTCGCTCCTCGCATGCTGTCTGAACGCTACAATACCCTCGTGTCTGCTGCCGTCACTCCCGCTCTAAACGAAGCACCCTCCTTTCGCCAGTTCACCCGCTGGCAACGCCTGCTGCTGTGGCTCATCGAATGGACCGGCTATCTCCTAATCCGCATGATCGGGTCTACCGTCAAAATCGCCATCTCCTGGGAAGACGGCTCGCCAGGCTCGCTAGAAGCCCGCCCGTTCGTGTACTCCTTCTGGCATACCTGCATGATTCCAGCGATGTATCTGTGGCGCGACCTCAAGATCCGGGTCATGAGCAGCGATAGTTTCGACGGCGAATATACCGGCCGCATCATGCAAAGATTCGGGTTCGTTAAAGTTCGCGGCTCCAGCAGCCGCTTCGCGGTCCGCGCCCTACTCGGAATGCGCCGCGCTCTGGAGCAGGGCTGGGTTGTAGCCTTCACCCTCGACGGTCCGCGCGGCCCCCGGTACGTCGTCAAGCCGGGGCCGGTGTCCCTGGCCGCCTCGACTTCAATCCCCATGGTGGTCTTCCACATCGCCCTCACAAACGCCTGGGTGCTCAACACATGGGACAAATTGATGATCCCCAAACCCTTTTCACGCGGACTGATGCGGGTGAGCCGCTGCATCCCGGTGCCATCAAAGGCAGACGAGGCCCAGAAACAGAAGTCTCTGGAAGAATTACAAGCGGCGCTGGACAGGGTAAGAGAGTTCGCTGAAGCCAACGTGCAAAATGCTGGCAGCCCAGAGTTCCCCCTGGGGTGACGGGAGAGCTGCTGCGAGACTGTCTCTGCGATGAAGCTCTATTCCCCGATCCATGATGCCACGTCTTCCTCTGTGTGCTCCGTGCCCTCTGTGGTGAAGACTTCCGTAGCCGCTTTTTCCTCCAACCTCCACAGCATCTACACAGCCGCGCTGCCTTTTGCACTTGCGCATCGCCCGCCCAAAGAGGCAAAGTCATACCATGAAAGTCATAGCGGAAGTTTGCCCGAGATGCGAAGGCACCGGGTGGCGATCAGTCACCACTGGCGCCGACCGTCGCGTAACCCGGTGCGATTGCCGCCTGCAAGACCGCGCCCAGGCATTGCTGGCCGCCGCCCGCATCCCCAAGCGCTACGAACATTGCGAATTATCCAATTTTGAGTTTGAAGGCCCGTACCGCTCTCTGGGGCCGGCGCGGATGGCTGCTTGCAAATTCGTGGAAGAGTACCCCCTCGACAAGATTGGACTCCTGTTGGTAGGAGGCACTGGGCGCGGAAAAACGCATTTAGCGGTTGGGATTGCGAAAGCGCTCATCCGTGAAAAGGGAGCCGCGTGTGTCTTTTACGACTACGCGGACTTGCTGAAGGAAATCCAGAATTCGTACAACGCGAGCGTAGAGGCCAGTGAGCTTAGCCTGCTCCGGCCAGTCTTCGAAGCCGAAGTGCTGATTCTCGACGACCTGGGCTCGGTCAGGCCAACCGAGTGGCGATGGGATACTGTGCGCTTGATCTTGAATACTCGTTACAACGACAGCCGAACCACCATTATCACAAGCAACTTCGCCGATGAACCGGCCGCTAAGAACAGTGATCCGGACGCCGTCGTTTCTCGATCCTTCAGCGCCGCTAGCGCCGCACGGGCAGCAACTCGCGACGACACTCTCGGAGACCGTATCGGCGAACGTATGCGTTCCAGGCTTCACGAAATGTGCCGCATAGTCGTTGTCCAGGGCGAGGACTTCCGGCAGACACTTCGCCGAGCCAGCTTCCGCTAGGTTTTCCTTTGTGCACCTTAGCGGTTAAATGTTGGTTTTCTCTCTGTCTCTGTGGTGAATCGGTTTTACTCCATTTCGCTCGCCAGAGCCGCAGCCCGTGCCGGGCGTCCTCCGCGCATTCGGAGGTTCAAGCTTCTGACTTCAGGCCGCGCTCTCCTCAAACCACTCCTCAATCTCACTCACTTCTTTATCGTTCAGCCGCAGGTCTCCCGCGCGCATCACTCCATCGGCCTGGCGCGCATTGCGTGCTCCCACAATCGCTCCCGTCACCGCTGGATTCCGCAGCGTCCACGCAATCGCCACTTCTCCCGGCGATCGCCCATGCCTCTTCGCAATATCCTTCAATCTTTCTACCAGCGCCAGATTGTGCGAAAGCCTCGGCTCGTTGAACTCCGGATCACTCCTGCGCCAGTCATCCTTCGGCAGTTTGGCCGCCCGCTCCGCCGTCATCGCCCCTGTCAGCAGGCCCGAGGCCATGGGAGAATACACGATCACGCCAATACCCTCCCGCAGGCAGTAAGGCAAAATGTCCTCTTCCACTCCGCGATGAACCAGCGAATAGGGCGGTTGCAGCGACGTAATCGGCGCAATCGCTTTCGCCCGCCGCAACTGTTTCACGTCGAAATTCGAAACCCCAATCCACCGCACCTTGCCTTCTTTCTTCAGATCGGCCAGCGTCGACCAGCCTTCCTCCAGCTTCGGCGAGTCGGGTTCTGGCGGCCAATGAATTTGATAGAGATCAATCGCCTCCACTCCCAACCGCCGCAAACTGTTTTCAACTTCGCGACGAATGGAAGCCCCGTCGAGGTCCCGGCTCACGTTTCCCTGCGCGTCGGCAACCAGCCCGCACTTGGTGAAAATATATGGCTTCACGCCCGACCAACTTTTTACCGCTCGCCCCACCACCTCTTCCGAATGGCCCACGCCATAGATTGCGGCCGTGTCGATCCAGTTGACGCCCAGCGTCAGCGCCCGGTGGATCGCCGCAATCGAATCCTCGTCGCTCTGCGCTCCCCAGGCAAACTGCCATCCTGAGCCGCCGATGGCCCAGGCCCCATAACCCACAGCTGTAATTTGCAACTTAGAATTGCCTAGCTGCTTGGTTTGCATTGCAACCTCCTTTAAAATTGGACTCTTTCCGCCCCATGTGGGATTCGATCTTTCATGAATGTTGACTCGATCCGGAAGTATTGTCTCTCTTTTCCCCAGGCTACGGAAAATCTGCAATGGGGTGACGATCTGTGCTTCAAGGTCGGCGGGAAGATCTTTGCTGTCGTAAGTCTGGAATCGGTCCCGCAGTCACTATGCTTCAAATGCAACCCTGAGAAGTTTGCCGAACTGTGCGAGCACGAGGGCATCGCGCCTGCTCCCTACGTCGGACGCTACAAGTGGGTATTGCTCGACCGGCTGAACGTGCTGCCCGACCCCGCACTGCGGGACCTCATCCGCGAGTCGTATGGAATGGTGACCAGGAAGACCAAAGTAAAAGCGAAAGTAAAAGCCAAGCCACGCCGAAAAAAGAAATAGTCCTCTGTGCTTCTCTGTGCCCCCTGTGGTTGAGCTCTGGAATTGCTCGGCGTACCCTAGCGTTTGTGGCTTAGCATTGCTTTTGGCGTCCAGAATGAAAAACCATGCGCTGGTACCACTACGTGTCGTACTTCTTCGGGGGCATGTTCCTTGCCAACGCATTGCCCCATCTCGGCAACGGGATCTCCGGCCACGCCTTCCAGAGTCCTTTCGCGCACCCGCCCGGCGTGGGCCTGTCCTCGGCAGTCGTCAACGTCCTATGGGGGCTATTCAATCTCGTCGTCGGCTACCTGCTGGTCTGCCGGATCGGCAGCTTCAATTTGCGCAAGACCTCGCACGTGCTCGTGCTTGGTGCCGGTGTTCTTATGATGTCGCTCATGCTTGCCCGCACCTTCGGACCACTGCACGGGGGACAGTGAGGGCCCGCGTAGGTTTCTTCTCTTCTCCCTGCCGTGTTGATCCGTGCAATTCGTGGCTTGGGTTTCCTCTGTGTTCCCCTGTGCTCTCTGTGGTGAGCCTTGTCCACGAGCTTTCTCATAAATTCCCTCTATACGCCCCATTATCTTTTTTGATTGGCACAGACTGGGCGTACACGATACTCTTGCTGTTCCCGTTCAGTCCCCCAACGAAGATTGTGTAACGAGAATCACGCAAACATTAAGGAGAGCCATGTTAAGCGAACTGCGAGATTTCCTGGCAATTCCCTACGACGAGTTGGAAGAGATGAACCTCGGTGCGAAAGAGCAGCGCAAGAACCGCGCCTCAGCCACCAAGGTGCGCGACGAGCGCCTCGACTACTTGGAGCGTGAGAAGCGGATCAAGGCCGTCACCGTTCTCTTCAGCGACCTCGAAGGCCGCCTGCACATGCTCGACTATGACAAAAAGTTTCTGATCAACAGTTGGGACAACCTCACCTTCGACGGCTCCTCCATTCGCGGCTTTACCGCTCAGCGTGAGAGCGATCTCCGTCTGGGCATCGACTGGCCCGCGTTTTATTGGGGTCCGGCGGATGTCTTCGGCCCCGGCAAAGTCCTGGTGTTCGGCAATGTCATCGACAAAGACGGACGGCCCTACGCTGCCGACATCCGCGGCATTCTCAAAGGATATGCGGACGAGCTTTACAAGAAAAAGGGCTATACCTTGAACGCTGCCAACGAAATCGAAGGCTTCCTCTTTCAAGGAGCCGACGCCGAGCGCCGCTATCATGAGACTCACAAGTTCGATTACGTCAACACCGGCGGCTATTACCACTCGCTTCCGGGTGATCCGCTGCGCGCCTTCATCGATACCACCGCTGAAGTCCAACGCGCCATGGGATTTCAGAATGAAAAAGACCACCCCGAAGTCGCGCCGTCACAATTCGAAATTAACTATGGTTACGGAGAAGTCGTCCAGGCCGCCGATCAGATCCAACTCTACAAACTCGTCTGCCGCCAGGTCGCCAACAAGATGGGTTGCACTGTTTCCTTCCTGCCCAAGCCGGTGGTGGGTGTGAACGGCAGCGGCATGCACACCAACGTTTCCATCAGCAAGAGCGGCAAAAACCTTTTCTGGGATCCTAAGGGCGAAGAGATGTTGAGCAAGCTGGGGTGGGAATTCACTGACCGCGTCCTCACCCATGGCAACGATCTCTGCCTGCTGTTGAACGCCAGCGTGAATGCCTATCGTCGCCTGGATCCGCACTTCGAGGCACCCAACCAGATCAAGGCCTCGGCCACCGATCGCGGTTCCATGATCCGTATCCCCATCGGCAACGAGCGCAGCATGCGAGTCGAAGTGCGCTCGGTGTCTCCGGATGCCAACCCCTACCTGGTCATGCTCTCCATTTTCAAAACCGGCCTTGACGGCGAGACCTCGAAGATTAAGAACCTGCGCCAGGCGGAACGCTATCTGCCTGACAACATCTACGATGCGCTGGCCAACTTCCGCAAGGCTGACTGGACCACCAAATTGCTCGGAGCAGACGTGAAGGCCCGTTACGCGGATTTGAAACAAGCCTCCGCCGACCGCTGCCCACGGTTGCTGGGCACGTTTGTCAAAGCTCCGGAGGTCCAATACCACCACGACGTCTACAACCAGTTCCTGTGGAACCTGTTTTAATGTGCGGCGCGGGCGCCCCCGCCCCGCGTCTCAGGTAGCTGGAATCGACCGGACTATGAGATAATCTTTTTGGGCCGGACACAAATCCGGCCTATTTCTTTGCGCAAAATCAGGCCCGTGCTCACACGCGGGCCATTTTCTTTTGGAGGAGAAAATCCATGGCGAACTTTCAGGCTAAACGCGTCACCCACGAATTCACCCAGACCAACGTAGCCACCCCAGACAAAGTTTTCCCTCTGCTGTGCCCCGTCCGCGAAGCTGAATGGGTCCCGGGATGGCAATATCGTCTCATCTACTCAAAATCCGGTGTGGCTGAGGCAGGTTGTGTTTTCATTACCGAAGAAAACGGCCGCGAGACCACCTGGGTCGTCACCGAATACGCTCCAGAAACCTTCCGTATCGCCTTCGTCTGGGTCGATCCCGGAATGGTGACTGCCCAGATCAGTATCCGTCTCGAACCCGGCGGCAACGCTACCTCAGCCCACATCCAATACACCTACACCGGCCTTTCGCCCGAGGGCAATCGCGAAGTGGAACGCTTCAACGAAGATTGGTTTCGCCTCAAAATGCAAGGCTGGCAGACAGCCATCAATCACTACTTGAAGACGGGAAAATTGATCGATGCCACAACTTGGGAGTAGGCCGCGCTGCGACTTGCCCCATCAGGATGCCGCCGTATAGTCTGTGGAGGGTTCTCTCATGCGAATGCTTCTGCACTGGATCATCACCGCCTTGGCGGTCTGGATTACCTCCAAGGTCGTCTCCGGCTTCTACGTCGACGGCCCCTTCGCCGCGCTTATCGCCGCCGTCGTCATCGGCCTAGTCAACGCGACTCTCGGTCTGTTTCTGAAAATCATCACCTTCCCGCTGACCATCCTGTCGCTGGGCTTGTTCTGGTTCGTGATCAACGCCATCATGCTCGAACTGGCAGCGGCGTTCGTTCCCGGCTTCCACATCCGCAATTTCGGCGCAGCCTTCGTTGGCAGCATCGTCCTCACCATCGTCAACATGCTGCTGAAGTGGCTGGTTCTGCCCCCGCGCCGGGAGGCGTGATTCTGAGAACTGGGAACTGATATCTGAGAACTGGTTCCAAATCAAGCCCCCGTCACTTGCCTCCCCGCTCCCGCCTGCTTATACTCTGAAATCGCCGCCTAATTCCGGGACAATCGTCCAGCCAGCATCCGGAACGAGCGCATCGGAGAAGCCATGACTGCCACCACCGTAGAAACCGCCGCCCTGGAACGCGAATTTAACCCGATGGAGGCGCAGTCTGCCCGC
>Ga0209169_10002155_pt1 | contig 11931 bp, 8 predicted proteins | sample HubBroMetageWRM4_FD_188346 | JGI IMG/M metagenome (GOLD analysis project Ga0209169, IMG submission 188346) | Warmed soil microbial communities from the Hubbard Brook experimental Forest, New Hampshire - Hubbard Brook CCASE Soil Metagenome WRM 4... | ecosystem: Environmental > Terrestrial > Soil...
CGCCAGCGAAGCGCGATTGCTGTCGATCTGGCTGCCAGTCGCGCCCGCCGCGGCAATCAGCTTGCTCGCCTCTGCCGGATCGAACCGCAGCGTCAGCTCTTGATTGGGCCCGACCATCGATTGAACCTGCCCGCCGGCATCGATGCTGAATTTTTCCGTGCGCAGGAACAGGATGCCGACGCCAACCAGCGAAAGGATGATCCCGCTCGTGCCCACAATGAACAGAAAGCGCCGCCCCTTGCGATCGACCAGCATCATGCCCACCATGGTCATGGAAAAGTTGACGCACGTGAACAGCACATAGCCCCAATGCGCCTGCAGGTCCGAGAGCCCGCTCTGCAGCAGGATGCCGACGTTGTAGCCAATGATGGAGTTAATGCCGGTCGCCGTATTGCAGGCCAAAATCACCAGCGCCAGCAGAAAGGGAATCACAAACTTCCGCTGCAGCAGCGTTTCGCGCACGCGCTTGCCGGTGGGCAGTTTTTGCTCTGCAACCCGCGCCGTCTCTTCCATCTCGCTGAGTTCAAGGCTCGCCTGCTCTGCTGAGCGCGAACGCAGCAGCGCCGCATAGGCCTTGTCTTTCCTCCCGCGTCGAAACAGCCAGCGCGGCGACTCGCTGACCATCAGGCTGCCGATCACGAACAGCAACCCCGGCGGCAGAGAAACCCAGAAGATGCTGCGCCATGCATGGTCCTTGAAGTGGAAAAGCGTATCCGCGTCCGAAGCCAGCGACACGGCCCGCACGCGATAGCTGTAATACATCCCTACCAGCGCCGCAACCACAATGCCGAAGGTCAGCATCCACTGAAAAATCCCCGTGCCCTTGCCGCGGCTCGACGCCGAAAGACACTCCGCAAGGTAAAGCGGCACAACCACGCCAATCAACCCGCCGGCCATCCCTTGCAACAATCGGCCAAAGATCAGCGGTCCGTATCCCTGCGCCAGCGCGATAACCGGAATGCTGACCACAAACGTGGCTCCACTCAGGAACATCAGCGTCCGCCGTCCCAACCAGTCGGCCAGCAGGCCGGCGAAGAGCGTCGAAAAAACCGTCCCCAGCAACACCGCCGCCACAATCGAAGAAAGCTGCGCCGCAGTCAAGTGCGAGGTCGCTTCAAGGTAGGGATAGGCGCCCGCAATGATGCCCACGTCGATGCCGTAGAGCAGACCGCCGAGGCCCGCAACCAGCAGCAACATTCGGCTGTAACGGCTTTTGGCGGAGGAATCGGCGGACAGGACACCAGGGTTCGCTGCGGTCATAGGGTCGGTTTACCTTTTTCTGTTTCCAATGCGGATCGGTTTCAAGTGCGATCAGTATACGTGACCGAATTAAAGCGAAACGATCAAAAAAGTGAAATGAATTGCCAGCCGATCAGGTGTCTCGATTTGAAGGCCAAACCCGCGTTCATCGGTCGATTGTTTTGGCCATCGAGCGCTTCCCGTTCTCAGCCAGGAACCGCAACACTCGGCTGGAAACCGCCTGCGCATCGCAATTCATGATCAGGTGAGCGCAACTAGCCTGCGAGACATAAACCTGACCACCTGCTGCAGCCGCCCAATCCAGTGCAGGCTGCGGATTGACCAGGTGATCCTGCGCGCTGACAATGACGAGAAACTTCGGCTTTGCGGCTCGCGCCACGTCGGCTAGCATGCGCTCTCCAACCACGTCCTGCGTCATGATTGCGCGCAATTGCCACAGTCGATCGTTGGCGTCGATCGGCTGCGGAGCTTCAGCCTTCGCAAAAAATTCATCCAGCTTGTCTCGAGGCGTTTCCTGGTTGCGATATTCAGGAGTGGTCACAACCAGGTTGCCGAAAAGGTTGGCCAGCTTCAACGCCGGCTCTTCCGTGTAGTTGCCATTCTTGTAGCCCGGATCGTCGACAATCGTCTCGACCATGATGCGCTTCACCTGCAAGTCATAGCTTGTCAGCCGCGGCGTACCGAGAATGGGAATGGCGAGATCGAAGAAGTCCGGATGAGCCACGCTCCAGACAAAGGTCTGCTCGCCTCCCATCGACAATCCGACAACCGCATGCAGATGGTGCAGGCCCAGAACCTCGGTCACCACGCGATACTCCGCCGCCACGGAATCGCGCAGCGTGAGGGCAGGGAAGGCCGTTGCGTGCTGGGTCGTGCTATTTGACGGCGACGAAGAAACGCCGTCGCCGAGCGCATCGATGGCGATGCCAAAGAAGCGTCCGGTGTCTACCAGGCGCGGCGTTGCGCTGCCCTCGCCGAAAAATTGGACCAGATCGGAAGATCGCCCATAAAGCCAGGTGGGCACCAGTACAGCATTATCCCGCGCCGCGTTCAGCTTGCCGAAGGTGCGATAGCCCACGCGGCAGTTTTCGATCGCTCGTCCGCTTTCCAGCTCGCACTGGCCAAGTTCAGCGAATTTGAGGTCGCCATCCGCCGCGCGAGCCGGTGCAGGAAGCATCACCAGAAACGCCGCGATCAGAGTGAGAAGCCCGCACGAGCGGATCGCACGCCTTGCCGCAGGCTCCGGTATCTGAATTGGTCTGGCCTCGAATGGGATATGCAACCCGGAAGAGAATTGGAAGGGAGCAATGACTCGCAGTTGCGGCAATCCGCGGAATCGATTCATGCGTCCGATAATATATCCCCACCTCATGCCGGACTGAGCATGGCTGCGAGGCCGTGCTCAATCCGCTGGTGCGCCCACCGTGCTCGCAGGCGCAGCGGCTAGCGCCTGAACCAGCGCACGGACCCTTTCTTCACGCACAATGTAGCTCTGGAACTCGCGGTCGCGGAGGTCGCCCATGGCGATTGCCTGCTTGCGAAAATTCATGGCGCTTGCCACGGCCGTCCGGGCGCTCGAATGAAACTCGTTTGCGCCGGTCGCCAGAGCAACGGTAGCGATGTTTTCCGGCGAAATGCCGCCTCCGGGCATGATGGCCACTCGTCCGCGCGCGGCCTTGACCATGCGCGTAATCTCCGCCATGCCCTGGGTCACGCTGGAAGCACCGCCGGAGGTGAGGATGCGCCGCGCGCCGGTGGCAATCACATCTTCCACCGCCGCGGCCGGGTCGGGCGTCATATCGATGGCGCGGTGAAAGGTCACGGGCAGCGGTGCAGCCAGATTGACCAGCTCGCGGGTGCGGTCCAGATCCACGCGGCCGTCTTCATCCAGCAGCCCCAGCACCAAGCCGTCCGCGCCCAGCCGGCGTGCCGAGGCAATCTCCTCCCGCATCACCTCAAATTCCAGGTCGCTGTAGAGAAAGTCCCCGCCGCGCGGGCGAATCATGACGAACATGTCGATTGCGACGTGGCGCCGGACGGAAGCAATCAGTCCCGCTCCGGGTGTTAGCCCGCCCTCGAATAAGCCGGAGCAGAGTTCCACACGTTTTGAGCCCCCGCGTTCAGCTGCAATTGCAGATTCCACGGAATCTATACAAACTTCGAGCACCATCTTCGACCTATCCACTATGGAATCTCAATTCGCAAACGCCTTGCCGGAATGCTCCTCGGGGACATTCGCATCATACCGTCCCCGCAAGACGGGATTCAAGCACCATGCCGTCAAAAAAGCGATTAACTTCGCCCTTTGGTGCCAGGATTGCACTGCCAAAACAGACATCCCCATCAATTGTCGTCGGTGATCTTGCGCCAGGTGCCCGACGCCTGAGGAAATCCGGGCACTGCGAAGTTGATCCGGGCGCGCGGCAAAACCACCAGATCCACGCGGCGGTTTTCCGCGCGCCCCTCGGCCGTGTCATTCGACGCGACGGGGTGAAATTGTGCATAACCGGCCGCCGAGATACGGTCTGGTGGCATTGCTTTCATGTCAAGAAAAATCCGTGCGATGCGCGTAGCGCGTGCGGTTGAGAGTTCCCAGTTGGAGTCGAACTCTGCGGTGTGAATAGGAATGTTGTCTGTGTCACCCTCCACCCGCAAGTCGTACGGTGTCCGGCTGAGCGAGGCGGCAATCTCCTTGAGCGTGGCCAGCGTTGCCGGCATGGGTGTCGCCGACCCGGAAGCGAAGAAGCCCGCTTCGCGCAGGCTGATCACCAGCCCGTCGCGGCCCATGTGTATGGAAACAGTGTGCGTAGCCACCTGGTTCGAAAGCGTCTGCGCCAGCTCCCGGTGCAGCCGCTCCAGATCGCTCTTGACTTCGGCCGGCGAAAGCACATCCTCGCCCATCACGATGTTCATCGGAATCTCTGCCTTTTCCGCGCCCGCGTCCGCTGCGGCTCCGGACGAAGGCAGCCTCGCAACATTCGGAAACAGCCCCAACGCCCGGAATGCCGAGTCAATCGACTCCGTAACCTGTACCTGCTTCTTCTGGTCGGCCTTCGCGAATGCGTAGAGCACCACGAAAAACGCGAACAGCAGCGTGATGAAGTCGGCGTAGGAGACCAGCCAGCGGTCGTGCGAAACGCTGTGTCGCTTGGAGCGCCGGCTCATGCGGCCCGCTCCTTTTTGGCTTGCGACGGGTCGTCGACGAATCCAGCGAGCTTGATCTCAAGCATGCGCGGGTTCATTCCTTCGAGAATCGAAGCCACGCCTTCCAGCATCATCTCGCGGCTCTGGTGCTCCTCCTGAATGCGGATGCGCATCTTGCCTGCGAAGGGAAGAAAGAACAGATTGGCGATGCCCACGCCATAAATCGTGGCGACAAACGCCACCGCAATACCGCGTCCCACTTCGGTGATGTTATCCAGGTGCTGCATTACCTGGATCAGGCCCAGCACCGCGCCGAGAATGCCGATCGTGGGAGAGAATCCTCCCGCCGATTCGAAGACCGCCGGCAGCCGCTCTTCGCTTTCCGTGGTCGAGTCCAGGCTTACCCGCATGATCCTGCGCAGATCGCTCGGCTCCGTACCGTCGACGGCCAGCATCAGCGATTGCCTCAGAAACGGATTCTCGATGGTCTCGAGATCGCTGTCCAGCGAAACCACCCCGTTGCGCCGCGCCTTGTTGGCGAACGCAATCAACTGCCGGATGATCTGGTCGTCGTGTTTTCTCGGCGCCAGAAATACGTGGCCCAGGCTGCGAAAGGCCGCAATCACCGTGGGAAGCGGGAACTGCAGAAGCACCGCGCCCATGGTGCCTCCAAATACGATCAATGCCGCGGTGGGCTGGAGAATCTGGCCCAGGTTTCCGCCCTCAATCAGAAGCCCCGCAACAATGCCGGCAATCGCCAGAAACACTCCGCCAATACTCGATTTGTCCATATCACGGCTCCTTCGCATTCCCCATGAGGCAGCAGCGTAGTGCTGCTTCAACGGCCCGGCTGAAAACTCCGGCCCGCTGTCGGCGCGGCGTTTTCCGGAGCCGCAACATCGAGACTGGTGATGGAGACAACGCGCTGCAGTTCGTCATACGTAGGCAGGCGCCGCGATACCACGGCGAGCAGGCGCGCCCGGTATTCAAGCACCCGTTCGACGACTTCGTCGCATGGCTCCTTCACAATGATCTTTTCTCCGTTGATCAGTGTGAGCATGGTGTCGGGAGAAGCTTCCGCTGTTTTGATTAAATCGCTGTTCAGCACGATGGGAATCCCGTTGAGTCGTGTTAGTTGAATCATGGCCTTTGTAACTCCTACGCGAGAGTTATCGGCGATTGGTGCAAAAGGTTAAAAAATTAGAAAAGAAAGTTCAAGATTGTCCCCAACAGGACAGTTATTGGGGTTACATAAAGTCCAGCAATGACGCGCCGAAGAAGGGGCAAGACGCGACGGTAAGTTCGCCGGAAGCAGCCACCCGGAGTAAGTAAATATGGGGGCACAACCGGAGAGCAGTCCGTAATTCAACGCGTCCACGAGGAGTACCCCATGTCCCTGGGTGTCTTGAATAATCTTTCCGCTATGTATGCGGAAAACAATCTTAACAACACAACCAACAGCCTCAACACAGTCCTGCAGCAGTTGTCTTCCGGTTCGAAGATCAACTCGGGCGCCGACGACGCAGCCGGACTCTCACTGGTCAACGGCCTCCAGGCCAATTCGCAGGCCCTGGCCCAGTCGCAGACCAACGCCCAGGAAGGTGTAGGCCTTCTCCAGGTCGCCGACGGCGCCCTCTCGCAAGTGACAAGCCTGCTCAACCGGGCCGTGACGCTGGCTACCGAAGCCTCGAACGGCACCCTCAACAGCACTCAGGACGCGGCCGCCAATCAGGAATATCAATCGATCCTTTCCGAAGTGAACAACATCGGCGCAACCACCACGTACAACCAGCAGACCGTCTTCGGTCACGGCACCGTGGGCGTCTACACCGGCGACTCTTCGACAACCGGCGCCTCGCTCGACAACCTGAACATCGCGTCTCTGTCTTCGACCAATGTCGGCGATACCTCCGGCACCATGGCATACAACGGTGGCAAGAACGTGTTCCTCGATCTGTCCAACGGAACAGCATCCACCGGAAACGCTCAGACGACAGACACCATCGCCTCCACCACGCTGACGCTCACCTACGATAACCCCGATGGTTCAACCGGCTCAGTGGTCACCTCCGCCGCCACCTCCGTGGGCGGATTGATCGCCGCCATCAATGCCTCCGGGCGCGGTCTGACTGCCACATTTACTACCGCAGCGCAGGCCGGCGACAGCACCGACACTGCCACCGACACCGGCATCATGATTTCGGGCAACGTCAACACCACGGCCGCGTCCACAGCGGGCGCGCAGAAGGTCGCCATCACCACCGGCGGCTACGATACCTCCGTCAGCGCCACCGCCGCAGGCAGCCTGCAGGCGGATAACAGCGGCGGCATCGCGACCATCAGCTACACCGATAGCGCCGGCGCCAACCTGACCACCAACAACCTGTCCAGCCAGTCCGGTGCAGAAGCCACTCTGACGGCCCTCAACAGCGCCATCAGCGACGTTGCGGCCCAGGACGGATACATCGGCGCGCAAATCAACACGCTGAATGCGGTCAGTTCCGTGCTCAGCACCCAGCAGCAGAACGTGACCTCCGCACAAAACGCCGTGCAGGCCACCGACTACGCTTCGGCAACAAGCAATATGTCCAAGTACGAAATTCTGAGCCAGACCGGCATCTCCGCCCTGGCCCAGGCCAACAGCATGTCGCAGGAAGTCACCAAGCTGTTGCAATAGGCAGCAAATCACGGTTCGGCGTTGCGGACCTTCAGCCAGCAAAGGCGTCCTGACCGGGCGCCTTTGCTGCGTTGAAAGGATCTACAGGCCTGGCCACAAATCTAAGTTTTTTTCAATCATTCAACAGGCCGGGTGGTTGTCCGGCTGCTTCGATCTTCCGGGAGGACAGGATGGGAACAGTAGGCATCAGCTTCGGGTCGCCTACCAGCGGTGCGGGTTTCGATGTAAGTGCGACGGTTTCGCAAATTGTGGGCAACCTTCAGAATGTCGAAACGCCGTGGAAGAACCAGTTAACCTCATTGGAAAGCCAGGACACCGCGATCTCCAGCCTGGGAACCCTGTTCTCCAGCCTCTCCAATAACATCAACTCCCTGACCGACTTCCAGGGAATTCTCTCCGAAAAGACCGGCTCCAGCTCCGACCTCAACGTGCTCACCCTCACCGCGGCCAATTCAACCGCCGTCGCCGGAACGCACACCGTGGAAGTCAGCAACCTGGCCCAGACCTCGAGCGGCTACCTGGCCGCGATCGGCAGCGCCGCCGACACCCTGAGCGGTTCCGTCACGCTCCAGATTGGCTCGTCGGGCAAGCCGGCGACCATCACGCTCGATTCCTCCGATAACACGCTCTCCGGCCTGGCTGCGGCCATCAATTCTTCGAGCGTGGGCGTCACTGCCAGCGTGCTGACCGACGCTTCGGGCTCGCGCCTGAGCCTGGTCTCCGGCACCTCTGGCGCCAACGGAAACATCCAGATCAGCGCCAACTCCATCGTCGACACAACAGCGCTGCTCGGTTACTCCGGTACGGCAGGAACCGCTACGCAGCCTTCCACGGGCACGCTCGCTTCCATTCTCAACCCGGCTGACACTCTCTCCGGTTCCATCTCCGTCCAGGTTGGCAGCGGCACGGCCCAAACCGTCACCGTGGACTCATCCGACAACACCCTTGCCGGCCTGGCCGGCGCCATCAACTCCGCCGCCATCGGGGTCACCGCGTCTGTCATCACCAATAGTGACGGCTCCTCCAGCCTTTCGCTCGTCTCGCAGACCCCCGGAACCGCCGGAACCCTGACCGTGAACTCGACTATCCTCGACACCACTCAGGCCCTTGGCTATACCTCGACCGTCGCGGGCAAAAATGCCAACCTGACCGTGGACGGCATCAACCTGACCAGCGCCTCCAACACTGTTGCCAATCTCATTCCCGGGGTCACCTTCCAGTTGCTGGCTCCCAGTGCGACAGAGTCCGACGGCAGCCTCGCGCAGGTCCAGGTAGTCATCGGCAACGACAACACCGACGTCGAAAGCACCGTCAATTCCTTCGTCAGCAACTACAACTCGCTGATCGGCGCCATGAATGCCCAGGAGGGCAACACCAGCTCCGGCACACCTGAGCCGCTCTTCGGATCGCCGACGCTTTCTCTGCTGCAGCAGCAACTCGCCAGCGGTCTCAACGCCCAAAGCCCAAACGGCTATCTGGATCAGATCACGAACGCTTCCGACACCCTGACCGGCTCCATCCAGATCGCCGTCGGCGGAGGCGCGCCGCAAACCGTTACCCTCACCTCCTCTGACAACACGCTCGCCGGGCTGGCTTCGGCCATCAATTCGTCCGGCATCGGTGTTACGGCCAACATCGTCACCAACATCACCGGTTCCAGCCTTGTGCTGGTCTCCGATCTGGCCGGCTCCAGCGGCGCTCTTTCCGTCACCTCTTTGATCACCGATGCCACCACCAGCACCGCGCTGAAGTACAACAATAGCGGCTCGGACATCACCAACCTCACCAGCCTGGGCATCAGCGAAAACAACGACGGCACCCTGACCTTCGATGCCGAAAGCCTCGATTCTGTGCTGAACTCCGATTACACCGGCGTGGTTGGTTTCTTTCAGAACGCCAACAGCTGGGGGCAGAACTTTTCCAACATCCTTACCAATTCGGGAACCACTGCCGGAACCGGAATTCTCGCCCTCGCCTCCAGTTCCAACAGCAATATCGAATCCACCCTGAATGCCGATATCACCAAGGAGAACAGCCTGATTTCGGCGCAGCAGGCGAGCCTGACCAACGAGCTGAACCAGGCCAACCAGATTCTTCAACAGTTGCCTTCGCAGTTGGACGGCGTTAACGAGCTTTACTCCGCGATTACCGGCTTCAACCAGAACGCCAACGGCTGACTTGGCAGGCGCGGCCGAGCACGGTACTGCACTCAATCCGGCACCACTACCAGGGAGCATCTACCCCGGTTCGAATCCACGCACGCTGCCGCACTCCGGCCTTTCGGTCCAAGGAGCACTCGACGATGGGAAGTTATCAGGAACATGCACTGGAGAGCGCTTCGGCGGTCGATCTGGTGGTGGCGCTTTACGACGGAATCATCCGCTTTCTTTATGCTGCCGGCGCCGCCGCCGATCGCGGCGACCTGGTCGGCCGGCGCACTGCAGTGAAGCGCGCGCTGGACATCATCATTCACCTGCAGGCTCGTCTGCGCATGGATGTGGGTGGACGCCCGGCGCAGGCGCTCAGCGAGTTCTACGCCTCCATCTTCGCGCAGATTCTGCAGGCCTCGCAGTCGGCCTCCAGGCAGAAGTTCGAGCACACCATCGATTGTGTAAGAAATGTGCGCGACGCCTGGCGCGAGGTTGCGAGAGATCCCGCCGTCAATCCGGCGCCCGCTCAGACCATCGCCTTGCCGCGCCGCCGCAACTCCGAATTCGGCCAGGATGAGTACGGTGCAGACGCCGTGGCCGGCTCCCGCTGGCACGCGTAGGCTGCTTCCTCTGCCCTCATTGCTTTGTCAGGACCTGACTTCTCAGGCTGCTGAAGGCTTAACCGAATCGGCAAGAAGTGTCAGGGCACGACTTCAGTCGTGCCGAAAAACGCGTCGACAGCGTGGGTTTTAACCCCTGCCCGCGCGACGAGCCTTGCACGCCTCATCCTGCCACCGTCAGCTCTTCTTCCAGTTGCTGCTTCTGATAGAGCCCGGCGTAATATCCGTCCAGAGCCAGCAGCTCCTCATGCCGTCCAATCTCCACAATGCGCCCACGGTCAAGCACTGCAATCTGGTCGGCATTGCGCACAGTCGAGACGCGATGCGAGATGAGAATCGTTGTCGACGCCGCGGTGTAGCTCGTCAGGCCGCCCAGGATGCGTTCTTCCGTGTACGTGTCCACGCTGGCCAGCGCATCGTCGAGAATCAAAATCGCAGGCCTGCGCAGCAGGGCGCGGGCAATGGCCGCGCGCTGCTTCTGCCCGCCCGAAAGCGTCACGCCGCGTTCGCCGACCATGGTTTCAAATCCCTGCGGAAACTCTTCGAACTCAGCCCGTATGTGCGCCGCCTCGGCAGCTTCCAGCATCTCCGTTTCGCTCGCGTTGGGCGCGCCGAAGGTGAGATTCTCGCGAATCGTGCAACTGAACAGAAACGTCTCCTGCGGCACCATGCCGATATTGCCGCGCAGCACGGCCAGCGGATACTTCCGCACCGGCCGCCCATCGATCAGGAGCGATCCCTCCGGCGCTTCGAAAAGCCGCGAAAGCAGGCTGACCAGCGTCGTTTTTCCCGATCCCGTGGGGCCCACGATGGCCAGGCTTGAGCCCGCCGGAATCTTCAGCGACACATCGCGCAGCACCGGCGTCTGCCCATAGCTGAAATTCAAATGCCTGAGCTCGATCTCCCCGCGCAGCGTGGTCTTCGGAGCAATCGACTTGTCGGCCTCCCGGTCGTCGATCGCCGGCTCGGCCTGCAGCAATTCATCGATGCGCTTCACTGAAGCCGTGCCGCGCTGGAAGAGATTCACCACCCAGCCCACAGCGATGATGGGCCAGATGAGCATCACCATGTAGGTGTTGAAAGCCACGAAGTCTCCCACGGAAATCTTGTTGGCCAGCACCAGGTGCCCACCCGCCAGCAGCGTAATCACCATCGAGACGCCGAGGATGAATTCGAGCGTCGGCCAAAGCATGCCCATCAGCTGCACCAGACGGAGAGATCGAGCAATGTACTGCCGGTTCAATCGCTCGAATAGCCCAATCTGCGATTCCTCGCGGGCAAATGCGCGCACCAGCCGCGCTCCGGAATAATTCTCCTGTGCCTGCGCCGAAATCTCGGAAAAGCTTGCCTGGATGCGCTCGAATCGATCGTGAATCCTGGTCCCGAAGTACTGCACCAGGATGCTGGCGATGGGCATGGGCGCCAGCGCAACCAAAGTCAGATAGCGACTGATGTGGAGAACGAAGGGCAATGCGCCGAGTGTGAAAAAGATGGTGTTGGCGCTGTACATGAGGGCAGGGCCAAGCAAGTTGCGGACTGCGTTCAAGTCGTTCGTCATTCGGGCCATGATGTCGCCCGTGCGGTAGCGCTGGTAGAAGCCCGAGTCCTGGCGCTCCAGGTGGCTGAACAGATCGTTGCGCAGGTCGAATTCAATCTCGCGCGAGATCCCGATCAGAATCCACCGCTGCGCATAGAGGAAGACGCCCTTGACCAGTGCGATGGCCACCAGCAGCCCGGCAAAGAGCAGGATTCCTTCCCGGGTCACTCCTTTGTCCGCGCCGTTGGTCGCGATCCTCCACGCCCAGGGGAACCACATCCATATCCCGGTGCGCGGGATGCCCTTGTTCATGCCGTCGATGGCCGCTTCCAGAACCAGGGGAAACAACACCCACACTGCGTTGGTGGCGATGCAGGAGAGTGTGCCCCACAGGTATCCCCAGCGGTAGCGGCGCATATAAACGAAGAGGGGGCGCAGATCGCGAAGCATGGTTTTATTGTACGAGGCCGGGCGACCGCTCAGGTCGGCGTTCGCAGAAGCAAATAGCCGCCCACCAGGCCAAAAAGCAAGTCCGACGACCAT
>Ga0209169_10002161_pt1 | contig 11920 bp, 9 predicted proteins | sample HubBroMetageWRM4_FD_188346 | JGI IMG/M metagenome (GOLD analysis project Ga0209169, IMG submission 188346) | Warmed soil microbial communities from the Hubbard Brook experimental Forest, New Hampshire - Hubbard Brook CCASE Soil Metagenome WRM 4... | ecosystem: Environmental > Terrestrial > Soil...
GTCCCTGACCCGCTTGGCCCAGACCGCGATGCCCTCGAACAGCGAGCCGGAGACATTCGGCCGCGGCTGGCCGACCGTGAGCACCGCGTCGAGGTGGATGTGCGGTTCCACCAGCGGGGGAGTGACCAGGCGGCCGCCCAGGTCGATGACCTGGCTGGCGGCCTCGCCGGCACCGGCAGGAACGAGACGGTCGCCGGCGATGCCGAGATCGGTGAGCGCGTCCTGCCCGGCCACGCGGGCGTTGCGGAGGATCAGGTCGATCATCCGGCCATCATCCCGTGTCCGGAAGGCGCCCGCGCCCGGCCCGGCTAGTCCGGTTCCCGGAGTACCGGTTGACGATATACCGGAAGCCGAACTAGTCTCCTGGCCATGACAACACCACCGATGCCGGGATCGAGCCCGGCCATGTCAGCGCCAGGCGTGCGGATCACCGAGAACCAGTCCGTGACGGTCAGGACCATCGTCTACTGCTTCCTCGGGCTGTCCATTCCGCTGACGATTCTCGTGCTGTGCGCGATGGCAGCGAGCGGCGCGTCAGCCACCGGGGGGTGCGGTGGCGGCTGACCTGGCTGTTCCGGCCGGGCTGCGGGGGAGTGCCGGGACGCCGGGCCAGCCGTCGCCTGCTGAGCCGGCTGGCCGGCCGCTAGCCCGCCCCGCCACCGGGGCGCGGCGCTGGCTCGCCGCGACAATCAGCCTGACCGCCGGCGCGGCCGCGGTGGCAGTGCTGCTCGCGCCATCGGGCTCCGCGCCGCCCGCCGAAGGACTGGCCTTCCTGCTGTTCCTCGGGTCTTCCGTGCACGTCGCGTCGACCGGCTGGTTCTACACGGTGCCGCAGGTGCGCGCGCACATGAGAAGCCGCCGGGCCAGGTACGTGTGGTGGCCACTCGCGCTGATCGCCGGGGCCGGCGCGATCGCGGTGGCGACGCCGAAGGCGATGCTGTACTGGCTGCTGCTGCCCTACTTCGGCTGGCAGTTTCATCACTTCCAGAAGCAGAACCTGGGGATTGCGGCGCTGGCTGCCTCCTCCCGCCAGCTCGCCCCGCTGACCAGGCCAGAGCGGCGCGCACTGATCGCGGCCGGGCTGGCCACGGTGGCCGCCCTGGTCACCCGGCCGGCCCGGCTGCAGCTCCCGCTGCCGCCGCTGCTGCATGGCCCGGCCGTGGCCGGGCCGCCGCTGGTCTTCGCCGCCTGCGTGGCGTGCGGCACGGCGGCGCTGATCCGCCGGCCACGGGCGCAGCGTCCGGCCATGTTCTGCCTGGCCTACCTGACCGCGCTGGTATTCGGCCTGCCCGCGTTCGTCTTCTCCTCGCCCTACGCGGCGGTGGCCGGCCTGACCGTCGCGCACGGCCTGCAGTACCTGCTGCTGATGGGGCTGGTCACGGCGGGACCGGCGGGCGGCTCACGGCGCTCCTTCGAGCTGGCCCTGCTCGGCAGTGTCGCGCTGCTGGGCGGCTCCGCGCTCTCGCTGGCGTCGGACGGCCTGACCGGGAACGCCGCGGCCCGTGCGCTGTTCGGGGTATTCCTCGGCGCGGTCATGGCGCACTTCGTCATCGATGCCGGCCTGTGGCGAATGCGCGAGGAATTCCCGCGCGCCCTCCTGGCCGGACGGCTGCCGTATCTGGTTCCGTCCCGGCCAGGGCCGCCGGCACCGGAGCGCGCAGTGGCTCTGGTCGCGTCCCGGGCAGTGCCATGACGTACCGGGTGCCGATCCATCGGCTGGCGATATACGATGCCGGTGTGCCTGACTCATCGCGCGAATCGGCCGGCGGCTCACCCGGCCCGCTGGTGACCTTCGGCCGGTACGCCGGCCCGGCCACGCTGATCCTGTCGAGCCTGGCCGAAGGGGCCAAGCACGGCTACGCCCTCACCAAGGACATCGAGCAGTTCGCCGGCGTGCGACTGGCGCCGGGGACGCTGTATGAGGCACTCAGCCGGCTGGAGGGCCAGGGGCTGATCGAGGCGCTGGCCGCCGAGGACCGGCGGCGTCCCTATCAGCTCACGCTGGCGGGCGCCCAGGCCCTGCAGGTCCACCTCGCCGACCAGCGCCGGGTGGCCGACGTAGGGCTGAAGCGCCTGTCCAGGACCTGGGGCACCACATGACCGCGGCCGGAGACGGCGCCGGGCGCCGGGCGCGGCGCCTGCTGCGCTGGTACCCGGCCTCGTGGCGGGCGCGCTACGGCGACGAGTTCGCCGAGCTGCTGGCCGCGGAGATGACGGAGCAGCCGCGCAGCGCCCGCCGGACCGCCGACGTGATCGCGAGCGGGCTGCTGGCCCGGTGCACCGTGGCCGGCCTGACGAGCCATGAGCTGGCGCCAGCCGACCGGGCGCGGGCCGGGATGACCACCCTGGGCTGCGCGCTGGCGGCGTTCCTCGCGCTCGGCGTGGCGATGCTGGCGCAGCTGGCCACCGGCTGGCAGTGGGCGGCGGCGGTCTCGCCCGCGGACGTGTTCGGCACCCTGGTGATGACGATCGCGGGAGCGAGCCTCGCGCTGCTCGCCCTGGCCGCGGCCGTTCCCGTCGGCTGGCGGACGGGCCGGTCGGTGGCCCGCCGGGATGCCCGCATCGCCCGTCCGGCCGGCCTTGCGCTGATCAGCGCGGCAGCGCTGGTGGCGGGCGCCCGGCACTTCCAGAACGCGTGGCCGGGCACCGGCGGTACTGGCGCACAGCACGGCCTGGTGCCTGGCGGGCTGTCGGCCTTCGGCTGGGCGTCCACCCTGTCGGTCTCGTCCTACTGGGCGCATCCGGCGCTGCTCGGGCGCTTCCCGCACGCGGAGCTGGCCTGGATGGCCCTCAGCCCCGTCGCGGCGGCCGGGCTGCTCACCGGACTAGTGCTGACCGTGCGCAGGCTGACCTGGCCGGTCCGCCTGCTGCGGTACGAGGCGGCGCTGGCCGGCTGGGCCTGCCTGTCGGCGGCGGTGTTCCTGGCCGGCGCGGTGAGCTGGATGCTCGGGCACGGCGGCACTGGCCTGTTCCGGCCCGGGCTGGTGAACGGCGCCGAACTGCTGATCATGGCGCTGTCGCTCGCGGTGGCGCTGCTGGCGGCCGCGCGCGTGCGCCATGCTCGCGATCCGCGCGCTGCCGCAGCCTGACCTGACCCGCGCGCGGTGGCCTCCGGCGCCCGGCCGGGCCGGGTTGCGGCCACCGCGCGCGTGCCACGTCGCGAATCCGGTGCCGGGGCTAGCCGTCCTCCGGGAGCGGATTGGAGCAGCTGCCGCCGGTAGCCTGCGCGCTTGAGGCGATGTTCTCCCAGATTTCCTGGCCGTAGCCGGCGTCGCCTTTGCCGCTGCTGAACGTATAGACGTCCTTGTTCAGGTCGTTGGAGTACCAGCCATTGTTCAGGCAGGCCCACGCGCCCTGCCAGTTCGGTTCGTAGTACACCCGCACCGGGAAGCCGGACACGTTGGCCATGGACTCGTCGAGGTTCCGGCAGCCGAGCTCATTCCAGTTGGGCAGGTCATCGACTCCGCTCACGCACAGATCCCGGCCGTCGGTTTCCTTGTACGCGCAGTAACTCCATACTCCGTCGACTACCTCGGTCCGGCACTGATCGTAGGCACCGTCCGCGGTTACGAGCGGACTTTCGTGGCCTGCCGTCCTGGCCCGGACGAGCGCCGCGCCGGGGTGAGCCTGGTGGCCGGGCACGGCCATGCTCGCGGTCGCCGGAATCGCGGCCACGACCGCGGCAGCGGCCACTGCTAACCCCAGCGGCCTTAATAGTCTCGCTATGACCATCACGTTCGCTCCTCAGCTCGACGGGCAGCCTGAGGCGCACGATAGTCGAGCTTGTGGCAGAAAGAAATGGTTTAGGCGAGAGCCGAAAGGCCCGTCATGCGGGGTGGTCAGGCCGGGTTACGCGGCCTCAGTCGAGGTGGCGCTGCGATGGCCAGAGGGCGGCCCAGCTTGCGCGCAGCTGCTGGCAGATCCAGACCGGCGCGCCCTGCTCGTCGTCGCTGACCCCGACGTGATTGTCCAGCGTCGCGGCGAGCCGGACCGAGCCGCAGAATCCGAGCTGGCTCCGGTCGTAGCCGACCACGATCGCGGTGGTCGCCGAGACTGGCGGCGGACCCCAGTACCAGAACGACATGTGCCCGCTGTAGGCCGCGGGCAGCCCGTCGGCCGGGCCGAAATGGTCGACGGCCCCGGCCTCGCCGTAGTTGCTGGCCAGGACGGTGGTCGCGGCGCGCTGCGCGGGCGGCAGCGAGTCATACACGGCAGCGATCTCATGCACGAAGACGGGCCAGCCGATGGTCTCGCCCGCGTCGTAATTCAGCGCCACGATCGGCGTGTCATGCACATCAGCGACCGGCACGACAGGCAGCGTGACCGGCAGGATCAGCACCGAGATGCCGAACCCGACCGCCAGCAGCCGCCGGCGGTCCCGCGCCGACCGCCGGACCCAGTCGACGGCCGGCTGCGCCCCCGCGGCCACCAGCACCGGCAGGAAGGCGGCCAGGTAATACGGCTTGCCGCCGGTGGCCATGAACGCAACCGCCAGCACGGGCCAGGCCACGCCCGCCGCCCGGCACCAGCGCAGCTGCGGGCTGCGCAGCAGCCGGACCAGCCCGGCAATCCAGATCGGCGCGAAGTACCAGGACACCAGCACCAGCTGCTCGGGCAGGATCAGCCACCAGGGCGCCGAGCTGCCGGACTGCCCGTTCGCGATCCCGCGGGCGACGGTCAGCTCAGGCCAGCCGTGCCCGGCCTGCCAGGCGAGATACGGCGACCAGAGAGCGAGCGCGATGACGCCGCCCAGGTAGAACCAGCCCGAGCGCAGTGACGCTCGCGGCCCGACCGCGACGAGGCCGACGACCACGGCCAGGATGAGGAACGCCACCAGATCGGTGTCCAGCAGCCCGATCCCGGCAATCAGGCCCGCTGGCAGCCAGAGGCGCTGGTCGCCGGTGCGCAGGATCCGGACGAGCAGCCAGCCCAGGGCGGCCCAGGCCGGCAGGTCGAAGGTCGTGGTGCTGAGCAGGTGGGTCGCGCCCGTCGTCAGCGGCGCGACCGCGATGACGCCGCAGGCCAGTGCCTGAGCGGGCCGCCCGCCGCCGAGCTCGCGGGCCAGCAATCCGGTCAGCACCACCAGCAGGCCGGCCGCCAGCGCGGACGGCAGTCGCAGCACGACCAGCGAGCCGGGGGCAATGTCGGTCATCAGCCGGGCGATGAGCGGCACCAGCGGCGGCTGGTCCGGGTAGCCCCAGGCCAGGTGCTGGCCGCACTGGATGAAGTACAGCTCGTCGCGGTGGTAGCCGTAACCGTCAGAGAACGCGATCAGGACCGCGCTGAGGACGAGTGCGATGCCAAGCACCGGCCGGGTAGCCAGCGGGGGCAGCCGCGCCTGGTCCGGTGATGTGGCCTGTCCGTCCTCAGTCAGTGTCACCCGGAAATTGTGACATAGGCCGATAGGTAGTGACCGGAGCAGCGGCTGATCGCCGGCCGCACCTCCGCACGGCCGGCCGGGCGACTGTGCAGCGGACCGTACCTGGCCGGTTACCTGAAGGAACTGAGATTTCACGGTCCGCTGGCCATTTGTTCGGAAAGTACCGGTCTGGCGTTGGTGCAGGCTGATTACCGTCCGCGTCGAGTCCGCAGGAATGGCGCCACCGGCACGAGCCGTGGCGGAATCCTGCCCGGTTCGGAGGTAACGGAATGCCGATGCGCTGGAGAGTATTAGTAGCCGGGGCAGCCTTGCTGGCCGGCGGCCTGGCGGCGCCGTGGCAGGCTGCTGCGGCGACAAGCGTCAACCTGATCCTGAACGGTAATGCCGAGACCGGCCTGTGCACCACCACCGGGCTGGACACCATGACCATCCCCGGCTGGCAGATCACCTCAGGCGGGCCGGACAGCGTGTGCTACGGCGCGTCCGGATACCCGACGGATTCCGAGGGCCCCGCCGACGCGGGCAACGCGTTCTTCGCGGGCGGCTCCAAGGGCAACGCGTCCATGCAGCAGGTCGTCAGCGTCTCATCCGGGTCGAGCGCGATCAACGGCGGCGGCGTGACCTACAACCTGTCCGGTTACCTGGGCGGCTACTCCACGCAGACCGACAGCGTCGGCGTCGTGGCGACGTTCGAGAACTCGGCCGGCACGTCGCTGGGCAGCGCCAGCCTCGGCCCGGTCACCCCGGCGCAGCGTGACGACCAGACCGAGCTGATCGCCCAGTCGGCGACCGGGACCGTGCCGGTGAACACGACCCAGGTGCTCGTGCAGGTGAACTTCACCTACGGCGCGGGCAACAGCACCGACGGCTACCTCGACGACCTTGGGCTCACCCTGTCGACGACAATCACCCCGCCGGTACTCACGCCGCCGGCCTCCGACGTGCCCCACTTCGCGCACGTGTTCTTCGCCTATATGGAGAACGAGAACTACAGCGCCAGCCAGGCTCCGGCTAACAGCGGCGACTACATCGTCGGCAACCCGAGCGCACCGTACCTGAACAACACACTGGCCCCGATGGGGTCGCTGCTCGGCAACTTCTACGCCACCCAGCACCCGAGCGACCCCAACTACCTGGCCGGCACCTCCGGATCGACGTGGAACTTCGACGCGGACGTATCGCCCGGGCAGGTGAGCGAGCCGAACCTCGCGGACGATCTGAATGCGGCCGGCCTGACCTGGAAGGGCTACGCCCAGGGCATGGACGGCGACTGCGACCTCACCAACCACAACACTGCCAGCGGCGGCTACTACCTGAACGACGATGATGTCTTCCTGGATTACGCCGACAACATCACCCCCGCTAGTTACTGTGACGCCCACAACCAGCCGCTGACGCAGCTGGCGACGGACCTGCAGAGCGCCTCGACCACCCCGGACTTCGCCTGGTTCGTGGCCAACGACTACAGCGACATGGAGCAGGGCGGTGTCTCGGCGGGCGACTCGTGGCTGTCGAGCGAGCTGCCGCTCATCTTCAACTCCCCGGCCTGGCAGACCCAGCCGTCGCTGCTGATCCTGACCTGGGACGAGGGCTACACCAAGTCTTACGGCCCGAGCTACCCCAACCAGGTCCCTGCCTACATCGTCGCCTCGCAGGGGCTGATCAAGCAGGGCTACGTCAGCCCGGACTACTACGACGACTACAGCCTCCTGGCCACGATCGAGGACGGCCTCGGCCTGGCCAAGCAGACCAGCAATGACACCTACGCCCAGCCGCTGTCGGACATCTGGACCGGCTCGGGCACCCAGAACACCGTCACGGTCACCAATCCGGGCAGTCAGACCGCGGCGGCAGGTACCGCGACCTCGCTGCAGATCTCGGCGTCGGACTCCGCCTCGGGCCAGACGCTGACGTACTCGGCCACCGGCCTGCCCGCCGGGCTGTCGATCAGCAGCAGCACCGGGCTGATCTCCGGCACGCCGACCTCGGCAGGCAGCAGCAGCGTGACTGTCACGGCTGCCGATACCACCGGAGCGCACGGCTCAGCCAGCTTCACCTGGACGGTGACCGGGTCCGGCTCGTCCTATCCGGTCCCCATTGTCAATCCGGGGGCGGAAACGGGTGCCTGCGGTCCTGGTGACAGCGGCTACCCCGCTCAGGACTGGACGCTGACCTCGCACACGCCGCAGCAGGTCTGCTACGGCGAGCCGAGCTACCCGACAGCCGCGGAGGGGCCGCAGCCGCCAGCATCGCCAGGAAGCGCTTTCTTCGACGGCGGCGCGGCCAAGTCATCGTCGATGACCCAGACCGACAGCGTCGCCGGCGACTCCAGCCAGATCAGCACCGGGACGCTGCCCTACACCTTCTCGGCCTGGATCGGCGGCTACAGCACCCAGGCCGACAACGCGACCGTCATCGCCACCTTCCTGAACTCGGCCGGCACCTCGCTGGGTACCTCGACGCTGGGGCCGGTCACCCCGGCCCAGCGAGATGACCAGACCGAGCTGCTCTACCAGTCCGCCTCCGGCACGGTGCCCGCCGGCACGGTCTCGGTGCAGTTCACCGTCAATTACAAGCGGAGCGCAGGCACCGACGACGACGGCTACGTCGACGACCTGGCCATGACGTTCGGCTCCTGACCTGCCAGCGCGGGCGGGCCCGGGCTGGCAGCCCGGGCCCGCCTGGCGCGAAGGGCGCGTCAAGACTGGTCCGGCCAGCGTTAAGAACGCATCAAGATCGTCGATATCCGGGCTGGCCAGTGGTGAAACTAGCTCGTGATGGAGACTCACGGACCGACCCGCAGGCGCGGCCTGGCGGCGCCGCTGGCGCTGCCAGCCGGCTTTGGCGCGCTGCTCATCGTCGGGGCGGCGGCCGCCGCTACCAGGGGGGCAGTGTCGGCGGGCTGGGTGCTGACGCTGGCCGCGATCATCGTGACGATCGGCGCTGCGGTCGCCGAGCCGCCGGTAGCGCCGGTGCTCGGCTGCATCGGCTTCCTCACCGTGGCGGGCTTCTCCCGTGCCCCTTATGCCCAGCTTCAGTTCGGCGAGCCGGGCGTCCTGCGGGCCGGGCTGGTCATCGGAGCCTGCACCGCCGCCGGAACTGCCGCCGGCGTGATAGTGCGGCAGCTCACCGCATCGTTCACACTGTGGATAGTGGACGTTTCTGCCGAAGGCCAGCCGGCCGGCCGCAGGACGGCACGGCGCAAGCGCCGGATCGCCGACCTGTCCGGCGGTATTGGCGCGCGCCGGGTACTGGCCGGAGTGCTGATGGTCGGCGGCCTGCCGCTGCTGACCATTGCCCTCTCGGCCCCTGGCCTGCGGCTGGACCTCGGCGATGACCTGCTGATCTACCTGGTGGGCGTGGTCGCGGTCGCGATCGTGGGCGGCTTCTGGCCCGCGGTGCTCGCCGCGGTGCTCGCCAGCCTCCTGGTCAACTGGTACTTCACCCCGCCGGTGCACACCCTGACCATCGCCGACGGCAAGAGCCTGCTGGCCCTGCTGCTGTTCGTCACGGTCGCGGTCACTGTCTCCAGCGTGGTGCACCTGGCTGCGATCAGGGCCCGGCAGGCGGCCAGGAGCACGGAGGAGGCACAGGACCTGCTGGACCTGGCCCAGACCGTGCTGGGCGGCGACGACACGCCGGCCGCGCTGCTCGCCCACCTCACTGCCAGCCGGGGCGGCCGGGCCGAGCTGCTGGAGCTCTCCGGCACTCAGTGGGTACGGGCCGCCGTCAGCGGGGCGGCCGACGGGCCGGTGCTGCAGGCCTCGGCCCGCGATGACCTGGTGCTGGAGCTCGCCGGCCAGGAGCGGCCGCTATCGCCCCGGCTCCTGGACGGGCTGACGGCGCAGGTCGCGGCCGCGCTCGACCGGGACCGGCTGCGGACCCAGGCCGCTCAGGCCGAGGCGCTGGCCGAGGGCAACCGGATGCGGACCGCCCTGCTGGCCGCGGTCAGTCACGACCTGCGGACGCCGCTGGCCTCGATCAAGGCCAGCGTGAGCACGCTCCGCCAGACCGACGTGGAGTGGACCGAGGCGGATGAGGCCGCGCTGCTGGCGACGATCGAGCAGTCCGCCGACCGGCTCGATGCCCTGATCGGGAACCTGCTCGACATGAGCAGGCTGACCACCAGATCGCTGCAGCCGTTCCTGCGGCCGACTGCCATCGACGAGGTGGCGCCGGTGGCGCTGCGCGGCCTGGATCGCGGCAGCGAGCTGCGGCTGACGGTGCCGGACGAGCTGCCGCTGGTGCTCACCGATCCTGGCCTGCTGGAGCGAGTACTGGCCAACCTGTTCGCCAATGCCCTGGCGTACTCACCTGCTGGCCGGCCACCGGAGCTGCGCGCGAGCCAGTCCGACGGCCAGGTCCTGCTGGAGATCGTTGACCATGGCCGGGGCGTGCCGGATGAGCTCAAGGAGCAGATGTTCGAGCCGTTCATGCGGCTGGACGCGCGCGCCGCGGACCCGTCAGGCGGTGCCGGGGTGGGCCTCGGGCTGGCGGTGGTGAAGGGGTTCCTGGACACCATCGGCGGTCACGTGCAGCCCGCGGACACGCCCGGCGGCGGGCTCACGATGCGGGTGCTGCTGCCATGCACGGCGGCCGCGGCGAGCAGTTCGGCCAGCGTGCCCGCGAGTCAATGACGCGCGTCCTGGTCATCGACGACGAGGCGCCCATCCTGCGTGCCCTGAAGATCAACCTGACCGCCCGCAAGTACGAGGTCAGCACGGCCGCCGACGGCGCGTCCGGCCTGGCGGCGATGGCGCGCGAGCACCCGGACGTGCTGATCCTCGATCTCGGCCTGCCCGACATGGACGGCACCGATGTGATCAGGGGCGTCCGCGGCTGGACCTCCACTCCGATAATCGTGCTGTCCGCGGCGGGCCAGGAGAGCCGGAAGGTCGCCGCGCTCGACGCCGGCGCCGACGACTACGTGACCAAGCCGTTCGGCATGGACGAGCTGCTGGCGCGGCTGCGGGCCGCGGTGCGGCGGGCCTCGCCCGCACCGGACGAGCCGGTCATCAGCACCGCCGAGTTCACGGTGGACCTGGCCGACAAGCGAGTCACCAGGGCCGGGGCCGACGTCCGGCTCACCCCGACCGAATGGCAGCTGCTCGAGGTGCTGGCCCGCAACGCGAACCGGCTGGTCACCCAGCGCCAGCTGCTGCAGGAGGTCTGGGGTCCCGGCTACCAGACCGAGGCCAACTACCTCCGGGTGTACATGGCCAACCTGCGCCGCAAGCTGGAGCCCGATCCGTCCGCGCCGCGCTACCTGCTGACCGAGCCCGGCATGGGCTACCGGTTCCGGCCCTAGCGGCTACTGCGGGCTCGCGCCGTCCACCGGCTGCAGGTCATACGACGGATTGAAGATCGCCCGCTCGCCCTTGACCGTCGCCAGCCGGCCACGCACGACGATGCGTCGGCCGGGCTCGATACCGGGGATGTCCCGGCGGCCCAGCCAGACCAGCTTGACCCGGCCGGTGCCGTCCCACAGGTCGGCTTCCATGGTCAGGCTGGTGCCGCGCGGCCGCAGTGTCACCTCGCGCAGCGTGCCGGCCAGCGCCACCATCTCCCGCTCGCTGCTGGCGTCGATCCGGGCGGGCCGCTCGCCGCCGGCGCCGGTAATGCCGCTGACTGCCTGCCGTACCTCGGCGGCGTGCTGGCTTTCCCGGTCGGCGAGCAGACGCCCGCCCATCAGCGCATCGGGTGCCTTCGCGGTCCGCGTCGCGGACTGCAGCTGATAGGGCACGCTGGCCACGACTACACCGCGTTCCAGCAGAAGCCGGGCCTTGAGCCGGAGCGCGCTCTGGTTGTGCAGCGCCTGCTCCCACCAGTGCCCGAGCACGTACTCGGGGATGAACACGGTCACGATGTCGCGCGGGCTCTCGCGCCGCAGCCGCCGCACGTACTCGATCACGGGCCGGGTGATCTCCCGGTACGGGGAGGACACCACCGTCAGCGGGATCGGGATGTCGCTGCGGTCCCATTCCTGCCGGAGCCGCTCGGTGTCGGCGTCACTGACGTCGACGGTCACGGCCTGCAGCCGGGCCGGCCTGGTCGCCTTGGCGTAGGCGAGCGCCCGCAGGGTCGGCCGGTGCAGCTTGGACACCAGGACGACCGCGGTGTTGCTGGCCGGCAGCGTCAGCGCGATCTCCTCGTCCGGGGTCAGCTCCAGGGCCACGCTCGCGTAGTGGTTGCGGATGCCGCGCATGGTGTACCAGATCACCACCATCGCCGCGACCGCGATCCAGGCGCCGTCGAGGAACTTGCTGATCACGACGATCACCAGGACCGCCCCGGTGACACAGGCACCGATCCCGTTGATGGTCCGGGACCTGATCATCCGCCGCCGCTCGCTGGTCTCGGTCGTGGTGCGCAGCAGCCGGTTCCAGTGCCGGATCATGCCGGTCTGGCTGCACGTGAACGAGACGAACACGCCCACGATGTAGAGCTGGATGAGCCGGGTCGGCGAGGCATTGAACGCGACGATCAGCACGATCGCGAAGCCGGACAGCAGCAGGATCCCGTTGCTGAAGGCCAGCCGGT
>Ga0209169_10002163_pt1 | contig 11916 bp, 10 predicted proteins | sample HubBroMetageWRM4_FD_188346 | JGI IMG/M metagenome (GOLD analysis project Ga0209169, IMG submission 188346) | Warmed soil microbial communities from the Hubbard Brook experimental Forest, New Hampshire - Hubbard Brook CCASE Soil Metagenome WRM 4... | ecosystem: Environmental > Terrestrial > Soil...
TGCGCCTCTCCTACGCCACCTCCATGGAGCGGATCGACGAAGGCCTGCGCCGCTTGGCGCGCTTCTTCGGTAAGGCCGCGTGAGTTCGAGCAGCGCCTCTCTGTGCCCGGCGCGGCTGGAACCGATTTTCAGTGCGCGTCCCTGGGGCGCACGCACACTTGCGCCATGGTTCCCTGAAAAATCCAATCTGGCCGAACCGTTAGGCGAAGCTTGGATGACTGGCGCGGAATGCCGCTTCGCTTCGGGCCCTTTCGCGGGGAACAAACTCGGTGACGTGTGGGGCACTTTACCTGCGGCATGGACTGGGACGAAAATCACTGCTTCGGCTGGCACGTTTCCTCTGCTGGTAAAATTTATTTTCGCTGACGAAAAACTTTCCGTGCAGGTTCACCCGGATGATGAATACGCCGAGCGCCACGAACAGGCTGCCGGAGGCCGCGGCAAGACGGAAATGTGGTACGCGATTCAAGCTCGGCCCGGGGCCGAAGTGCTGGTCGGCCTGAAACCCGGCGTCACGCCGGAAATATTCAAGCGCGCCGTTGCGGATGGCTCGGCTGAAGATTGCCTGCAGCACGTTCCGCTGCGCGGGGGCGAAGCTATTTTCGTTCCAGCCGGCACCGCGCACACCATCGGCGCCGGATTGGTGCTCTGCGAAATTCAAGAATATTCGGATCTTACGTATCGCGTCTTCGATTACAACCGGCGCGACGCGCAGGGCCGGTCGCGCGACTTGCACATCGAAAAAGCCCTGCAGGTAATGCGCTTCGGTACACAGCGCGGCGGAAAAATCGAACCCGCGCGGATCGTGCGCGGCGGCGTGACGGAAACCTTTTTCATCGCCTGTCGTTATTTTGCTGCGGAAAAATGGGAACTCGCTGCAGACACTGCCGCGGCCACCTCGCCGGAACATTTTGAACTGTTGATTATCCTCGAGGGCCGGGGCGCGATCCTGTGGAGCGGCGAATCCGTGCCGTACGCGGCGGCGCAAACCTGGCTGCTCCCCGCGGCGCTCGGCGCATATCATTTGGCGCCTGACGAACGAACTTCGCTGCTCCGCGCCTACGTTCCGCTGCCCTTCGACGAAGTCGCGCGCAAGCTCGCCGCGCATGGCGTCAGCCAGGCCGCGTTGTCCCATCTGGTGTATCCGTGAAAAAACGCTCCGCGCCAAATCGCGAATCGCTTCCAAACTGCGCCGTACTGCTTGCCGGTGGACGAGGCACTCGTTTCTGGCCGCGCAGCCGCACGCGCACGCCCAAGCAGCTGCTGAATATCACCGGCGGCGACACCATGCTGTGCGAAACTGTCACGCGTCTGAAACCGATTTTCGCGCTGCGCGATTTCTGGGTGGTCACCAATATCGAGCAAGCCGGAGCTGCCCGTCGCCAGCTACGCGGCGTACCCGCCGCACACGTTCTTGCCGAGCCTGTTGGCCGAAACACTACCGCCGCCATCGCTCTGGCCGCGATTCACCTTTTACACGAACACCGGGACGCGCTAATGACTGTCCTCCCCTCGGATAGCTACATCGCCGACGCCCCGCGCTATCGCCAACTCGTTCAAGCCGCGCTCGATTTGGCGCGTTCCCCCGGCAACTTGGTGGTCTTTGGCGTTCCGCCCACCCGCCCCGAGACAGGTTACGGCTATATCGAAGCCGGGGCGCCAAGCGCGCGCGTTCGCGGCATTCGCGCCTTGGCCGTGCGCCGCTTCACAGAGAAGCCCGCGCTGCCGCTGGCGCGCCGCTACCTCGCGTCCGGAAAATACCTCTGGAACGCGGGAATATTTTTCTGGCGCGTCTCGACGTTTCTGGAATGCCTGCGCCGCTTTCTTCCCGCAACGCACGATGCGCTCATGCGGCTCGCGGATACCATTGGCACAGGAAAATATGCCGCGGCCCTGCGTCGCATCTACCCCAGGCTCGAAAACATTTCCGTGGACTACGCCATCATGGAGCCCTCTGCGCGCGCCGGTGTCACCACGCGCGTCTCGGTAATCCCGGCCAATGTCGGCTGGAGCGATATCGGATCCTGGAGCGCGGTGTACGACTTGCTCGCGGCACAGCGCGGCGCAAACGTTTCAGCTGGCCCTTCGTTCACGCTGGACGCCAACGGAAATTTTTTCTGGGCACCGGGGAAATTCCTCGCCGCAGTTGGCGTGCACGATCTCGTCGTGGTGGAAACCGCCGACGCCATCCTCATCTGCCCGCGCGAACGCGCCCAAGACGTTGGCAAAATCGTCAAATATCTTGAGCAGCAGAAACTCGCGCGCCTGCTCTAGCTCGCGCCATTTTGGCGCCGGGTGTAAACCACTTTATTACCCAACGCGGCTTCCCGCAGGAATTTCCTTCGCTTATACTGGCTTATCGTGAGCGACATACGATTTGGCACCGACGGCTGGCGCGCCATCATCGCCGAGGATTTCACCTTCGAGAACTTGCGGACCGTGGTGCACGCGATCGCGCGTTACGTAGCGCGCGCGGAAAAACCAGGCGCCGGTATCTTGGTCGGATACGATACGCGTTTTGGCTCGGAACGCTTCGCGCGCGCGGCCGCCGAAGCGGTTTCCGCCGCCGGCTTTCCCGTGTGGCTCGCCGCTGAGGCCGCGCCCACTCCCGCGCTTTCTCTGCTCGTAAAGCTTCGCGGCGCGGCCGGCGGAATTCAGATCACCGCCAGCCACAATCCGTATCAATGGAACGGCGTAAAATACAAAGCCAGCTACGGCAGCTCCGCATCGCCCACCATCGTCGCGCAGATCGAATCGGAACTTGCGAAAGTGCTGCGCCAAGGCGTTCCGACTCTGCCGCCGCACCCGGACCAGATTCGTTCGCTCGACGTGCGCGCCCCGTATCTGGAAACGCTCGAGGCCTTGGTGGATTGGGATCGCCTGCGCGCCGCGAAATTCCGGTTCGTCATTGATCCCATGCACGGCGCGGGGCGTGGCCTGCTGCGCGATCTTTTCCGCCGCCACGAAATCGCCTGCGAGGAAATTCGCGGCAGGCGCGATCCGCTTTTCGGCGGCGTAAATCCCGAACCGATCGAACCGCACATCGCAGCGCTGCAACACGCCGTGGTGCAGGGCAAATTCGACGCCGGCTTCGCGCTCGATGGCGATGCCGACCGCATTGGCGCGGTGGATCGCGACGGCGCGTTCATCAACCCGCAGCAAATCTTCGCGATCTTGCTGTGGCATCTGGCCGGAACGCGCAATCTCGCAGGCGCGGTGGCCAAAACTTTTTCCACCACCAAAATGATCGACAAGATCGCCGCGAAATTCGACCGCCAGGTTTGGGAAACCCCCATCGGCTTCAAATATATTTGCGACCGCATGCTGGAAAGCGACGTCCTGCTGGGCGGCGAGGAAAGCGGCGGCATCGGAACCAAGCTGCACCTGCCTGAGCGCGACGCCACCGTCAACGCGTTGCTGCTGGCCGAAGTGATGGCCTGGCACGGTAAAAACCTCGGCGAACTCGTCGCCCTGCTGCATGCCGAATTCGGCGAGCACCATTACGGCCGCGTGGACCTGCACGTGAAAAACGGCCAGAAGGAAAAAGCCGTGGGCCATTTTTCCGGCGCGCAATTGCAGCGCTTGCTCGATTGGCCCATCACCCGCCGCGAAAATCTCGATGGCATCAAAGTGTATCTGGGTGACGTCGGCTGGCTGATGCTGCGCGCTTCCGGCACCGAAAACATGCTGCGGATTTATTCCGAAACCACGCGCGCGGAAACGACCAAGCGCGTTCTCGACTCGGTCGTGGCGCTCGTGCAACAACTGTGATCCACACGGCGGGCTTTCCGGGGCGGTGGCCCGCTGCCCATGTAAAAAGGAGACTGGCGATGGAATCGGTAAACCTGAACGAAAAACTGTCCCGCGTAAACGAATACTGGAGTCCCACGATCGTCGGCGAGCTGAACGATTCCTACGTGAAGATCGTAAAGTTCACCGGCGAATTCGTCTGGCACCATCACGACGACGAGGACGAAATGTTTCTGGTCGTTAAAGGCCGACTGCGCATGCGTTTCCGCGATCGCGATGTCACCGTGCTGCCGGGTGAATTCATCATCGTCCCCAAGGGCGTCGAGCACATGCCCGTGGCGGAGGAAGAAGTTCACGTCGTGCTGATCGAACCGAAAACCACACTGAACACGGGGAACGTGCGCAACGAACGCACCCGCGTCCAACTGCAACGCCTTTAGAGCGCAACGATTTTTCATTCGTCGCATACGCGCTGCTCATCGCGCCGGGCGACCGTGGTTTATTTCCGGAACGCAGCGGCGGAAAGCGTTATCATTCATCGCGCGAGCGCCCGCCGCCGGGCCGCGCCAGAAAGTGGAATCCAATGAACCGCCGACTCTACACGCTCGATGTTTTCACGACCAAGCGCTTCGCTGGAAATCCGCTGGCTGTCGTCACCGATGGCGACGGTATTCCCACCGCAAAAATGCAGGCCATCGCGCGCGAGATGAATCTGTCGGAAACTGTTTTCATCCAGCGGCCCACGAATAATCGCGCGCTCGCGCGCCTGCGCATTTTCACCACCACGCGCGAACTGCCTCTGGCCGGCCATCCGGTAATCGGCGCGTGGTTTTTGCTCGCTGAACTCGGCGTCGTTCCCGCCTCCGAAGGCAGCGTGCACATTCTGCAGCAGACCGGCGCTGGAATTCTTCCGGTGGAGTTGGCTTTTCACAACGGCCGGCCCGTACGCGTCACCATGACGCAACGGCCGGCGCGATTCACGCGCGCCACGTTCTCGCGCGCTACGCTCGCTGCAGCGCTCGGCCTGAAACCCAGTGACTTGGCGCCCTCACTCCCGATCGAATTCGCCTCCACGGGAATTTCAAACCTGATGGTTCCTGTAAGTCGTCGCCCGGTGCTAGCGAAGATTCAGATGAACATGCGTGCGCTGGCCCATTTGGTTTCACCGCACGGCACCATGGCGTATTGTTTCGCGCTCAGCGGCCGCGGGCGCGCCTACGCGCGCGGCATGGTTCCCTGGGGGACAATCGAAGATCCTGCGACGGGCTCGGCCGGCGGCTCGCTCGGCGCCTACCTCGTGCATCACGGCCAGTTAAGACCTGGGGAGCAATTGCAAATCACGCAAGGCGTGGAAATGGGCCGCCCTAGTGAGATTCTTGTGCAAGTGGGCGCCGATAGGGGAAAGCTGACGCCGCAAGTCAGCGGCTCGGCGGTTCGAATCTTCGAAGGCCACATCGAAGCGTAGGCCAGCTCTACTTCTTTGCGGGATGCGGCGCCTCGACGCTCTTGCTCGCAGCATCCAGAATGCCATTCAAGAACGCCGGAGAATCCGCCGAGGAAAATTTCTTGGCGAGCTCCAGCGCCTCATCAATCACCACTTTCACCGGGGCGGTGCCGAAGCGCAATTCGTAAATCGCCAGGCGCAGAATACTGCGGTCCACGGCCGCGAGGCGCTCGAGCTTCCAATTTTCGGAAAGCCGCTCGACGGTTTTGTCGCTCGCCTCCGCGGCGGCGACGGCGCCTTCGAACAATTGATTGGCGAACTTGCGCGTGGAATCCGCCGCGCGCGCCTGCTTCCAGAAATTTTGCTCCACCAGCGACGGCTTGCGCCGCGTCATGTCCCACTCGAAGAGCATTTGCAGCGCGAACTCGCGTGATTTGCGGCGCAGCGTCATGCTAACGGTGCCGCCCACGACGCGCCGAGCTTTTCGCGCCGCCGCCGGACGCAGCGCCGGAGTTTCCAGCAATCTTACGCATCAGCTGCGCCATCTCGACCGCCGCAAGCCCCGCCTCGTAACCTTTGTTGCCGGATTTCAGCCCCGCACGATCGATCGCCTGTTCTAAAGTGTCGCAGGTCAGCACGCAAAAAATCAGCGGTACACCAGTATCGAGCTGCGCAAGCTGAATGCCGCGCGCCGTTTCCGACACCACCACGTCGTAATGCGAAGTCTCGCCGCGCAAAACGCAGCCGATACAAATGATGGAGTCGAAGCGTCCGGTCGCGGCTAGTTTTTTCGCAACGATAGGAAGTTCAAACGATCCGGGCACGCGCACAATCTGAAGCTGCTCGCTGGTCGCGCCCGCTTGTTGCAGCGCATCGAGCGCCCCCGCCAGCAGCCTGTCGGTAATGAAATTATTGAACTGGCTCGCGACCACGCCCATGCGTAGCCCTGCCGCGCTCAAACCGCCCCGCACATTCCCCGGCTTCAGCTTTTCCGCCATTCTTCAGCGCCCCTCGAATTTCGGCGACCGCTTCTCCAGAAATGCGCGCGTGCCTTCGCGCATATCCTGCGTCGCGCAAATTAATCCGAAAAGCGTAGCCTCCAGGTACAAGCCTTCTTCCTGCGGCATTTCCATCCCGCGCTCTACGGCTTCCAAGGCGTACTTCACGGCCAGCGGCGCGTTCGCGATAATTTTCTTGGCGATCGCTTCCGCCGTCGCCAGCAATTCGCCGGGTTCGACCACGCGATTCACCAGTCCGACGCGCAACGCCTCTTCCGCCGAAATCATTTCGCCCGTCAGAATTAATTCATGGGCCACGCCTTTGCCGCACAATCGCGCCAGCCGCTGCGTCCCGCCGTAACCGGGAATAATTCCCAGCTTCGTTTCCGGCTGCCCCAGCTTGGCGTTGCGGGCGGCAACGCGCAGGGTGCACGCCAGCGCCAGTTCACATCCACCGCCCAGCGCAAATCCATTGATCGCCGCGATTACGGGTTTTCCCAGCGTCTCCAAGCGATGAAAAATTTCCTGGCCGTACAAAGTAAATTCCCGGCCGTTCACAGGAGTCTGCTGCGAAAGTTCGTTGATGTCCGCTCCGGCGACGAAGGCTTTCTCGCCCGCGCCGGTGAGAATCAGCACGCGGATGTCGTCGTCGGCGCGCGCTTTCTTCAGGCAATCGCCCAGTTCGTCCAGGGTCTTGCGGTTCAGCGCGTTCAGTACATTCGCACGGTTAATAGTGATGCGCGCGATCTTGTCGCTCACCTCGAACAGCAAATTATCGTAGGCCATATCTTCCTTGCCGTAAGTTTCCGGAATTTAGCACTGGTATGGTACCCGAATCGGCCGTGGTTTGCCGCGTTATGCCATCGCGCTTAAGAAACCGATTCGACAATGACCGCGATTCCCTGCCCGCCGCCGATGCAGGCGCTGGCCACGCCATAGCGCGCGCCGCGCCGGCGCAATTCCAGAAGCAAACTCAAGACAATCCGCGTTCCCGTGGCCGCCAGCGGATGACCGAGGGCAATTGCGCCGCCGTTCACATTGGTCCTGCTGCGATTCAGTCCCAACTTTTTTTCCACCGCCAGATATTGCGCCGCGAACGCCTCGTTCACTTCCACCAAATCCATTTGCTCCAGTTTCAGGCCCGCGAGCGCCAGCGCTTTCTGAATCGCCGGCACCGGACCGATCCCCATGATCTGTGGCGGCACGCCCGCCGTCGCCCAACCGACGATGCGCCCCAGCGGTTTCCAGCCGCGCTCTTTTGCAATTTTCGCGTGCGTCACCACCACGGCCGCCGCGCCGTCCACAATTCCGCTGGCATTTCCGGCGGTCACGATCCCGCCCTTGCGAAACGCCGGCTGCAACGATTCCAGCGCCTCGATCGTCGTTTCCGGACGGCGGTGATCGTCCTCCATCACCATCGACGTCTTCTTTCCCTTCTTCACTTCCACCGGCACAATCTCTTCTTTGAAATGTCCCGCGCGGAATGCCGCTTCGGCTGCCTGTTGGCTGCGCAACGCGTATTCATCGGACGCGCGCCGGGTGATTCCCTGTTCGGCCGCCAGATTTTCGGCGGTCTCAGACATGCTGAATCCGCAATAGGTGTCAAAGAGTCCGGACAGCAGCGAATCTTCCAGCTGGCCTTCGCCCAAGCGGAATCCCGCGCGCGCCCCGCGAATCACGTGGGGAGCTTGCGACATATTTTCCATTCCGCCGGCGAGAACCACGCGCGCTTCGCCCAGCAAAATTCTTTGCGCCGCTTGCGTGATGGATTCCATTCCAGAGCCGCACAGACGATTCACCGTCAGCGCAGGAGTTTCCAGCGGTAATCCAGCCTTCAGTCCCACGTGACGCGCGCCGTAGAGAGCGTCGGCGCTGGTCTGCATCACGTTGCCGAAAATCACGTGGTCGAAGTCCGCGGGCTCCGTCCCGGCGCGGCGAATCGCTTCCTTGCTGGCGGCAGCGCCCAGGTCGATCGCTGTGGTCAAATCGAAGGCGCCCATGTAGCGAGCCATCGGCGTACGTGCTCCGTGCAAAATCACAGCGTCGGTGATGAACATGGGTCCTCGGGAAGACTCAGGGTTAAGGCGTGGAAAGCGCTACCAGCGTGTCGCCGCCGCGTTGCCGCGCGTCATCGAGGCCCGCTTCGGCCCGATTGATCCACTCGGTCACGCGATCTTCGGTCTCATCGCCGGGGCGCGAAGATGCTTCCGCCACCACGGCGCTGATCGTCAAGTCGGGCGTACCCCACGATGGCCGCACCGACGCCGCTAGTTGGCGCAGTTTTTCACCTAACGCGCGCGCGTGGTCGAGCGAAGTGTCCGGCAGAATGAACGCCAGCGACCAGGCGGTATATTTTACGGCCACATCCGTCTGGCGAATCGCGGAGGAAAGCGCGCGAGCGAGTTGCTCAATGTAATGATCCACCGCGGCCTCTCCGTGCTGGCGCAGCAGGTCGCCGCCGCGGTCCACATGCACGACGATCAGAGAAATCGCGGTGTTCTGCGCGCGCGCGCGATTGGATTCCACCAGCAGGCAATCAATATAAGCTCCGCGGTTCAGCAGGCCGGTTTTCTCGTCGGCCACGGCCAGCGAACGCACCAGCGAACGCAGCCGCGTGTGGTTCACGGACATGACCAGCTGGTCGCCCACCGCCTGCAGAAAATAACTTTCGTTCGGCTTCCATTTTCGCCCGCGCGCGTCGCCGATCAGCAACGCCCCGGATGGCGCCTGCGTTTCCTTGTCCGTCAACATCACGCCCAGCGCCGATTCCAGCCCCAGTTCGCGCAAGGCCGGCAGGCTCGCGGCCTGCAATTCCACTCCGCCCATGGAATCGGGCGTCACCTGCGTCACCATTCCCACGATACTGGCAATTTTTTGCGGGCCCACTGCGGCGAATCCCAGCGCGGCATATTCCGCAGTCGCTTGCGCCCCTTCACCAGGAGCGCCCACCGCCACCAGGCAGCGGCTGACGTGCAAATGCTTCCCGATCTCGGCCGCCGTCGTCACCAGCACCTCGCGCGGCGTTGGCTGCCGGTACATCAAGCGATTAATTTCCGCGATGGCCGCCAGGTCCCGGTGCGTTTCCGCGGCTGTAGGCGCGGAGGTCGTGCCGTAGGCTTCCAATTGCTGCGCGGGCTGCAGCGGCGGCGGAGCTTCGACAACGGCGGGTGCCGCAGCACGTGGCGCGGGCTTGCGGCCCCCGCCCTTCGGCCACCAGTTCGCGCGTTCGTAGAGTGCGCGCAGCCGCTCGTTCCTTTCTTCTTCGCCGGGAAAAAGCTCCGCGATGCGCTCCAGCCTTTCCACTGCCTTGCTCAACAGCGAATACTGCAAGAATATTTCTACCTGCACCACCAGATCTTCCAGCGCCTGTTGCGCGCGCACTTCTTCGGGCACGCCCGCCGCGTTTTCCGAAGGCTCGCGCCCCGCGCCCGTAAAACCGTCGGTGCGCGTGGATACCGTCGCCGCTTTCGCCGCGCGCGCCAAAATATTCTGCAGGAAACCGGGATCGGCTTTGCCTTCCAGCTTTGCGATGCGCTCGTGATTGCGATAATCGTATGGGTCGATATCCACCAGCCGGTCGAGCGATTCACAGGCTTCCTTCAGCCGGTCCGCGACCAGGTACAGATCGAACAGCTTCACCAGCGAATCGAAATATTTCGTCTCGCGGTTCAGCTCTTCATAAAGCTTGGCCACGACTTCGGCCAGCGGCAGCGACTGCGGAAAACTGGTCGCCAGACGGTCCAGGTTCGCCGACAGCTCCACTTCCTTGCGCACCGCGCGCATGACTTCTTTCGTCTGCACCAGCAGCGCAGCGGCTTTGGGATCCTGCCCGGCGCGAATGTACGCAGCCGCCAGCTCGAATAACTTTACAAAGCCCTCCGGCTTCTGGGCGTAATAGGCCTGAAACACGTCCTTTGCAGCATCCAGACGCCCCGTGCGCAGCAACGTTTCACCGTACAGCGCCAGAAACGCGCCATCGCGCTCGGTCGCAGCAAAAGGCTCGAGCAACATCGCGGCGCCCTCGGCGTCACCTTTTCTCAGCTTCGCTTCGCCAAACAGCAGCGCGCCAGCCCGGTCCTGCGGCGCCAGCACGTGCGCCCGTCCGAAATATTCCAGCGCCGCATCCAGCGCGCCCACCGACAGCGTCAATTGCCCCGCGCGCATATAACTGCGTGCCGCCATGTCCGCATGACGCAGCTTCTCGGCCATCTCGCCCAGCACGATATGCCGCTGCGGATTTTCCGGGTCCAGCACGGCCATGCTCTCATAGCAGGCCAGTGCCTCGATCCCGCGCTGTTCCTTCACATACAGTTCCGCGGCATTTCCGAATTGTTCGATGGCTTCCGAAGTGCGGTTCTGTTTCTGCAGCAGAGTTGCGAAACGCATCAAGCGGTCAGCGGGCTGCGGAAAGGTGCGCAGAAAACGAATGAAAACAGCGGAGGCCTTGGCGCCATCGCCGGATTCCACCAGGCGATCGAACTGTATGCCGTAATATTCGGCGGCGAGCTGCGGCTCGTTCAAGCGAGTATAAATGTCCGCCAGCGCCTGCAGCGCTTCCTGGTGCGCGGGAGCCTCTTCGAGCACCGCCTGGTACTCGCCGACGGCTTCGCGAAGCTTGTTCTTCTCCAGGCTCTTGCGCGCCCGGTCGAGATGTTTGTTAATGTCCTGGGCCATGGGAAAACGCGCGTTCCTCGGGTTTTGCGGGCTTGCTGGGGAAGTCCGGCCGCGAGTTTTGCCGCGACATCGCCGCGGGTCCCGATTTTTTCGCGCGGGTCGAACATCCACTATATACCGGACGCTAACCCGCCCTCAAAACGAATTCAGTTGAGCGTGCTCAGAAGCACCACAAAAGACAGCGGATTGGGAGAGACGCGTTCGAGGATTCGCAAAATGAGAATATCCGGCCGGAGAGACGTCTGCAGACCGCCGTATCCTTAGGCCCGCGCACCCGCGCGCGCCTGGCTCGGCAATTCCTTCACTTTCTCACGCATGGATTTCAGCGACAACCCGCTGCGCACCAATCCCACAAATCCCAGGAAAATGAAGGGAATGGTCAGAGCCAAAAACGCAAAAAATGAAAAGCCCTTGGCCGTCGGCGTTTCCACGTTAAAAACACTCAATCCCAAGACGCAAAAAAGCTGGTAAGAGCCGAAGTTGGCGGGCGCGTTCGGCAATGACACTCCCAGATTGATGATCAGCAGCACTACGATCGCTGCCAGAAAAGGCAGCTGCAAGTTATAAGCCTTCATCATCGCCCACAATCCCAGGACCTGACAGGCGGGCATCAGCAGCGATGCGAAAACCGCCGCGTAGAAAGTCGGCGCTGTGCCCATGGCGTGCAAGCCCAGCAGCGCGCGCATCAATTTTCCGGGCATACGCCGTCCGGTGTAGTACTCCGGATTCTGCGAGAGTTTTACTTCCAGGTAGTAAATGATCACCACCACGATGCCCAGTAACACCAGCGTAATGATTCCCAATGTGTCGGCCACCCTGCGGAATCGCTGCGGCAAGTCGACCAGCAGCGAAACCACGGCCAGCGACGCTGTCGCAATCACCAGATCCACCAGCCGCTCGACGCCCACCGAACCAAGCACCCTGCCCAGCCTAATGTCTTCGGCATCCGACACGATGTAACTGCGCAACAATTCGCCCGGCCGCAGCGGAAACACCAGATTGGCGAACAGCCCTGCGTATACCGCGCGGATGGTGTGCGTCAGCTTTACT
>Ga0209169_10002164_pt1 | contig 11912 bp, 13 predicted proteins | sample HubBroMetageWRM4_FD_188346 | JGI IMG/M metagenome (GOLD analysis project Ga0209169, IMG submission 188346) | Warmed soil microbial communities from the Hubbard Brook experimental Forest, New Hampshire - Hubbard Brook CCASE Soil Metagenome WRM 4... | ecosystem: Environmental > Terrestrial > Soil...
GGCCGCCGGCTGGCCGAGCACGCCGTGACGATCCTTGCCGCGGTCGAGGCCGCTCAGCTCGACCTGGGACCGCAGGCAGAACCCAACGGCACGCTGCGGGTCGCCGGGTTCAGTACCGCATTCCGCGCCTACCTGCTGCCGGCCATCACCACGCTGGCGGCTACGCATCCCCGGGTGCGCGTGCTGCTCCGCGAGCACGAGCCTGCCGAGGCCACTGCGTTGCTGGCCGCAGACCAGGTCGACCTCGCGCTCGTCTACGACTACAACCTTGCCCCCGCCGCCGCCGACCCCGCCATGCACACCGCGCCGCTATGGGCCGCGCGGTGGGGCCTGGGCGTGCCCGCCAGCGAACCCGCCTACGCGGGGGCGACCCTGCAGGTCTTCGCCCGCTTCCGGGGCCACGACTGGATCGGCAACTCCCGCAACACCGCAGACGAGGACGTCATCCGCACGCTCGCAGCCATGGCCGGGTTCACGCCCCGCATCACCCATCAGGCGGACAGCCTCGACCTCGTGCAAGACATGATCACTGCAGGCCTTGGCGTCGGGCTGCTTCCGATCGACCACGCTATCCGCGAAGGAGTGCGCCTCCTTCCGCTCACCGGTCCAGACGTCGAGTTGCGGGCATACGCCGTCACCCGCCACGGGCACCTGAACTGGCCTCCGCTCGCCCTCGTCACCAGCCTCCTGGAGCGCGCCAGTCACGAGGCGCATCACGGCGCCGCGCAATGATGGCGGCGGCTGCCTAGCCGCGCTGCGGCCTGGGTGCCGGGAGCGCGCCGATGAGCCGGTCCAGTTCGGTGTCGTTGTTGTAGTAGTGCACGGAGGCCCGGACGAGGTCAGGCAGGCCGCGGCGCGGCAGGTCGAACCGGGCGGAGCCGACGGGCGAGACGCTGGTGTTGATGCTCTTCGCCGCGAGCTGCTGCTGGACCTCCCGTGATGGGACGCCGTCCACGGTGAACGTGACGATCCCGCCGCGCCGCAGGCCCTGATCGTGCACCGTCACCCCGTCGAGGTCGCCGAGACGTCCACGCAGGGTCTCGGCCAGTTCGGCGACGCAGGTCCCGATGGCGTCCAGGCCCCAGGACAGGGCGTATTCGATGGCGACGCCCAGGCCGATCTTGCCTGCGTAGTTGGTCTCCCAGTTCTCGAAGCGCCGCGCGTCACCCCGGATCTCGTAGCTGCCGGGCGCGGTCCAGGTCGCGGCGTGCAGGTCGAGGAACGGCGGCTCGAGCTTGTCCAGGAATTCGTGTCGGACATACAGGAAACCGGTGCCGCGGGGCGCGCGCAGGTACTTGCGCCCGGTTGCCGACAGCATGTCGCAGCCGATGCGCCCGACGTCCACCGGGAACTGCCCAACCGACTGGCAGGCGTCCAGCAGGAATGGCACCCCGGCTTGCCGGGCTACGGCACCGACCTCCTCGGCTGGATTGACAAGCCCTCCCTGGGTTGGCACGTGCGTCATCGCGACGAGCTTCGCCTCGCCAGTGCCGTTCTCGATGCGGTTGCGAAGGTCAGCGACGGAAAGCTGACCGTGCTCGTCATCGTCGACGACCTCGACGACGGCGCCACACCGCTCGGCGACCTGGAGGAAAGCGATCACGTTGCTTGCGTACTCGGCGTGGGCCGTCAGGATGCGGTCCCCGGGCCTGAACGCCAGCGAGTAGAACGCCATGTCCCACGCCCGGGTCGCGTTCTCCACCACCGCGACCTCGTCAGGCCGGCAGCCGATCAGGCGCGCGATCGCCGGATATACGGCCTCCACCTGGTCGTGCATGGCGTCGGCGGCCTCGTACCCGCCGATCTCCGCTTCCAGCCGCAGGTGCGCGATGACCGATTCGGTCACGACGGAGGGCGGCAGCGCCGCTCCCGCGTTGTTGAGGTGCGCCACCCTTGCCACTCCCGGGGTGTCGCGCCGGGCGCGCTCAACGTCAAAGATCACGTACGCACCCTAACTGGCTCGGCACCCGGCCCCGGTCAGCTGACTGCCCCGATGCGCGCCCTGACCGGCGGTCACGTCGATGCTGGCCGCAGCAGGTTGCGTTCGAGCACGACGGGCACGAACAGCTCGCGATAGCCGTGCTCGTCGAACAGCACCGTGACGTGGTTGCCGTCATAACGCTGCACCGTGCCCTCGCCCCAGCGCTCGCTCACCACCCGGGTGCCCGCGGCGAACGGCTCCTCCGCCTGCGTGACATCGCCGGTGACCTCGCCGGGCGCGACGTCGTTGTCACAGTTGCCGCAGGGCCCCGGATAGTCCTGCCCGAAGTAGGTCAGCAGGAAGGACCGGCGGCAGGCCGTGTGGTCGGCGTAGCGGCGCATCATCGTCAGCCGGGTGCGCTCGATCTCGTTTTCGCGCTCGGTCTCGTTCTCCGACGCCGTCTCCACCTCGGCGACGGTCATCTTCCCGGCCCAGTGGACCTGCCCGTCCGCCCGCCAGGTCACCGCACCCAGATCCGCAAGCCGGACCAGCGCGGCCGTCTGCTGCCGCGCGCTGGGCCCGGCCGGCTGGCCGGCCGCCAGCGCGGCTGCCGCCAGCGCGGCCGCGGCCTGCGCGACAGTGGCGCCGGACACGCTGCGCGCGGTCAGATGCTGCGCCGCCCCGAAGTCTTCGTATCGATACAGCAGTACCGCGTTTGACGGCTCTCCGTCCCGGCCGGCGCGGCCAAACTCCTGGTAGTACGCATCCAGCGACGCCGGCGGGTCCACGTGCAGGACCCAGCGCACATCCGGCTTGTCGATCCCCATGCCAAACGCGACGGTTGCCGCGATGATGCGGACCGAGCCGTCCAGGAACGCCGTCATCGCCTCGTGCCGTTCGCGCGCTGAAAGCCCGGCGTGGTAGAGCGTCACCTGCTCGCCCGCGGATGCCAGCGTGTCGTGGGCCGCCTGTGCGCTGGCGTGCGTGGCCGCGTAGACGATCCCCGGGCCGCCGAGCTCGCCTGCCGCGCGGGCAAGCTCACGCTCCTTGTCGGCCACGCTGCCCACGTGGCGCGCTGAGAGGCGGATATGCGGCCGGTCGAAGTCGCCGACCACGACCGCGGGATCGCGCAGGCCGAGCCGCCGGATGATCTCGTCCCGCACCGGCGGCGCGGCGGTCGCGGTCAGCGCCAGCCGGACCGGTGCGCCGATCGCCTCGGCCTGGGCGCCAAGCCGCATGTAATCCGGCCGGAAGTCGTGACCCCACTGGCTGATCAGGTGTGCTTCGTCCACGACGAACAGGCCGGGTTGCGCGCGCCGCAGCGTCTGGCGGGTCTGCTCGTTCGCCAGTTGCTCGGGAGAGAGGAAAATGAACGTGCCGGAGTCGCAGGAGGCCAGCAGCGCCGCTGCGCGGGCGTCGGCCGACTGCTGGGAGTTGAGCACGATGGCCGGCAGGCCAGCCGCGCGCAAATGGGTGAGCTGGTCGTCCTGCAGCGCGATGAGCGGCGAGATGACCACCGTCGGGCCAGTCCGCAGCAGCCCGGCCAGCTCATAGATCGCCGATTTCCCGCCGCCGGTCGGCAGCACGGCCAGCACGTCCCGGCCGGCGGCCAGCGCCTCGACCGCGGGCAGCTGCCCGGGGCGAAGCCGCGCAAAGCCCAGCCGCTCCCGGGCGAGCTCCTCGATCACGCCTGCGCCTGCGCCTGCGCCGCGCTGCGATCCGAGCCTTCGGCCGCGCGGGAGCGCCTGACCTGAGACAGCCAGTCAGCGGCGCCGAAGTTGCGGCGCAGCGTCTCGCCGTTCGGCGTACCGCCGAGCGCGGCCGAGATCCGGTCCCAGGACCAGCCTGCCGCCCGGGCTTCGCTTACCGCCAGCGAGATCGTGTTCCGGGCCATCCGCCGGGCGTCTACCGCGGACTCGAACAGTTCCTCGACCGTCGCCATGCCACAAAGCATGCCACATTCTGTGGCACAGTTCGAGCAGATCTCTATAGGGTGACCGCATGTCCTCACCGCAGGTGCCCGAGATTCATCGCGACCGGCGGGTGGCGGAGTCCTTCGGCGGCGATGCCGAACGTTACGACCGCGCCCGCCCGGACTACCCCGGTGCCCTGGTGCGGCGGATCATCGCCGCCAGCCCGGGGCGAAACGTCCTGGATGTCGGCTGCGGGACGGGCATCGAGGCCCGGCAGTTCCGGGCGGCTGGCTGCACGGTCCTCGGCGTCGAGCCCGACGCGCGGATGGCCGAGTTCGCGCGCGGCAGTGGAATCGAGGTCGAGGTGGCAACGCTGGAAGCCTGGGATCCGGCTGGCCGGCAGTTTGACGCGGTCATCGCCGGCACGGCCTGGCACTGGGTGGACCCGGTCGCCGGAGCGGCCAAGGCGGCGGCCGTGCTGCGCCCCGGCGGCCTGATCGCGCCTTTCCACCACGTCTTCCAGACCCCGTCCGGGATACTGGACGCTCTCGCCTCGGCCTACCAGAAGGCAGCGCCGGACTCGCCGGTCAACCTCTCGTCGCTGAGGCAAGCCCTGGACGCCTACCAGGCGCTGTTCGACAAGATCGCGGACGGGATTCGCCAGGCAGGCGTATTCAGCGAGCCAGAGCAGTGGGAGTTCGGCTGGGAGCGCACCTACACCCGCGACCAGTGGCTGGACCAGTTGCCCACCCAGGGTCACCTCAACCTGCTTGCGCCGGGCAAGCTGGCACAGGTGCTGGCTGGCGTGGGAGCCGCGATCGACGCGATGGGCGGCAGCTTCACGATGCCGTACACCACCGTGGCGGTCACCGCGAAGCGAACTCCTGGTCATCGTCATGCTCGGCGTGTCCGTGCTCAACACGGCGCTGCGGATGAGCCGCGATGAACGGGTGACCGGGTCTGGCTTGCAGCGGGCCGATGAGGGTTTGGCATGATCAAGGCGTGCCAGAGAGCAGTCTGATCGAGCTGGCGCGGGATGTTGACGCGCGATGCCGGCTGCACGGCCGGTTCACGCTGCGGTCCGGCCAGGTCAGCAGCGATTACTTCGACAAGTACTTGCTGGAAGCCGACCCGGTGCTGCTGCGGCGGGTCACCGATGAGATGGCTGCGCTGGTGCCACCGGGCACCGGCGCGCTCGCCGGGCTCGAGCTGGGCGGCGTCCCGCTGGCGGTCATGCTCAGCCAGGCGACCGGGATCCCTGCCCTGTTTGTGCGCAAACAGGCTAAAAGCTATGGTACGTGCCGAATCGCCGAGGGCGGCGACCCGGCGGGCCTGACGGTAGTGCTGGTCGAGGATGTGATCACAACCGGTGGCGCGGTCATTCACGCAGCCGGTGCGCTGCGCGACCTCGGGGCCACCGTGAGCACCGTTGTCTGCGCGATCGACCGCTCGCCGCCGGCCGGCGGCCGCCTGGCCGCGGAAGGCATAGCCGTCAGGCCGGTCCTGAGCAAGGATTTGCTGGACTCTGTGACCGCGCGCGCCTGACGCCTAGGTTGTCTTGGATGAGCCACTACAGCAGGCTGTCCAAGATCGTGATTGATGTGCCGTCGGCCGAGCACGCCCGCGAGGTGGGGTTCTGGAGCGCGGCGGTCGGCCAGGAGCTGACGCAGGGCATCCGTTACCCCGAATACCACGGCGCCGCCCTGCACGGTGGAGAGTTCGGGCTGCTCGTTCAGCAGCTCGGCGACGGCCCGGGCCGGGTGCACCTGGACTTTCACACCGACGACCTGGATGCCGAGATCGCCAGGCTGGAAGCACTAGGGGCGCAGCGGGTAGCGAGGGTCCACGCCTGGTGGATCCTGCGCGATCCCGCCGGGCTGCCATTTTGTGTCGTCCCGGAGCCCGCCGGCTCACTCAACGACAGCAACGCGCAACGCTGGGACTAATGCGCCCGGCGATGTTACACGCATCGGCGCAATGCCGTTATGGATGGTCGACGTCGATGTGGCGGTTGACGGCCGCGGCGATGGCGGTTAAGTCACCTTCGTCGGGGCTGACGATGACGTCTCCGCGCCGGAGCGCACCTTCAACGACGCTGGCGTCGACGACGTCGGTCGTGTGGGCGCGGCCGGCTAGGGTTCCGGCGGCCCGGGCCCTGGCGTCATCGAGGGTTTCGACATCGCATCCAGCCAAGAGGCGGGACAGCTGCGCCTGCCGGGGCGTGCCTCGCCAGCACTGGGCGACGACGGCCGAGGGGACTGTCGGCACCACCCGGCGGAGCAGCAGGGCACGATGGCGGGCCCACATCAGCCGCTCACCTCGTTCGGCGGCGATCAGAGCCCCGGAGTCGTACGTGACCCCGGTCAAGCGGTCCGCCTCTTGCCGCGTGGCTCAACGATCCTGGCGGCCCATTCGTCAGCTTCGGCGATCTCGTCCAGGGTGAACGGGCCGTGCTCGGCCTCGTACTGGCTGACTGCTGCCAGGCCGGCCCGGATGGTGAATTCCTTCCGTGCGGTCTCGGCGACCCACGCGCTATAGCTCATCCCTGCGGCCTGCGCGGCGGCGGCGATCTCCGCATCGAGCTCAGGCGGGATGGAGATCGAGCGCTTCTTGCGAACAGCCATGACACGACGGTAGCACAGCAGTAGGACAGCTGGGCTATGCCTGTCAGGACTGCACGCCGCCCTGTTGTGAGGCAAGCGCTTCCTCGGCCTCGGCCGCCGCGGCCCCGTGTGCGGCGATCACGTCCTGCAGCGCCCGCTCGTATGCGGTGTCGCGCGCCTGGTCCGCGGTGGTCTCGATGTCGGGCGCGACGCCGGTGCCTTCCCAGTTTCCGCCGGTTATCGGGTTGACCGACTCGGCGACGGAGATCGTTGCCTCCAGGTGGGGGTGCACGACGAATCCCTCGCGGGCGTGCGCGCCGCCGCGGGTTCGCTCCCCGACGATCGTGGCGCGGCCAAGCTGCTGCAGGTCGTAGCTCAGCTGCTCGCCGCCGGAGAACGTGCTGGCGCTGGTCAGCACGTATACCGGCTTGGTCTTCCCGAAGCGCCGACCGGGAACGTACGGGAGCGTCCACGCCTGCTTGAGCAGGTTGTCCTTGCGATCCCGGAGCCCGGTGAGCTGGACGGGTTCGTGGTCCCAGAGGAAGCTGGCGAGAAAAACGGCCATGCCCGGCTCACCGCCCAGGCAGTGGCGCAGGTCGATGAGCAGCGCGTCGGTGGCCGCGAGAACGCTCATCGCCGCGGTGATGAGCTCGCCGCAGATGACGGCCGGGAACAGTATCGGCCGCAGTTCCAGGTAGCCGACGTTGCCGGCGAGGCGCTGGACGCATGCCACGCCGCCGCAGGTCTGGTCGGCCCACCCAGCCAACGCGGCGTACTCCTCCGCGTCGTCGCCGGGCGTGCGCTCCTGCAGGACCTCGTCGTGGTAGAGCAGCCGCAGGTGCTTGTCCCCGTTGACCGACTGCAGGTCGGCGGTGACCGCCGTGGCCAGCGCGCGGGCGTCGGCCGGGTACCGTCCTTCGGCCAGCCCCGTGGCCAGCACGCCCGACACTGCGGTCGCGACCTCGGGAAAGATGTAGTGCTCCTCGACCAGCTTGCCAACCTGCCCGACGATGCGCACCAGCTCGGTCTCGTCCATACCGTTAATGAAAACATACGCTTGACAAAGCGTCAAGAGAAGTTAACACTATCTACGGTGGAGGAAGATGCCATTGCCGTCGCCAGGCCGGAGCAGTTCAAGGCCCTGGGCCACCCGATGCGCCACCGGCTGCTGTTCGCCCTCGGCCAGGGCCAAGCGACGATAAGCCAGCTCGCCGCGACGCTGGACAGCAACAAGGGGAACGTGGCACATCACCTCAAGGTGCTCGCGGACGCGGGCCTGGTCGAGCTGGCAGGGACGCGCCACGTGCGCGGCGGCACCGAGCGGTACTACCGGCGCGCCTTCGAGCGCCTGCAGTTCGAGGACACCGGCGGCCTCACCGAGGTTGCGTTCAGCGCGGTTGCCGCGGAGATCGCCACCGCGCAGGCCGAGCCTTTCCTGATGCTGCGGAATCTCAGGCTGACTGCAGAGCACGCAGAGCGGCTCACCGCCGCCCTCCGCGACCTCGCCGACGAAGCCGAAGACGGCGCCGACCAGCCCCGGTATGGCCTGCTGCTCGGCCTGTACAAACCGGCCCAGGCTCCCTAAAGCGCGTCTTCCTGCGCCCGCGTCACCCGTCGGCCTCCGATGATCTTGTAGGCGACGGCCAGCGACCCGGCTCCCACGGGCTCCAGCCTGGGCCCGAAGAACGTGTCAAAGGCATCGAGTAACTGCCTGTGCCGTCCCTGGTGGTGATCCACTCCGGTGCTGACATCATGTCGGATATGGCCGTTAAGTTCTCGGGTGTCCTGCTGGATTTCGCGGGCACGCTGTTCGATCAGGAGGATGAGCGGGAGACGCTGCGGGCCATTGGCGTTGTGACGCCGCAGTCGGCGGACGTGGCGCTCGCGTTGTCCCGTGCCGACCAGCTTGCCGCAACGCCGGCGCTCATGCCGCCCGGACTGGCACGGCAGTGGGAGCGCAGGGATCTGACCGCGGAAGCACACCGCGCCGCATATGCCGAGCTGCTTCGGGAGGCTGGCCTGCCGCCCGAGGTGGCTGACGCGTTCTACGCCCGGGCGTGCTCGCCGCAGGCGTGGTTTCCCTTCGACGACACCGTGTCATGCCTGCGTTCGCTGCGTGCCCGGCAGATCCCGGTCGCTGTGGTCAGCAACATCGGCTGGGATCTGCGCCCCGTCTTCGACCGCCACGGCGTGCTGTCCCTCGTCGACGCGTTCGTCCTGTCGTATGAGTACGGTGCCATGAAACCCGAGGCCCGGCTCTTTTCCGCGGCCTGCGATGCGCTCGGTGTGGTCCCGGACGAGGCGCTCATGGTGGGCGACAGCGTCGACAGCGACGGCGGGGCCACCGCGATCGGCTGCACGTTCTCTCATCTCAGCCTGCCACGCGTCCGGGGTGCGCTGAGCTCAGCGCTGGCTCCCGTGATAGGCGAGTAACCCCCGACTCGCTGCCATATAGTATGGTTTGGCCAGTTTTGCTGTGACCGCGGCGGGAGACCGATGTGAATCTCAAAGATGTGATTCTTCGTCGCTGCCAGGAAGTTGTGGACGACCCGGCCTTGAGCTGGGACGACAACTTGTATGAGGCAGGCATGGATTCGCTCAGCCTCCTGGAGCTTTCTGATTTGCTCTCGTCGGACGCTGGAGTCGATATTCAGGTTAGCGGGCTCTTTGATTGCGTCACGCCGACGGATGTCGCTGCCCTTCTGGAAGCCGAGGTATCGTCCGCCGGATCAGCATGACCGACCGCCCTCTGGCCTCGGCGCCCGGGCTATCCAGCTTTCGCCGTTCGTTCTTTACGATGACGGCGATCGATGCCCTGGGCAACGGATTGTTCAAGACGATCTCAGTTTTCTTCTGGATTCGTTATGCGCACTTCAGCATCACCATTGTCGGACTAGGATTTACCCTCGGCGGGCTCAGCGGAATGCTGCTGATGCTGCCCGCCGGCCGGATTGCTGACCGGCTTGGCCAGCGGCGTACCGCCATCGTGCTCAACGTGGTCGCGGGCGCCGTCGTCGCGACATTCCCGCTGGTCCATCGTGTCGCCCTTTTCTTCGTGGTGGTTTGCCTGGCCACCGCGGCGGAGTCGGCTATCGACCCGCTGCGCCGAGCGTACGTGGGCGCCCGTCTCGGGCCCGGCGAACGCCGGCCCTTCAGCGCCCGCGACCGGGCGGTCTATAACGCCGCCTTCGGCGGCGGAGCCGCCCTGGCCGGCCTCGGCCTCGCACTCGGTGACACGAGGACGCTGCTGTATTTTGTCGTGGCCGACGCGGCGTCCTTCCTGCTCGCCGCCCTGGCGATGTCCCGGCTGCCGCGCGACCGGCGGGCGCAGCCGCGGGGCGACCGCCCGGATCGTGCCGCAGACGGCGTCGGCTATGTCGGAACCCTCGGCGCCCTGGCTCATCCCCGGGTTTTCGCATCGGGCGCGGTCATCGGGCTGCTCGCGCTGCCGGATGAGGCGCTGGACATCGGCCTGCCGGTATGGATCGCCGCGACCCACCGGGCGCCGTTCTGGCTCGTCGGCGGCGCCCTGATCCTGAACACCATGTTTGTGGTCGGCTGCCAGGTTCCCGTGGCCAGGTGGCTGGACCGGATGTCGATGACCACAAACTGCTACCTGTCGGCCGCCTTCCTCGCCGCGGGTTTCGTGCTGCTCGCGATCACCGGCCCACTGGGCCGCGCCGCCGCGACCGCGACGGCCGTATGCAGCGTCCTGCTGCTCAGCTGCGCAGAAATCTGCGGATCGGTTGTGAACTGGGAAATGTCCTACAGTCACGCCCGCCCCCGGCGTGAAGCAGAGTTCCAGGCCGCGTTCTCCCTGGGATCCAGCAGCCACCAGCTCGTGGGAGGCGTGCTCTTCTCCGATCCCATCGCGGCGTTCGGAAGCCTCGGATGGCTCGTGGCCTGCGTCGCCCCGGTCCTCGTCGCCGGCGTCAACAGCTATCACCGCACCAGCGGGCTGACGGGTTAGGAAGGACAAGATGGCACCTGACGGCCTGGCCGCCCGCTTCACCGATACCGCCAGCCGGTACCCGAAGCGAATTGCCCTGTCCACGTCTTCCGGGCAGGTGAGCTACGGCGAACTGCTCGCCGACGCGCGGCGGGTCGCCGACGCTCTGGCGGCGACCGGGATCGACACACCTGCCGCAATCACGGTGTCACGAACGCGGGCGAGCGTCACCGCGATTCTCGGTGCGATTCTGGCCGGCGTTCCCTATGCACCGGTCGATGCCGCGTATCCGGAGAGCCGGCTGCGCTTCATGCTCGATGACCTGGCGGCAGCCATTCATATCGACGGAACCGGCAGCGAGCCCGTCATTCATCGCAGCGATTCCCCCGCCAGGGCTCAGCGGATCCACCCCGACGCGATTTATGTTCTGTACACATCCGGCTCGACCGGAGTGCCGAAGGGATGCGTCGTAACTCATCGCAACGTACTGAGCCTCTTCGACGCCACCCGCGAGGAGTTCCAGCCGTCGCACCACGACGTCTCGGCCGTGCTGCACTCGCTCGCCTTCGACTTCAGCGTGTGGGAGACGTGGAGTTCGTGGCTGTACGGCGGAACGTGCTGGCTCGCGGAGCCGGACGTCGTCAGGGATCCGGACCGGCTGAGCGCCGGCTTGGACGCGCATCAGGTCACCCGTCTGTCCGCGACGCCTTCGCTGTTCACTTATCTGGCCGCGGCGCTGATCCGGCGGGGCTGCGTGCTCCCCAGGCTCCGGTCGCTGGTCCTGGGCGGCGAGGCGGTCTGCCTGCCCGACGTCGCCCGCTTCCTGTCCTCGAGGTGCGCGCCCAACGTCAGTGTCGTCAACATGTACGGGATCACCGAGACCACGGTCCACGTCACGTTCCGCGAGCTCTCCGGAACCGAGACCGGCGGCCAGCCGGGTTCCACGCCCATCGGGCTTCCCATACCGTCGCTGTGCCTGTCGCTGCGGGATGAGCAGGGAGCCCCGGTGCAGCCGGGCGCGCCCGGCGAGCTGTGGGTCTCCGGCGCGGGCACCTGTGCGGGCTACCTGAACCGGCCCGAGCTTACGGCCGAGCGCTTTGTCGCCGACGACCAGGCAGTGACCTGGTACCGCAGCGGCGACCTGGCACGGTATGACGGCGGCGAGTACCACTACCTCGGGCGGCTCGATCGCCAGGTGCAGTTGCGCGGCCACCGGATTGAGCTCGGCGAGGTAGAGGCGGTGCTGGAGACCTTTGACGAGGTCGAAAAGGCAGTTGCGGCGGTCGAGGCGCGGCCCGCCACGGGCCGTCCCGCTCTGGTGGCTTACGTCAAAACCAGCGGAGCTCCTGACGCGGTGACGGTCAAGGACATAAAGACCAAGGCTCGCGGTGTGCTGCCGCCGCAGGCGGTCCCCCAGACCGTGCACCTCGTGCCGCATCTGCCGCTGAACCAGCACGGAAAGCTCGATATGGCCGAGCTGCGCGCCGCGGTAGCGAGGCGCAGGTGAGCCCCGGCACGACAGGTCC
>Ga0209169_10002166_pt1 | contig 11904 bp, 9 predicted proteins | sample HubBroMetageWRM4_FD_188346 | JGI IMG/M metagenome (GOLD analysis project Ga0209169, IMG submission 188346) | Warmed soil microbial communities from the Hubbard Brook experimental Forest, New Hampshire - Hubbard Brook CCASE Soil Metagenome WRM 4... | ecosystem: Environmental > Terrestrial > Soil...
CCGGCTTCGCGGGTCAGTGAATCTTCCTGCGCATCGACAAACCGCCGGTGCCACAACTCCAAAGTGATGAGGGAAAATATTTCTGCAGAACGATCCGCTGATTTCGACCCGTGCCCAGCCAGCAGCTTTTCAATCGCGGGTCTTTCGAAATATCCGCGTTGCAACGTCTTGCGGTCGAGCAGCAGATCGCGCGTGAAGTCTTTCAGATCATTCGCCAGCCAGCTCTGGATCGGAATCGGAAAGCCGGCCTTCTTGCGTTTCAGGATCTGTTCCGGTACCCGGCCATCAAACACTTGTTTCAAAATATATTTGGTGGTGAATCCCTTTACCTTGTAGCGGTCTGGCAGGCGGGCGGCGAACTCCAGCACTTTGTGATCCAGCAACGGCACTCGCAGTTCCAGCGAATTTGCCATCGTGATCTTGTCTGCCTTAATCAACAGATCGTCCGGCAGCCAGGTCTTGGTGTCGACGTAAAGCATCTGGTCAAGCGCCGACTTGCCTTGCACATTGGCGAAGCAGCGCGCCATCTGCCGGTCGACGAATTGCGGATCAATCGCCTGCTGAAAAGACGCCGTATAAAAGTCGAATTTATGTTGCCGGAAGAAGCTGAAGGGGCTCGAGGTCCGGCTGTAGTAATAGCGATCGAGCGGAGCCTTCATCATCGCCGGAAATTTCTTCAGGCTGGCGAAGCCGGGCATGCGGGCCAGTTGTTTCACGCCCGAAGCCGCAGCCGACGTCCATGGCTGCCCGAGCGACTTGATACGCTCCACCCAGACACCATTTCGATAATTCTGATAGCCCGCAAACGCTTCGTCGCCGCCCTCACCCGACATCAACACTTTCACATGCTGCCGCGCCATCTTAGTCACGTAATAAAGAGCGACTGCGGGCGGTTCGCAGACCGGTTCTTCCATGTGCCATACATACTTCGGCAAGAATTCCTGAAAGTCGCTGGCCGTGATCGTCGCTTCGTGATGCTGGCTGCCAAACTTCTTCGCCGCGAGCTTGGCGTAATACCGTTCGTCGGCAAACTGTTCGCCGGAGAAGCCAATCGTGAAAGAGTTGATGTCCTCATTCGTCTCGCGAACCATGAAGCTGAGCAACGCCGTCGAGTCGACCCCGCCGCTGAGCAGAATCCCCACCGGCACGTCGCTGATCATGTGGTCGCGCACCGTGCGCCGTAAAAGTTCGTTCAGCTCTTCCGCTGCGCTATCGAAATTGCCTGTGCGCTTCTCCCCCGGAAATTGCAGATCCCAATACTGTTCAATCTTGATCTTCCCCCGTTCGAGCACCAGATAATGCCCCGGCTCCAGCTTGCGCACGCCGCGCAGCAGCGTATTGCTGCCGGGCAGATAGTTGAATGCAAGAAACGTATCAATCGCCTGGGGATCGACCTCGCGCCGCAGCTCCGAATCGACCAGAAGAGCCTTGATCTCGGAAGCAAACAACAGGCTGTCGCTCGTTTCCGCGTAGTACAAAGGCTTAATGCCGACGCGGTCGCGGGCCAGCAGCAATCTCTTTTTGCGCGCATCCCATAGCGCGAAGGCAAACATTCCCCGCAGATGCTTCACGCACTCATCGCCAAACTCTTCATACAGATGCACGATGACTTCTGTGTCGGTGTGCGTCTTGAACAGATGGCCTTTCGCCAGTAGCTGGTTGCGCAGTTCGGGAAAGTTGTAAACCTCGCCGTTGTAGACGATCCAGATTGTGCCGTCCTCATTGGAAATCGGCTGCTTGCCCGAACTGAGATCGATGATCGACAGCCGGCGATGGCCCAGCACCGCTTGCGGCTCCACGTAAATTCCATCGTCATCCGGACCGCGATGGCGAATCGCATCCATCATGCGGCGAACCAGAGCAGCCGAAACGACTGTCTCTCTGCCGAACCCGACTTTTCCCGCAATCCCGCACATATTGAATTTGTCTTTACGCCAGTTGCTTGGCCCAGGGTTCCATGCCTGCGGCCCAGCGCAGCACGCTGAACCACTTTGCTGACGCGTTCCGCAGTGCGCATCGCTTGCCCGTAACTATGGCAAAGGGAAATGCCAGCGCCAGAATCGTCAGACGCAAAGCAGCCATGATGAACATGGTGCACTGATACGCGGCGGCATAGATTGGGCCGCGGCGAAGCCGCATGAACTCGAGCAACGACTCACGCATCATGACCGGAGCGAAATTGCTCGCCGGTTTCGTGTCCGAACTTCCCCCGCCGTGATGGACCACTGAAATTTCGGGAAGATAGTAGTTGCGAAGTCCCGCCTGCGTGGTCTTGAAGCAAAGATCGGCATCTTCGGCGTACATGAAATAGTTGCTGCTGAATTGTCCAACGGTACTGAAAGTCTTCGCCTTGATCATCAGACAAGCGCCCGAGATGACCTCGACGCTCATCGGCATGCTGGATTGGTCGCCGTCCTGATGAAAGATCGCCTGCATCCCCCAAAGATCAGAGTGCGGAAAAACTTGTCGCAGAACTTCCGCGTCCAGCGCCTGATTCAAGATCGAAGGGAAGGACTGCACGCAGCTGGTTTGCAAGGACCGGTCTGTATTCAGGAGCTTGCATCCGGCAATCGCGGCATCCGGCGTCGCATCCAGAAAACGCGACATTTGCTGAAGGGCGTCGCCTACAATCTCGGTATCGGGATTCAGGAAAAGCATGTTCCGCCCGCTTGCCGTGTTCGCGCCCAGGTTGTTGGCTTTGGAAAAACCCAGATTCGCCTGGCTCTGAATAAACTTCACCGCCGGAAATTCATTTTGCACAATTCCCGCCGCCGCATCGAACGATGCGTTATCGACCACAATCGTTTCGAACGCAAGCTCTGGCTTCGTGGCGTAGATGCTCGCGAGGCACTCGCGCAACAGCGCCGCCGAATTCCAGTTCACGATGATGATGGAAAGATCCAAGACGATTCCGTAGAGAAAGGGTGATTATGCCGGGATGAACTTCTGATGCCACAACTCAAACGAAATCAGCAAATAGATATGGCGGAGATAGTTCTGCCGCCCGGCTTCGTGATCGTCCACCAGTTGCTTGATATACCGCTGATCGAAGTAGCGCCGCACCGCCGCCGTTTCGCTCAACAGGCAATCGTTCACGTAGTGCTTCATGCTTTTCCGCAGCCAACTGTCGACCGGATTCGCGAAGCCCTTCTTTTTCTGCTGGATGATCCGGCTCGGCAGCCACTTGGCCAGCGCCTTCTTGTGCAGATACTTGCCATGAAAGCCGCGCAGCTTCAGGTTCGCCGGCAGCGTCTCGATAAACTCCACCAGCCGGTAGTCGAGATAGGGCACTCGCGACTCCACCGAATTCGCCATCGACGTCTTATCGCTTACCATCAGCAAATCATCGGGCAGGTTCGCGCGTGTATCGATGTAGAGCATCTGGGTCAACGAGTCCAGATTCTTTACATCCAGATGCAGCCGGTTCAGAGCCGCCCGTGCGTCCTGGCCATCTTCCGAGACCTGCGCGCGCACCCAGGGTTGAAACAACTGCGCCTTCATTTGCGCGTTGTAAAACGAATAAATCTTCACCATGCGCGCGAGCGTATCCGGCTCGTCGAGTGCGACCACGCCCCGGCGCAATCTCTCGTCCTTCGCGAACCGCGTAATCATCGGGCGGATCATCCCCTGCGTCACCGCCCTCGGTAGCTGCTTGTAGTACTCCGACAGCTTGATTCCGATGTAGCGGTTATATCCGGCCCAGGGCTCGTCCGCGCCTTGCCCGGTCAGCGCCACTTTCACTTTCTTGCTGGCGATCAGGCTCACGAAATAAAAAGCTGCCGCACTCTCGTTCCCGACCGGCTCTTCCAAGTCCCACAAATAACGCTCGTAATAATCCTGATAGTCACGCGGCCCGACAATCATCTCTTCGTGGTCGGCGCCGAAATCGTTCGCCATCTTTCGCGCGTCGTCGGTTTCGTTCGAGCTTTCACCCTCTTCAAATCCGATGGTGAACGTGTGAATCGGGCGATCACTTTGCTGGCTCATCATCGCTAGCAGCGCTCCCGAATCGATGCCCGAACTCAGGAACAGTCCGACGGGAACGTCGCTGCGCATCTGCAGGCGTACCGCATCTTCCAGCAACTCCTGATACGCCTCAATCAGCTCGGATTCTTTTACGTTCGTCGATTCCTGCGGCACCCAATTCCAGTAACGCTTGATGGAGAATCCGCTGGCATCGACAACCATGCAGTGCGCGGGCGGCAGCTTCTTGATGTCGCGGAACAACGTGTCCGGAGAAGGAACGTAGCGCAGCGCAAACAATTCGCCAAGCGATTTGAGGTCGACTTCTCTCGGGCATCCCGGCGCGGCAAGAAACGCCTTAATCTCCGAAGAGAAAAAGAGCGAATCTCCAATCTTCACGTAATACAGCGGCTTCACGCCCAGATGATCGCGGGCCAGCAGCAGTCGGCGCCGGTTTGCGTCCCACAGTGCGAAAGCAAAAATGCCGTTGAAGCGCGAAACGCAATCATCGCCCCACTGCTCGTAGCCGTGAACAATGACTTCCGTGTCGGATTCAGTCGTGAAGTGGTGGCCCTTTTCTTTCAATTCCTTTCGCAGCTCAACAAAGTTATAGATTTCGCCGTTGAACACGACCTGCAGACTTCCGTCTTCATTTCCGATGGGCTGCGCGCCTCCCGAAAGATCGATGATGCTCAACCGGCGATGCCCCAACCCGACTGGGCCGGAAACAAATCGTCCGCTTCCATCCGGCCCGCGGTGCTGGATGAGCGTAGCCATCTTATCGATCAACTCGCGATCGACTGGCGTCCCGCTGAAATTAAAGGCCCCGCAGATTCCGCACATTTACGACCAGCCCATGGTCTTGCGATTTGCCTGGCTCAAGAACATTTCATTCCAGCGCGCCCGAATGCGAGCGGTGAGCATCCCGCGATACAAAGTCGCTTCGCGTGCCGACACCAGCCGCGGTTCGCGTCGAATCCATGCCCGCAGAAAGCCCAAAAGCGTGGCAAAGCCGGCAACTAAGAACGGCTTGCCCTTGAGCATGCGGTGAGCAACTTTCAGCAGAAAAAACATGACCCCGCCGCCGGTGAGGTAGTAGATTTGCCCGTGCATCAGGCTCGTGCGCAGCGTGCCGATGCCCGCGCCCTCAGTCTTTAAGTGGTGAAACGCCAAGTCCGCGAAATGACCCGTCTTCCAGCCCAGAGTCTGCGCTCGGATTTCATCCACCGTGTCCCAGCCGCGCTGAGGAACGAAGCCGCCGATTTGCAGAAAGCAGTCCCGGCGCACCATCTTCGAGCAGCCTGCCGCGTGATACTCCGGCATTTCGACCGCCGTCCACGCGCCCGCGTGCATCTCTTGATAAATTCCCGATGCGATTCCCAGACCGGGCTCGGCTTTGAATTTGCCGCTCAACTGCTCAAAATAATTGGAGGGAATATCCAAATCGCAATCCAGCTTCACCACGAAATCAAAGCTGTCATTCTCAATCGTCTTGTATCCCGCCATGAACGCCTGAATCACCGCCGACCCCGGTTTCCTCTCGGCATCGCGTTCCAGGCGAACGACGCTAATCCACGGATATTGTTTTGCATACCGGTTCAGGATCTCCGGCGTGCCATCCTGCGAACCGTCGTCCACGATGATCCATCGGGTCGGCCGCAACGACTGATTCACGATCGAACGAATCGTGCGCTCGACATAAGCGCTCTCATCCTTCACCGGCGAAACGATGACGTAGTTGCCCACGCGCTGCGCGTCGCTACTGGACATACGATTTCACTTTCTTCGACGCACTTTGCAACGAGTAAAGCCAGTCGTATCCGCCGCGCAACTTCGCATTGAACAAAGCCGCATCATCCAGCGAATTCATGGGCAGGCGGCGCAGAAAGTATGGATCTTCCTTCGGACGCGCCGTCCCAATGCGGGTGCAGACGCCTTGCCGGTAGCCCGACTCGACCAGAACCTCCCGTAGGCTCTCGACGAACGAAGCCTTCTGCTCGGGAAATGCAAAGGGATACGCAAACGACTCGACCGCCCTACTCAGTTCGTTCTCGATCGTTCGCTTGGACTGCGAAACTTCCTGCGCCACTGCACTCGGGTCCAGGGTCGAAAGCTGCGGATGATTGATGGTGTGCGATCCGAAATCAATTCCTGACTTTTGCAGTTCACGCACTTGCGCCCAAGTCAGGCAATCTTTTCCTTTGAACTGCCGTGCTTCCTGTCCGATGAATGCCGTTGGCAAAAAAATCGTCGCGGTGAATCCGTAGCGGCTCATTGCCGGCATCGCATGGTCGATGAAATCGGCATAGCCATCGTCGAAGGTAATCACGGCCAGCTTCTCTGTCGCCCCGCCGTTTTGTAGCGCCCGCGCAGCTTCCGCGAGATTGACCGTCCGGTAGTGCTGTTCGTGCAGATCGTTCATGTGGGAAGCAAACACGGCTGGCGCGGTCGCCGTGCGGTAGTAGGCGCGCACGCCCGACTCGGCGTCGTTCGAAATGCTGTGGTACATCAGAATCGGGATCGATCCAGCCGGGGGAGAGGAGCGGCGCAAAACCGGATTCACGAGATACAGCGTAGCCAGCCTGTCGACGCGCAAATCCATTATGACCGTTCGGCTGTCGCCAGTTCCGCAACTCTTGTAGGGGAGTGTTTCGCAGAGCCGGAGGGTTGTTTTTTCGAAGCCGTCGCCCGAAAGAAGTTTTCAATTTCTTCCACCACTCGCCCCTGCTCTTCGCTCGTGAGCTGCGGGAACATCGGCAGAGAAACGATCTGCGGTGCGACCTCTTCCGTCACCGGAAAGTCTCCCGGCTTGTATCCCATCGACGCGTAAGCTTTCTGCAGGTGCAGCGGGATCGGATAGTGAATTCCAGTCCCAATGCCGCGCTCTTTGAGATAGTTCATCAACTCTTCGCGCTTCTCGCTGCGCACCACATACAGGTGATACACCGCCTTCGACCACTCCGGCTCATACGGACGTTGCATGCAGCCCGCCGCATCGAGCCGCCGGCCGTAGTCCGCCGCGCGATCGCGCCGCGCCGCATTCCATTTCGCCAGATGCCCCAGCTTCACCTGCAACAGCCCCGCTTGGATAGCGTCCAATCGTCCGTTATAGCCTTCGACATCGTGGTAGTACTTTTTCGCCTGACCGTGATCGCGCAACATCTTGATCTTCGCCGCGACGCTGGCATCGTTCGTCGTGACCGCGCCCGCCTCGCCGCACGCACCTAAATTCTTTCCTGGATAAAAGCTGAACGCTGCCGCGCGGCCCATCGAACCAGCCTTCATCCAGCGATTGTGCTTGCGCGAAAAATATTCCGCTCCGTGCGCCTGGCAGGCATCTTCGATCACGATCAGGCCGTAACGTTCCGCCAGTTCGAGAATCGGATCCATATCCGCCGTCTGCCCGTAGAGATGCACCGGAATCACCGCTGTCACCGGGCGTCCGCTGCGGCGGCTGACCAGGCGGCCGGAGGGACTCACGGTGCACTGATTTTCCAGATACTCCTGCAGCCGCGCCGGGTCCATGGTGTAGGTACGCTCGTCGATGTCGACGAATTCCGCGTGCGCTCCGGCATGGGAAATCGCTTCCGTGGTCGCGATAAACGTATTCGGCACGGTCACGACGACATCGCCGCTCACGACCCCGCTGGCCAGCAACGCAAAGAGCAGAGCGTCGGTGCCATTGCTTACGCCAATTGCCTGCGCGGCATCGCAAAACTGGGCGAACGATTTTTCAAACTCCTCCACCATCGGTCCGCCGATAAATCCGGCGGTGCGCAGCGCGCGTTGAAACACTTCGGTAAGTTCGCGCTCCAGTTCAACGTGAGGAGCAACCAAATCCAGAAATGGAATGTTTTTATGAGTGCTCAATCTGCTGTCTCCATGGCCTTTTGTTCGATATAACGCAAAACTCTTGCCGGATTTCCCGCCACAATCGCGCCTGCCGGAACGTCTTTGGTCACCACGCTGCCTGCGCCCACAATCGCGTTTTCGCCAATCGTCGTATTGGACAAAATCGTCGATCCCGATCCGATCGACGCGCCTTTCTTAATGACCGTCCGCTCCACCTTCCAGTCGGCCTCCGTCTGCAGTTCGCCGCCCACCGTGGTCGCCCGCGGATAGCTGTCGTTGATGAAGGTCACGCCGTGCCCAATAAAGACGTTGTCTTCAATCGTGACGCCTTCGCAGACGAACGTATGACTGGAAATCTTGCAGCGCTTGCCGACGGTCGCATGTTTCTGAATTTCGACGAACGCGCCGATCTTCGTCTCATCGCCAATCTCGCAACCATAGAGATTGATGAACTTCGAGAGCCGCACATCACGGCCCAGCTTCACGTCGGGCGCGATGCAAACAAATGTGCCGCTTGTCTGATTAGGATTGGAGTTCATGGAAGGAAAGGGTTCCCCAATAAGCTCTAGAAGTAAACCAGCGCTCCGCGTTTGCGGAGCGACTTGTTGGCCGCTTCCAGCATCTTCACTACACGAAGGCCGGCGGCGCCGTCGTTCACCAGCGGCGTTCCGCTGGTAATGCTGCTGACGAAATAGGCGAGTTCGTCGCGCAGCGCTTCGACCTGCTCCAGTTGCGGAGCCCACATGTCACCCGAGCGGTAGTTGACCAGAAGTTCGTAGACGCCCTCGCGGTTGTTGATGTCCACGCCCTTGTCGTAAATCTTGATCTTCTCGTCGGCTTCCAGATCGTTCCACACCAGCATCTTCTTTTCGCCGCCGATCAGCGTCGTTCTCACCTTCACCGGCGAAAGCCAGTTCACGTTGATGTGCGCGATCACTTTATCGGGGAAATAGATCGTGAGGTAGGCCACGTCTTCAAACCCGTTCAGATGTTTCTGTCCGGTGGCCACAATCGCCTCAGGACTGCCTTCGATCACGTGATCCATGATCGCCAGATCGTGCGGCGCCAGGTCCCACACTACGTTGACGTCGTGCTGGAACAGGCCAAGATTCACGCGCGTCGAATCGTAGTAATAAAGTTTGCCCAGCTGCCCGTCATTCAGAACCTGCTTGATCTTTTTCACCGCTCCGGTGAACAGGAACGTGTGATCGACCATGATCTTCAGGTTTTTCCGCTCCGCCAGTTCGATCAGCGCTTCGGCCTGCGCCACGTTGCTGGTAAAAGGTTTCTCGACGAAAACGTGCTTGCCGTTTTCAAGGGCGGCCTTGGCCAACTCGAAGTGCGTCCACACCGGTGTGACGATCGCCACCGCGTCGATGTCGGGCGAGGTCAAAACCTCGTTGGCATCGCCGGAAACATAAACATGCGGATACGCCTTATGAACTCTCCGCCGCGCCGCCGGGTTCTGGTCGCACACCGCGGAAATCTCGACGCCGCTGGTGGTGTGCAGATTCCGCACCACGTTCGGGCCCCAATAGCCGTAGCCGACAACCCCGAATTTCACCGTGCCGCTATGCCGCGGCGCCACTACGGCGGTCGGGTTCAGAGCGGGATTGTAAGTGGCCAGCGTGTTGCTACCGTTGATCGCCATAAATATGTAGCCCTCTTTTGACTTAGTGCGCGCCTTCGATCACAGCTTTTGGCGTGCGCAGCAGAATTTGAAGATCGACCCAAGGGGACCATGCCTTCGCGTACAGAAGATCCAGCCGGACCATGTCATCGAACGCGATGCGATTGCGTCCCGCGACTTGCCACAGTCCGGTAATGCCCGGCTTCGCCTCAATCAGACGGCGGCGATGCCACAGTTGGTAGCGTTCCACTTCGTAGTCGATGGGCGGACGCGGCCCCACCAGCGACATCTCGCCGCGCAGAACATTGATGAACTGGGGCAACTCGTCGAGGCTGGTGCGGCGCAGCAGCTTTCCGATGACCGTGATTCTTTTATCGCCGGTCAGCTTGTAAACGCCGGCGCCATTGCCCGGATGCTTTTCCGCGGTTCCCGCGATTAACTGGCTCACATACTCGCGGTGAGCGTGACTGTTGTTGCCGTCGTACATCGAGCGGAATTTCAGCAGCGGGAAGGTTGCCCCGTACTGCCCGATGCGCCTCTGCTTATAGAAAACCGGTCCCCGGGAGGTCAGCTTCACCGCGGCCGCAATCGCGATGAACGCAGGCGAGAGCAGCGTGATCGCGGTCAGGCTGCCCGCGATATCCATCGCCCGCTTAATGCCGCGAAAAACCTTGCGCGTCTTATCCCGCTCCGCCAAATCCGGATACAGTCTCGAATGTCGCGGCGGCTTCGGATCGTTTTGCGGCGTGTCATCCGCGCCAAAATCTTCGGGGTAAACGTGAAACGACAGATTCACCTGCGCCAGCGTCTCCGACTTCAGCGTCGTGCGCAGCACGTCGCGCATGCGGATCATCAACTCCTCGGGACTTCCCGCCGGCGTGCTCCTCGCCAGCTCGGTGAACATGATCCCGACCGCCGAACCGTTTTCATACCAGCCGGCCATGTCGGTTTCGCGGATCGTTCGGCACAACTTGTGCAAAATCTCTTCCAGCGAAATGTCGCCGCCGCGAGACTTCCGGTTCACCCGCTGTTCGAGAAGCATCAGCACAAACGGCTGGCGTGAGCGCTCGCTTCTTTTTCTCTCGATCGCGATGAGCCGGCGAAAAGCTTCGTCGGCCAGAATGAGCCGCTCGACGGCGGACGTCTCCGTCATTCCGAGCGGGTCCAGGCTGATGCCGTGATTGGAATGCAGTGGCTGCATAATTTCTCGGTTCCTACTCTGAAGTTGCGTTGCTTTCGGCGGGGGCGCTGGGTTGGCCATAGCGTTGGTAATAGTCGTTGTGGGCGGCGTTCGCGGAGCTGTTGACCAGCGCGCCCAACAATTTGGATGAGTCGAGCGCTTCCAGCCCGCGCTTCAAATAATCTTTATCCGTGGTGCCTTGCCGCGTGACCAGCAGGATCCCATCAGCCAGCCGCGTCCACACACTCGTGTCGGCCAGGGGCAGCACGGGAGGCGAATCGATCACGATCCAGTCGAATACCGTCTTCAGCTTCTCGAACAAGAGCGAGAGCCGGCCTGACTGCATCAGCTCCAGCGGATTCTCCGCCGAACTCCCGGCAGGAAGAAACCAGATTCCCAGCGCATCCAGCCGATAGATCGGCAGATTTACGTCGACGGTGCCTTGCAGATATTCGGTCAAGCCGGCGATCCGGCTCAGTCCAAACTGGCTTTGCAGCCCTGGACGCCGCAGATCGCCTTCGATCAGCAGCACCTTCTGTTGCCGGCGCGTGGCCAGCGTGCACGCCAGGTTCGCTGCGATCGTGCTCTTGCCCTCTTCCGGCATGGAGCTGGTGATCAGCAACTGTTTGAGCTGTCGCCGCTGTTGCAGATGGCGCAAGCGAACCGCAAGAAAGCGGAACTTCTCCGCCGCCAGGCCTTCTTTCTGGCTGACCGTGACCAGCTTGTTGTAGGCGTTCAGCACGACCGGCAAAGACGTGAAGGATTGCAAATCAATCGCCGGCGCCGCGGCATCACGCCGCTTATCAGATCTAAGCCTGCCTGATCCAAGTCGGTCCGATCCCAACTCCGCTAATGGCAGCGTGATCTCCGGCAACTCCTCCAGCCCGGACACCATCGGACGAACCTTCGCCGCCGACTCGGCAATCTGCAGCAGCTCCGCCGGCAGATCGCAGGCGTCCAGTTCTATGCCGGAGCGTTCCGTCTCGGCTCTTTGTAGCGCGTCAAAAATATGGCTCATGATAATTGTCTGCTGATCTGCTCGAAGATGAACTTATTCAGTAATCGAAGGAGCGTTGACGTTCCGCTCGCTGACATCGCTTTTGTGCAGCTGATTGCATAAATCAAGCAGGGTCTGCGCCGCTTGCCTGACATCGCTTACGCTTTTCGAGCTGGTCTCGCTCCACAGCGAGTGTTTGACTCCCAACCGGAAGTCTGCGGCGATGTCGACGATCATCTCCGGAGTTACAACCTCCGTCCGCTTGGCATACGCCGCGATCAA
>Ga0209169_10002168_pt1 | contig 11900 bp, 9 predicted proteins | sample HubBroMetageWRM4_FD_188346 | JGI IMG/M metagenome (GOLD analysis project Ga0209169, IMG submission 188346) | Warmed soil microbial communities from the Hubbard Brook experimental Forest, New Hampshire - Hubbard Brook CCASE Soil Metagenome WRM 4... | ecosystem: Environmental > Terrestrial > Soil...
CACGCTCTGCGCCGGCACCGGCGGCTTCACCCGCGTTCACAGTCTGAAGCCCGACCTGCTCGTCGTGGGCAAAGCCATCGCCAGCGGAGTTCCCACGGCCGCTTATGGAATGTCCGCAGAAGTTGCCGAGCGCATCTCCGAAAAAATTCACGTCGAGGATTGCGACACGGGCGGCATCGGCGGCACTCTCGCCGCCAACGCGCTTTCGCTCGCCGCAATGCGTGCAACGCTCGAACACGTGCTCACCGCGCCGGCCTTCTGGCACATGCTCCCCCTCGCCGAAGCCTGGGCTACTGGAGTCGCACACTCGATCGAAGCCGCGAATTTGCCGTGGCACGTCACACGCCTCGGCTGCCGCGCTGAATACGCGTTTGCTGCCACGCCCGCGCGCAACGGTGGCGAAGCCGCCGCCGCAATGGATTTCGAACTCGAACGCTTCATGCATCTCTACGCGCTCAATCGCGGCATTTTGCTCACTCCATTTCACAATATGGCGCTGATGTGCCCGTCCACTTCGCGCACTGACGTCGATAAACACACGGAAGTCTTCGCTGCTGCGATCGGCGAACTCATCGCGTAAACTCACAACACAGAATCTCGACGCCACATGCCCGATCGCACACGCGCCCGCCAACTTGCTCGTGAGTACATTGACCGCAACGATCACACCGGCTGGTTCGAACATCTCTACCGCGAAGCCGCGGAAGGTAAAGCCGAGGTTCCGTGGGCCGATCTCCGTCCGAACATCAATCTTGTAAATTACGCCGCTGCGCATCCACTCAACGGCGCTGGCAAACGTGCCCTCGTGATCGGCTGCGGTTTTGGCGATGACGCTGAACAACTCGCCTCCTGGGGTTTCGCCACCACCGCTTTTGACATCTCCGGCACCGCCGTCCACAACGCCCGCACGCGCTTCCTGAACTCAAAAGTGGACTACACCGTCGGTGACGTCCTGAATTCGCCCGCGGAATGGCGCGGCGCATTCGACTTCGTCCTCGAGATTTACACGCTTCAAGTTCTCCCCGCGGCGCTACGTCCACAAGCGATCCGCGAAATGGCTTCGGCGCTTCGCCCGCGCGGCGAACTCCTCGTCATTGCGCGAGGCCGCGAACTTCACGAGTCGCCCGGCGAGATGCCTTGGCCTCTCACGCGCGAAGACCTCGACGCGGTCACAGACGCCGGACTCGCAGAAGTTTCCTTCGAAGACTACGCCGACCCAGAATCACCCGAGACACGCCGGTTCCGCGTCCTTTACCGCCGTCCGTAAAATCCAAGCCGCATCGCGACTAACAACGCCTCATCCGTCTTCGCGCGCTCAAGCTGCGGTGGTAGGATGCGCGCATATGAAATCGCCCAAGCCCGCTTCCGCCAAATCGCTCACAACTCTCGCCGTCGTCGCGATTCTTCTCGTCGCTGTGCTCGTCGCGCGCTCGCAACCACAACAAACGCAGTCCGCCGCTCCCGCGCACCCAATCGTCCTCCACGCCGCCCGCCTCCTCGACGTCTCCACCGGCAAAATCCTCACCCCCGGCGAAATCCTAGTGGTCGGCGATAAAATCCAGGAAGCCTCCACACAAGTTTCACGCCCGCAAAACGCCGAAGTGCTCGACCTCGGCGACAGCACTCTCCTCCCCGGCCTGATCGACGCTCACGTCCACCTCTTCCTTCACCCCGGCGCCGAAGATCTCCAAACCGTCATCGAGTCCGTCCCGCAGCGCGCCATCATCGCCACGCTCGCCGCGCGCGACGACCTCATGGCCGGCTTCACCGCCGAACGCGACATGGGCACCGAAGGCGCCGGCTCAGCCGACACCGCCGTTCGCAATGCGATCAATTCCGGCGCAATCCCCGGGCCGCGTCTCCGCATCAGCGGCAACGCCATCGACATTCTCGGCGGCCACGAAGACGCCAATGATTTCAATCCCGCGCAGCACGTGCTTTCAAACGCTACCTACGCCAACACGACGGATGAACTCATCACCGCGATCCGCAGCCAATTCAAAGAAGGCGCCGACTTCATTAAAATTTACGAGACCGGCAAAGATCGCGGCGTTGACGGCAAACTCGTCACGCCCTACCAGTACACCGAGGAGCAACTCGCCGCCGCCGTCGCCGAAACCGCCCGCGTCGGCAGCCGCGTCGCCGTCCACGCCACCGGCGAACCCGGCACCGGTTTCGCCGCACGCGCCGGCGTGGCCTCTGTCGATCACGCCTACGTCCTTAGCGACGACACGATGCGCATCATGCGCGAAAAACAAATCTTCGCCGTCCCCACTTTCGCGATCTCCGAATATTTCGCCGCGCACGCCGCCACGCCCGAACGTGCCGCTGCCGAGAACGCGCTGATCGATCTCCACGCACGCGAATTCAAAAAGCAACTTGCCGCGGGCGTCCCCATTGCGATGGGTTCAGACGTCGGCCCATTCCCGCACGGCACACAAGCGCGCGAATTTGTGCTGATGGTGAAATTCGGAATGTCCCCGCTCGCCGCCATCCAGGCCGGCACTCTCAATGGCGCAAAACTCCTGGCGTGGGAAAATCAGATCGGAAATCTCAAGCCCGGCTACGCGGCAGACATCGTCGCCGTCCCCGGCAATCCTCTCGACGATATCTCGCTACTCGAAAAAGTCACTTTCGTCATGAAGGACGGCGTCATCTACAAGAAATAGTCCTCGCCCTCCAATCCATCTCCGCGCAAAGCCCAAGCACGCTCTCTTCGTGCTCTCCGCCTTTCTTGGTTTTCTCCGTGAAATGTTCCACGTTCTTGCAGTTTTCTCCAAAAAGACGAATGGCCACTCCCCCCGTCCGGGGAAGTGGCCACCGTCCACGCAGCTTCGCTTTGGGCTAGGCTACGTCCCTTATGTACCCAGATATTCCACGTGCACGTACGTACCGAGCCGCGTGTTGTACGCGAGATACCAACCCGGGTGATCCGGGTCTTCGTAGATCACGATGTCATCGCCCGTCCAGTTCCATCCGTCCACGAATCCGATGTCGTACGGCGCCACGCTGAAGTAGAAGCCGCCAAACCAGAACCGGCTCGGCCCGCCACCCGCCAGATGCCACGTGTGCGACGGCCCAAATCCTGCCGTGAAATGTCCGTGTTCCCAGGGATGATCCAAGTGATAGTGCGCGTCGTTCGGGCCACTGTCATGCCCGACCCACTTTCCGTTATCGACGTGTGGTGCCGCGGGGTGTCCCGGCTTGTCCGGTCCCGGATGCGCCGCCGGCGGAGGTCCGCCATGCGCCGGCTCGGGTCCACGCTCAGGTGCGGGATGCGCCGCCGGTGCAGCGTGCTCGCCGCCACCGTGTTCTTGCGCCACCACCGGCATCGTGAACATCACAAACGCCGCGGCGACCGGCAAAATCTGCAATGCCTTCTTCATCTGCAGCCTCCACAAAAATGTTTTCGATCAAATCGGTTCGACCGAACCAAAGTGTCCGCGTTGGAATCTGTTTCTCCTGGGCTGGCGCGACTGGCCCTATTACGTCAGAGCTTCCGCAGCCGCTGAATACCGGAAACCCTGTACTTCCACCACATCGAATTCGTACTGCGAGCTCGTCGCATTTTGGCGCGCGCAGCGCGCTCTAACATAGACTTCCAGTCTGTGCGGCTCTAACTCCCGCCCCCCAATTTGCGCTTCCTCTCACGCAACGCGCCCCCGATTCCTGTAACTCCGTGTATCACCGTTCCGTCTATCTGAATGAACAGTATTCGAGCCGTTGTCGGTGATTGCGGCTCCCGGCCCATTTCGACTCAGATGTCCAGCTCTACGAGGAGAAATCATGTCCGCCTTCAAACTTTCCCCACGCCTCTCGAAGTTCGCGGTCGTGGCCACATTGGTATTCGTAATCCTGCTCTCGGCAGGCGTTGCGGGCGCCCAGAAGAACGCGGCCCCGTTCGTTGCGCCGGTACCCGAACAAATTCTAAACGCTAAGACAGTTTTCATATCCAACGCGGGACTCGATCCCGAAATTCGCGAACGCCTGAATTCCGCGAACGGCGCCGTCGCGCCTTTCAGCCAGTTCTATTCAGCGGTGCAATCCTACGGCCGCTACACCATCGTTCCTTCGCCTGCGACCGCGGATTTGGTTCTCGAATACAGCCTCACCAATCCTGTTGGCTCATGCCTCACCAATAGCCAGACTTGCAGCACCCTTCGTATGACGCTTGCGATTTACGACGTGAAGACGCACTTCGTTCTTTGGACGTTCATGGAACAGGTCGACAGCGCGATGTTGTCGTCCAACTTCGCGAAAAATGTGAGCGAGACCGTTCAGACCCTTGTCGCTGACCTCAAAGCGATCACCACGCCGTAATCTGGGCTCACGAAACTCCGTGGAACTTTCCGCGCCGCCGTGGTGAACTGACGGCACAACGATGCCAAACCACGCCCACCGGCGATCCCGCTCGTTTTCCGCGCACCGCACCTTGCGCCAAGTCGCCAGCCGTACCCTCACGGTGCTGTTTCTTTTCGTGCACCCGGTCGGTGGCCAAGACGCGACTCCGTCCGCTCAGCCGCCAGCCCCGCAGCAGGGAACTGCGCCGTCGCAAACTGCCAAACCAGCGCAACAGATACCGATGTCGCAGGGGCCAGCCATCACCAGCGACACGAAAATGGTGACGATGCTCGCTGCCGTCCGCGACAAGAAGGGCAACTTCGTCCGCGACCTGAAAAAAGAAAATTTCATCGTCACCCAAGACGGCCATCCACAAGCCATCTCCTACTTCGCGCAGGATCCCAACATCGCCCTCACCGTCGGCCTGCTCGTCGATACCAGCATGAGCCAGCGCCGCGTCCTCGATCAGGAGCGCAGCGCGAGCGGCGAATTTCTCGACAAAATGTTCGACGCGCAGGACGCAGCCGCCAACGCCGCGCCGTCGAACAAGCCCGCGTTTGCAAATAGCTCAAGCGCATCGACACCCGCCGCTACTCCAACCACCGCCTCAAAATCCGCAGCTCCCAACGCACCGTCGCGCGACCAAGCTTTCATCGTCCGCTTCGACTTCGAAGTCGAACTCGAACAAGACCTCACCGCCGACCGCCAAAAACTCGAAGCCGCGCTGCGCAGAATGGACACGCCCGAATTTTCCCGCGGCGGCGGCAACTCCGATCCCGACGATCCCACCAATCAAAACGGCGGCCAGAACGGACAAGGCGGTGGACATGGCGGACGCCATCGCGGTGGCCGCGGTGCCGGCACGCTGCTCTACGACGCCATCTATCTTTCTTCCGAAGACCTCATGCACAAGCAGCAAGGCCGCAAAGCGCTCGTCCTGCTCACCGACGGCGACGATCGCGGCAGCAAGGAAAGCCTCGAAAACGCGATCGAATCCGCGCAACGCGCCGACACGCTCGTCTATTCAATTTTGTTTAAGGATCCAGACAGCGGAAACGGCGGCGGATATGGTGGCGGGCCCGGAGGAGGTGGAGGCAGGGGAGGGATGGGCGGCGGTCGCCACGGCGGCGGAGGCTACCCGCAGCAGGAATCACGCCCAGACGGAAAGAAAGTCCTTGAGCGCATCTCCCGCGAAACCGGCGGCCGCTTCTTCGAAGTCACCAAGAAGCAATCCATCGACGATATTTACGCCGAAATCAACGACGAGCTGCGCAGCCAGTACAGTATCGGCTATAAACCCGAGCCCGCCGACGCCGGTCCGGGCTACCACAAGATCCAACTTTCAGCCGATCGTAAGGATTTGAGCGTTCAGACGCGCGAAGGCTACTACGCGAAGTAGCCCGTGCGCACTTCCACACAGCGTCCGGCGCGCAGCCGCTAACCGGACGCAAACTGTCACTGTTTAGTTGTCTTTCGGGTTACCGCGAGGCCGCTTTACGTCCACCGCTTACCGGGCGCGCCATCTTCTGCGCCATGTACAACAGCGTCTTCCGATCGCGCTCGCTCGCCTTGCCCAGAAATACACGGAAACGGTTCAAGAGCTTCTGGTCCTTGCCGGACTCGCCCCATTCACTCGCGCCCGCAATGCCCTTCATCACGTTCAACGGTTTCGGTGGTTTGTCGCCGTCGTAAAATAGCTGGTACATAGGCACTTCCAACGCGCGCGCCATCTTTTCCAGCGTCTCGATGGCCGGCACGGTGTGCCCGTTCTCCACGCGAGAGATGTAGCACCGGAGGAGCCCAGTGCGCTGCTCGATGTCTCCCTGCGAAAGGTCTTTGTCTTCCCGGAGTTCTCGCAACCGCTCTCCTATTACCATGTAAATCTCCTTAGCTGAGTAATGACGCAGAACACATGCTACTCGAAATTTTTTGAAGTTCAACTAACTTTACGATTCTGCCCAAAAAAAGCGGTTATTGCTGATCCGTGGCGGTCAGCGAATTGATCAGGTTGTCCGCCTCGGCCATCGATCCATCGATACTTTTCATTAGAGCCGTCACATCCGTATCCATCTGGGCAGACGTGCCTTTCAGCGACCCAATCGCCCTCGCGTTAAGATTATGCTTCAGGAAGAGTACCTGGTCGTGAAATGACGCCATCACCGGCGTAATCCGTGTCTCGGTGTTCCGCATCGCCTTCATGAACACGGCCTGCCGCGTCTGAGAGTCCTTCAGCATCCCCGCGCTTCGGGCCTTCAGCTTGGCATTGCGCATCTGGTTGATTTCGCCCTGCCATTCTGTAAATAGGTCTCCGCTTACCTTATCGATCGATTGAATCCGGTCATGCAGCTTCGCCACTTGGCCCGCCGCACTCTCGTAGTCGCTGTTCAGCTTCTTGTAAGACTTCTCGAGCGACCCGCCCTGAAACCCGGTGAGCGCCTGAAAACTCTCCATCGTCGATTGCAGCTTTTCCTTTGTATCTTCCTGGTCCTTCTTCGAATCCTTCACCCGCTGCACCAGGATGTCCCGCTTCTCCTTGCCCAGCTTCTGCATCGTCGCGTAATACGCCGACGTGCAACCCGTCGCAGCAAACGTTCCTACAATTACGATTGCCAAAATGGACCGGTGAAAGTTCCGCATATCCGATGTCTCACTTGGATGAAAGAAGCGCGTAGTTGGGGCCGAAAATCGGATTGTACCAATTTGAAACCGTCCAGCCATGTAAAAGTCGTGTCACGACCCACCGACTCGCAGATCGCGCCGTCTTGCCCGCCTCTCTCGCGCGGAGATACAATAGCGCTTCAGACTTTCGCGTTTCGCATCTCCAGAGGGGACACGCCTACATGACTTCCACAGCCACGCCGCGCACCAACATCGACCGCGGCGACTTCGTGAACGAAAAGTTTATCGACTTCACCAAGCCTGAGAATCGCAAAGCGATGGAAGACGCCATCGCCCACGTCAAAACGCAGCTCGGTCGCGAATATCCGCTGACCATCGGCGGCAAAGACCTGACCACCACCGACAAGATCATCTCCACCAATCCTTCGAAGCCCGATCAGGTGATCGGCGTATTCCAGAAGGCCACCGTCGAGATGGCCAATGAAGCCATCGATAAGGCCGCTGTCGCGTTCGAAAGTTGGAAGCGCGTGCCCGTCGAAGAGCGCGTCGCATGCCTTTTCCGTGCCGCCGATATTATGCGCAGCCGCCGCCTCGAACTCGACGCCTGGCTTAACCTCGAAATCGGTAAGACCTGGCCCGAAACGGAAGCCGACATAGGCGAACTCATCGACTTCGCCGAATTCTACGGCAGGGAAGCGCTCCGCCTCGGCGGCAAGCAGAAGCTTCACCCGTTCAGCGGCGAGAAAAATTATCTGCGCTACATTCCGCTCGGCGTCGGCGTTGTGATTCCGCCCTGGAACTTCGCCGCGGCCATCATGGGCGGCATGACCATGGCTTCGATCGTCACCGGCAACACCGTGGTCGTGAAACCGTCCAGTGATTCGCCGACCATCGCCGCGATCTTCGTGGACATCCTTTACCAAGCCGGCGTCCCGCGCGACGTCGTCAGCTTCTTTACTGGCCCCGGTTCCACCGCCGGCGAAGCGCTCGTCAATCACCCGAAGACGCGCTACATCGCCTTCACTGGTTCGAAAGAAGCCGGCCTCCGCATCGCCGAACAGGCTTCGCGCACACAGCCCGGTCAGGTGTGGATCAAGCGCACCGTTCTCGAAATGGGCGGCAAAGACGCGATCATCGTTGACGAAGAAGCCGATGTGGATTCCGCCGTCGAAGGCGTTGCGCTATCAGCTTTCGGTTTTCAGGGGCAGAAGTGTTCTGCATGCTCGCGCGCGATTGTCTCTGAAAAAATTTACGACGAATTTGTTTCGAAGCTCGTCGAGCGCGTGAAGAAGATCAAAGTCGGCTCGCCCGAAGATCCCGCGAACTTCATGGGTCCGGTGATCAACAAAGCCGCCATGACTTCGATCCTCGGCTACATCGATGTGGGCAAAAAAGAAGGCCGCCTCGTTGCTGGCGGCGGACGCGCTGCGGGCGACGGTTACTTCGTTGAACCCACGGTGATCGCCGACGTCGATCGCAAAGCCCGCATTTTCCAGGAAGAAATTTTCGGGCCTGTCCTCGCCATCACCAAAGCGAAGGACTTCGACGACGCTCTCTCGATGGCCAACGACAGCGAATTCGGACTCACGGGCGCCGTCTATTCCCGTAACCCCGAAAAAATCGAGCGCGCCGCCGAGGAATTCCACGTCGGCAATCTCTACATGAATCGCAAATGCACCGGCGCGATGGTTGGCAGCCACCCCTTCGGCGGCTTTAACATGTCCGGCACCGACTCAAAATCCGGCGGCCAGGACTACCTGCTCCTCTTCACGCAGGCCAAAACCATCTCCGAAAAAGACGGCGCCACCCGCATCGCGTAATCGCGAACGCGCGTACAAATCGACCATTCACAGAGGGCCCGGGGAATTCGTGAGTCACCGCGAGTTCTCCGTGCCCTCCTGCATTTCTCGGCTTTCTCTGTGGAATGTTTTGATTCGTTTTACGGTTCGAACGCGGGTTGTGCCTTCGGCACCAACTTAAATCCATACCGCAAAATCGCGTATGCCACGGGCCCCGTCAGCAACAGCAGCGGCGCATAACGCACCACGTAATCCTCACTCTGCAATACTTTCACCGCACACAAAATCACCGGAAAAATAATTACGTACGCCAGCCCCAGCGTCCCACCCGGAATTCGAAACGAGCGCTCCGCCCCAGGCGCCTTCACCCGCATCCGCCACGCCGCAAACAACGTCAGCAGCGTCGTGGCAATCCGCGTCCAAATATAAATGTTCACCAAATCCTCGACCGGATACCGCGCCAGCACGCAGTAAATCACCACTGAAACAAAAATCGCCCGCACCGGCGTCTGAAATTTCGCATGAATTTTCCCCAGCCACGCTGGCAGGTAGCCATCCTGTGCCATCGTCGCCGGAATTCGCGTCGTGTACAAAATCGTGCTGTTCGCAAGGGACAGCGACCCGATGATCGCCGCCATCAACATCAGCCCGCCTAGCAGCGGCCCCCCAATCAGCCGCGCCGCCGTCACGATATAGTCCGTCTTCCACTCCTGCCAGTTCCCAAGCATCGCGATCGCCAGCGTTGTCGGCAGCGTGTACGTCAAAATATTCATCGGCGTATTCCACGCCAGAATCCGCACAAACATCTTCTGCGGATTTTTCATTTCGCCCGTGGAACTGGAAAGCTGCTCGTACCCCGCGTAGTTCCACATCGCCAGCGCGAGCCCGCGCCCGAACACGCTTCCAAACGGTTTTCCCGGCGGCGTAAACGGCAGCACTGGATTGTGGTGCATGTGGAACAGCGCGGTGATGCACATCCACGCCACGGGAATCATCACCGCCACCAGCAGCGCCACCGAGAGCCACCCGGCCACCTGAATTCCGCGCGCATTCAGCAGCGCCAGAATGATCAGCACCAGGCACGCGCCTTCCCACTTCACCGTCCCCGTGATCCACGGCAAATATAAACTCAAATAGTCCATCACCAGCACGCCGTACAAGCTGTTCAGCAAAAACGTGCCGGTCCAATTCCACCAGCCGCACTGAAATCCCCAGAAATCGCCAAACGCCGCGCGGCTCCACCGGTAAAATCCGCCCTGCACCGGCAGAATGCTGTTCAGCTCCGCCGACGCCATCGAAATCGGAATACTCCAGAAGAGCGGCACAAACGTGAGGAAGAGCAGTGCCATGCCCGGGCCCGAGTCGGTGAAAATCGCCTCGTACCCAAACGGACCACCCGCCGTATATCCGTAGAATATTGCGAGAAGAGGAAGGAATCCGATCTGCCGCAGTTGCGCCGCGCCCGACTGCGCCACCGTCGTCGTCGCCACCACCGCTTTTTCTTCCCCGCTAACCTTGTCCATCGAGCCTGTTTGCAAGGTGCGCGATGTTAGTGAACTGCCTCGCCGTTTTCAATCCCTAAGAAACTTTCAACTTGACCCTGCGCGACCCCGATAGCAAAATCTCCCAGCGTTTGCCCCCGCTTATTTTTGGCCTCCTACAGGAGTTTCTGTGATGCATAAGCCGTCTTTTTTCGGCCTTTTTTATCGGTCGATTCTCGTCGTATCCGCTTTGCTGCTCCCCACCCTCGCCTTCGCGGCTCCGCAGGCCGCGACTTCACCCGCCGCCACGAAACCGGCCGCCGCTCAGCCGGGTTCGACCGCCTCGCGCCCCACCACGAGTTCGAAACTTCGCGTGCACCGCGCCATGAAGTTCAACGCAACAACCACGAGCTCTCGATCGAAGCTCGTCGCCACGCAAGACGACGGCTCGCCCCTACTCACTCCTCCGCAGTGGTACCTCGACGATCTCGACCCAGAGCTGGGCTTCGACTTTCCACCGGAAATTCCAAAACAAATCATCGGCACCACCGGCGTCCCGTTCCCCCTCGTCATCACCAATAGCTCAACGGATACCACCGTCATCGTCACTAGCATCACCGGTGACAACGACCAGGAGTTTACGTTCGGCGGCACCTGCACGGCTCAAGCTGGCATCGCTCCGGGTGCCACTTGCGTACTCGAAGTCACCTACAATGCCGCGATCATCTGCGAAGCGTCCACCGTCAATATCACCTTCAACGACAACGATCCCAACGGCCCTCTGGTTCTCAACCTCAATTCTTATGGAGCCGCTTCGGACGGCCTCACCACCGACGACTTGCGCGACACCAGCCTTAGTGCCACCTCACTCGCTCAGTCCCTCGTCGGCCCGGGCGTCACCATCAGCAACGTTACGTACACCGGATCGCCCTGGGCCCTCGGTAACTTTGCGGGCGGCGCCGGAATCATTGGTTTCGACAAAGGCATCCTTCTCAGCAATGGCGCCGTATCCAACGTCATCGGGCCCAACTGTTCCACGGGCATCACGCAATCCAACGCCACGCCCGGCGATACCGACCTCAGCAATCTGATTGGCGGAGTCACGAATGACGCCGCTGTCCTCGAGTTTGATTTTGTACCGGCCAACCCGACGATTTCTTTTCAATACGTTTTTGCGTCTGACGAATATCAGGACTTCGTTTTCGACTACAACGACGTCTTCGCCTTTTTCCTTGGCGCTCCCGGCAACACCAACGACATCGCGCTCATCCCCGGCACCAACACCATCGTCTCCATTAACAACGTCAACAACGGTTCTACCGACCCCGTGGACGGCAACATCCCGGCCGTGAATCCTCAGTTCTACGTAAACAACGATTTTCAATTCAACGGGCTAGACATCGCGCCTTACGACACCGAAATGGACGGTATGACCGTCGTCCTCACCGCCTCCGCTCAAGTCACACCCGGTCAGAAGAACCACATCAAACTCGCCATCGCCGATGCTACCGACACACTTTACGATTCTAACGTCTTCATTCGCGCAGGCAGTTTGGTCAGCTCCGTTCTCTCCGTCACGCCCACCGGGCTCGGCTTCGGCAACTTGAATGTCGGGAACACCGCGGCTCCGCAATCGGTCACCATTACCAACGTTGGCTCG
>Ga0209169_10002169_pt1 | contig 11896 bp, 9 predicted proteins | sample HubBroMetageWRM4_FD_188346 | JGI IMG/M metagenome (GOLD analysis project Ga0209169, IMG submission 188346) | Warmed soil microbial communities from the Hubbard Brook experimental Forest, New Hampshire - Hubbard Brook CCASE Soil Metagenome WRM 4... | ecosystem: Environmental > Terrestrial > Soil...
CACGCGCTCTTTGGACTGTAATACACGGGTTAGGATTCGGCGCGCTCTACCTCCTGGCTTGTTCTGGTGCGCTCGTTGAGTTATATCGCTTGACCACCTCTGCCGCGCCGGGCGAACCCACTCCCGGTCAGGAACGCTTCCTTAAGTTTTACCTCCTTGCGATGGTGGTCCTGGCGTGGGCCGCCGTATTGACCGGAACGTACGTCATCTATCCGTGGTATCGTGCCGCGGCGCCGACGGGGACATCCGATCTCTCCATGTTTCCGCAACGTCTGCTGATGTCCAGTCCCACAACCATCGGCTGGCACACGCTTGGCATGGAGTGGAAGGAGCATGTCGCCTGGTTTGCTCCCATTTCGATCACAATGGTCGCGTTCGTCTTGATTCGGTATGGCCGCGACCTCAAGAACCATCGGCACCTTCGCGCTGCGGTGCTCTCGTTTGCAGTGGCATCGTTTGTTGCTGCGGGGATTGCGGGCTTCTTCGGTGCGATGCTTAACAAGAACGCGCCAGTTCAGGGAGGAACCACGATTCAACTGAGCCGGGGAGAAGAACAATGACCCTAACAAACAGGGATGTGCCACAGAATGCTCGGGCGCTGACAAACGGTTCCGGCGCCGCCGCCATTCTCGCAGCCGGTATCGGTTCTTTCACACTTGCGTTGCTGGCTTGCGCCGGAGACAAATTGGCAGCAGTCAAGAACATTTTGATCTTCTATAAGGCGACTGGCCCGCTTTCTGGCGTTACCACGACCGCCATCCTCATCTGGCTCGCCACTTGGGGAATTCTGGAGTGGCGTTGGCGGAATAGGAGCGTCGGTGTGCGACGCATATCCATCATCGCTCTTGCGCTGCTCGGCCTGAGCCTGGTGCTGACGTTCCCGCCCGTCGTTGATCTTTTTTGAAAGGACGTTTCTTCTCCGATTTTGCTCGGAGTATCGCGATGCCGACGATTCTTTACGGTGCTCGCTCTGGCGCATTACGCCAGGAGGGATTCGAGAACGAGCCCATGCGACACCGCAAAATCACGCCCTCTGACTTATGCAAGGTTCGCGTGCGACTACCCGTTAACGAGTGTCATAGAATGAGAAACATCGATCTTCTCTTCTATCTGTCGAGGCCAGGTGATCGACAGCAAAGCCCCTCCGTTTGGACGGTTGGACGCCGTTACACTGCCTCCGTGAGCGCGTACTACGGCTCCCGCACTCGACGTCACTGCTTCTATTGTTTCCTGCCTTCTACTCAATAGTCGACATTCATGTTCTTTACAACCTGTCGGACAATCACCGACGGTTTACTTTATCTTGACCTGAAGATTGCTCTTCCCCGAGGTGCTCCAGAGCATAGCTTGCATTCGGCTCGCCGACTGATAAATACTCGCACGATTAAAGTTACGCGCATTCAGACGCAAAATTATGTGAATGCGATTCTCTTAGAATTCTCGGCCAGGAGAGGAGAATCCTTAAGAAAGGTGGGCTCAAAAATGGGCACAGTAGCCAAAATCGGGAGTGGGGAAATCGCTCTAAGTGCCTGATTCTATGGTGGACGCGGTAGGAATCGAACCTACAACCTGTCGGTTAAGAGCCGAATGCTCTGCCAGTTGAGCTACGCGTCCATTCAGTCGGGATTTGCAGTGCGGCGGAAACGGTTGCGCACAACCTTAATCTAAGCGCCTATATCGCTTCTGTCCCTTGAAAAATATAGCACAATCGAGGTGCGGATTCCAAAGCCCCGGGGCAAACTCGGACGCGGCTCCGGGGCGGTTTTATCTCGACGAAATCATTTCGAGGACTGGACTCAAGGAAGCGCCTAAAAATTGAAGGCCAAGCCACCGCTGAAGCTGCGCTGATCTTGCGCGAAGACCACCAGCGAACCGTCGCTCAACAGATAAGGCCGGTAGCCTTCGGCAAGCAGATTGCGCAGGTTCAGCAGCACCTCAAAGCCGCCTACTCCGTCCGACCCATTGTGCCGGATGCGGACCGGCTGACGAAGCTGGAGATTCAGGTAGGGGTTCGCTGCATCGGAATCGAACGCGGCAACCGGCGTAATGGTCTCCTCGGGCTGCCAGCGATAGGTGGCCCGCCAGCGCGTTCCGCTTCCGTCCAGAGTACCGGAGAGCGAGATGGAATACGACTGCGCGTGTCGCGCATGCGCCGACCCCAGCAGTTGTGCCAGCGCCATTCCCTGTCCGCCCGGCTGCGGCGACGCCAGTACGATCGCGTTGCCGTTTGCGCAGCTGATGCGAATCTGGCTCGTTCTTGTCAAACTGTGTTCGACCGACGCCTGCATTCCGGCGGAATTGATTGCAGGGCCCGCGGCTCGAATCAATCCGCTGGCGCCGTCATAGAGCACGGCCGAGCCGGCCACCGCGCCCGGGCCGTTCACGGCAGGACCGTTCACGGCAGGACCGCTCAGGCCAGGACCGTTCAGGCCAGGACTGCCCATGGCTTCCATCACCGGGTTGTCGATTTTGTCGGCGTAGACCAGCAACGCCATGTCGGAGTTACCGGTGCTCCGCTCCCAGCCGATCTCCTGGTGCAACCCGTGTTCCAATGCCAGTCGTCCATTGCGCATGGAAACCGCCGGCAGCCCGGCGCCGCTCCCCTCGGCATCCATCGTGGAGGGAAGCGCGGTGGCCATCCGATAGTGCAACTTCGAGTCGCCATTGCGCCAGGTCACGCCGGCAAACGGCAGCGCCGCTAAAATTGTATTCGGCGAGTTTGTTGCAAACCGCGCCAGCACCTCGCTCGAGCCGGCTTCGGCCTCAAGCGCGTCGCCCAGACTGATTGTTTCGAGGGTCCGCATTGCGGCCTCGTCGAGCCCTTCGCTGCCGGTTGAATTCACTTCGGGATGGATGGCAACGGCCGCAACCGACTCCACCGAGCCTGCAAATCCAAGATCCTGGCGGAAGCCCAGCGTCGATTCCAGGCCAGCGTCCGAATTGGGATCGAAATCCACCTGCGCCAGCAATTCACGGCTGTCGGCCGGCGTCTCTTCCACTGTGGCCGAAACCCGCTCTCCGCTCTCCGCAAAGCTACCCTGCTCACCCGTCGCCATCAACCGTGCCTTGAGCCTGGGCGCCGACCCCGATCCGTCAGAGATAACCACCAGCGGCCCGTCCTCAAGCCAGCGCAGCAGAGGACGGTTGGCAGCGGCCCTCAGCGTCCACTTCCAGTCGTCCTGTTGCGCATTGCCCGATCGCGGTTCCGCCGGAAGCCACTGCATCACTTCGTACAGCGTATTCAGCGTCAGGTTCACTACGGCGCTGGAACGAACCCGCACATCTTCGCGCAATGAGGGAAGAAAGGCCGTACCCATGGCCTTGACCGCATATCGGCCTGGCTGCACGGAAGCCAACCTGTAGTGTCCCGTGCTGTCGGTGAAAACGCTGGCAATCACAGAAAGGTCGGGCCGCAGCAACTGGACCACAGCACCGATCTGGACTGTTCCCTGGGAATCGCGCACCACGCCGGTTACCGTTCCAGACGCGGCTCCGTAGACCGGAGCGCTGCCCAGAGCGATCAGAGCTAGAAACAGTACGAGATGGGGCCGGCGCATGATCACATTCGGTGACTTGGCGGCGTCTCTGGCAGAGGTTCCACGAATTGTAGTCGCGCGAGCATCCAAATCTTCAGTCTGGTGGCCCTCCCGTGCGCGATACATACTATTCCACGACAAAAGGCGCTGATTGCGCAATCTCTTGTTTTGAGATTTCGTCGTTCACTTTGATTATGACTTTGTATTTTCCCGGCTGCATGCCAGCCATGGGCAAAGTTTTCGCCAGCGTCAACTGATCGCTGTGCGCACCCAGGTCCTTCGACTGCAGCTCTTTCTCGAAGATCACGGTATTGCTGGCGGTGTCCACGATCTGGTAGGTCACCGTCGCCTCATTGCTCTTGGTGGCGTCATCGATGCCCAGGTTGTAAACCTGCATCCAGAAATTCAATTGCTGGTCGCGCTTGAAGCTGACCGGCGTGGCCCGGTTGGCGCTCACCCGCGGGCAAATGTGCATATTCCCAATGACGCAGGAGCCTTCGCCGATATCCCGCGAAGACACCAGGTTCATCTCGTCGCCAAGAATCAGAGATGACGTCGCCAACTTCTCATCATGGAAGGCCGGCACGTCCAGGCTGCCGCCGTAGATGCCGACATGGTCCGGGTTATTCACATCCTTGATGGCGATATCCAGCCGGTAGAGCCCCGGCACCAGCGGCAGCGCCTTCCAATACACCTTCTTTTGGCTTTGAACCTTCTGCAGAAGTTCGGCCGGCTCCTCGATCTCAACGGTATCTTCCTGGCTCTGCACAGTCTTGTGGGTCAGCGTGGTCACCTTCACCAGGATGTTTACCAATCCCTTAGAGACGCCGTCCTTGGTCACAAACGTGATATCGCTGTTCTTCAGTTGAATGGTCACCGGCACCAGCACCGTGCTGTCTGTGACCTTCACAAAATCTGTCCGCACATCGAACGGAAAGACCGGTCCGGGCAGCAACTTGTGCTCGGAGATGAAGTTGTCGAGATCGGTAAACTTGATCGGGGGTGGCGCAAACAGCTTGGCCGCCAGCTCAATGCGGTCGAATTCTTTCGATTGCTGCGCCGAGGAATTCGGCCCCGCGCCGAGGTTTTCCAGGTTCCCGCCCTTGAAGCGGTCTGCCTTCTTGGCCATGCCCATCTCTTCCCATTGCGTCAGTCCCGCTCCGGGAACCCGCAACAGCGCGTCCTTTTCGCTGCGGTCGATGGTGAAGTGATAGTCCCCGCACTGGCAGGTATCCACAAACTCGATGTCGATGTTATCGCCGACACCTTCAAGATAGCGGTAGTGCCAGGTCTCGAATGGGAAGGTCGAGGTCTCGCCGCCACCCTCTTCCATGGGCCTCTGGTAGGCGCCGCCGGAGGGGTGGGAGTCGGTCGAATCCGGCTTTCCCCACATAATATAGATGCGCCCGCGGTCCGTCTTCCATCCCGGTTTGCCGGCCGCATAGTGTTCATTCGCATAGGCAATCCGCCGGTAGTGCTCTTCGCGGTATTCATTGTCGGGGGAGTCGGGATTGGGATTGCGCCGCAGCCAGAACTGCTCGATGAACGCGTCGCGCTCCTCGTCGTTACTCAGGCTCTTGAAGGCTTTCCGTTCTTCGTCAGTAATGATGTAGGCCACATCCTGGTCCAGCCAGGTTTTGTATGCGCCTTTCAACTCCTGGCGCAGCGCCTTCTGCGCCTGAATCTGCTCCTTGTCCGAGCGCGGCCGTTTCAGCGGATCCGGTTCCTGATCCTGGTCGGCGTTCGAGCCCGCAGCCGGCTGAGCCTGCGCATTCGGGGGTGTTGTATTCTGGGCGGGAAGTGCCAAAGCGGGAACCAACACCAGACCCGAGCCCAGTGCAACGGAAAGAAGCGTACGGCTGTTGAGCATCATTGCCTTTTGAAACTCCTGCGATTCCCTATTCTACGGGTCCAGCGAAGGCTGGGCAACAATTCCGTTCGGAGTTGGCTCCCCGTTGGACGCCTGGGGCACCCGAAGGTCATAGTATTTTCTATCCGCCGGGTCAAAAAGGGGCGCCGAGTTCCACCCTTTTGAGACCCCGGCAGCCTCTTGGCCGTCAAAAAAACAGCGCAATCCTTCTGAGGCGGCCATTTCAACCCTTTTGTGGCATTTTGCTTGGCCAATTTTGTGGCATTTTGCTTGGCCAATTTTGTGCCATTTTGCTCGATCTTCTTGTGCCATTTTGCTCGACCTTCTTGTGCCATTTTGCCTGCCCGCAGCCGTTTTTCGGGATATTCAATTCACGGCTCAGGCTCATCCGGTCCGGGCGGCCTTGAAATGAGCCGTTCGCGATCGTTCTTTGCCGGGGTAAATCCCCAATTGGAACCGCCGCAGCGGGAATTGCGTAGACTAAAATTGGAGACACCTGGAGCACGAACTTCCCATGAAAAAGATTCTCTTGATTGCTCTCGCCGTCGTCGTTGCCGCTGGTCTCGTGGCCCTGTTCATTTACCGGCAGCAATCCGGCTATACCAAGGTTCTGACTGCCAAGCTGGTCAAGCAGGATCTGTCGACGGTGGTCAGCGGCACCGGCCAGATCAAAGCCAAGTTCTACGTCAATCTCGGCGCCACCGCCATGGGGCGGATCACCCACCTTTACGTCAAGGAAGGTGAGCGGGTAAAGAAGGGTGAAGTGGTCGCCACCATCGAGCATGTGCAGCAGGAAGCCAGCGTCGACGGCCAGGCTGCCGCGATCGACGCTGCAAAGACGGACATCGCCGCCGATGTTGCCGCCGAGAAGACCCAGGAAGCCAACGTCGACCACGCCAAAGCCGACCTGGAGCAGAAAAAGCTCGACTGGGATCGCGCTCAGGCTCTTTATAAAGACGGCATCATGGCCAAGCAGGACTACGACGCGAAGAAAGCCGCTTACGATCTCGACGTCGCCTCCGTGGCCCAGGCTGTCGCCCAGGTGAACCAGGCCAAGGCGCAGACCGACTCCGCGCGCGGCCACATGCAAACCCAGGTGGCCATGCTACGCGGCGACAAGAACCTGCTCGACCTTACCGAGGCCATTGCTCCGTTCGACGGCATCGTGACCAACGAGCCCTTGCGGGAAGGCGAGACCGTCGTGGAAGGCATTCAGAACACCGAGGGCTCCACGATCATGACCATAGCCGACATGAGCGTAGTCACGGCCGAGGTCAAGGTCGATGAGACCGACATCGTCAACATCCAGATGGGACAGCCCGCCGATGTCAGCGTCGACGCCATCCCCGGCAAGGTGTTCAAGGGCCATGTGACACTGGTCGGCGACCAGGCGCTACTCCGCTCCACCGGCGTCGCCACCTCGCAATCCACCACCGGCACCGAAGAAGCCAAGGATTTCAAGGTCGTCGTGACTCTCGACAATCCCAGCGACGAATTGCGCCCCGGCCTCTCGACCACCGCCAAAATCACCACCGCACACAAGACCGACGTGCTGTCATTGCCCATCCAGGCCCTCACCATGCACGACCCCAACGACGACAAGCCGAAGACGCCGGGCAGCGTTCAGGCGGCGTCCACCAGCACGACCCCGAAGAGCAACCCCATCCAGGGTGTCTTCGTGGTGGAAAAGGACAAGGAAGGCAAGCTGCGGACCAAGTTCGTTCCCGTCACCACCGGCATCACCGGCGCCACCGACATCGAAGTCCTCTCCGGTCTCACGCCTGGACAAGAGATCGTGACCGGTCCGTTCAAAACTCTGCGAACGCTCAAGAGCGGCGAACTGATCAAGCGCGACACGGAAAAGGTGGTCCTGCCGTCGTCGTAACCTGAAGTTCAATCGAATCCGGCGAGCCTTTTCAACGCGGGCATCGTCCATCACAGAAGCACTCTTCTTCAGTTAACCGGAACTCGCGGGTCATGTCCGGACGGAATCGTCCGCACTCAATCAGCCGCATTCAATCATCCGGGCAAAGGATAGGACTCAGATGGCTCTGGAAAGCATCGGCAGCGCTGAACTGGCGCAATCGGCGAACGGCAAGCAAGGCGACGTGATCGTCGTCGAAGACCTGTGGCGCACCTACGACATGGGCCTGGAGCAGCAGGTGCAGGCCTTGCGCGGAATCTCCATGCGCATCAAGCACAATGAGTACGTCGCCATCATGGGTCCGTCGGGCTCCGGCAAGTCGACCCTCATGAACCTGATCGGCTGCCTGGACACGCCTTCAAAGGGCAAGTACTGGCTCAACGGCCAACTGGTCAGCGAACTCGACGACGACCAACTCGCCCGCATCCGCAACAAGGAAATCGGTTTCGTCTTCCAGACCTTCAACCTGCTGGCCCGCGCAACTTCGCTGCATAACGTCGAGCTGCCCCTCATCTATAACGGGACGCCCGCCGCTGCGCGCATCGCCCGCGCCAAGGAATCGCTCACCAACGTCGGACTGGAAGAGCGCATGAACCACAAGCCCAACGAGCTCTCCGGCGGCCAACGCCAGCGCGTGGCCATCGCACGCGCCCTGGTCAACAGCCCCTCCATCATCCTGGCCGACGAGCCCACCGGTAACCTCGACTCCAAGACCGGCGTCGAAATCATGTCTCTTTTCGATACACTCCACGCCAAGGGCAACACCATTGTCCTGGTCACCCACGAGCCGGATATCGCCGAATACGCCCATCGCGTGGTCCACATCCGCGACGGCCAGATCTTCTCCGACGAGCCATCCAAGCGTTTCCGCTAGCGCAACCGTTCATCCCGATTGAGCGAAGCGAGTCAAAGGGCTGCCCTGCGCTTGCCGAAGGGGGCCCTCGTTTGCCCTTACCCAAATCACAGCCGACTTGCTAACTCGCTATCCCCGCGCAACAGGGTTAACTCGCTGCATTTCGACAGGCTCCGCCACATCCCCAAAAGCACAGATCTCTGACCCATCCCGCCGCCATTTCCCCATCTCTTCGGTTCATGTTTTCTCCGGCAAAGCCGATATGTACCCTGTTGGCGTAGTAGGAACCGTCGTGGCCACGGAGACGAGGCAAGTTGAGAAATACGCAGAGCGCGACCCAATACCAGAACCAGCCCGCCGCTCCCGGGCTGAAACTCGTCGAAGCGGATACCGCGCCCGCCGTGCAGATTGTCGGAGTGAGCGCGATGTGGCGCAAGCTGATGGCGCAGGCAGAAATGGCGGCACCTCACGTGCAGGTGGCCGCTGTTGAAGGCGAACACGGAACCGGCAAGCAAACCCTGGCTCGCTATCTCTTCAGCCGCTCGACCTTGGCTAACACCAGCTTTCAGCGCCGCGACGCACGTGAGTGGCTGGTCACGGACGCCGATCCCGCAACCCTGGCCGGCTTTACCTACCTCGATCGCGTCGACTTGCTCGCCCCTCCCGGACAAGGCCTGCTCCTCGGTGTCCTGAAGTCTCTTCAAGACCGCCCGGCCGGCCGCGCCGTTCTGATCGCATCCTCACAGACTCCGCTGCGCCAGATGGCCGGCCAGGGCCTGCTGCTGCCCGACCTCGCCTTCCGCCTCAGCGCCGTTCGCTTTGCCGTTCCGCCGCTGCGTCTGCGTCGCGAAGACATCGCCCCACTCGCCCAGTCCCTGCTCGAGCGCATCTGCGCCCGCTATCAGCAGCGCCCTGTTCTGCTCGGACCCGGCGCGCTCGCCCGCTTGCTGCAGCACAACTGGCCGGGGAACGTTCGCGAGCTTGCATCCGTTCTTGAGGCTGCACTGCTCGAAGCCGTCAACGGCGTCATCCGCGCCGAAGTTCTCAACCTGCCCAGCGGCCAGGAAGCTGTGTCTCAGCAAGTGCCGCAGCCCGCCGTGAGCTCGGAAAATCTCTCCCTCGACGCGGTCATACGCCACCACGTCGAATATGTCCTCGAGCTCAACCGCGGCAACAAGCTTCGCGCTGCCCGCCAGCTCCAGATCAGCCGCTCCACGCTCTACCGCATCCTCGCCAACCAAACCATCCTCGCGCGCTGAAGCTGGCTGCTCATTGTCGCGAGTACCTATTCCCTATTCCCTATTCTCTTTTCCGTGCTCCCTGCCGTCTTCTTTTCCCCCCACCGCGCCACGCTGAACTGCGCCCCGGCAAAAAGAATCAAGCCCGAAACATAGGCCCAGAAAATCAGCCCCACCGAAACATAGAACGGCCCATACAACGCCTTCAAATCCAGATGCGGCAGCACCGCGACAAAAAGCATTTTGGCGAGCAGCCAAACAATCCCCGTCACAATCGATGTGCGCAGAACCGGCCGCCATGGAACCTTGCGGTTGGGCAATATCCAATAGATCGAAAAGAAGAACAGAATCGATGCGATGCCGGTGGACAACGACAGCCACACATAACTCAGGCCGCGATAGACGAAGTTATCCACGTGATGAAAGAAGACAAAAGCAAGCAACCCCTGCTCGCCCGCGTTCAGCAGAATGCTGCCCAGCGCCAGCGCCAGCATCAACAGCGCGAGGCCAAAGGCAACCGCCTGGTTGAAGAGATAATTCCGGCTCTTGCTCACGCCCCATGCCTGGTTCAGCGCCACTTCCAGGGGAAGAAAAATCCCCGTGCACGAAATCAGAATCATCACCAGCGACAGCACCTGCACACCGTGCCGCGGAACTACAGCTTCAAGGTTGTACGTAATGAATCCCTGGCTCGCGGTGCTGGGTAGAAAGTAGTTCACCAGGTCGCTTACCACATTCACCATGGCTTGCGAATGAAAGACCGCGCGGCAAAGCGTGTAGAGCAGCACTATAAACGGAATGAAAGAGATGATCGAGTTAGCCGCCACGCTGAAGGCAAACGTATGCACTTCGCTGTCGAGCAAATAGTCGATAAGAGCCTTGCCGTCTGTGCGCCAGTGGTACCACTTGGATCGCATGGCAGGCTCGGCGGCGCCGGCAATGGCGACGACAATCACCTTCTCAGTACCGGTATCTGAAACCTCGGCCACGCATTTCTCCTTCACGGCTACACGCACTCAACTGCGGCGCAATGCCTGGCCGGATAGGTTTTCTCCGCGCCACGACTGCTTGAGTCCTTCATCCAGAATAGCGCCGGCAGCGGGAGGGGCGCGGCAGACGCGCATCGCGGGCATTCACGCGATCTTCATTTTCTTATTGCTTCCTTATTTGATTCCTGCCATAACAAAAGCACGGCGCGCGCAAGCGGGCCATCAACAAAACCCGGAAGGCCTCTGGCATTGGAAGGTTTAATTTTTCAGGAGTTCGACTCAGCCTGGGAATGTTATCGAGCTGCCGCAAGCGCACCACGCGGGTGCGCAAGGGCGGCTCGCGGCGTCTTCGGGGCTTCCTTCGCGACCTATGCGAAAGCGCGCGTTCAGCGAAGAATCGAGTTCCCTACAAGAGAAGGAGGGTGCATATGAAGGAACAGGGGGTAGTGAAATGGTTCAATGGCGCCAAGGGTTTTGGGTTCATCCAGCGCTCCAGCGGCGAGGACGTCTTCGTACATTTCTCCGCTATCCAGGAGAGCGGTTACAAGACGCTGAATGAGGGCGAGGCAGTTGAGTTTGTCTGCCAGCAGGGGCCCAAAGGATTGAGCGCGGCCGATGTAACTCGAGTTACCTAGAGCCTAACTCGCCGGCGATTTCGCTCTGAGTCGGCTTCTAACTCGATGCGCAAAATCAGGCCAAACCGGTTATACGCGCCATGCGAAGTTAGAAGACATCAGGCGGGTTCGCCTTGGCTTTTAATCGGGCAAGCGCCCAATGCGCCGCCGAGCGCAGACCTAGATCCACGGCTTCAGTCCACTCCTCAAGCAAAGGAATAAAGCCCTCCAATCCGCTGTTGCCCATGGCCACGGCCAGGTTTCTGCGCAATCCATAAAATCCCGCACGCCGCACCGGCGAGCCATTGAAAATCCGTTCAAACTGCGATTCATCCAACTGCGCAAGCCAATCGAGCTCGGGATTCACCAGCTCCGCGCGCGCCTCAAGCTGGGAGTCAACGCTTATCGGCGCCTTGCGATTCCATGGGCAAACATCCTGGCATATGTCGCAGCCAAAGACCTGGCGCCCCATCCCTTCCATAAGTGCTTCATCGATTGGTCCGCGATGTTCGATGGTCAGGTAAGATATACAGCGCGTCGCATCCATCTGGTATGGGGCAATCAGCGCGTCCGTGGGGCATGCGTCCAGGCAGCGTCGGCAGCTTCCACATCGATCCGGCGCGGATGAGCCTGGGCGTGACGGCCTACATGCTGGCGGTGGCCGCCGGCATCACCGCCTCGGGCTGGCTGGCCGACCGCATCGGGGCGCGCAACCTGTTCTGCGGGGCGATCGGGCTGTTCACCAGCATCATGCCCATGGGCGCCATGGTCGGCCCGATACTCGGCGGCTTGTTCGTCACCTACTGGACGTGGCGGGGCATCTTCCTCGTCAACGTGCCGGTCGGAGCGGTGCTGCTGGTGCTGGCCGCGTT
>Ga0209169_10002170_pt1 | contig 11891 bp, 6 predicted proteins | sample HubBroMetageWRM4_FD_188346 | JGI IMG/M metagenome (GOLD analysis project Ga0209169, IMG submission 188346) | Warmed soil microbial communities from the Hubbard Brook experimental Forest, New Hampshire - Hubbard Brook CCASE Soil Metagenome WRM 4... | ecosystem: Environmental > Terrestrial > Soil...
CTTCATTTCCGGCGCCACGTAGCGATTGTGAAAATTGTGCGCCGGTGCGGATTCTGTTTGCAGGCTCGCGACTGCCGCCGGTTCGTCCGGGTACGGCGGCAGTTGAGTGAGCTTGAACTTGCGGTCGGGCATATTCATATCGACCAGGAAACTGCGAAACACGTTCGCGCCGATCAGCCCGTCATCATCAATCACTGAATTCGTATTGACGACCGAAACGTAACAACCTTGAAATTCAAGCTCGCCAATCTGAATTTTATCGGCGTAGCCGAGATATCCAGTAGTCGCCGCGCGGTCGCCGATACCCTGCACGCCGTGATCGATCAGATGCTTGACACCGGCTCGATCGGCGACCTTTTTGTCGATCAAAATCCCGCTGGCGCCCGTGTCAACCATGAGCTTTGCCGAAGCGCCATTCACATGCACACGCAAGCCCAGACCTCGTAGATTGCTGGCGTCGGACATCAGCGGCTCTAGCTTGACTTCCGTCTGGGTGACTTTGGTTACGAGCTGGCAGAGATGCTTGCCTTCCTTCTTCTCACTCTCCAGGAGTTGAAGCTCGTCGTGCATGTCGGTCGTGGTCTGGGCGTCGTCATCGGTGGGACCGGCAAGGTATTTTTTCAAAAATTCAATACGCTCGCCGCCGTCCAGGGTATCGAGATACTCCCTTCGAATGTCCGGGTCGTCGGGATCGAGTTTGAAAGCCTGGCCGATGTATTTGTGCGCCGTCTTGAAATCGAGCAGCGCTACGTAGAGCCGCGTAAGGCCGAGATAGGCACGGGCATCCAAATTACAATTGCGGAGCGGTGTCAAAAAAGAAGACTCCGACTCCGAGAGATTACCCTCCCGAAAGTACACTTCACCGAGGGCTACAATTGCCGGTGCTCGACCGGGCGTGAGCGCGACGGCCTTTTGCGCGGCGGCGTCGGCGTCCGCAACGCGCATCTGCTGCAGATAAACGCGGGCGATTCCGGCATACGCTGCGGCCGCATCGGCGCCCCCGCTTGGCAAAATCGCATTGTACGCGGCAACTGCTTCGTCAAATTTCCCAGTACGGTAATGATCGCGTGCGGCCGCGAGCGCAGGCGAAAGCGGCGGAGCCGTTTGCGCGTTCACAGGACAGGTAATCGAGCCGGATTTTTCCTGGCTTGCCGGCGGAGCTGCTGCCGGGGCCTGGGCGACGGCGGAGCGCGCTGAAAGAAATGCGCCTAAGAGAAGCATGCTTACTCCGCCGATTGGCGTGGTTCGAAGCGTCATCGACACGGGTCATCTCCGATTGCAGCCACCGGAATGCGAAATCTGCTGAAGATTTTGCAGCGGCATTCTGCACATACGTATAGCCAATGTCAATTACCACTACGATAGACAGCTGGTGGAGGCTGATGTCTTCCTGGATTCGGGGTCTTCCGGCGGGTGGGCGCCTCGCGGCAAAACGAAGTTCATCTAAACAACGGAACGGCGCTCGTGTCCGACGGACGGGCGCGTATCAACGGAAAGCTTGTTACGGACCACCGAGGCACCTGCGAGGAGTTCGTTTGCATCCAAGATTAAGGAAGCTATATCGTTGGTCCGGTTCGAAGTGTTGACGTGATTGAGAATCACCTGTCCGGAATGGAGGCTCGGAACGGGACGCTAATTTTCATCTGCTCAACTTGCAAAGATCCACCGAATTTCACCTTCGGTGCGGAACAGAAGGGTGAATTGGTGCACCTAATGCTGCGTTCCAAGCGTGGCCTCGTGCTCGGGGAATGGGATTCTCTTGAGGCCAGAGACCGTCAGCTGAGCGACTTCGCAAAGACTCTCAGATCGCACGGACCATACCCAGTGTACTAGCGAAGCGGCAATCAGAAGAGACGATCAATTTCTTTTACAAACTCCTCCCATGACTCACCCCTTTGAGTTCCACGTGTTCCGCGCCACGCATGCCATCGCGCCCACGATCCCGAACATCATGGCGAACGGTACACCCTGGTTGCGGACGAATCCCATATTTTCACTTCCTAAACCCACCGCGTACCCGAGACCAGCCCCCAGACCCATGCACGCCAGGATAATGACAGCGTTGAGGATTTTCCACTTCGCGCCCTGTCCTGAAACGATGGCGAACCCCGAGCCCAGAATCAACGCCGCGAGCCAGATCACCTCCATCGCGTCCTCCTACTTAACTCGACAATAGCCAAACTTTAATGCAAAAACAGATCATCCTCAATCCCCTTCAGCAAGGGACGTGGTTCTTGACCGTCGAGTGCGTGCGGAACTTTCATGACCGACCGCATTTGTCGGATAACGCGACTTGTCAGGACTTAAGAAGTTGTTCCAATGCAACGAGCGAAGGCGAGAATTCTAAAATAAGGACGCTTTACGTCCTCGAAAGTCGAGCTAGTTTTGACCAGCTGGCCGCGCATACTCATCAGACGACGGTCCATCTGTTCATCATCGCGGCTCCCAAAAGCCCGAAGACGTCGAGGATCGTAACAGACCCACTCATTGCTGGTTAGGTTTCTGAATGACTTGCTGCGTTCGCACGAAAAATAACTGGAAGTCGGAAAAGGTGTGCCGAATGACGGTGCGGCGCGTGAAATATTCCGTGTACACGACGGCGGATTGAGGCAACCACACTTCTGCGTTTTGCGACTTGAATCTTACCGGCGCGTAATCCACCGAGACGGAGTTGGCCCGCAGTTGAAGCACTACAATTCCGTCCACTAGATTCGTCTCCAGGTGGATGATTTGCCCAGAGTCTGCCGCGATCCAGGCGCGCCCCTTGAGACGCACTGGGTAGAGGTTCATTGCCGTTCCCATGGAAACCGTCCTGGGGCGTTTCTTTTTGCTCTGCTCAAAGTAAACAACCCACGCCGGCTGATTGCTCCACTGTGAGAGACCTTCGCAACGCATTTCATAATCGCTTTGAAGGGCTGGATTAAAAATCATGGCGAATGCTGGCAGCCCAACGTCCACAAGGCCGCCGAGGTCAGAGTCGCCCGTGCCGGGCACGAGAGTTCGGGTTTCATGCAACTTGTGCCCGGATTGTTCTCCGAAATCGACCAGGTAATCGAACTTCGCCGCCATCGACTTCTCGAGCATGCCCTGTGGGTCTGATTGCTCGAAGCGAATTTGTTCGTGCGCATCGAAATTCTGAAGATGATTGATAAGTTCTTCGGCACGCTCTCCCGCTTGTTTCAGTACATAGGGCAGTGCGCACGGCTGTGCGCCGGAGATGGACGGAACGGGGGCGTCCACCCGAGGCGGATCCCACTCGAGCGCGGGCGCACTTTCTTTTTTCTTTCTCGGGATGGACATCTCCGGCAAATTTGCTGCCGTTGCGGGCGACGCAGCCACATTCTCAAAATCCTCCGGACGCACGGGAACATCCAGAGCACCCGTCAATCCGGTCTCGATATCAACCACGGCGATGCGCACTCGTCGCGTACCAGCCTTAGGGGCCTCCACGTATCCGTGCAATCCGCTTGCCAGCAAGCCTTGGTAGGCTGCATCAGAAAAGCTTTGGGGCAGGTCCCGTGAAAAGTACTGAAACGAGTTGCCTTTTGCACGGTAGACGCACGTCACCATTTCCGCGCTCAACTTGTGTGACTGTCCATCTGTCGCAAAGTTCAACGCGCTGGGGGCAACGGACATCAGATATCGGATACTGTCCGATTTCGTTGGAGCGACCGCCTGCGCGGTGATGGGAATTGCAGTCGAGGGGAGAAAGTCCATGCAGATCTGTTGCGAGCGCTTTTCATTCGATTGGTTGTTCGCGAGGCTTTCCGCATCCCGCGCAAAGTAGCCGCGGCGGTAGGTCAACTTCACACCGGAATGCGTGATCCTTACGGAGATCCTATGAAAGCTTCCATCCCATTTGATGTTCTGCGGGTTGTAAGCTAATTCGTAGTACGAAGAACTGTCCACCAGCGCCGCATCGACGCAGCCGGAAAGGTCGTTCGTGTTCTTGCATGTCTTGCCGCCTGTACCCTGGGCCAAGACGTCCATCGTGTCTTGCTTCATCCCTCGAGCATAACCTTCGCGGTCGAGCTGATCCGAGACGGTGCGGCTAATGGTCTTCGGGCTCCTGGGCGCCCCGGATTCTGCGGCGGAAAAAGGCGCTTCACTTTCAAGCCCGCGCGCATCCACGGGATAGACGGCCACCTGGGCGTCGGTGAGCGCATTGGCGGCGTCCTGCACTTTCTCTCCGTAAACGCGAGTTTCACCCGGGACGTTCGTGTACTTACCGAAATCCGGATCGGGTAAAAGGACAATTGGGAATGACGCGGACACCCAGATCAGGTTTTTCCGGCCCTTGTAACCGCCGAGATAGTGCGCGAGGGCGGTCAAGGTATCCAGGGTGGTAGCCACGCGAACGTCCGTCGTGCGCGTATGGTTCGCCTTCTCGAAATCCTCGAGAGACTGAGTGGTCTTAGCGAGGACGCTCGATTCGATCCCGCCTTCCGCAACCAGTTCCGTGAGCGCAGGACCGTTCGGATCTTTTTTCGCCATCGCAGCGGGTTTCGTGCCAGGACTCATTGCCTTATCTAAAGCGGCGCGCAATAGCGCGGGATCGCTGCCAAAGTCTTGCACCGCAACCAGTGATTGCTCCAGCAGAAATACGGCCACGGGAGTGTTAGGGGAAAGCGTCCTCAGCAGGCGAACCATATCATGCCGGGCTTGCATGAGGTCTGCTCCCTCGGTATTGAGCGCATCCAGTAGAATCAAGGTCGGGGGTGTCGTTAGCCTCCCTAATTCCGCCTGATTTGAGTAAAAGCCTTTGGGTCGTATCTCTGCGGCGTTAGAAAGCTTCGCGGAGCCGGAGTTCGTCGATTTGTCCACGAACGAAAACTGTGCGATCGCCTGCGGTCCGCCGTCGGAAACCTCGAACTCCTCCGGTTTCAGGTCGCGCACCATGTTTCCATGCGAGTCCGTAGCAACAATGTCCACGGTTACCAAACGCGTTTTGATCTGCAAGACGGAGCCGGGCTTTGCTGCTTGTTGCGGCGGAGGGGTTTCCGGGGATTGCTGTTGGGCTGGTGCCGATGATACGGAGCGAGAATTCGGCGAGGAAGATTGTTCTGCAGCGATCGCTACCGTCGCCGCTGCGAAGAGGATTGCAGAACCAACAAATAAATTCTTCGCTCGCATGCGACCGCCATCGAGTTTACTAAGATCATCTTACGCCCGCAACGGCGCATTCGATGCGACAATTATCACGACTGCGTTTCCCAAGTTCCGATTTAGACCATCTTTTTGTCCACCATCACATGCTTATTCTGCCCTGCACACCACGAACTTGCCGACAGGCAGGACTCTGTGTAAGACCGAGATGCTCGCTGCTGTAGGCTGAGAGATTCGAGGGCTCGGACCTCGACGTGGTCAAGTCCTGGTAAACGCCCTTACGGAGAAGTGGATCGCGGCATCGAGACACCCCGCTGCGGCCCATAGTGGCACAACTCTGATTATATCCTTTGTAATCAGCATAACAGCGTGCTTCTGCTCTGGCTTCCGAGCGAAAATCGGTTGCGCACGCCATCGTCCGTTTGGGGCACAGAAAATCGCCGGGATGAGATCTCTACGAACGGGTGTATGCAACTAATCCCGCCGGGCGGGGTTGACGACTGATTGTACTCAGGCCCGTAACGAAAACGAAAGCCGACAAGGGAAGCTGGTCAGAAAGGGTTCTTCCTCCCACGCTGAAGTGGGGCTGCCAGAGGTGAAGAGATGGACTTGCCCTCCCCCAGGCCCAACACTGCTGGTCTCACGTCTCCCGTGCAACAGGCCGAGATGAGCGTACTTCTGGCCGGTCGCTGGCCACCGCTCAAGCCGTTACCGATATTCAAATTTGAAACAGATGAGTATCGCGCTTCGATCGAATTCGACAAGACGCGCGGAGAGTGGGTCTGTCGCAAAACATCGTTACCGTCCAACAAGGTTAAGGAACTGCGTGGTGGATTGACAGAATTAACGATGGCATTGCCCCACGGCCACGCGGAAGTCTTCGCCGAATGTGGCGCAGTAGAACAGCAAGAACAAGAATTGGAGAAGGACGCCAGTCGTCGTCTCCAGGCCATTCTTGACTGGAAAGAGAATTACGAGAACGGCGCACTCTATTCAGGCCTGCAGGACTATCTTTCCAAACGCCAGGCGGCCGAAATCGACGACAGCATCCGACTGACTCTCACCGCTCGGCAACTTCAGTTCAACCCGAAAAATGTTGCGGACGTCTTTGACGCACTTTTGCAGGCTGGCGGCAAATTGGCGACACTCGTAGAGGCCGCGCAGAGGAATAAGGCGGAACACACAGCCGACGTACCGGCAACTGCGGAAGCCGCCGCGCCCAGCGCCGAACGCAATGCGGGGGTTCGAGCGAATCATCCCACGCGCGACCGCCGGCTTCAGATGCGCGCCACTCTTGGGTCCTGCGCGTATACCGTGCTCGATGACATCAATGGCGGCATCGTCCTCAATATAAGTGAGACGGGTATGGCCGTTGCCGCAACCGACCCGCTTGCAATAGCCGACTACCTCCCACAAATTCGCTTTCGATTGCCCAATGCAGAGCACAGGATCAAAGTCTCGGCGCAGGTTGTGTGGCTAGCGGAATCGAAAAAAGAAGTAGGCATCCGATTCATTGATCTCAGCACCGAGGCTCGCAATCAAATTGCAAATTGGATCGCGTCCGAAAAGCCATCGCCGGAATTTGAAGGTTTAGCAGTGGTGCCTGTCCCGAGCCTCCTCCCTGCAACCCTCGCAAGCTTCGCGCAAGAACCGATGGGGAGCGTTGTCACAGAGCAAGACCAACCCTCCGCGCCTGAACTGTTTGCGCACGCAGCGCCTCGACGATCCGAGCTCGTCACGCCTGAGATTCGCGATGCAAGCCGGCCACTCTTTCTTGAAGACTTCCCGACAGGCATAGACCGCGACGATTGCACTGCCGGTTTTGGAACGCAAATTCGAACCCGCAAAGCCGAATCGTCAGCGAATCGCACAGAGAACCCTCGTTCACGGTCGTATGTTCTTGAATTATCCGGACTCCACGTCGCTGCCGTCGTATTTTTGTTCGCGGTCATCAGTCTAGCCGTGGGGCTCACGGCGGGACGCAGCCCGTTCAGATCGCGCCTCCAGGAAACGCAGAAATCATTACCGGCTACTGATCACGCGTCACAGGCACTGCTTAATCAACTACGCGAAAAGACTTCGCGAACTTCCACCTCGCCGGCGGCAGATACCTCCGTGACGCCGGCCGTGAATCCGCCCTCGCCGGCGACTGCAGAATCGCGCCCAGAAACCCCAGCCACCCAATCCCTCAATTCACCACCGGTAGATCCGGCTGCCAGCGTCGCGCCGATCGGACCGTCTGCAGAAATAACGACCCCGTCGATCCCTGATTCCGATAATCCCGAAGTCAGTGGTGAGCGCAAGGATTCGACCGGGCCAGTCGCGAGAAATGCGCCGCCACCCGCAAATTCCCAGCCCGCACATTCGCCCAGGGGTGTCGTCCCGATGACGGTGGCACCGCCAAGTCCTGCGCCAAGCGGAGTAATGCCTGCAACGCGCGCCGCGCCGCGCCTGTTATCGCCTTCTACGATCCTTTTCACCGGCCCAGGTGACGGCAGCAAACCGTTCAGGCTGATTCTTCCGGAAAGACCGATTGCGGCCTCCTCTACGTTCGCGATTACCTCCCAACTTTCAGTTCTTGTCCTTCCTGAGCGCGGACGTACCGCGGCTGGTGAGCCCGCTCGACTGCAAGCCGGCGAGCTGGTCTCCTTCGTTTGGCCGCGCTATTCAAGGCGGGGCGATCGACGTGCAAGGCCGGAAACCGTGAAGGTTCGAACCACCATCGGAGAGCTCGGCCAGGTGCTGGACGTAAAACGGGTGAGCGGCTCGTTCTCTCTTCTTCCTGCTGCCATCAGCGCCATTCGCCTGTGGCGTTACAAGCCCACTCTTGTGAACCAAAGGCCTGTCCAAGCTCAACAGGACGTCACCATTGAATTCCGGCCGCCACAGCATTCGCCGCGCACGCCCGCTCGGTATACCGCGCACCGCTAGGGGCACTTGAAATGCGGCTTGTCGATGGTGGTCACAGAAAGGGCTGCGCCAAGCCTAATTTCCCCGCGCCACATCTGAATCCAACGCCGACTCGAACACAAACAAGGCATGAAAAACGCTTTGGAACGTTGCAGTGTCGTTGTTGGTGATTCCGGTTCTAATCCCGGCGCGTCCGTAGGTAATCCACATGCCTGGCAGCCGTTACCGGTAACTTGGGTGCTGGTACGAAGATGTGCGGATTTTACTGCTCGGAGATATAGGAGAACACGTGATTAGAAAATTACAGATTTCCAATACAATTCTGGGCTGCAACAGACGGTCGATTCCACGGGATTTTTATCAGCCCAAAACGATGGGGTTTTCTAAACCTGTGATTCTGAGCTTATCTGCCCGAATTTCTTGAAAGAATACAGCAGACTGTGCGCAATTACCGAACGCTCGCAACCAGGACCCAGCAAACAAGAAAGCGCCCAATGGATCAAGGCAAAGTGTGCCAAGGCAGCTCTTGAGAAATGGCCCTCACCTGTACGTTTTTGAGGGGGACTGGTGCGGCTCCAATTTTGTTCCCATTCCTGTCGAATCTGGCTGCAAGTGCAAACGATCGAGGCAACGCGAAATTTACGGCCGGATCATTACTTCATTCGGACCGGACGGCAAACTAAACTTTGTGCCCCGCTCGTGATTCAGTTTCAGGGTTGCGGGAACATCCAGCTGAACAATCTGAACCTTTCGTGTCCACGAACCGCTGCTCCAATGGTCTGCGCTGGTGTATATCGTTGAGGCTACGATCACATATTTTCCTATCTCTTCCTTGTGCCCATCGCGAAACACGAGCACAGCGGGCGGAAGCTCGCTAGGAGGTTCGGCAGTCGGAATTCGGCGAGGAGCATTGGCAGGGGTAGCGGATGGTAGATCGGACGCTTGCTGCGGTTCTGGCTCCCTGGATTGTCCATCAGCCTGTGACTGCCCGTAGTTGGTGATTCGCACCCAATGATCGCCGTGCAATTCAAGCAGCAGCGACTGGGGCGGGGTCGGCACTGGAGCCAGGGGAGCTGGCTGAGCAGTCCGCTCGACGTTCTGATTCGGAGGCACCTGGTTTATCCCCGAGTCGGAATCGTAATCGGAATAGAAGTATGGCGCAAATCCCGAACCAGAAGAAAATCGTCGCGAACGGCGCGAGGGGACGACAGCAGACCTCACACCAGCTCGACGTGCGAGGTTCATTCGAGGTCGACCAGATTGAGCAGACGCGACATGTCTCTGAGCTTGCGCGGACGATGCAAATATCGTCGCTGCGAGTAGCGCAAGATCCAGCATGAACAGGCAGTTTTTCATGCACTAATCCGTTCCACAGCGGCTTTCCGTTCCAAGCTACGTATAGTCTCAGGGGGCCCAGGAGTCAAGTTTTGGTTCGTTTTGGTTCGCTCGTGATCCGGGCGACGAATTCCACGCTGCACCGTTGACCTCGCTATCGAGAAATTCAACAAAAAACGTCGCAGCTAATGCTCTGGGCAGAGATTGAATCTCTATTCATCGGGCTCCTGCCGCGTCCTCTCGGTTGAACTGGTCTACCAGGTGATGGCGAATTAGAAAATCGCTCTCCCGGTTAAAGAGAACAGCAAATAGCCAATGGACGGTATCGACGTATATCTGATTTCGGTCTCTATCAACTTTGGAGCAATCGTTCATCTCACTAGCCCAGAGAACGAGAGTTTTTGAATCCACGTCGTGCGCGACGGTCGCCCATGAGATCGCTGGTTTTGCCAGTTGCGCTTCCCATAGAGCCTGATCTTCCCGGCACAAATCCTTCGTAGTCGCATGCTTCACTTCCTGGCCGAACACGGGGTTTGCTATCAAGACTACAATTATTAGAAGGCTGTTTTTCACGTTTGCTCCTCGCATGATCCGATATATCACGAGATCGCAGGCCCATCTAGATATAAGAAGTAAGGCGGTATTTGACCCGGATGGACCGTCAATCTTGTCTTCCAGGCGCTGGCTCGCAGTGGTTCTGGTCTGGCTGGAATTCTTCTGGCACTGGTGAATTGATATTTCCAGTGGAGCGAACGCTGAAACGTAAGTGCGAGCAAAAAAAGTATGACACTTGTGCGCCACGGTGCTGTGTCAGGGCAAACTCGCTGCAGAGTTTTTCGCGCGTGTCTCTAAGCAAAATTCTCGAAGTGGACGGGCTACTTGGCTGGTGGGTGTTCCGGCCAACCTACCATTCGGGCGAATCGGCAGGGTTGTCTGTGTAGCCCGCAGTAATGCGTCCGCAATCGAATGGCCACGGGATTCTCGCCAGCAGTGTGTCGTAAGCGCCTAGATCTAAAACGAATGAGTGGGCCAGGCTGCTGTCGTAGGAATTTTTCTCAATTCGTGAAACAAAATATTGCCTAAAGTGTGAAAAGTCATCTCCAACCGCTGGTTCTCCAAGAACTCCGTTTCCGTGTCCTACTACGGCTAGTACGCTGCTCGATACAGCTTCCACCCGATGGCTCGGAGACCTGAGAGCGGCTAGGTTAGACCAACTTCACGTCATGCTCCTTACCGTGCGTGAGCCCAACAGCCCAACACTGACGTCCTTGCTTTTTTGTGGGTACGCGTTTTAGTGTCGGGAGGCAAAGTGATAGAGATGGACCGTGAACGCCGTCGTGGGCCCCGGTATCTGTTCCTTGCGGATACCGAAGTGACCGATATGCCCTCAGGTCCGAACCGTCCCGCCAGTACCAGTGAACTCAGCATCAGCGGATGCTTCATCGATACGCGGAATCCTGCGCCGGCAGGCACAGAGCTTCGGATCAGAATCTTCAAAAGTAATACTGCATTCACTGCGTTCGGTTGTGTAATATCCGTCATTCCCAACACGGGGATGAGTGTCGCTTTTACGAGCATGGAGCCCAACCAGCTGTCTGTCTTGGAGAAGTGGCTCCCAGTTGCGACTTGAAAATGTCTCTCGGCAGGTTGATAGCGGCTTCCCCACCCGTGTCTGGTATGAAATCGCCGCTCCGTATCCCTTGCCTCTGCAAGTTTATTGCACTAGCCTGAACTACGGTGGCAAACGTACGCGCGAAATCGAGCCTGAAGGTTTGTGCTGGAATTGGGGAACACGGGCCATTTACTTTGCCGCGTTTCTTCGTTACGGTCTTATTTCCGGCCAGTTATCAGTGAAAATGCGGCGTTAATGAGGCGCGAGGACCGGTGCCGCGCGGGCTGTTCCAAATCTTGGATTTCGAGGCGACACGTGAGAAGGACGGCTACCATTGAAGCTGCAATCTCGGTACTGTTCTGCGTGGCCATTTTGACTCACAGTACAAAACAACCCAATGTGGTGGAAGCTTCGTTCCGGCAGGGGCAGCCTAAGTCGCAGAGCTTTAGCGGAAAAATTGTCTCTCAAAACGGCGTGCGGTTTGTGCTGAGAGACGACGACAATAACGTCTGGTACCATTTAGACGACCAAGAGAAAGCCGGAAAACTCGTTGGGAAGGATGTCTTGGTTACCGGCACGTTCGACGGGCTCACTGGTACCATTCGTGTCCAGAGCATCGTGGAGTCGCCACCTCATCCGAAGCCCGCCGCGAACACCGAGGAGCCGAAACAAAACAGCGAACCGGCCAAAGACGTAGCAGCTCCCCCAGCAACCGCCGACGCTGTTGCTCCTAGTCCTCAGCAATCAACTCCCGCCCAAGAGCCTGTCAGCAGAGTGCCTGCGCCGCATTTAGACCCTCGAATTTCCGCAGAGATCGAGGTTTCGCACCAGCCCCAAGGTGGGCTGCCGGACGGCCCGGCACCGGAAGCAGCCCCGCCTTCCGTTCTAACCTTGCCGGAAGAGGCGGTGAGCAGTTCTTCCTCAATCG
>Ga0209169_10002172_pt1 | contig 11876 bp, 10 predicted proteins | sample HubBroMetageWRM4_FD_188346 | JGI IMG/M metagenome (GOLD analysis project Ga0209169, IMG submission 188346) | Warmed soil microbial communities from the Hubbard Brook experimental Forest, New Hampshire - Hubbard Brook CCASE Soil Metagenome WRM 4... | ecosystem: Environmental > Terrestrial > Soil...
GATCACGAAGTCGGGCATCGACCGCGAGTTCCAGGACCAGGTCCGCGGCATGCTGCGGCCGGGCACCTCGGCGCTGTTCCTGATGGTGGACAAGGTGACGCCGGACAAGGCCGTCGACGCGATGTCGAAGTACGGCGGCACCGTGCTGAAGACCTCCCTGTCCAAGGAGGGCGAGCAGGAGCTGCAGGAGGCGCTGCACGGCCGCGCGGCCTAGCGCCGCCGTCAGCTGCCGCCGCCGGCCCGCCGATTGGCCCGTAGCGTGACCGCAAGGAGGTCGTGATGCGGCTGCCGCGGGCCTTCTGGCATGCCCGGAACGGCGAACGCGAACCTGGGGTGGCTGGCCGGGCCGGGGGCCGGCCGCCCCGGGAACCCGCACGGTACGGCCTGCTGCTGGCGTTGCTGATCGTGACCTACCTGCTCTCCGCGTCCGGGTTCAGCACGCTGGTCGCGGAGCTGCAGACCCTGCTGTTCTTCGGCGTGCTGCTGCTCGCGCTCCGTACCGGGCAGGCCAGCCGCCGGGTCGTCAGGCTGATCGGTCTCGTAGCGCTGCTCGGCTCGGCAGCCGCCGCCGTGGCCGCGTCCATCCACACCAGGGGTGGTGACGGTGCGGCGGACATCTGGAAGGGGTTGATGCTGCTCCTCACGGCGGTGCTGATCGTGCGCCGCGTGCTGGCCAGGCCCACGGTCACCGTGCAGAGCATCTACGGTGCCCTGAGCGCCTACCTGATCATCGGGCTGATGTTCGCCGCCTTTTACGCGGCGATCGAGCGCCTCGGCGGCGGGTCATTCTTCGCCCACCAGCAGCCGGCCAATACGCAGACGTTCCAGTACTTCAGCTTCACCACCTTGACCACGCTCGGCTACGGCGACTTCACCGCCGCGGGCAACAGCGGCCGGGCCCTCGCCGTCATCGAGGCGCTGACCGGCCAGGTATTCCTGGCCACGCTGGTGGCGCGGCTGGTCACGGCGTTCCGGTCGCCAGCCGAGCGGGCTGGCGTGGACGCCCCTCCAGCCGCCAGACCGGTCAGGCGGCGGTGGCCGCCGAGCCACGCCGCGCACGGCTCCCGGATGTCGTACCACCGCAAGCCGCCGGCAGGTGGCGGGCGGCCGTCGCCCGGTCCGCCACCGTCGCCGGGCTCGCCGGGGCCAGCCGGTCCGCCGCCACCGCGTTCGCCGGGGCCAGCCGGCCCGCCGCCACCGGGCTAGCCCGGGCTAGCCCGGGCTAGCCGGCCCCGCCAGATCCGCCGGGCCAGCCAGGCCCGCCGCGGTCAGCCGGCGACCCGTGAGCTGCCGGCGCCCATGGCCGGCAGGCCCCGGGCGGGAGTGAGCTCGCGCTGTCGCGGGAGCTCGCTTCCTGCCGTCTGCCACAGCGCGGTGAGCTCGGCAAGCTTTTCCGGCTGGCTCGCTGCCACGTTGCGGGCCTCGGCCCGGTCGGTGGCCACGCGGTAGAGCTCCCACCGGCTGGCCCCGGTCGCCGCCTTCCAGCCGTCGTGGTAGACCGCGCGCCCTCCCGGCGCCTGGTAAAGCTGGGTTCGCCGGGCGCTGGGCGCGTCCGGTGCCGTGAACGTGTAGCGCATGCTCACACCGGGCAGCGGGGCCTGCAGATGCCCGTTGACGAGCTGCGGCGGCTCGATGCCCGCGCAGTCGAGGATCGTCGGCACGACGTCGACCGCGTGGTGATACTGATCGCGCACGCCGCCGGCCATGTCCGCCATCTGCGCCAGCCAGCTGATGATCAGCGGGCTGGCGGCGGTGCCGCCGTGCGTGTGCTGCCTGGCCATGTTGTACGGCGTCCCGAACGCCCAGGCCCACCCGGCGGGCAGGCCGTCGTCGCCCGCCAGGCCGTTACTGCCGGCGCCCGGCCAGCCGGCCGGAACGGCGCCCCCCCCGCCCCCACCGCCCCCGCCGGGCGCGGCCCCGGCGGAGCACGCCACCACGATTGTGTCGTCCAGCTGCCCGGACTCTTCCAGGAAGCTGAGCAGCCGCCCGATCTGATGATCGGTGTAAGACCAGAGCGCGGCGTAGGACTCGGCGCTGCGGCTGCTGAGCCGCTTCTCCGCCTCGCCCAGCGAGTGCCACGGCCGGGCCAGGGCCAGGTCCCCGTCGGCGAGCTCGCCGCGCGAGGGGTGCCCGTCGGCCGGGGCCAGCGCGGTGCCCTCGGGCACCACGCCCAGCCGTTTCATGTTGCCGAGCGCGGCCTCGCGGTAGCGGTCGTAACCCGTCTCGAACCGGCCACGGTAGGCATCGACCCACTCCCGCGGCGCCTGCGCATCGCTGCCGCCAAGCGACAGGTAACACATCCAGGGCTGGCCGGGGGCGGCCTGCCGCCCGTCACGGATGAACTCCATGGCCATGTCGGCCAAGTCGGCGGTCAGGTGATAGCCCTCGGCCGGGGAGTATGGCGGGTCGACGTTCTGGTTGTCGAAGACCAGGTCTGGGTATGCGTGACTGGTCCTGCGGCCCAGAAATCCGTAAAAACGGTCAAAGCCGCGGCCGAGCGGCCAGGCCCTGCGCGATCCGGTTATCGCGCCCGCCCCGGCCGGGCCCAGATCCCACTTGCCCACGCAGTACGTGCGGTAGCCGCCGCGGCGCATGATCTCCGCCAGGGTCGCAGAACCCGGCGTGCTGATCAGGTTCGGGCCGCCTGGGCCGGGGTCACCGGCCGCGACCCGGGCCCCGCGGCCGGCCGTCCAGTCGCGGCCGGTCAGCAGGGAACCTCGGGTCGGCGCCGACCGTGCGGGCGTGTGCCATTGCGAATACCGCAGCCCCCGCGCGGCGAGCCATTTCAGACACGGGGCGTCGATGAGCCCGCCGAATGCATTCCAGGTCGCGATGCCGGCGTCATCCCAGACCAGATACAGCACGTTAGGCACAGAGTTGATGATCGGGACCGGACGGGCCGGACGCATCGCACTGCGCGGGTGAACTTCCGGTGAACTGACGGGGAACTCCCCGTAGGCGTCTCGGACCGGGATCAGCCCCGCCTTCCGGACCGGGCAGCCGGCGCGGTCCGCGGGGCCGGAACCGGCGCTTGCTCGTCCCCGCCGCCCGGTGCCGCCTGCGCGGCCGGGTGCGGAGCCGGCGCGAGCCTGGCCGAGACCAGGTACGCCACGACCACGGCGACGATGATCAGCGGCGTCACGGCCAGGCCATCGGTGGAGAGGAGCAGGGCGGGGAGCAGCACGGAGGTCAGCGGGAGCCTGAGCATCACCGTGCTCATCGCGCCGATGCCCATGGCCACGGCGGGCACCAGGGGCAGGCCCGGCAGGTGCGAGAGCGCCACGCCGCCGGCCGCGCCGAGGAACATCGAAGGGAAGATGGGGCCGCCGCGAAAGCTGCTCAGCGAAGCGCCGTAGGCAAGTCCCTTGCACGCGAGGAGCAGCACCACCGCGCCGGCGGTGTACCCGGCGCTGTGCAGGATGAACGGGCCGAGCTGGTTCTGGCCGGAGAACAGCACCTCGGACGTGGGCTTCCCGCTGCCCTCGGCGAACGCGATCGCCAGCCCGGCGACGGCGAGGCCGACCACCGGCATGAGCAGCAGCATCCGCCGCTCGACGTGCGGGCGCAGCAGCAGCGCGAGCCGGTGGATTCCCACCCCGAAGGGCGCAGCGGCCACCCCGATCACCAGCGCCCAGCCGAACTCGGCCAGATCCGGCGTGCCGAAGTGGGGAAGGTGGGGCAGCGCCAGCGAGAACGTTCCCAGCCCGGTCCAGTGGCCCAGGCCGATGAAGATCAGCGATCCGATGCCGGCCGCCAGCAGCCCGGGCAGCATCACCAGCTCCAGCGCTGCCCCGCCGATCCCGGACACCTCCATCAGCAGGAACGCGCCGATAATTGGCGAACCGAGCAGCGTGCTGATCGCGGCGAAGCTGCCCGCCGACGCCACCACGATCTTCGCCTTGTCTGGCGCGTCCCGCTTGGCCAGCCGCACGGCGCAGACACCCAGCCCGCCGCCGAGGGCGATCAGCGGCGCCTCGGGCCCCAGCACGATCCCGAGGCACAGGCCGGCCAGGGCGGCGAGCACGATGCCGGGCAGCTCGCTCGGCGACGGGGCGCCACCCGCCTTGAACCCATCGGCCGGCGAGTGCCCGCCGGTGCCGGGCAGGTACCGGATCGCGAGTGCGACCAGCACGCCGGAGATCACCAGCAGCGGTATCGGCCACCACACCGGTGTGGCGTGCAGGCCGAGACCCCGCGGCAGGCTCGTGTAGATCCATCCCTGCAGCTTGTTGACCAGCGCAAGGAACCCGAACGCGGCCGCCGAAACGGGCACGCCGATGATCGCAGCAAGCGCCAGCAGCGCCAGGTAGCTCCGCGATCGCAGCGGCGCCAGCGGATCGGGCGGCTTGGTCACCGCAGCAGCCGGGCCCCGTCCCTGCCGGGTGTCACAGGTCGCTTTCCGCCATAATTCGGCCCGACTTGACCGCGGCCAGCAGCGCCTGGTGGTCCTTTTCGTTCTGGTCGGCGTACGCGGTGGCGAACTGCGTGATCGCCTGGTCGAACGTGTCCGAGGAGCCTAGGTAGGAGGCGATCGCGATCCGGTCGCCGGAGCGGGCGTGCGCCCTGGCAAGGGTCCAGCCGCACAGCTGGCCGTACAGCCGCATGCCGCGCGGCACCATGGCCTCGTAGTCAAGCGAGAACTTCCAGTCCCGCAGCTGGCGGACGTAGAAGTCACGGTGCCCGTTGTTTTCGGCCCCGATCGCAACGCGCTGCCAGCCGAGGAAGATGTCGCTCGAGGCCTGCATCAGCCGCTGGCCCGCGACCACCCGCTGGCCCTGGTTGGAGAACTTGCTGGAGCCGACGTACCGGCACAGCACCGAGTCCTGCGCTTCCTTGACCTGCAGGAACAGCGGGTCACCGGTGTCGCGGCCGAGCATCAGCACGATCCAGCAGCGGGTACCGACGCTGCCGACGCCGACCACCTTGTGCGCCATGTCGCAGAACTCATACTGCTCGAGCAGGTACCGGCGATCGGTCTCCATCGTCCGCCGGTAGCCGGCCACCAGATCGCTAATCAGCCCCTCGAAGCGCTTGCGGTCGATCTCGTCGGGGATCAGCTGGTCGGCAGGGACGATCAGCGGCGGGTCAGCGACGATCCGCGGCCTGCCGTCGACCATGTGGGTCAGCTTGTCCACCGCCTGCATGCTGTCTTTGGTTCGCGCCTTGGCGAGCCCCTTGTCAACGGCCTTGCGCTGGCGCGCCTTCAGCTGCCCGCCGGCCTGCTGCCGCAGCTGATCCAGGTCGGCGTGGGCGTACCAGACATCCAGGTTGGTCATGTCCGCGAAGCCGCGCATCGCCTCCCGGTAGGTGGCCACCGCGGCCGCGACGATCGCGCGGCGCTTCTTGCCGGGGAAGCCGTTGTCGCGGGCGGCGACTTCGAGGCTGGCGGCGAGCCGCTTGACGTCCCATTCCCAGGGACCGGGCGTGGTCTCGTCGAAGTCGTTGACGTCGAAGACCAGGAGGCGCTCGGCGGAGCCGAACACGCCGAAGTTGGACAGGTGGGCGTCGCCGCAGGCCTGCACCGCCAGGCCGGTAACCGGGGTGGTGGCCAGGTCGGCGGCCATGGGCAGGGCGGCGCCGCGGTAGTAGCTGAACGGCGAGGCCATCATCCGGCCGTAGCGGACCGGGACCAAATTGGGGACCCGGCTGGCGCCTTGCTCCTCGAGCAGCGCGATCGGGTCCGGCCGGTCTGGCGCCGGATCGAACTCCGCGTGGCTCTCGAGCGGCACCTCGGCCCGCGCCGACTTGCCGCGCACCGCGCGCTCGGCCGGGGTCAGATGCCCCAGCCCCGTGTCGAGCTGATACCGGTGCACGGGCCGGGTCGGCCTCGCTGCCGTGGTGACGCTCATTCTCGGCTCCCCTCTATGGCCACTGCCCGGCTCCCCGGCCGGGCACGAAGCGCGACCGCACGCCCGCAGCGCTTTCCCCCGGCTGCGGTCGCCGCGCCAGTCACGATGCCCGGACGCTGTGCCGGTTGCGTCACCCACCCGGGGTGATCGGCTCGCGGCGGCCCGTGACGAGGACGTCGACGCTCAGGGCAAGGATCCAGGCCGGGAACAGCAGCTCCACCCAGACCGAGATGCCGGTGCCGATGAGCAGCACCAGTGCGACCGCCAGCCCTGTGTACGTGAGCCAGCGGGAGACGATCTTGGTGTGGCGGGCGATCGTCACCGTGGTGAGCGTGAACACGGCGGCCATCCGCACCGCGTAGGTGTTCACCAGGGCCGAGGTGACGTCGCGGCCGAGCACCAGGGTGCCCGACGCCGACGAGCCGAACGACTTGGCCGATTCCCCGGTGATGATCCCGCCCTCTATGCCCGCCGCCACGAAGAACATGCCGACGAACAGCAGGCCGCTGCCGATGAAGATCGTGGCGAAGAAGCGGTCCTCGTGCCGGCCGACCCGGTCCCTGATCACCCCGATGAACCACAGGAAGGCGATCCCGGCGAACGGGACGAGGTTCATAGCGACATCCACGGTGGTCCGCCGCGCCGGGTCGTGCAGCCAGGCGCCCGCCTGGCCCGGATTCGCCGGGGTGGACAGGTGGATCAGCACCAGCGAAACGATCGAAAGTACCGAGAACGCTATCCCGGCCACCGCGGCGGCCCGCGGCGTCTTCATCGGACTGGCGATCTTCAGCTCGTCGGCATCTACCGTCTGGTTGGTCATGAGCGTCTCCCGCCGGACCCGGCCGGCCATCGCGGGGCGGTCATGTTCAGGCGCTGCCGAGCAGCTTCGCCTTGGCGGCGGTGAACTCGGAGTCGGACAGGGCGCCCTGCTTGTGCAGCTGGTTCAGCTGGTTGAGCTGGTCGAGCATGGACGGCTTGGGCACCGCGGCCGGTGCCTGGCGCTCCTGGCCTCCCTGGCCTCCCTGGCCTCCCTGGCCTGCCTGGCGCTCCTGGCCTGCCTGGCGCTCCTGGCCTGCCGGGCCCTCCTCGCCGCCGGGCTCGTGCTGCGCCTGATGCTGCTCCTGTTCCAGGCTGGCGATGCGCTCGTTCTGCTCGTCCTCGCTGCGCTGCGTCTGCTGCTGTTCCTGCGCCTGCTCCGCCGATCGCTGAGCGGACTTCTTCCCCGCCACGTACGCGCCGCCGCCGATCACGGCCGCGCGCAGCAACGGGCGTCGCCGCATGATCATGTCTTCCTCCTCGCCAACGACGTCCGGGTCACGTGCCGTCGGGCAGCTCGAGCCCGAGCGCGACCATGATCTCCGGCGCTGCCGCCATCGCCCGCGGCCCGCCGACCTGCGGCGCGACCGCGCGCAGCACGCCGACGAGGTCCTGCGGCGTGGCGCCAGAATCCAGCGCGTTGGCCACCTGCCAGAGGTACGAGACCGGAGGAGCGTCGACCGCGATCAGCGCGGCGATCTTTACGAGGGAGAAGGTGCGGGCGTCCAGGCCGGTGCTCTCCTGCTCGGCCGCGCGGAGTTCCACCATCTCGTCCAGCACCCGCTGGTCTCCCTTGGACATGCCGACCAGCGCGTCCCTGGTCGCGTCGTCGACATCAGCCTGTACAGGCACGGTCATGTCCGCGGTCCTTTCACTCGGCCTCGGTTCCACGTGCGGCAACACTCGCGCCGTAGCGGCGAGGCTGCGTCACCCGCAGCGGGTGGTCGGCTCACGCTGGGTTACGCCCGGTCACTTGCTGGTGATCAGCCCGTAGCTCCCGTCGAAGACCATGAGCGCACCGGCCACGACGATCGCCGCGACCAGCAGCGCGGCGCCGTGGGCCAGCGGCAGCAGGCCGGGGCCGAGCCGCAGGCCGTACCGGGGCGTGTGCTCGTGGGGACGGCTCAGGCCGACGTTGCGCAGCAGGACCACAACGGCCACGGCGATGACCGTGCTCATCAGCATGGCGCCGAGCAGGTAGAACAGGGTGGTCTGCCGCGGCCGGGCCGAGCCGAGATACACGGCGGCCCAGCCCCGGCGGGCCCACCTCACCCGGCGTGGGTGAACTGCCGTTCCGGCAGCCGGGGAAACATGGCTTCGTGGTCTCGATCATGCTGGCTGGCCGTGCGTCCGGTTGACCCGCGGCTGCTGCGTTACGCGCGGGCCGCCCGCCGTCAGCTGATCACCACCGTCGTCCTCGGGATCCTGGCCACCGCCGCGATCCTCGCCCAGGCGACCCTGCTGGCGCACGCGCTCGCCACCGCGGCTCGCGGTCAGGCCGTCGCCGCGGCGCTGTGGGGCACCCTCGCGGCGCTGCTCGGCGTCGTGGCCGTGCGGGTCGCGGTGACCTGCGGCGGCGAAATCTGCGCGCTGCGCGCGGCCGCCACCGTGAAGTCGCAGCTGCGGCGCGCGCTCGCGGCCCGGGCGGTCGGGCTGGGCCCGGCCTGGTCCGGCGGCCCGGACGGGCAGGGCGGGCAGGGCGGGCAGGGCGCAGAGATCGCCACGCTGGCCACCAGGGGCCTTGACGGGCTCGATCCCTACTTCGCCCGCTATCTTCCGCAGCTGGTTCTCGCGGTCGCGGTCCCGGTCGCGGTTCTGGCGCGGGTGGCAGCGGCCGACTGGATCTCCGCCATCCTGATCGCGGCGACGCTGCCGCTGATCCCGCTGTTCGCGGTGCTGGTCGGCTGGCACACCAAGGCGCAGACGCGGCGGCAGTGGCGGCTGCTCGCCACGCTCGCCGGGCACTTCCTCGACGTGGTCGAGGGCCTGCCCACGCTCAAGCTGTTCGGCAGGGCCAAGCCGCAGCAGAAGGTGATCGGCGAGGTCACCGGCGCCTACCGGTCGGCGACGATGTCCGCGCTGCGGGTCGCGTTCCTGTCCGCGCTGGTGCTCGAGCTGGCAGCAGCCGTCGCCACCGCCCTGGTCGCGGTCGAGGTGGGTCTGCGGCTGCTCTACGGGCATATGGGGTACGAGACCGCGCTGCTCGTGCTGCTGCTGACGCCCGAGGCGTTCCTGCCGCTTCGCGCGGTCGCAGCCCAGTTTCACGCGAGCATGGAAGGCGCCGCGGCTGCCGGGCGGGTGCTGGAGATCCTGGAGACCGACTCACCTTCCCGCCCCATTACAACGCCTCGTGTCCGGGCTGCCGACCTGCGCACCGATGAGATCACCCTGAACGCGGTGACCGCGGCTTATCTGGGACGCGACCGGCCGGCCTTGCGGGAGCTGAGCCTGGCGATCCGGCCGGGCGAGCGCGTCGCGGTGACCGGGCCGAGCGGGGCGGGCAAGAGCACGCTGCTGGCGCTCCTGCTCGGTTTCGTCCAGCCTGCCGCCGGAACGATCCAGGCCCGCGGCACCGACCTGGCCGCTATCGACCTGGGCAGGTGGCGCGCCCAGATCGCCTGGGTCCCGCAGCAGCCGCACCTGTTCGCGGGCACCGCGGCCGACAACATCGCGCTGGGAAGCCCGGGCGCCGGCCTGGACGCGATCCGGCGGGCCGCCGAGCTGGCCGGTGCCGCCGAGTTCATCGAGGCGCTGCCCCGCGGCTATCGGGAGGAACTCGGGGAGAGGGGGCTGAGGCTCTCGGCGGGCCAGCGGCAGAAGATCGCGCTGGCTCGCGCGTTCCTGCGGGATGCACGGCTGCTGCTGCTCGACGAGCCAGCCGCGCACCTGGACCCGGCCAGCGCCCGCCGGCTCTGGGAGACCATCGAGACCGTGTCGGCCGGCCGCACCGCCGTGCTGGTCAGCCACGGCGGCGGCTGGGAAGCGATGGCCAGCCGCGTGATCAGCCTGGACCACGGGCAGCTCGGCCAGCCCGTCGGCGCCGCGTACCCGCCCACCACGGCCGTCCTCCGGCCCCAGCCCATGCCCACCGAGGTAGCCCGGTGAGCTGGAGGGGCGCGGTGCCGGTCGAGGTGGCGCGGTGAGCTGGAGGGACGCGGTGGCGCGGTGAGCTGGAGGGGCGCGGTGCCGGTCGAGGTGACGCCGTGAGCTGGAGGGGCGCGGTGCCGGTCGAGGTGGCCCGGTGAGTTCGGGCGGGGCGGCTGCCCGCGGTGCCGCGCGCCGGTCCACGCGACATTCCCCGGGCGGCGACTTCATGACCTCGGCCGGAGCGGCGGCCGGGCGCCGGCCGCTGCTGCGGCTGCTGTGGCTGGCCCGGCCGATGCGCGTCCAGCTTCTCATCGCGGTGCTCGCGGGCGCCGCCGCGATCGGCTGCGGCGTGGCGCTGCTGGGCACGAGCGGCTTCATGCTGGCCCGCGCGTCCGAGCACCCGAGCATCGTCGCGATCTCGGTGGCCGTGGTCGCGGTACGCGGGCTGTCGGTCGGGCGTGCCGTATCGCGCTATGTCGAACGGCTGGCCTCCCACGACGTCGCGTTCCGGATTCTCGCGGACATTCGGGTCGCGATCTACCGGCGCCTCGAGGTGCTTGCCCCGGCGGGCCTGGCCGCATTCCGGTCCGGCGACCTGCTGGCCCGCCTGATCAGCGACGTGGACGCCACCCAGGACCTGTTCATCCGCGGCATCGCGCCGCCGCTGGCCGCCGCGCTCGTCGGCGCTGGCGCGGTCAGCGCGTGCCTGCTGATCTTCGCGCCAGCGGCCGGCGTGCTGGCGATCGGCCTGCTCACGGCCGGGCTCGCGGTGCCCGCGCTGGCCGTCGCGGCATCGCGCCGGGCGGCCAGGGTGACCGCCGAGGCCCGCGGCGCGCTCGGCGCGACCCTGACCGACCTGCTGGCCGGTTCCGCCGAGCTGCACGCGTTCGGCGCGCAGGACACCGCCCTGGCCGCCGCCGACGCAGCGGACCGGCGGCTGACGGCCCTGGCCAGGCGCTCGGCCGCGGCGTCCGGCCTCGGCGACGGGCTGATGGCCGCGGCCGCCGGGCTCACCCTGTGGGGCGTCCTGCTGCTCGGCGTGCAGGCGGTGGCCGCCGGAACGCTGACCCGGGTGCCGCTGGCGGTGCTCACGCTGACCGCGCTGGCCTCCTTCGAGGCGGTCACCGCGCTGCCGGCGGCGGCGCTGCAGCTCGGCGCTGCCCGCGGATCGGCGGCCAGGATCGGCGCCGTGCTGGACGCGCCGGACCCGGTGACCGAGCCGGAGGCGCCGCTGCCGCTGCCGGCCCGGCCGGTGCGGGTGCGGATGGTCGGTGTGCGGGTCCGGTACCGGCCGGACGCCCCGCCCGCGCTGGACGGGTTTGATCTTGACTTGTCGCCGGGCCGGAGGGTCGCGCTGGTTGGCCCAAACGGCGCCGGAAAGTCCACCGTGGCCGCGGTGCTGCTGCGGTTCTGTGACCCGGCCGTCGGGCGGGTCACGCTCGGCGTTCCTGGCGAGGCCGGCCGGGACCTCACCGCGTTCGCCGCCGACGACGTGCGGACCGTCATCGGCGGCTGCGCGCAGGACCCGCACATCTTCGACACGACAATCCGCGGCAACCTGGCCCTCGCCCGGCCCGGCGCGAGCGACGAGGAACTGGAAGCCGTGGCGGCCGGCGCCCGGCTGCTGCCCTGGATCGAGTCGCTGCCCAAGGGCCTGGACACCCGGGTCGGCGCCCGCGGCGCCGCCATGTCCGGTGGCGAGCGGCAGCGGCTGGCCCTGGCCAGGGCGCTGCTGGCCGACCCGGACCTGCTGATCCTGGACGAGCCGACCGCCCACCTCGACCCGGAGGCCGCGGCGGCGCTGACCGCGGACCTGCTCGCCGTCACCGCGGGCCGGTCCACCCTGCTGATCACCCACGACCTCGCCGGTCTTGAGCAGGTCGACGAGATCATCGTTCTGGACCGGGGGAGGGTCGTGCAGCGCGGTACCCACCGCGAGCTCATCGCGGCCGACGGCCCCTACCGGCGGATGCACCCGGCAGCCTGAGCTCGCTCACCTGCCAGGGATGACGACACCGGACGGCGGGCCCAGCAGACTGCCGCGATGGCAGCAGTAGCGGGCTGACCGGGCGCACCTGCTGCCAGCGGGGGGCTTGCCGATGTCGCTACCGATCCAGGACTACG
>Ga0209169_10002173_pt1 | contig 11871 bp, 8 predicted proteins | sample HubBroMetageWRM4_FD_188346 | JGI IMG/M metagenome (GOLD analysis project Ga0209169, IMG submission 188346) | Warmed soil microbial communities from the Hubbard Brook experimental Forest, New Hampshire - Hubbard Brook CCASE Soil Metagenome WRM 4... | ecosystem: Environmental > Terrestrial > Soil...
GACGTTGGCAATGCTCACGTCCGTGTCGCCGGAGACATCGATGACCATGGCCGTGCCTGCCACCACGGTTCCGTTATCGTTGATGGACAACACGGTGTGGGCCGCCGCCGGGTTGGGAAACTGTGGAGGATTGGGGATGATAATCGGACGGAAGGTGTCACCGCACCCGGTACAGATCAGATAAACTAACCCCGCCAACCCCAGCCAGAGAAACCGCTTCATTCAGACTCCGTCACAAAAGTTAGTATCTCGTGGAACCGATATTGTATCGGGAATCGGGGCGGAAGGGGAAATCAGGAGGTGAAGCAGTTTCAGGGTTTCTGAGTTTCAAGGTGAAAACCTGACTCTGCGAGCTTCAACGTTGAAACCTTGAAACTTTCAAACCTATGGTTGCTCAGGCGCGCCCACGTTTTGTCTTCGATTGTCGCTCAGCCGGCATTTCCGCAACTTTTGCCGACGCTGCCGGCTTTTTCGTTTGGGCCAGGCTTTCTTTCAACGCCGCCATCAGATCCACCACGGGCGCCAGTTTTTTCGGTTGTTCGACAGCCTGCACTTCCCCGCCCTCCAGCTTCGTCGCAATCAGCTTCTTCAGATTGTCCTGGAAGGTGTCGTGATATTTCTCCGGGTCCCACTCGCCAGCGAGCGCTTCGATCAGTTGATGGGCAACCTTGATTTCCGCGTCTTTGATCTCCACGTCGGGAGCGCCAAAGGACTCGACTTCCTTAACTTCTTCCGCGTAATACATGGTATGGAGCATCATTCCGCCCTTATGCGGACGTAAGAAAACGGTGTATTCGCGATTATGCATGGTGAGTTTGGCGATGGCGACGAACTCACTCTCCTCTAGCGCTTTGGTAAGTAGAGCATAGGGGCGGCGGCCGGCCTCTTCGGGGACCATGTAATATGACGACTCGAAGTACACGGGATCGACTTCACTGGCCTTGACGAATTCGAGGATCTCCATCGTCTTCGCTGTCTTTGGCTCGATCTTCTTGATTTCTTCGGGATCGATGATGACGTACTCGTCCTTGCGATACTCATAGCCCTTGACGATGTCGCTGCGCTCGAGGACCTGGTTGTCGAGCGGGCAAATGAGTTGCTGTTTGACCCGGTGGTGGTCCGTGCGGTGAAGCTGGTTGAAGGAGATGCCGCTGCTGCGCGCGCCCGAGAACAGACGCACCGGCATTGAGATTAATCCAAACGTCAGATAGCCAGACCAGACGGAAGCAGCCATTGAAGTCACCCCAGGGTAAAAGACGAGGTCCGCCTCGTCTTTTCTCGCTACTCGTTCGCCACCTAATCTTCATTTGGAAACGCCGCCAAACGGCGTCTCCGCAAACCTTCAGATGCCACAACTCTGCCCAGCGTACAAAAGTGTAGCCTAAATCGGCGGGGGTTGCTGCCGCCAGATTACGGGGCGAATCCAAAGGTCAAGCACTACATGACGCGGTCGGTTGGCGGCGGACACCGAATATAGTGTTATCGATAGCGGATCGTGTGCGTCGGCTCTCAGCGGTCAGCTATCAGCCGTCAGTTTTCGGGGAACGTGAGATTCTACTGACAGCTCGGCGTTCAGGGCCGAGAGCTTCCCTAACCATGCTGAACTCTTCTTTAGCGCACGCCTGGGCATCCTCCCCGGCGCGGCTCGCAATCGCCGTAGCCGTAACGTTGACCTTTGCGGTGCTGGCGCGCGCCCTGCGCGGCGTCAATCCATCGGGAGCGCTGGCGGGTGGTCTTGCCTGCTTCCTGCTTTTTGCCGGCGCCGGACCAACGGCCTTTGTCGCGCTCGCGGCGGTTTTCGCCATGACCTGGGTATCCACGCGCCTGGGATACCGCCGCAAGCTGGCACTCGGACTCGCGGAGCGCCGGGATGGGCGTAATGCCTGGCAAGTTCTGGCCAATCTGGGAGTGGCTGCGGTCGGCTCGGTTGTCTTCAGCGCCAGCGGAAATCGTATTTGGCTGGTGGCAGCGCTGGCGGCTCTGGCAGAAGCGGCGACGGACACGGTGGCGAGCGAAATCGGACAATACCGCGGCACGGACGCGCGGATGATCACGACATGGGAACGCGTTCCGGCGGGCATCGACGGCGGCGTCACGACTGCCGGAAGCATCGCGGGCCTGGCCGGGGGGTTCGTCATTACGGTGATAGCAGTGAGAGGCGGAATGATTCTTCCGACTCAGTTCTGGATTCCGGTAGCTGCGGGATTCGCCGGAATGCTCATCGACAGCGTTCTCGGCGCGACGCTGCAGCGCCGCGGGTGGATCAGCAATCAGGCGGTGAATTTCTTTGCGACGCTGGCGGCCGCGGCGCTGGGGTACGTCCTCGCAATGTGATTGATTTGCTCTCTATCGCGGTATTACGTGCGCTGTTTGACGCGGTCGAGCAGCATGAAGACGAGAACGCCCAGCACGGCATTCGCCATGCCCGACAGGAATTCATGGGGCCAGCTCCAGGCCATATGCAAGCCGACCAAGCCGCGGGCAATCATGAAGTAGATAACCTCGTGCACCGCGTAGAAGAAAATTGTCAGCAGGAAACGAGCGCCGGCATTTTCCACGTCCAGCTTGATCCCCAGAGAGGAGGCGCCGAATCCCACGACCGTGAGGGCAATGCCGTAAAGTCCGATGGGCTGGTGAGTCAGCGCGTCTTGCAGAATGCCAATTAAGCCACCGGTGACCAAGCCGGCCAGAGGGTTGCGTCGTGCCGTAGCGAAACCGATCACCACCAGCAGCGGAAGATCGAAGATCGTAAAGAAAGGAAACCGCAGCGGCAGCCAAGCCTGCAGGAAAACGGCGGTGAGCGGAATCAGCACCGTCGCAGGAATGCTGAAACGGTAGACCTCAACCTGCTCTCCCGATGTGTAAGTGATGGCCACGTTAGTGCGGAGTATCCTCGGTGGCGGGTTGCGGTTTGGGGTCGCTCACCGGCGTCGCGGGCGCAGGCGTAACTTTCACAATCGGCGGACCGGTGGTGGAGGCCGGAATTCCGGAACTTCTCCCGGAAGAAGATGCAGCCGTCGTCGTTTTTTGCGTCGCGGAAGGGCCGCCGCCGGCGGAGACCGGTGGAGGCGGGGCTTTTGGCTTGCCCTCGGAACCAGAGTTAGTGGGCGCGCCAGTCGCTGGTTTCGCGGTTCCCGGAGCACTCGCCGGAGCCGCAACCTTCTCGGCGCTTTCCGGCTTCGGCGGAACGCCTGGCAGGCGCTCGGCCAGAATATCAACTGCGCGTGCGGCGCCGGTCCGGTCGGGCTCGGACTGTCTCTCGTCCATCTTGGTTACGACCAGCACTTCTTCAAGGCGGCTGAGATCGGCCGCGGGGCGCACGTGGATGTTGAGGAAGAGGTCACTGCCCGGCGAAGCCTTGGTCACCTTGCCCACCAGCAAACCCTTGGGGAAAATGCCGTCTCCGCCGCTGGTAAGAACCAGTTCTCCAACTGGCACGGTCTCGTCGCTCATCACTTTTTCGAGGACCACTTCGCCCGTCGGCGTGCCGCGCAGTATGCCTTGCAGGCGGGTTTTGTCGAGGATCGCTCCCACTCCGCTGGTCTGATCGTCGATCAAGAGGACCTGAGCAACATGGCGGTTATCGGCGCGCAATACCTTGCCCACAATACCATCCGCGGTGATGACCGCCATGTCGGGCTTGATACCGTCCTTGTAGCCCTTGTCGATGTAAACCGAGCGCGACAGTTCGCTGCCGCTCGAACCGATGACCTGGGCCGCCATGGTCTGCGAAATAAACCGTTCCTTGAAGCCGAGCAAGGCCTGTAGACGCCGCGCCTGATCGGCATCCTGGCTCATGCGAGCCTGTTCCAGGCTCATGCGCTCGATCTGCAGTTTGAGGTCGCGGTTCTCGGCGCGCACACCGCGCAGGTAGAAATAGTTGTGCCAGATATTGCCGCTGGAAGTCTGCAGCCACCCCAGGGTTTTTTCCAGAGGCGCGACCGTGGCCACCGCCCACACGCGGATCAGGCGCGTCGGTTCGGTGTCGGTCGTCCGCTTGACGTTGACCTGCACGGCCAAGCCAAGGATCTGGGCGAACAACACTCCCACCAGCACGATCAGATTGCGGTAGCGTCCGAGGACGTCCATAAACGGCAGGTCTCAGGTCTCAGGTGTTAGGTCTCAGGGAACCCTTTACCCTGAGATCGTCATCGCCGCTCGAATCTTGCGCAACCTACTCGATCGAAATCTTGCGCAGCAGCTTGAAGTCCGAGAGCATCTTGCCGGTGCCGAGCACCACGCTGCACAGCGGATCGTCGGCGATCGACACGGGCAATCCAGTTTCTTCGCGGATGCGTTTGTCGAGGTTCTTGATCAGTGCACCGCCGCCAGTCAGCACGATACCGCGGTCGCTGATGTCGGCGGAAAGTTCCGGCGGCGTGCGTTCAAGCGCGACGCGGATGGCATTCATGATTGTCGAGACGCATTCGCTGAGCGATTCGCGAATCTCGCTGTCGTCAACGGTGATGGTCTTGGGCACGCCTTCGATCAGGTTGCGGCCTTTGATTTCCATGGTCAGCGGCTTGTCGAGCGGATAGGCGGAGCCAATTTCCATCTTGATTTGTTCGGCGGTGCGCTCACCGACCAGGAGGTTATATTTCCGCTTGAGGTAGTTCATGATGGCCTCATCCATCTGATTGCCGGCCATGCGCACGGAACGCGAATAAACGATGCCGCTTAAAGATATGACTGCGATGTCGGTGGTGCCGCCGCCAATGTCAACAACCATATTGCCGCTCGGCTCGGTGATCGGCAGCCCGGCGCCGATGGCCGCGACCATAGCTTGTTCGACGAGGTGAACTTCGCTGGCTTTGGCACGGTAGGCGGAGTCCATGACCGCGCGCTTTTCCACTTGGGTGATTTCCGAAGGCACGCCGATCACGATCCGCGGATGCACCAGCATCTTGCGGTTGTGCGCCTTCTGGATGAAGTAGTTCAGCATTTTTTCCGTGACTTTGAAATCGGCGATGACGCCGTCTTTCATCGGTTTGATGGCGACAATATTGCCCGGAGTTCGGCCCAGCATTTCTTTCGCTTCTTTGCCCACGGCTTCCACTTCGCCAGTGTTCTTGTTGATGGCCACGATCGAAGGCTCGTTGACGACGATGCCCTTGCCGCGGGCGTACACCAGCGTGTTCGCCGTCCCGAGATCGATGGCCAGGTCGCTCGAGAACATGCTGAACAGCGAACGCAGATTGTGCGAGCGCGAGGACCCGTTACTAAACCCGTTGTTCGACATAGAAATACTTCTCTCTTCCCGAGAGTCGTCCCGTCCTTGAAAACTGGGCCTTCGTCAGTTTCCGTGCGAGTCGCTCTTCCCTGGCTTCTTCAGATCTTTTGTTTCCTCTATTCTACTTCGATGTTCGGGAGACTGCTTGTTATCTGGGTACTCCGTGGTTCCAAGCGTTATCCCGAACATCGCATGCTTACTGAATCACCACTTTTTCCTGGTGGGTATTCACGCCACCTTTGGCATTCTGTGCCGTGACTGTGACCAGGTTTTCTCCGTTCGGCAAAGGCGGCGTGAAATAGTGGAACGTGCCATCGTCAGCGACGATCGGCACTTCCTTGCCGTTCACCATGACGCGCGCTCCCCCCTCGGTCTTGCCCGTGATCTCAATCACGTGCCCATGCTGGATAAAAGGATCGATATCAAGCGCCAAGTCTATCTTTTCCTTGGTCTTGACAATGATGGTAAAGCGATTCTTTTCGCTCTCCACCGATTGCTTGCCCGCTGCATCGTAAGATTGGATTGACCAATAGTAAGCGCCTACGGGCAGTCCCGTCACCACCACACTCGCCGCCTCTACCTTGCGATCAAGCAGCAATGACGAAAAATATGGATTGTGCGAAATACGGAGCCGGTATCCGGCGGCATTCGCCATCGGTGACCAGGCGAACTCCACTTCCTTCGACGTCTCCCCATAGTTGATGAACACCGGCATCATGTTGCCCGGGGTTATGGGTGCTGGCGGACCGATTTCCGTTGCCCGTTCCATGCTCTTCGATGCGCTCTGGAAGCTCACCTTTTCCCAATTCAGCAGCTTGACCACTTCTCCATTGCGCTCGATTTCGCCGCTGCCCTTCTTGACCAGAATCTCGTGCTGATCGTCCTTGGGATCGTTGTGCACCATGGCCGATGAATCAGGAGCGAGCGACGCCTTCGCGCCAGCCACTATCACCTGCGACTTTGATCCCTGTACATAGGTCGCCGTGGTCAGGTCCACCGTGCCGGTCGTGACCGCCACCGAGACGTTGGTTTGCTGCTGATCGTTGGCAGAGTTTTCTTCGATGACGATCAGCGAATCCTGCTTCACGGTGTAGTTGGTGCCGTCGTTGAAGACAATCTTGGCCATGCCTTCCGCGCCCGTCTGCACCACGTCGCCCTTTTCGAGCGGGACGTTGTAGTCGGCGTTGATCCAACTATTACCATTACCTTTTCTTACCCGAATCGTGCCGTCGAGCGCGGTGAAATGCGCCTGTTGTGAAACCGCGGCCGACGGCCCCTTGAGCGGAGGCGCCAGTCCTGCAACTTTTTCGAGCAAGCCGGTGGAAAGATTTGCCGCCGCTTTCACCGTCGAGTCGGTAAATTTCGGAAACGCAACATGCATTACTGCGCCAAAGATGAGCGCCACACCGAGCAGCGCCATGACCACGCTGCGATACGTCACCTGCTTCCAGGCAACGTAGACTCCGGGCTTTACTTTATTCGACACGAACCCGTGCCAACCTCATTTCAAAATTATGAGAATACGGGATATCTCTCGCTCTGTGACCATCATATCCCCGCTGGTATGGGTATTAAACTTGGGTCAGGGGGTGAAGGGGTTACGAAAGTGACCTGAACGCCACCGAGACCAGGGCGATCAGAGTTGAAGCCGGATTATGACTGGGGGAGATCCAGAAGTACCACATCCGAGTGCTCCTGCACTCGCTCGAGAACAACTTCCCGGCCGTCCGGAGAGATGTCGAAGTCGCGAATGTCGAAGTCGGGAGCGAGGTTGGTCAACTGCCGCTCGGCACCCGTCTCCAGATCGACGAGCCAGAGATTCTTGTGCTGAATCTCTCCCTTCAGGAATACGAGGCCACGCCTTCCAGCCAGGAAGACCAAGCGTCGCGCCCCGCGAGTTAAGGTCAATGGGGGGAGGGGAACAGCTGCGGCCTCGGCTGTAACCGCTTTAACCGGAAACGTGGTACCGATGTCAGGTCCGGAATAAACAAGAAATCGGCCATCCGGCGACCACGCGGGATCAACCGAGTACTCTTCGACAAAGACAGCGGGCGGCCGCCCGTCCAGCGACACTCGGAACAGGTGGGGATCGCCGTGATCGTTTGCTGCCGAAGCGATGGACCGGCCGTCGGGTGCCCATGCCGGATCACCCTCTAAGTCGAGTGCATCGGTGACGACGCGAGCGTTAGTGCCATCGGCTTGCATCATGTATAGGAATGTTTGACCATGTTGACGGACTGAGAATGCGATGCTCTGTCCATCGTGGGCGATTGCCGGACCGCCGATGACTTGCGCACCCGGACCACTCCATAACTCCGTGGCAGTTCCGTTGACGACCTTCCAGATGCTCTCGCTGGTACCTGTGGCAGAAATATATAGAAGATAATTCGGGCCCAATCGCGGGGAAAACCCCGTGCCGGTCGTCGCCGAGATTCGAGAGGGCACCGATGCGTCGGCAGGCGAACCGGCGGGCGAATCAGGGATGCCCAAGCGCCAGAGTGTTCCTTTCGGTCTTGCGGTCGTAAGAACCAGACGGTGACCGTCAGCGTTGGCCGCCAGGGACGTGTATCTGTCAAGACCAGAGGTCAGACGGTGGGGGATGCGGCGCTCGACGTCCATGCTATAAAGCCACGGCCCGGCGCCATCCGAATCGCTGGCGAGGTACATCAGCGTGCGTCGATCGAACAGAACCGGGTAAATCACGCGGCCATTATGCGACGTGATCCGCTCCGGAGTGCCGCCGTTAGGACGGATGCGCCAGATGTCCAATTTGTCGGGGAGGGAACCCTGGACGAAGTAGATAAAGGCATTGTCGGGCGACCACGAAGGAAAGTGAGCGTGGATGCCGGCGGGTGCCGTGAAAATGGGTGTCGCCTTGGCTTGCGGGCTACCGTCGGTTACGAACAACGGATCTCCGGGGCCGGGGGTGTGGTACGCGAGTCGGGAGCCGTCGTGGGACCAGTCAAACTCGGCTGCCCCGGCCAGGTAAGGCCTCGGCTCTCCGCCCAATGTTGGCACCGCCCAGACTCCGATGTCCCCGGTGCTCGACCCGTCTGGCTTGCGAAACCAAAACGTAACCAGCGAGCCATCAGGCGAGAATCCCAAGGTGCGGAGCGATGGATTGGCGAGGCCGGGGAATCTCCCATGGGTCAAGTTATGGAACTGTCCCGAACCGACCTGCGTCACCCAGACGTCGGTCTGTCCGTCGCGATCCGACAGAAATGCGATCAAGTGACCGTCGCGTGATACCGCGGCAGCCTGCTCCATTCCCTCGAAGTCCGTGACTGTCTGAAGTCGCGCGTCGGCGATGGGGCTACGCCAGAAATACTCTGCCTTCTCAATCCAGAAGCTGACAACAATTGCCAACAGCGCAATCAGCGCTGCCAGCGGAAGAATCAGTCTCCAATGGGTACGAGACGCCGGAATCGCCGAGCGGAGAGGCAATGCGGGCGTGATAGCCGACGCCGACCGGACATCGTTGATGTTCTCTTGCACGCTCCCTTGAACTAGTCGAACATTGCGACTGCGAGCCCATGCGTCCAACTCGGTTGTAAACGCATAAATCGAGCCCGCCCGGTCATGCTGATGACGGTGAACCGGCATCCCCTCGCGCTTCTCCCAGCGCTGGACTGTGGTGACATCGCGATTGAAGTGGGTTGCGATTTCCTTCCAGGAGTCCAGCCGCTGTGTGGGCTGTTCGGACGACAGTTTTCCAGGGGATGGTTCGCCCATCACGCTCTCCTGATTGGTCCGCGGCTGTCGCGAGCCTGGGAACCGATTGTACCCCCGCAGGGGCGACAGCAAAGTACGGCATTCGACAGCGCGGTGACAATTCCGCGCATTGCCCTTTGACCGCGACCCCAGATTGCCGGATTGTGTCCAAGCGTCTCCAGACGGCGACGCCAACGAAAGGAGTTCAATATGCGAAAAAAGCTAGAGTGGTTGGTTCTGCTTGGTGCGGCGATCATCGCCATTGCAGGAAGTGCCTTGGCCACACCACCGGAAGGGTTCACGAGCACAACGACCGCTCAGGGGCAGGTCGGCTCATTCGATGTCATTAACTACTTCGTCTCCGACAAAGACAAGATCTGGTTGTCCGCGCAAAAGACTAAAGGGAAGTCAGACGAATATTTCCTGACCAATACCTGGGATCCGGGAGGAACCACCGGCTGGCACACGCACCCTGGTCATACCCTAATCATCGTGACTGCGGGAGCGGTAACTCATTATGACGGGCACGATCCCAAATGCACGCCACACGTGTACACAGCGGGGATGTCATTCGTCGATCTTGGAGGTACCCACACACACATCGTCCGAAACGAAGGCACTGTCGAGGCGACAGTGATTGCTTTCCGGCTGGTTCCGGCAGGTCAACCGAGCCGGATCGACGAACCAGCTCCCGGGAACTGCCCCTTCTAACGAGGAAAACTGATGCGACGCCGTTCCTAGATGCTAGTTTGAAGAGAAGAGCGCACACCGACGGCACGTGCGCTTCTTCTTTTTAGATACCACCGTGAAACACCACCTCGCAGCCGGTTCACGGCAGGTACGCGAGGTTGTCAAATTGGAGTTCCGCGCCCGCGGACGAAGCGAAAGTCACGCGAGAGCAGGGGGAATGCCAGCCCGTCCGGAGGCGTTTGATCGCTCCCGGATCGACGGTCGTCGTGATTTCTCCCGCTTCCTGGCAGCGGACCGAGAGCGTGGCCTGTGCGGCACCCGGGTTATAGACGTCGACACCGGCGAAGACGCGGGGAGTGCGCAGCTGGAAGGTCGCATTTTCGCGGGTGGCTGCGAGACTGAAGGTCGCGAGTTTGCCTGACGGTACGTGGATGGCCCAGGAATCGGCGTCCCAAGCAATGATTCCCGCCGGGTATTCTCCCTTCGGGATTGTTCCCGCCGGCAGGTGCGGATCGTCGAAAGTGACGAAGAGAGACGGCGTACTGCCACCCACCCCCTCGATGCGCACGTTTGCCGAGAGCTGATGCCGAATCCGCAGCACTCGAGTGCTAGGTTCGAACACGAACCCTTCCGCCTTAGAGAAGTCAGACACGTCAGATTGCTTTAGCAAGAGCGAGCCGCCGGCCCAGACCTTGGTGACGTCGAAGTCGAGTCGAAGGACGTCAGTCGCATCTCGATCAAAGGTGGAGTAGCTGATGACTCCTCGGCCGTAAGAAATCTTCGTCACGACCGAAGAAGAGCCGAGGAGATGGGACTCGTTCGCCGGCGCCCACTCGGGAACGGCACAGAGGCCATCCATCAGGCGGCGGGGCCCATCGGTGAATTCGTCGGTGAACCACCACTGTTCGCTGAAGGGGGCGTGGGCTTTGCCGGGCAATCCCTGGAAATAGGTCACCCAATTGAACGAGCGGAATGCTTCTTCCTTGTAGCTCTCAGCGTGGCTCTCAGTTCGTGTGCGGGCGAAGTACAACGCTTCGACAGCCGCGAGCCGCGCCGTGTGGCTGTCGCAGCATTGATTCGGCTCGTTGCAGCAGAAATTCACGCCGTCGCCTTGCTCGGTGGTTACCAGCGCTCCGTGAACGCGATACTTCGGCCACTTCGGAGTTGTTTTCACCCACTCGATCAATCGCTTCGAGTGCTGCTGCCAGTCGGCATCTTTTTCGGGATGCAGCAGAACGTAGCGCGCCAGCTCCAATGGAATCACATTGTTCATGTCTTCCATAGTGGGCGGAACATCTTCGAAGTAGCCGACCCAGACGTTGTTCTTCAGCGGATAGGTTTCCAACCACTGCCACGCGGCCCGGCGCACTCTTTTGTAGTCGGACATTCGTCCCTGTTTCAAGCGAATTAATTCATCGAACAGAGAGATCGGCCCCAGAACGTTGGCGGAGTAAGGTCCCATCCCTTTGCCTTCGACTCGTCCATCTCGAGCAAAGCAACGCACCGGCCATGGAGAGTGCAGTTCGTCGCCGGGCTTGTAGTTCTTGACCAGCTCGTCGGCAAAGTGGATGGCCGCGCGCAAATACTTTGTCTTGCCCGTCATCTCGTAGAGACGCACATAGGCATAGCCGTCCTCGCCGATCACGTGCGGCTCGACGTAGTCTTCGCCGTGGTTGCTCCAACCGCTGTACTTCTTCGCCCCCGGATTCGCCGACGGATACGGCACTCGCGACCACACGTAGCCGTCGGGCGTCGTCCCGTTTTCCATCTCGTAGTCCACGAAGTCTTCGAGGTAGGTCAGAGTGCGCTGATCTCCCGTGTAGGGGTAGAGATGCTCGACAAAGCCTTCCAGCATGGCTCGTAAGTAGGCGGTAGAGTTCGCCCAGTTGCGGTCGGGAATCATTTCATAAGTCTTAGGGTCAATCGCGAAACAACAGTAAAAATACGGGAGGCGCTGGCGCTGAAATTGATCGAGCAGGATTGTCCACTGGGAAAGGAAGTCGGAGGAGTAGGAATCGCCGATGTTATCGGGGAAAGGCCACGGCAGGAGCTTCCCCTGAGCGTCGAGTTGTACGGGACGGCCGGCGATTTCGGAAGCATCGACAGTCGTGACGACTGGGAAATGCTCCTGCGCCGGCGCCGTTGTCCAAAGCGCAAAAGGCGTGAGCAACAACGTCGCGAAAACGAAGCAGAAAACGAAACCAGTGCGCTTCATGAGGATCGGAGCAACGACTGTGGAT
>Ga0209169_10002175_pt1 | contig 11870 bp, 6 predicted proteins | sample HubBroMetageWRM4_FD_188346 | JGI IMG/M metagenome (GOLD analysis project Ga0209169, IMG submission 188346) | Warmed soil microbial communities from the Hubbard Brook experimental Forest, New Hampshire - Hubbard Brook CCASE Soil Metagenome WRM 4... | ecosystem: Environmental > Terrestrial > Soil...
TTTGGCGCGCCGCGATCCGCGCTCGGCCTTCCGCGCTGTAATACCGCCGCAAAAGTTCTCTACTCTTCGGCGGCAAAGTCTCCAGGCACGCTTCCAGTGTCGCGGGCAGCTCCTGATCGGAGCGCGAATAGTTCCCGGCATTCGCCACCATGCGCAGCGCATGCTCCTCTTGCCTCCGCTGGTAACGGTCCTCGAGCAGCAGCATGCGCGCGACTCCGGAAAGATACTGTTTCGCATTGCGGATTTCTTCGCCTTCGGAAATGCGTCGGGCGATACGGTTAAACGCGGTGTCGGTCAGTTCTTCCGGAGAACGTGCCTGTTGAATCGAAAAAAAACGAATCAGCCGCTGCCGCATTCGTTCGTATTCCGCCGCTGCGGTCGCGCGATCGCCGTGCAACGCCGTCAGCAGCCTGTCGAACGAGCCGGCATCCAAGGCCCAGGGTTTTCTCTCCGCATTCGAACGTTCCAAACTCTTACCTCTATGGTTGAGACTGCAGGGCTCTCGCCCCGTCTCCCTGCACCGTGAAGCCCGCCCAATAATACGGCGCCGACGTGCTTGCCGCGCTCGCCGTCGCCAGTTGCGCGCGTCTCAAGGCTTCGGCTGGAGCCTGCTTCTCGCGAATCAGGTTGCCGTAAAACTTCTCCATCAGCAAACTTGTTTCGCGATCTTCCACGCTCCACAAACTCCCCACCACGCTGCGCGCTCCGGCAAAAAAGAACGCCCGGGACAGTCCTTCCAGCCCTTCACCCGGAACTTCTCGCCCATTCGCCGTGTGGCATCCGCTCAGCACCACTAAATTCACCCGCATTCTCAGATTGTAAAGATCGCTCAGCCACAACACGCCGTTCTGCGCCGAGCCATCCGGCTGCACCATGGTCAGCACCACGCCCGAAAATGCCGGCCGGTCTGTATTTAGCAGCGCATGCACCCCGAAATGCACGATGGCGAATTGGCTCCAGTCGCGTTCGCGTACCGCCTTCGCCTCCGCTCGAAATCCCAAGCGTATATCCGTATTCGCCAGGCCATTCAGTGCTCCAATCTGCTGCGCTTCTTCCCTCGAACCCACCAGTCGCGGCAAATGCGCCATGCCCGCTTCTGTCGCCAAACGCAGCGTCTCTGCCGCGCTCAACGATTCCGTCGGTCGCCGATGCGATTCTGGAACCCGCGGATCGCTGCTCGAATAAACCGCGTCGGCAAACACCGCGATGTGCAGTGCCCCGTTCCGTTCCGCCTCCGCACGAGACTGCTCCAGAACCTGCACAATCGATTCCGACGGCTCCATCAGCACTTCAAATCGAGAAATAAGAACTTTCGAGGAATGTGCAGGACCGGACGAAGCGCTCGCTGGAATCCGTAGTGCGGCGAATGGAACCGACGAAAGCGGGCCATCCGGGACCACATAAATGCGATCGATATCTTTTAGCTCGGCAACCGGAACGAGCAGCAGTCTTCCTAACTTTTCTGCTCCGCTCCTTTCCGCCGCATCCGCTCGCGCGATTCGGCTCGCCCGTTCAGCCAACCCTTCGCCCGGTTTCTGTTCGCTGCGCGCTTCTAAGTTTTCCACCCAACTGGCCACCAGCAGACGGGTCTGTTCCAACTTCGCAGGGATGACGAAACTGCGGAATCCGTCGTGGGTGATCAGCCACAGATAAATTGCGTCGTCGCCCACCCAGTATTCTGCCAGAGCCGAGCGCTGCTCCATATGTTCCGCAATCTCGGCGGAAGTTGCCGGCCGCGCCCCCGACAGCAAAACATATTCGCCACTCGATGCGCGCATCCGCGCCTCCAGCGTATCGCTGGCCCGCAGCCTCTCCTCGATTTCGATTCGAGTTTTTGCAATCTGCTCCGAATTTTTCTGTGGCTCATCGGAAAGCGTTCGCAGCCGCGCAAATAACGCATCGAGTTGATCTCGATTCTTCTCTTTCTCACGAACCAGATCATCCGGCGCATGCGCTAGCGCCGGAACCCTTCCGCCGCCCAATTCGTCCAGCAGCCCGCGCGAGCTGGCTCGCTCCGCTATCGCCAAGGCTTCGGCGTCGTGCCCGGCGTTTGGCTCCTTTTCATGCAAACGCATCAACACCGAAACCGCCAGGTCGTAATACGCATGCTTCGACGAAAAAAACGAAGTCCGCAGGTCGCGGCTCGCCAGCGTCGCCCGCGAAGCTTCAAAAAATCCCAGCGCGTCCTCGATTTCCTTTCGCGCTTTCTCCAGCTCGCCCGACTGGGAATCCAATCGCGCCAGACTGGCCAGCGCCGTCGCCGCCTGCGCCCGGTTCGACTCCTGCGTCCATAAATCTTCCGCGCGCATGTACATCTCTCGCGCACTCGCTGCGTGCCCGGCTCGATATTCGAAATCTCCGAAGTGCAGCAACGCGTTCGCCTCGGCATCTTTGTTCGCGATCCCGCCCGCAGTTTTCAATGCGAACTGAAAAGCCGTGCGCGCCGCTTCGCCATTCCCCAATTCCGCCTCACTCCGCCCAACCGCGGTCGCAAGTATCGCTTGTTCGCGGACCAGCCCCAGCTTTTCAGCCTGCTTCTGGCCCTCTTCCAATGTCGCCAGCGCTTCCTTCGGCCGCCCTTCATTCAGATACAAATCACCCAGACTCGAAATCACCTTCAACAGTCCCGCCGTATCGCTCGCGGATTTGGCGAGCGGCAGTGCCTTCTGAAAACATTCCTCCGCCCGCTTTTCATCGTTCAGATCCGAATACAAATCTCCGAGCCCGCTCCAGATCGCCGCCTCCACCGCGGGATACGGCTGGATCTGCGTCGCATCCAGCGCCTGGTAATAAAGTTCAAACGCCTGCTCGAGCTCCCCACGCGAAAGATGCACCGTGGCCAGCGCCTCCAGATTGAACGCCACGCCATACTGATCCTGAATCCGCCGCGCAATCGCCAAAGCCTGCTCCGAGGACTCCAAAGCATGTTCGGTATCGCCCGTTTCCCGGTACGTATAAGCCAAATTCCCCAGCAAGATTCCTTGCCAGTAGTCGTCGCCGGTCTGCTGATACAGCGCAATCGCTTTTTGCGCTGCGTCGATCCCCGCAGCATAGTCACCCAGAAAATATTCTGCGGACGAAAGCGTCTTCCACGCCAATCCTTGACCTTGCTGATCAGTTTCACCGGTGTCGACGGCCGTCGCTGCAAACGCCGCGTCTCGCGCCCCGTGATAATCGCTCAGCCTGTAAAGCAGCAACCGCGCTTCACCGTTCAGCGCCGCTCGCTGCAACACTCCGTCGTTGCCCACCCGAAAAAAATCGGCCGCCCCACGAAATTTCTCCAGCGCCACCGGCCACGTGGACCGGTCTCCATGACGGCGAAGGTCTTCGGCCTCCGCCAGCGACTCTTCGGCCGACGCTCGATTCTTATCCGCATCCACCGCAGGCCGCGCCGACGACACGCTGACGGTACCCGCGCACGCCAGTTGCGCATGGAGACAAGACACTTCGAATTTTTCGTCCGTCCGGCCGCCACCACCCACGACCAAAAATTGGATCGTCGATCTCAGCCCGGCGTCATTGATCCGTGGAAAATGTTTCGTTCCGTTTCCATCCAGCCAGCTAACCAAAAGCATCTCCTTCGTTTGCTCGAAGGAAATGCGGACACTCGCGCCCGGTTGACCATTGAAAACAAATGTCTGGCGCTCTTTGGCCGCGAGCTGAAATTGTTGGCTTTGAGACGGTGTAAGGAGAATTGCAGCCTTCGAAGCAGCCGCCGGCACGCTTTGTGCTGCCCCAATGCTGCCCCACCAAGCGAAAATCGCCGCGCACACCCATGCGCGCGAAAACCCGGACCACGAATTAAAACGCCGTCTTCCGCACATCTCCGGGGTCAGTTTCATCGACGCCATTCGAGCTTAGGCCCTCGATTCAAGCACAAGCATCCCTTCAGGCAAAAGATCCAAGCGGGATATCACGATCTGGAGTACACGGGGAGGACTGCCGGTACAACGCGCAAGGATACGATACGTGCGACACTGCCGCAACAAAATCTTTGGAAAAGCCCACCTCAAGCCTGCTTCCATTCCGGCGAAGCGGGCCTAACTCAAGCCAAAACTCTTCAGCTCACGCCCAAGCGCCGGCTTCAGCGCTACCGCTACTTCAGTGCGTGACGCAGATGCCCCGTCGCCTTTTCCAGCCGGCGCTTCAGCGCCGCCACATCCTTGGCCAGCGCGTCGAGTTCCTTCTTCGCCAGCGCTCCGGCCTTGGCCATCTTATGCGCCGTCCGATCCGCTCGGCCCACCGCCGCGCCAATGCTCGTCGCCACTTTCGTCAATCTGGTTTTCTTAGCCATGATTTCCTCCAGATAAAACCGCAGTCATCCTAACCGCCGCGATGCGCGACCGTCAACCATGTTGCATTAGCGTTACGATTCTAGTTCGGCAGCCGGAAAACGAAGCTGATGTCTTCCTGCGTCTCGATCGCGTGCCCGTTCATCCGCGTCGGACTGTATTTCCAATTGCGCACCGCGCTCATCGAAGCATTCACCAGCACCTGCGGCCCGCTCACTTGCGCCAAACTTTCGATCGCGCCGTCGGTCCCGATTACTGCGTGCAGCTTCACCGTACCTTCGATTTTTTGCTGTACCGCTTCCGCCGGATAAACCGGTTCCACCAAATTGAGCAGTTGCCCCACCTGCAGGTTTCTTCCATTTTGTGCGGCTTTCGATCCATCCGCCGGCACCGGAACCGATCGCTGCGCGCTGATCGCGACTGAACCGGTTGCGCTGATCGGAGTTTCCGGCAGACTCAAAACCAACGGCACTCCGGTTTTTTCTGCATTCGTGGCCAGGTTCGCTGTTGCCACGCCGCCTCCAGTCGCGCCACCTTGCGACGGCTCCGCCTTCGCCGGAGTCGCGGCCCCCGCGGTGGAGCTGCCGTCCGTCTCCGCTGGCTGTGCGACGCTCGCGCGGTTCATTCCCGTGCTGGCCGGAATCACCCAGCGATGGTTGGACAAATCCACAATCTCGATCGACAGCGGTTTCGCCGCCGCCGCGTTCGTTCCATCCACTGCGCTTCCGCTCGTCGGCGGTGTCGCGTGCGGAATCGCGCCAGCAGCCGGCGCGCTCCGGGGAACCAGTGAGTCTTGTTGTTCGCCCATGACCCCATTCAACGCTCCGCGCCGCACCGCCATGCCCGCAATAAACGAAATCAGCGCCAGCAGCAACACCAGCGCAGCCAGAAACCATCCAGTCTGCAATTGAATCGTGAAAACTTTCCACCCCGATTCGGGTGCGGGTTCCTGCGGGGCCACGTACGATTCCACGAAAGGTTTTTGCACGTCATGTAGCAGCGCCGGAGCAATCGCCAGGTTCTGCGCACTACGCGTACCACCCGCCAGGGCATTCATCGACGAAAACGGCATATTCGGTCGCCGCTCGAACGGCACTACCGGCGGCCCGAATGCCTGAATCAGTTCGTCTTCGTTTTCCGACTCCTCGTCCGTCTTGTCCTCGTCACTGGATTCGACCTTCGTGTCCCGTTCCTCGACTGCTTCGATGTCAGCGCCCGCCTTTGCATTTTGCGCAGCGAGCTGTTCCACCTCAGCTTCTTCTTCGATGTCGCTTTCCTCTTCGTTCTCCTCGTCGAAGTTCGCAGCAACCTCTGCTGCGTCGGCGACTTCGGTCTCATCTGCATCCTCGGTACCGGCTTCCTCTTGAATTTTTTGCTCGATTTCTTCTTCGGTCTCCGCCGCCGTTCGCTGCTCAGCCTTCTGGTTCGACGCCAGCCTCTTGATCTCGTCCGCGCTCATGATGTTCGCTTCACTCAGCTCGCGAGCATCCGGCCCGTCGTCCTGCGCGGCTTCCACCGCCGCAGCTTCGATCACTGCTCCTTCAACCGCTGGCGATTTGGCCGCTGCAACTGTCGCCGGCGTCTCTTGCTCTTCTTCCACCGGATCGGTCTCGTCTTCAAACTGCTCCGGCGACGCTTCCCGCGCCATCCATTTTTGAATCTGCTTCAGCGTGCTTTCCGGCAGATCGACGAACCGTATCCCCGCCTCTTTTTTCGACGCGCTCAGCCAGGCAATTTCGCCGTTCACTTCTGCCCGCTGCCGGACCCGTGGAATTTCCAGTGACAGCGTGACCGGCTCGCTCGGATCCAGCATCGCTACCGCCTGCACCGAAATTCCGCCCTCGCTGATGTTCAGGACGATTCCGCCGTTCGAATCCCCCATCTTTACGTAGGAAAGCGAGTGGATTCTCTGTCGGGCGTGACGCCGCCGGTCCTTCTCAGGACGCGCATTGCCGGATTTTTCGGGGTTGTCAGGCATGCCTAAATGGCCGCGAGCGGGATCGCAGCGAACCTCATTTCAAAAAGTATACCCTCGCGTCTCAGCACCCACAACGAAACGCAGAAATACTTGTTCCCTAAGCATTCACCGGCGCGAATGCCGGCCCTAAGACTTCCCGGGAACCGTGTTCCCGGCGGATAGCTCCGGCCATCCGCCGGGCAGTTCAATTTGAAAATGTGTCGCCTGGTCGAATACCACAAAGCCGCTCAGGTTCGCGACTTCTTGCGCCACCAACTCTCTAAATTTTTCCTGATTCACCGGCCCGATTTGCGTGCCCGGCAGCCCAGTGGGCCAATTGAAATTGCGTGTGACCTCCACCGCGATGCGCGTCCGGTTTCGCGCCGGAAGAAAAACGGAATTATCCAGCTCCACCGGCTCCTCCGAACTTACGCTGCCGCTCGATTTCAAACGAGTCATCACCACCGTCGCCGGGCCTTTCGCTAACCGGTAATCCACGTCCGTATTGTTGTCGAGGTCGTACGAAAAAATCAGCGCAGCGTGCGTCGCGTCCACCTCTTTCACTTGCACGCCCGCAAAACTGCTTTGCACCGCCGACGCGTTCCACACCGGCGCGGCACTCGCAGCCGGCGGTTGCGCGGGCTCGTTCGGCGGCGTCCGAGGCAGCACGAACACCACCAGAACCAGCAAACACGCGACAACCAGCGAGAATATGACCAGTGTCTTCATCGGTTTGGCCGAATCTCGAATCTAGCACATAGGGCCGTCGCACGGGCGCCCAAATACCCAATCGGTAAAGCTGAGGAAAACGCTGACAGGTCGACAACTCGCCGCAGGGGATAGGAGCGTTTCATTCGTGACGGCTCACGTTTGACAAAGCGCCGTTACTCCGTCAAATATTTTACGAAAACCACTTCGTTCTGTTTCTCGTTGTAAATCAGCTCGTCCACCGTCGCCTGCGTCAGCAAAAGCCCAAACCCGCCCGGCCGCAATCCTTTATCCTGCCGGATCTGGTCATGTTTGGTCGGCTCATCGGGCATGTGCGAAATCGCCGCGTGTTCCAGGTCGGCGAATTTAAATCCAGTCCCCGGATCGGCGATCCGGTACATCAACATTTTTTTCGCGCGCAAATACGATATCCGCACTTTCCGGTTCGGATCGAGTTTCCCGCCCCACTCCACCGCATTCAGCAGCAACTCGTGAAATGCCTGCCCCACCGCCCGCCGCACGTCCTCCGGTAATCCGCTCTTGAAATGCGCCATGAACGCTTCGATTCGCTCTGCTTCTTCCAGCGAGCACGGCACCACCAGTTCTACCCAGGTGGGCGTAGCCGAAACCACCTCGATCGTTCGCTGCCCCGGCTGCTTCGCTAAAGTTTCCTTTACCAGCCCGGTCAGGGCCTGCGGGTCCACCGGTTTCGCCACATAGGTGTACGCCTCTTCCCGAATCGCGCTCAGCAAAGTTTCCGGCGTATCATCCGAAGTCATCACGATGATCTTCGGCCGGTTCTTCACGTTGCGCAGCTTCGAGAGCACCTCCAGCCCGTTCATTTTCGGCATCCACACGTCCAGCAGCGCCAGATCGAACTTACCGGCCTTCAACTTCTTCAGCGCCGCCGCTCCATCCGCCACCGACACCACCGTGAATTTCTGTGCGCGGAGCGTCTCGGAAAGCAGCAATCGCGTGGTGCGGTCGTCGTCAGCAATCAATATGCGCGTCATCATTTCCTTCCTTGAGCGTGTAATGGACGGGCCGTCCGCCGCGGTTTTGCTTTTTTCTCGCCGATAGCCTGCAGCGCCGGTAACAATAACGCGATTTGGTCTTCCAGCGTCGCGTAGAGCTCCCAGGCGCCCTCGAGTTTACCCTGACGTGCGTTTTTTTCCATCTCCCGCGCCGTCTCCAGTGCTGCCGACGGGCCGAAATTTCCGACTGATCCTTTTAACGCATGCGAGCCGTCCGCCAGTTGCGCCGCGTTATGCGCGGTCAGCGCCGTGCGTATCCGCGCCATCATTTTGGGGCAGTCTTCGCGGAATGTTCCGACAATCGTCCGCAGCAATTTCTTGTTTCCGCTGAAGCGCTCCATCAATCCCTTAACGTCCAGTTCCTGGCTCGGAGCCTCTCCGTCGTCATTCGCACTCGACGTAGCCGCGCTCGGCTCCGAAACGCTTTCCTCCACCGTTCGCAAAAAACTTCGCGGGTCGAGCGGCTTGGACAAATACCCGTCCATCCCCGCGTCCAGGCATTTCTGCCGGTCCCCCTGCATCGCGTGCGCCGTCATCGCAATGATCGGCACGTGCCCGCCCGTACTTTTCTCCCGTTCGCGAATCGCCTGCGTCGCTTCCAGCCCGCCCATCTCCGGCATCTGCACGTCCATCAGTACCAGGTCGAATTTGTGACGCTCCACTGCGTCCAACGCCTGCCGTCCGTTTTCCGCCAGGATCACCGAGTGCCCACGGCGCTGCAGCATATGCAATGCCAGGTCCTGATTCACCGGGTTATCTTCCGCCACTAGGATTCGGAGCTTCTGTCGCGCCCCGCGCTTACGTCGTGTCGCAGCGTTCGCCGCCGTTCGATTCGGCGTCGGCAGATGCAGCGCATTCACGATCGCGTCCCACAGCTCCGACTGCTTCACCGGCTTGGTCAGCGCCGCCGCCGCTCCCACCGTTTTGGCCCGACTCGCATCCTCACCCAGCCCCGCTGATGTCAGCAAAATTACCGCCGCACCCTTCATGCTCGGCTCGTGCTTCATCCGCGCAGCCACTTCAAAACCGTCCATCCCCGGCATGTGACCATCCAGCAGCACCACGCGAAACGGGCGCCCCTCCATCGCCGCCTGCTTCAACATTTCCAGCGCGGCCTTGCCGTTCTCCGCCGCCACCGGCTTCATCCTCCAATTCAAAATCATTTCTTCCAGAATTTCCCGGTTGGTCCGGTTGTCATCCACCACCAGCACCGGCAGATCCCGCAGCTTTACCGGCGCCACGAATTCTTTGCCCTCCGTCCTGGCCCGCGGCGGCACCACAAATCGCGCGGTGAAATGGAACGTGCTGCCCACTCCCACTTCGCTTTCCACCCACATCAACCCGCCCATCAATTCGCACAACTGCGCCGAAATCGCCAGACCCAGCCCCGTGCCGCCATACTTTCGCGTCGTCGACGCGTCCGCCTGCGCAAACGCTTCGAATATTCGCTGCTGCTGCTCCAGCGGGATCCCAATCCCGGTGTCCGTCACCGAAAAATGCAGCAGCACCTCATTCGCGGACTGCGACTCCAACTGCACATGCAGCACCACTTCGCCCTGTTCCGTGAACTTGATCGCGTTCCCCACCAAATTCACTACAATCCGCCGCAGCCGCTCCGGATCGCCAATCAGCACGTCCGGCACTTCCTGCGGAAAATGCGAAGCCAGCTCGATGTGTTTTTGCTGCGCGCGCAGCGCCAGCGCCTTCAGCGTCTCCTCCACCGTATCGCGCAGCAGGAATTCAACCTTATCCAGCCGCTCTTTTCGCGCTTCCACTTTCGAAAAATCCAAAATATCGTCGATCAAGCTCAATAGTGACCCGGCCGACCCTTTCACCGTCTGTAAATACTCGCGCTGTTCCGGGCTCAGTTTCGTTTCCAGCGCCATATCCGTCATGCCCACAATCGCGTTCATCGGCGTACGAATTTCGTGGCTCATATTCGCCAGAAATTCGCTTTTCGCCCGGGTCGCATCTTCCGCCTTCAATTTCGCGACTTCCAGTTCCTTCACCAATTGCGCCAGTCTCCGCGCGTCCTCTGCCTGCGCCTGCCTCGCCGCTTCCAGATAATCCGCGTACAGCTTCAATTCGTTTTCCGCGTGCCGCCGTTCGATGAATTGCCCGATCTGGCTGCCGATCGAATCGAACATTTCAAGCATGTCGCTTTCGATCTTGCGCATGCTCCGCCCAAAAAATTCCACCACGCCGATCAATTGCTCGCCGCTGCGAATCGGGAATCCGAACGACGCGTGCAAACCTTCTTCCTGCGCCAGTGGCGTCCGCGGAAACGTGTTGTCGGTCGGCAAATCCTGCTGCCACATCGGCTGGCCCACTTCCCAGATTCGCCCAGGCAGCCCGTCGCCCCTGGCATAAGAAAGCGATCGCGTGGCGGCCATGAACTTCGGAAAACTCATATGCGGATCGTGCCAGGCCGCCACGCAGCGCAGCAGATTCGCCGTTTCGTCCAGCCGCCACAGCGCTCCCACTTCCCAATCGAGTCCCTCGCAGATCGCCATCAGAATCAGCGGCGCGGCGGCGCTAAGCGATTCCGATTCGGCCAGCACCCGGGTCACCGCGTAGCCCGTCGAAAGCCGTCGCTCGGCTTGTTTGCGCCGCGTGATGTCGCGCGCCACCGCGAAAATCAACCCCTGATCGGCGCTGGGCGTGGCGTTCCACAGCAGCCATTTGTAGCTTCCGTCCGCGCACCGAAAGCGATTCTCCAGCGCCACGGATTGTCCACCCTCATCGATTTTTTTCGCTTCCTGCAGCGTCGCCGCCAGATCGTCCGGATGGATAAATTCGAAGTACGGTCTCGAAACCAATTCCGCCGCCGTGCGTCCCAGCGTTTTTTCCCACGCCGGATTCAGCCGTTTGAAGTACCCGTCAAACCCCGCGATGCACAGCATGTCGAGCGACAACGTGAAAAGCTGATCCAGCTCGTTTTCCCGCAGCCGCCGTTCCCGGATCGCCGACGACAGATCCGAAACGCTGCGTCGCAATTCCATTTGCGCCACCACCAGTCGGCTCAAGGATTTCAGCGCGTCCTTCTGATCGCTGCTCAGCGTCCGCGGCACGCGGTCCAGCACGCACAGCGTCCCCAGCGCGTGTCCTTGCTCCGTGACCAGCGGCGCCCCGGCATAAAACCGGATCCGCGGTTCTTCCGTAACCAATTTGTTGTCCGAAAATCGCCGGTCCGCCAGCGCGTCCGAAACCACCATCACCTTCGGTTCCAAAATCGCGTGCGAGCAAAACGATATTTCCCGTGCCGTTTCCGTTTCTGTTATTCCAATTTTGGATTTGAACCACTGCCGGTCCTGGTCCACCAGCGAAACCAGCGCGATGGGCGTATCGCAAATCAACGCCGCCAAGCGGGTCAGATCGTCGAAAGCTTGTTCCGGAAAGGTATCGAGGATGTCGTAACGCCGCAGGGCTTCGAGGCGCGCCGCTTCATTTTCAGGTGGTGGCGCTTTCATGGCAGGGTGTTCTCGCCTCGGCTGCGCGTAAGTTTATGGCCGCCCGCAAGTCCAAGTCAACGAACCTGAGCCCGCGAATCGCCAATTGTAAAAAGGTTAAAACGTTAAGTGTGGAAATTTTAAGCCGACCGGCTCTGCCAGCCCTGCGTCTCTTGTAGGTATTCGTCAATTCGCCCTAGCGCTTTCTGCAAATGTCCCTGATCGCCGCCGAATCCGAACCGTACAAACGATTCCATCCCCATTTGCTCACCCGCCACCAGCAACACACCTTTCTGCACGCGCAGCTCCTCGGCCATCTTCGCCGAATTTCGTCCGTCCCGCATCCCGGCCCATGCAATCGCGCCGGCCTTCGGCGCCACATGCGAAAAAATATCGCCTCGATCCGCCAGCCATTTTTGCAACGCCGGAT
>Ga0209169_10002176_pt1 | contig 11868 bp, 10 predicted proteins | sample HubBroMetageWRM4_FD_188346 | JGI IMG/M metagenome (GOLD analysis project Ga0209169, IMG submission 188346) | Warmed soil microbial communities from the Hubbard Brook experimental Forest, New Hampshire - Hubbard Brook CCASE Soil Metagenome WRM 4... | ecosystem: Environmental > Terrestrial > Soil...
CACGCAAGGCCAAAACATGATTACAGCGCTCTACTCCGGCGACGCGAACTACGCAGCTTCGGAGGGTACGACGAGCTTCCTGCTCGAGTCCGCCGACGTTCCGGATTTCACCATGGCACTTTCGCAGCCGGAATTAACGCTGGCAGCGGGCGCAAACGGAAACGTCGGAGTCAACTTGAGCACGTTCGCCGGATTTAGCGGTGCACTGAACTTCACGTGCACTCCGTCGTCGAGCTCAATCGTTTGCAGTGTCGCGCCTGCGACGATGACCTTGAATGGCCCCGCCGCGATCACGGTTAATGTATCGGCGACGGGCGCGACTGCGATGCGCGCCAGTGCCATTCCTCCTGTAGGCGTGGATCCATTGCGCGGTTTTGGTGCAGGGGGGAGAGTGCTAACGGCCACGGTCGTGGCGTTCGCGTGCGTTTGTGTGTTGATGTTTTGTTGCGCGGGGCGCGGACGTGCGTGGATGCGCGCGGGCGCGCTCACCGCGGCGATTGCGATGATGGCGAGTTGCGGAGGTGGCGGCCCTTCGGGTGGCGGAGGCGGTGGCACCGGCACCGGCACCGGCGGAGTTACACCACCGCCGGCTTCGGCTTCGGCGACTTACAGTGTGGTCGTGACGGCCGCGTCCTCAACGACTGCGCACAATGTGAAGTTGCTTGTCCAGGTTCAGTGAACAAAGAAGTGCGTTCGTTTCTTCTTTCGGTGTCTTTGGTCCTGTTTGTAGTTTGTGTCCCTATCACCCTCAGTGCATCAACCGTAGACTGTTACCTCCAGATAAGTCGCGTTACCGGACGAGTGGATTTGATCGGATTTCACATGTCCGGTTACCGCGTTAATCAGGCACTACGCCGGCAACTCTTGTGTTGCTCGTGATGTAGTTCGGCGAATTCTTCTGCCGTTTCGCCCGCCCTCGAACCGCGCGCATGTCCGGCCTGACGAACCCCTCAAAAAAGGTTAGGATTACCAGCCTCCATGATCGGCCAAGACAAAATCTGCGCCGTCGTCGCCGCAGCCGACGCCCGCTCCATGTGGACCCAGTTCCGCCAAGCCTTGGCCCAAACGCGCACCATCGAGCTGCGCCTCGATTGGCTTCGTGACGACGCCGAAATCACCCGCTTCCTCGCTCGCCTGCGCGCCGCGAAAAAAAATCGCGCCACGCTCATCGCCACCTGCCGTCGCCGCCCCGCCGGCGGCCTCTACCGCGGCACCGTCGCCAAACAATTGCTGCATCTCGCCGAAGCCATCCGCGCCGGCTGCGCCTGGTACGACCTCGACATCGAGACCTCCTCGGCCTGTCCGCCGGAATTGCTGAAGGTCATGCTTGGCAACGCCCACCGCATCGCCTCCGTCCACTATTTCCGCCGCTCGCCTTCCGACTACCAAGCTGTGATCTCGCGCCTGTCAAATTCCGGCGCGGATGTAATCAAAATCGCCGCCCAATGCGATTCCTTCGCCCAGACCGCGAAATTGCTTTCGCTCACTCGCTCTCATCGCAATGTAGTCGCGATCCCGATGGGCGAACTCAGCTCCCCCACGCGCATTCTCGCCCTGCGTGGCCGCAATGGTTTCGGCTATGCGCCCATCTCGACCAGCACTGCGCCCGGCCAAACTTCGCTGCCAACCCTGAAAAACCTGTATCGCGCCGACCGCCTCAACGCCAAAACGCAAATCTACGGCGTCATCGGCGATCCCATCGGCCATTCGCTTTCCCCGCATCTGCACAACGCCGGATTCCAGGCCCGCCGCCTCAACGCCGTATTCCTTCCGTTTCTGGTCCCCGACCTCCGCGATTTTCTCGGCGCCGTTGCGCCATTCAAAATTTCCGGATTCGCCGTTACCATTCCACACAAGCAGTCCATCATTCGCCATCTCGACGATTGCGATCCCGTCGCCGCAGCGATTGGCGCCGTCAACACCGTCGTCGTCCGCGGCAACGGAAAACTTTACGGCTATAACACCGACTACGTCGGCGTCCTCCGCGCCCTCGAACGCAGAATGCCGCTCCGCGGCAGTCGCGTCCTCATTTTTGGCGCAGGCGGCTCCGCCCGCGCCGTGGCCTTTGCGCTGGCCCGCGCCGGTTCCATCGTCTGCGTCTGCGCCCGCCGCCCCAAACAGGCCGCGGCTTTAGCTCGCGATGTCGGCGGCGAATCCATCCCCCGCGCGCGACTGCGCACCGAATTCTTCGACGCCATCGTCAATACCACGCCCGTCGGCATGCACCCGCGCGTTTCCGAATCGCCGCTCGCAGCCCGCGAACTCAATTGCCACCTGCTCTTCGACCTGATCTACCGTCCGCGCGTCACCAAACTCATGCAACTTGCCGCCAGCCGCGGCATCGAAACTGTTTCAGGTCTCGACATGTTCATCGCTCAGGGCACCGCACAGTGGGAAATTTGGATGGGCCAGCGCGCCCCGCTCGCGCCCATGCGCCGCGCCGTTCTTCGGGCGCTCGCGCCTGCCGCCAAGCTCGCCGAAAAATCCCAGCCGGCCGCCTCCCGCCCAAAAACCAAACGGCCGCCGCGATGATCCAGCCCGATTTCAAAACCTTCGCGCGCCTCGCCCGCCAAGGCAATCTCGTCCCGGTCTACGACACCTTCACCGCCGACCTGCTCACCCCCGTCGGCGCTCATCTGCGCATCGCCCACCGCGCAAAATATTCGTTTCTCCTCGAAAGCGTCGAAGGCGGCGAGAACATCGCCCGCTACACCTTCACGGGAGCGAATCCCGAAGAAGTCTTCCGCGCTCGCGGCGCCAACTGCGCCATCGAATCCGCTGGCCGCGTCCGGCGGTCCACCGAAAATCCCATCGAACTCCTGCGCCAACTCTCGTCCCGCTACCGTCCCGTCCGCGTTCCCGGCCTTCCTCCGTTAATCGGCGGCGCCATCGGCTATTTCGCTTACGACATGGTCCGGCTGATCGAAAAAATCCCCGCCAGCGGCGCCGATGAAATCGGCCTCGACGATTGCGTCATGATGTTCTACCGCGGCCTGGTCGCTTTCGACCACGTCCGCCACCGCGTCTGGGTCGTCCAGAATGTTTTCACCGAAGGGAAGGGAACTCTGCGCCGGAAATATGACGCAGCCGCCCGCGAAATCCGCCGCACCCGCGCCAAGCTGGAAGGCCCGCTGCCGCGCGCGCCAAAAACCAAAGCGCACCAGCCACTCAAAGTAAAATCGAACTTCACCCAACCCGCATATCTCGCCGCCGTCGCCAAAGCAAAATCCTACATCCGCGCCGGTGATATTTTCCAAGTCGTCCCCAGCCAACGCTTCTCCGCGCCCACCACCGCCGACCCTTTCGAAATTTACCGCGCCCTGCGCGTCGTCAATCCATCCCCGTATTTGTACTACCTGAAATTAGACGACGTCTCCGTCGTCGGCAGCTCCCCCGAAATGCTGGTCAAAGTCCAGAACCGCAAAGTTTCCTACCGTCCCATCGCCGGCACCGTCCCGCGCGGCCACAGCGAATCCGAAGACCAGGCTTTCGAACAAACTCTGCTCGCCGATCCCAAAGAACGCGCCGAGCACATCATGCTCGTCGACCTCGGCCGCAACGACCTCGGCCGCGTCTGCGAATACGGCTCGGTCACCGTCGACCAATTAATGTTCGTCGAGCGCTATTCCCACGTGATGCATCTCGTCTCCAGCCTCAGCGGCAAATTGCGCGCCGGCCTCGACTGTTTCGACGCGCTCATGGCCTGTTTCCCGGCCGGCACCGTTTCCGGCGCCCCGAAAGTTCGCGCGATGCAGATCATCGACGAGCTCGAACCCACCCGCCGCGGCATTTATGCCGGCGCCATCCTCTATCTCGATTTTTCCGGCAATCTCGATTCCTGCATCGCCCTCCGCACCCTCGTCGCCAAAAATGGCCGCGCCTACATCCAGGCCGGCGGCGGCGTCGTCGCCGATTCCGTCCCCGCACGCGAGTATCAGGAAACCGTCAACAAAGCCCGCGCGATCGTCTCCGCGCTCGAAATCGCCCATAACCCCGGAAAAAAATCATGATCCTCCTCCTCGACAACTACGACTCCTTCACCTACAACCTCGCCCAGTATCTCGGCCAGATGGGCCAGCAACTCGATGTCCGCCGCAACGACCAAATCACTCTCGACCAGGTCGCCGCCCTGCGCCCCGAACGTATCCTTATATCTCCCGGCCCCTGCACTCCCAGGGAAGCCGGCATCAGCGTCCCGCTCATCCAGCGTTTCGCCGGAGAAATTCCCATTCTCGGCGTTTGCCTCGGCCATCAAGCCATCGGCGCCGCTTTCGGCGGCCGCGTCATTCGCGCCCAAAAACTGATGCACGGTAAAACCAGCGAAATCGAACACGACGGCCGCGGCGTTTTCCAAAATCTGCCCAGGCCTTTCACCGCCACCCGCTACCATTCGCTCATCGTCGAACGCGATTCTCTTCCCAGCGAACTCGAAATTTCCGCCGAAACCGACGACGGCGTCATCATGGGCCTGCGCCACCGCAAATTCCGCATCGAAGGCGTGCAGTTCCATCCCGAATCCGTGCTGACCACTTCCGGTTTCGATTTGCTGAAAAATTTCCTTAATCTGTAGAACGCGCCGCTCATCCATTCATGACCGCCAGATACCACTTCCGACCTTTCACTGCCGCAGCGCTGGTCGTGATGTCGCTCGTGTTATTCGCGGCCCGTCCGGCGCCGGCCCAGGAAAACGCATCTCGCATCTACCTTGGCTTCGACGTAAACGAATATCCCGGCGATCAGGCCCTGCCAGCCCTCCGAAAGACCTTCGCCTTCGCCGGCTATTGGCTCAACGTACCTCCCGGCGCCGGCCAAAACAACTGGACCGGCCAGCGCGCCCAGTTCGTCAAAAACAATTTCGGTTTCCTCGTCTTGTTCAACGGCCGGCTCGATAAAGAACTCACTTCTCCCGCTCACGCCGCGGAGCTGGCCGCGCTTGACGCCCAGACCGCAGTCGCCGCCGCCCGGCGCGAAGGCTTTCCTGCCAACACAATTATTTTTTTAGACCAGGAAGAAGGCGGCAGACTGCTCGACGAACAAATGGCCTACGTGCTGCACTGGATCGACGCCATTAACGCCGCCGGTTTTCGCCCCGGAATTTATTGTTCAGGTATGCCGGTCAAGGAAGGAAAAACCACCATCACCACCGCGCAGGACCTGCGCCAACACCAGGGAAGCCGCGCCATCGCCTATTTCATCTACAACGATAAATGCCCGCCATCACCCGGCTGCGCACTCCCCAAAAATCCGCCGCCACCCGCATCCAGCGGCATTCCCTTCGCCGCCGTCTGGCAATTTGCCCAGTCCCCGCGCCGCCGTCAATTCACCAAAAGTTGCGCAGCGACTTACAGCGCAGACGGCAACTGCTACCCGCCGCCAAACGCCGTCACCGCAGCCTCCCAAACCAACGACGGAATTTTTCTCGATCTCGATTCCGCCACCTCGCCCGACCCCTCAGCTGGCCGCTGAGCGAAACGCCACCAGGGCCTCAAGCTTTTCTCGCGCCGCTCCCGAATCAATCGACTCCGCCGCGAGCCGCACTCCCTCCAAAAAATCCGCAGCCTTTCCCGCCACGACCAGCGCCGCCGCTGCATTCGCTAGCACTATCTCCCGCTGTGCTCCGTGCTCGCGATACAGCAGCGAACGTCCCAGAATCTTGTGCATGATCCCGGCATTTTCCTTCGCGTCTCCGCCCCGAATCGCTTCCAGCGGCGCCCGCTTCAATCCAAAATCCTCCGGCGTCACCGAAAAATTCCGCACCTTGCCGTCGCGCCATTCCGAAACAAAAGTCTCCCCGCTCAGTGAAATTTCATCCAGCCCGTCCGCCCCGTGTACCACCATCGCGCGCTTCACTCCCAGCTCGCCCAGCGCCCCGGCCACCAGCGCGGTCAGTTTCGCGTCATAAACCCCCGCCATCTGCACCGACGCTTTCGCCGGATTCGTCAGCGGCCCCAGCAAATTGAAAACCGTCCGCACTCCAATTTGCTTGCGCGCCTCGCTGGCATGTCGCGTCGCCGCATGCATGGCCGGCGCAAATAAAAACCCGATTCCAATCTCCTCAATCGCCTGCGCAATCCCCGCCGCCGGCAAATCGATCGCCACTCCCAGCGCCTCTAACACGTCCGCCGATCCGCTGCGCCCACCGGTAGACCGGTTTCCGTGTTTCGCCACCCGCACGCCCGCGCCCGCCACCACAAACGCCACCACCGTCGAAATATTAAACGTCCCGCGCGCGTCGCCGCCCGTCCCGCACGTATCGATCAGCGTCTCGTTCAGAATTCTGTGTCCGGCGGGGAAAATCGTCGCCGCCCGCCGCCGCATCGCCGTCGCCAGGCCGACCACCTCATCGATCGTCTCGCCTTTTTCCCGCAAGGCCAGCAGCAACGCGATGATCTGCTCGGTGCCCAACTCACCGGACAGAATCTGCTCCATCACCGACTCGGCTTCGGCTCGTGATAAATTTTCGCCCGCCGTAATCTTGTCGAGCAGGTCGCTAATCACCAGATCGCCTTCATTTCCAGCGCCCACGCCGCTCCTTGCCCGTCTTTCCGCTTCCGGGTAAACTGGGTAGCTTTAATTTCCCGAAATTTTAGCACTATTCAAGGCGACCCCCCGGAAGCCGATGGAGCCCGCATGAAGATTCACGAATACCAGGCCAAAGCGATCCTCGCCAAATTTGGCGTGCCGGTCCCGCGCGGCGAAGTGGTTGTAAAAAAAGATGAAGCCCGCGCCGTCGCCCAGCGCCTCGGCACCCATGTGGTCGTGGTCAAAGCCCAGATTCATGCCGGCGGTCGCGGCAAAGCGGGCGGCGTGAAGCTCGCCAAATCACCCGACGAAGCCTTGAATCACGCCGGACAAATTCTGGGCATGACTTTGGTCACGCCCCAGACCGGCGAAGAAGGCCGCGTCGTCCGCCGCCTGCTGATCGAAGAAGGTCTCGACATCAAGCGCGAACTGTATGTCGGCGTGCTGGTCGACCGCGAAGTAGGCGCGCCGATTTTCATGGTCAGCGCCGCCGGCGGCATGGAAATCGAAGAAGTGGCCAAGGATAATCCTGAAGCGATTCTCAAGGAAAAAATCGATCCGACCGTCGGCTTCCAGCCGTTTCAGGCCCGCAAACTTGCCTTCGGCCTCGGCCTCACCCCGGAACAAGTCAACGCCGCCGTTCCGTTTTTTCAATCGCTCTACCGCGCTTTCATCGAAACCGATGCTTCGATGATCGAAATTAATCCCTGCGTCGTCACCGGCGACGGGAAAATGTACGCGCTCGACGCCAAAGTCACCTTCGATGACAACGCGCTGTATCGCCATCCGGAATTCAAGGAACTGCGCGACCTGGACGAAGAAACTCCGCTCGAAGTCGAAGCTTCCAAATTCAAACTCAACTACATCAAGCTCGATGGCGACATCGCCTGCATGGTCAACGGCGCCGGCCTGGCCATGGCCACCATGGACATCATTAAGCTCAGCGGTGGCAGCCCCGCGAACTTCCTCGATGTCGGCGGCGGCGCTTCGGAAGACCAGGTCAAAAATGCGTTTCGCCTTCTCCTCAGCGATCCCAACGTCAAAGCCGTCTTCGTCAATATTTTCGGCGGCATTTTGCGCTGCGACATTCTGGCCAGCGGCGTAGTCAACGCCGCCAAGGAATTGAAATTCAAAGTTCCGGTCATCGTGCGCATGGAAGGAACCAACGTGAAACAGGGTAAAGAGATTCTGAAAAACTCCGGCTTTAATTTCACCGTCGCCGACGGCATGAAGGACGGCGCGCAAAAAGCCGTGGCCCTCGCCGGGGGTGCGCAGTGAGCGTTCTGATCGATAACCACACCCGCCTGATCGTGCAGGGGCTCACCGGCCGTGAAGGTAGCTTCCACGCCCAGCAGATGCTCGACTACGGCACCAAAGTCGTCGCCGGCGTCACTCCCGGAAAAGGCGGCACCAAACATCTCGGCGTTCCGGTTTTCAATACCGTTGCCGACGCAGTGAAAGCGACGCGCGCCAACGCTTCGGTAATTTTCGTTCCGCCGCCCTTTGCGGCCGACGCCATTCTCGAAGCCATGGAAGCGCAGCTTCCACTGGTCATTTGCATCACCGAAGGCGTGCCCACCCTCGATATGGTTCGCGTCGCCGCTGCTTTGAAAAATTCCAAGACGCGTCTGATCGGTCCGAATTGCCCGGGGATTATTTCGCCGGGCAAATGCAAAATCGGCATCATGCCCGCGTCGATTCACAAACAGGGCAACGTCGGCGTGGTCAGCCGCAGCGGAACGCTCACCTACGAAGCGGTCGACCAGCTCACCCATCTCGGCATCGGCCAGTCCACTTGCATCGGCATCGGCGGCGATCCGATCATCGGCACCAGCTTTCTCGATGCGATTCGCATGTTTAACGAAGACCCCGGCACGCACGCCATCGTCATGATCGGCGAAATCGGCGGCAACGCCGAAGAAGCCGCGGCCGATTACATCAAGAAGCACGTCAAGAAACCGGTGGTCGGTTTTATTTGCGGGCAAACCGCGCCTCCGGGCCGTCGCATGGGCCACGCCGGCGCCATCATCAGCGGCGGCCACGGAACCGCGGCCGAAAAATACAAAGCGATGCGCGCGGCCGGCATTCACACCGTGCAGAGCCCTGCGGATATCGGCAGCACCCTCGCCAGCTATCTGCCTAAATCGAAATCCAAGTCGTCGGGAAAGAAATCGGCCCCGGCGAAGCCCAGGAAGTCAGCGAAGAAATCAAAACGAAAGTAACTCACCATCTTTCGTCGCAAATTTATCTTAAAGCCCAGGAGATTACCCGAATGGCTGTGGAAAGAACTCTCGCAATTATCAAGCCGGACGCCGTAGGCCGCGGCCTGACCGCGGACATCATCAGCCGCATTCATGCGGCAAAATTCCAAATCGTCGCGATCAAATCGTTGCGCATTGGAAAAAAGCAGGCCGAAGGGTTCTACGCCGTTCACCGCGAACGCCCGTTCTTCGGCGAACTCACCGCCTTCATGAGCGCCGGTAAAGCCGTGGTCATGGTTCTCGAAGCGGAAAACGCCATCGCCAAATGGCGCGATACCATGGGCGCGACGGACCCCGCCAAAGCCGCTCACGGCACCATTCGCAAGGAACTCGGCGAAAGCATTCAATACAATTGCACCCACGGCTCGGATGCGGCGGAAACCGCCGCCGCCGAAATTAGCTATTTCTTTTCTGGCGCCGAACTGGCCTGAAAAACCAAGACCTGAAAAACCAAGACCTGAAAACCTAAGCCCGGCACCGGAACTTCCGCTGCCGGGTTCTTTCCCCGCGCTTGTTTTCCGCCCTGCTCCCTTCGCGCTCATCTGCCCACTTCAGGTAGAATGTCCGCATACCCGGACAAAAATGGATTCCGCGCGCGAACTCGGAAAACTGCTCGTGGTTTGTGGCCTGGTGTTGGCCGTCGCCGGCTGTTTCCTCGCCTTCTCCGGTAAATTGCCTTTTCGCCTGGGCCGCCTGCCCGGCGATATTTCATATAAAGGCGAGAATTCCAGTTTCTATTTTCCGATCGTCACCTGCATCCTGTTGAGCGCCGCGCTCACCCTGATCATGTGGATCGTCAATCATTTCCGCCGGTAAATCATGAGCCAAGCTTCGCTTTTCAATTTAATGCCCGAGCGTCGCACCTGGAAAGTCAGCGAGCTGACCACCCGCATCCGCGAATTGCTCGAAGGCACTCTCCCGGATATTTCGGTGGAAGGCGAAGTCTCCAACTGCCGCGCTGCGCAATCGGGACATTATTACTTCACCCTGAAAGACGCGCGCGCCCAGATCCGCTGCGTCTGCTTCCGCGATCAGATGCGTGGCATCAAATGCAAACCGGAAGACGGTTTGCACATCACCGTCCGCGGTTCGCTCAGCGTCTACGACGCGCGCGGCGAATATCAGATTTACGTCACCCATATCGACCCGGTCGGCCTCGGTGCGCTGCAGCTCGCCTTCGAGCAGCTCAAAAAACGCCTGCTCGAAGAAGGCCTTTTCGCTCCGGCCCGCAAAAAACCGCTGCCGGTTTTGCCGCGCTGCATCGGCGTGGTCACCTCGCCGACCGGCGCCGCCATTCGCGACATCCTGCGCGTGCTGAAGCGCAGATTCCCCAACGCCCAAGTCAGCCTGTTTCCGGTAAAGGTGCAAGGCGCGGGCTCGGCGGTGGAAATCGTGCAAGCCCTGCGGTATTTCAACCGCGTCAAAACCATCGACGTGTTGATTCTGGCCCGCGGCGGAGGCTCGCTCGAAGATTTGTGGACTTTCAACGAAGAGACGGTGGCCCGCGCGATTTCCGAATCCGTAATTCCCATCATCACCGGCATCGGCCACGAAACCGATTTCACCATCGCCGATTTTGTCTCCGACTTGCGCGCGCCGACGCCCTCGGCCGCCGCCGAAATCGTGGTCCGCTCACGCGACGAATTCGAGCGCCACATTGCCGAACACGCCCGGCGCATCTCGCAGCAGATGCGCTTTCATCTCTCCCAGTGGAAGCATCACGTCCGCGATCTGCAGACCCACCGTGGCTTCCGCCGTCTGGATTTCCTGCTGCGTGGCCGCCGCCAGCTGCTCGACGAATATTCCAATTCACTCACCATCGGTTTGCGGCTGCGCCTCGCCATGGCCCGCCAACGGGTCACCGAAGCCAACGCGCACATTGCCTCGTTCGACCTGCGCGGCCGCGCCGCCGTCCTGCGCCGCCACATCGACCTGCAACGAGGCAACCTGCGCACCGCGCTCGACCGCGTAGTCGCCCGCAAACATCGCGCGTTGAATCTGGCGCAAATGCGCTTCGCCGCCCTCGACTTGCGCGCCCGCGTCGCGGCCTTCCGCCACACTTGGGAGCGCGATGCGAATGATTTGCAAGTCCGCTTCGATCGCGTGCTGGTCGCGAAACGCCGCCGCCTCGAATCGGCCATGCTGCAGCTCGAAGAGCGCAGCCCCTTCAAAATTCTCGAACGCGGCTACTCCATCGCCTACGATGCCTCAGGAAAAGTTCTGCGCTCCGCCGACCAAGTCGCCCTCGGCGACGACATCTCGCTGCGCCTCGCGCGCGGCGAACTCGCCGCCACCGTCAAGAAGAAGAAAAATGAATAGATCAACCGCTACCGCGGAGCTTCCGTCGACTGTTTTGCGTTGATGATCGCCTTAGCTTGGTCGACCAAGTCGTCAGCCGTTTTAATATCCTTTTCCCGCGCGGCCGTAGAGACTTCCATATCTGCCTTTTGGCGGTACATTAAATTCAGATAGGCCATTGCGTCGCTGTAGGCGGGCCGACGTTCGATGGCTTGCTCGAAGTTCTCCATGCCCTCGGTGACCGTTTTTCCGTACTTCTGCTCGAATACGATCGACAATTCCGGAGGCATTGGCTCTCGGTTTTCTACTGGGTGGCTTGCGGTCTTGTTATACGCTTCGCGCATTTCACGATTTCCGTGGAACGCTAAAGTCCAATCGATTACTCCGATCCAATAGTAAGGCTCTGGATCTTGCGGCCTCAGGTCAACGTGCCGCTTATGGAACGACTTCGATTCTTCCATCTTCGCAGCGTTAAATGGAGTTCCAGCGAGGTTATAAAGGATTGCACCGGCGCCATCGATGGCCGACACATTATCTGGATGCTCTGTCAGGATTTCTTTAAATTCTTCAAGCGCCAGACTCCCATTTTGCAGGTTGCTTGCTGACGTATCGCCTGGAATGAATTGGGCAGAATAGGCGGTGGCAAGATATAACGAGGCATTGACCAGAGAATGGTCAAGTTCCTCAGCTTTCTTGAAGTCTTGAATCGCGATGTCGAATTGACCTTTCCGGTAGGCCTGAACGCCCTCATTTAACGCGATATGCGCCTCTGCGACATTGTCGTTCG
>Ga0209169_10002177_pt1 | contig 11868 bp, 4 predicted proteins | sample HubBroMetageWRM4_FD_188346 | JGI IMG/M metagenome (GOLD analysis project Ga0209169, IMG submission 188346) | Warmed soil microbial communities from the Hubbard Brook experimental Forest, New Hampshire - Hubbard Brook CCASE Soil Metagenome WRM 4... | ecosystem: Environmental > Terrestrial > Soil...
CTTCGCCGACTTCCAATCCGTCCGGTCCCAGCCAAATTCGTTTACGATGAAAACCTTCCCATGGGCCGTAACGGTAGCGGCATCGTGGGCAAGCGTTGCGGCCGTCAGCGTCGTCCCCGGTCCCATCAGCTTGGCCCAGTGCGGATAGTACTCAAACGTCTCCAGGTCGATCGATTTGTTGTCCAGCACCTTGGGATAGCCCTGAAAGATGCCCGAAGTATCGAGGGTTAAATGACTCGGGTCGACCGATTTGATGTGTGCGCCGATCGTCTCCACCCAGTCCGAAACCTGCGCGATCGCAGCCGGCCCGCCGCCGCTGAACATGGCGACCAGCCCGCACATGTTGCAGTTCTCCCAGGCCAGGATGGTCGGGTCGTCGCGGTAGCGCACCCCGGTTAGCGAGTTCACATGATCGAGCACTGCGTCGATGTGCTTCTCATACGCGGCAATGAGTCCCGGATCGGTAAAGAAGTCCTGTGGGTTTTGCTTCTTTTCCCAGGCAAGATACTGCCCGATTCCGCCCAGATTGCAGGCTGCACAATCTCCCACGAGCGGAATGATAAGCCGCATGCCGTGCTGCCGCGCCGCCTGGATCGCGTAGTCCGTGACCTGAAAGGCCGCCGGATTGAACTTCCCCTCTTCAGGCTCGATGCAAAGCGCGCAGCCCACCGAGTCACCCAGCGTTTGCGACCGCACGACCTTGGCGCCCATCTCTTCGGCCGTCGCAAGCGCGTCATCGACTTCAAAGTTGCTTGGGTAGCGTGGCCCCTGGGGATCGTGAGGGCCATATCCTTCCAATCCAAGCCACTCGATATTTGGTCCGCTATAGCGAAATGTCGCGCCCGCAAGAGTCAACTTTGTTCCGGCGCGTTTCACAAAATCCGAGCTGGCGCCCGTCTGCGCAATGGCCCGATGGTTCCCCATCAGTCCAACTACAATCAAAGATATAAGAGCAGGAAATACCGCTGCGAAGTGCGTGACACGAATCAATTTCATAAGGCCCTCGCAAAACAAAGAGAGTATATAGCTTTCAATCACGACCGCATTTTAGCTTTTCACCGTCGCTGCCGGACCCGAGGCGCCAAACCTGGCCTGCTCAATGCCGCCGCTGACCGGCTGACTCGCCGATGCCCGCGAAGCGGGCGCTAACTTGCTGAATTGATTTCATGAAATCATCGCTGTCGCACCTTCTCGAACATGCAATATACCAGCCCGCCAGTCCGCTGTTCCCTTTCGTGACACAGGGCGTGCGGAGACGAACTCTGCCATCTGTCAACGCCGCCCTTTATACTCGGTTTTCGAGCCCCAAACCGCCGCAAAGAGCGTCCCGGTTCAAGGAGAGCGCAGGTTTTGCATTTTTCCAACTTCAGCCGCCGTGGATTCTTGAAGTCGCTCTCCCGGACTGCGCTTGTTCTGTCGCTCGAAGATGTTTTGCATTTGGCGCGGCCCGCGTTGGGGCAGCAAGCAGCGCCGGCGCAAAAGCCATCCGGCAACTCGCGCCAGGTCTACGAAGCCCCGGTTCGACCGGCCCCAAAAAGCCTGACGTCGCCCGTCACAGGAACGCCGCTTGGCGTGCAATTCACCGACGTGGCCAAAGAAGCCGGCCTCAACGTCAAGACCATCTTTGGGGGCGAGCATCGCAACAAATATCTGCTAGAGACCACAGGTTGCGGCGCAGCCTTTTTCGACTACGACCACGACGACTGGGCCGACATTTTCCTCATCAACGGCTGGCGCTTCGAAGGCTTCCCGACAGGCCAGGAGCCAGTTTGCCATCTCTTCAAAAACAACCGTGACGGCACGTTCACCGACGTCACACTCAAGGCCGGCCTCGCCCGCAGCGGCTGGGGCCAGGCCTGCTGTGTGGGCGACTACAACAATGACGGCTGGAACGACCTGTTCGTCAGTTACTACGGCCAGAATGCGCTCTTCCGCAACAACGGCAACGGCACTTTTACCGACGTAACCAAGCAGGCTGGACTGCTCCAGGATCGCCTGCGCTGGAACTCCGGCTGCACATTTCTCGACTACGACAAAGACGGCCACCTCGACCTCTTCGTCGGCAACTACATCGACTTCGATGTAAAGACCGCTCCGCTGCCCGAAGACGCAAATTGCACCTACAAGGGCATCCAGGTCGCGTGCGGGCCACCGGGCCTGGAGGGCGGCAAGAACCTGCTCTATCGCAACAACGGTGATGGCACTTTCACCGACGTCAGCGCAAAGTCCGGCATGTTCGGCACCCTGGGAACCTATGCATTGAGCGCAGCCGCAGCCGACTTCGACAACAACGGCTGGCCCAACATTTACGTGGCCAACGACTCGACCTCGGCCGCCTATTACGTGAACCAGAAAGATGGCACATTCAAGGATCAGGCGATCGAAGCCGGCGTGGCCTATTCGCCCGACGGCAAGCCCCAGGCCGGCATGGGCGTTTCCGTAGGCGACTACAACCGCGACGGTCTCTTCGACATCGTAAAAACCAACTTCGCCGGCGACACCGATTCGCTTTATATGAATCTCGGCGACGATTCCTTCGATGACCGCACCTATCAGGCAGGCCTGGGCGTCAATACCCGGCTGCTTGGCTGGGGTGTAAGCTTCGTCGACATCGATAACGATGGCTGGCTCGACATTCTCGTCGCCAACGGCCACGTCTATCCCGAAGTCAACGGTACGCAGGTCGACGCGGCCTACGCCGAGAGAAAGTATCTTTACCGCAACCTGCGAAACGGACAATTTGAAGACGTGAGCCTTGCCGGCGGCAGTGGCATCACTGCAGCGGTGCCGGCGCGCGGCTTTGCCATCGGCGACTACGATAACGACGGCTGCATGGACGCAGTGGTGAATTGCGTGAACGCTCCGCCGCAACTGCTCCATTGCGAATCCACCCTCAAGCGAAGCTGGATCAAGATCCGCGCCGTCGGAACAAAGTCCAATCGCACCGGGATCGGCGCCCGCATCAAAGTCGTCGCCCAGACCGGAACGCCGCTCCTGAGTGCCAAACCCGGCGCCCCGCTGGTGCAGATCGAAGAGGTTCGCTCCTGCAACGGCTACTTTTCGGCCAGCGACCTGCGCATCCACTTCGGACTGGGCGAAGCGAAAAAGGCAGACCTCGTGGAAATCCACTGGCCTTCCGGCGCGGTGGACAGCTGGAACGCGCTCGAAGCCAACCGCCTTTATGTCCTCGAAGAGGGCGGCCGGGTGCTCAAGTCGGAGGACTTTTCGTCCTCCCGGAAGAAGTCATGAGCGGCGGCAGGTACAAAGCTGGCCAGGCCGATTCCGATCCGTTCGATCCCGTGAAATCATGATTTCGCGAGAATTGCTGCCGAAGGCAGAACCAAATTGGAAACCGGGCTTAAACGCGGGGTTGGTTTGGTTTGCTGCCCGCAAATGTCATACCGAAAGGCAGCTGGAGCGGCGGCTGCTTTGAGACAGACAGACGACCCCGAGGAGGCAGACCGAAGCCCTCCCAGACAGCCGAGCGGTTTTGCGAAATCCCTGAACGCAAACCGCATAAATCAGCCGCCGCCGACTGCATCGCCCCATGGGAATCAACTATTTGATTGGCGAAGTCCGGGCAAAGATGTCGCGGTGGATTCCTGAGGGAAACTTCCCGAACCGTCTTGTCCGGCCAAGGGGGCAATCCGATTCGGTGCGACTATATGTCATATCATTTACAGACAGTTTGCCTAAACCAATCGAGTCGATTATACCGTAACAACACCCGATCGGAGCCTCGATCAGGCCTTGGAGAATTGTGGGGCAAGTCGAGAAACAGATCAGTAAATCGCTTTATTGATAGAGCTTAGTAACCACCATTCGGGGAAAATACGCTGCGGAAGCCAACCCGTTCTGAAAATGTAAATGTTTCCAAGTATTGTCATATCGTATTTACGCTCAAACACCCAATTTTTTTTGAACTTCTACCGTTGACAGTCGCCAATTTGCTTGCTATCGTTTCGATTGCTCCGGAGAATGCCCTTTTAACTTCCCCAATCGGTGCTTGGGAAGAGGCTGCTCCGGTCCTTTAGCTCGTTCGGCCAATGCGGCCGGCCAGCCTTCAATGTCGACAGGCGGGAACCAACCCGCCGGACAAGTGGATAGACCACAAGTTCACAGAAAAAACACAGAAGCATATTTCAGGAGACCGCATGAACAAGAGTTTGCGTACAGCACTCGCGCTGGCGTTATTTGCCTGCGCGAGCCTGGTGCTCATCACACCAGCCAGTGCACAATCGGTCTACGGATCGATCTTCGGCACCGTGACGGATAAGACCGGGGCTGCCATTCCCGGCGCCACAATCGCGGTTACGGATGAGGCGAAAGGCACCGTCGTCTCTGTCACCTCCAACGCATCGGGCGACTATACCGTCTCCCACCTGGCTCCCGACGTTTACGACCTGAAAGTCACCCTCAAGGGTTTCAAGTCCTTCGAAACCAAGGGTGTTCAGGTCGCAGCCGATACCGCGCCCCGCATTGACCCCACACTTGAAGTTGGCGGCGCTGAAACAACCGTTGAAGTGAACGCCGATACGCAGCCCGAGTTGAAGACCGATCGCGCCGACGTTGCTGCCACCTTCGACTCCCAGCAGGTCAACGAACTTCCCATTGAAGGCCAGAACTTCGCCAACCTTCAGCTTCTGCTCCCCGGCGCCCAGCTTCTCGGCTGGTCCCACGCCGCCGATGAAAACCCCCAGGCATCCCGCCAGATTCAGATCGACGGCCAGGCCTTCGGCGGCGTCGCATACGAACTGGACGGTACCGACAACCAGGATCCCATCCTCGGCATTATCGTCGTGAACCCGCAGCTCGATGCCATCACCGACGCCAAGATCACCACGCAGAACTTCGACGCCGAACTGGGCAAAGCTGTTGCCGCAGTCCAAACCGTGCAGACCAAGTCCGGCTCGAACAGCTTCCATGGTTCCGCGTACGACTTCCGCACCGGCAACGCCAATCTGGCCCGCGATCCCTATTCGCAGGTAGGTCCAGGAAGCATTCCTGCCGGCTTGAAGAACAAGTTCGGCCTTACGGTCGGCGGTCCGCTCGCCAAGGACAAGCGGTTCTTCTTCCTCGGCTACGAAGGCCAGCGCCAGAAGTCCGGCGTCACCAATGTAAACACCCTGCCCTCGCAATTGCTGACCGAAACCTGCCTCGGCCACGAAACCGGACCGAGCGGGATCGCCGGCTGCGACTTCAGTGAGTATCTGGCCAACCTTCCCGGCGGCACAAACAACGGCCCGGTCTCCGCGTTCCCCTCCGGCCAGATCTACGACAACCGCAGCGGCACTCCGGTGCCGTACGCGCATAACGTGATTCCGGCGGCCCAGGTTTCCCAACAGTGGATTAACCTGCTGACCGTTCTCGAACCCTACACGAAGGCGGAATCCGGCGGCGATCTTGGCGGCCTGGATTCAAACTCAACGGGCAGCGGCACCGGCGTGTTCAACAGCAACATGTGGGTTGTCCGCCTCGACCAGACCTTCAGCGAAAAGCAGACCGCCTTCGTCCGCTTCACCCGTTGGACTGACGCTCTCGGCGGGCCGCAGATGTACGGAACCGGCGGCGGACCTGGCTTCGGCATTGGCGGCTATGGTGGCAACTCCACCAGCGCCGACGACAGCCTGGCCGTTGGCACCGATTACGTCTTCAGCCCCAAGCTGATCATGGACCTCCGCGGCGGCTATCTGCGCTACAACATCATCGATATCAAGAACGACGAATCCGTCCTGGAAGCCAATGCCCTTGGTATCCCGGGCATGAACACGGCACAAGCCGTTACCGCCGGTTCCCCGGGTTTCGCTCCGAGCACTCTCACGGGCGGCCACACACAGCCGCTGTACGGGGACGGCCTAAACATTGCCCGTTGCAACTGCCCGCTCACCGAGCGGGAAGACCAATTCCAAATCGTCAACAACTGGACCAGGGTCATCGGCAATCACTCCGTCAAGGTTGGCGCCGACCTGCGCTATGGACGCAACCTTCGCGTTCCTTCCGACAGTGACCGCACCGGACAGCTCAACTTCACCGACAACCCCACCTCAGACCAGAATGCCACGGCCTCTGGCGACAACCTGGGTGGCATCAGCTTCGCCGCCATGGCGCTGGGCGATGTGGGCAGCTTGAACCGCTACGTCTCCACATCCACCAACGCCAAGGAATACCAGAAGCGCGAGTTCTTCTATGGGCAGGACACCTGGCGCTTCAACACCAAGCTGACCCTCAACCTCGGCGTTCGCTGGGAACTCTACTTCCCGGAATCAGTCAACGCTCCAGGCAATGGCGCAGAGTTGAACCTGTCGGATGGCTATCTGCACGTAGCCGGCACCGGTGGCATCAAGTCTGACATGGGCTGGCAACTCGACAAGAAGAAGCAATTCGAGCCTCGTCTTGGCGTGACCTACCAGCTGTCCCCCAAGACTGTGATCCGCGCCGGCTACGGACGCAGCTTTGACATCGGCGTCTTCGGCTCGATTTTCGGCCACAACGTCACCCAGAATGTGCCCGTTCTGGCCAACCAGAGCATCAGCAACTCTACGACTACCGGCCAGGCCTTCTGCCTGGGCAGCTCACCGGAAAACTCGGCCACGCCGACCAGCCCCGGTTGCAGCTACGCCAACGACACCACTGCTTCTGTGCAGCCAGTGGGTGGTGGCCCGCTCGCCTACACGCCTCCCATCGTGCCCGCCGACGGCCTGTTGCCGAACCCAGGCAATCTAGTCAACAGCAAGGCGCGTCCCAATCCATTGAGCTTCCCCACACTCGATGCCTGGAACGCGAGCGTGCAGCATGCTCTGACTTCAAGCCTGACCATCACCGCCGCCTACATTGGAAACAAGGGTACGCACACTTTGAGCGATGGGGACGGCAACACGACCAACCCGAATGAAGCCGCAATCAACCTGCCGGCCTCCTTCAGCCCGAATGGTCAGGCGTTGCACTTCGACCCGACCGTCAACACCAACCCCGCCAATGGTCCTGTGATTACATCCTCGGGTGCAACAGCGATCACAAACTACCTGCAGCGCTACTACGGCGGTTCGCTGAAAGCCTGCTCGGACCCGAACTACACGCCGACGGTCGATCCCAACATCACTCTGCCGGTGGGCGCTTGCGGTTGGTCTCAGGGCATCTCCTACTACGGAGACAACCAGAACACCGACTTCGAGGCCCTGCAGATCACCGTCGCCCAGAATACCTGGCATGGCCTCAACATCAACGGCAATTACCAGTTTGCACACGCCCACGACCGCAACGGCGGCTTCGAAACCTGGGACCCGGCCGCGGTCTACCAAAACGACTCCGCTGTTCGTCAACAGAGCGCCACGATTTACGGGCTCTATCAGCTTCCCCTCGGCAAGGGCAAGCAATTCCTCAGCGGCGTAAACCATGCGGCGGATCTGCTTATCGGCGGGTACGAAGTGTCCGCAACAGCGAATATTGCCAGCGGCCTGCCGTTCTCACTCGGCCTCAACTCGTGCGGCGGCCAAATTCCGGGAGACGCACCCTGCCGACCGAACGCATCCGGAAAGCTGTCCACCAGCCTGTCGAGCTTTGTACCTGGTCAGGGATGGACCTACTACCAGCCGCAAACGCTTGGCGGTACGTTCACCCAGCCTGGTCTCGACGAAATCGGCAACGTTCCCTATAACTCCTACTTTGGGCCCCACTTCTGGAACACGGATCTTTCGCTGCAGAAGAGCTTCAGCATCTGGGAGCACGTGGAGACGAAGTTCCGCATGGATGCGGTTAACGCATTCAACCACATCAACCCGGCTAATCCCGGCGGCAACATTCAATCGGCAGGCACAATCACCGGCGAAGGCCCTGGACCCGGACCTCGCCAGTTGGAGTTCTCTCTCTCTGCCAAGTTCTAATTGCAAAGAGGAGCCGCAACAAACTTCGGGGGGAGCTTCGGCTCCCCTCTTTCTTTGCACAGCAATTTCAACCTCCAAACCCTGGAAATCCCTGCGTCTCTCAAACTAAACTGCAAAATAGGCCTCGCGAATGCCGTTCAAATTCATTCCCGCACTCTGCATCGCAATCCTCTCTGTTGCCGGCTCCGCCCAGACTGCTCAAAGCGTGCCTCAGTCGGGCAGCGACACTGCCCCAGCGGAGCCGACACCTTTTCAGGTTGCCGAGGGACTTGCCGCAAAAGGCCGCCTCGACAAAGCTTTGGCGATGCTCGACCAGTTGGCTGCGCAAACCCCGGAGCCGGCCGGCGTGGAACGCCTGCGCGGGATGATCTTCTACCAGCGAGAACAATTGCCCAAAGCCATCGACGCGTTTACCAAAGCCGCGCAGCAGGACCCCGATGACCGCGAGTCCATCGAGATGGAAGGCGTGAGCCTCTTCCGCACCGGCCACTCGCCCGAAGCTCTGCCGCTGCTCGAAAAGGCGCATGCAACCGTGATCCGCGCCAACATCGATCCGGAGTACGTTCTCGGCCTTTGCTACACCGATGTCCAGCGCTACGACGACGCGCGCCACGCATTCGCCACCCAATATGGTTTTGCGCCCGACTCGGCCGAGGCGTATTTATTGGCTGCCCGGCTCTTTCTGCGTCGCGAGTTTGCCACCGAGGCTGCCGTCGAGGCGCGCAAGGCCCTTGAAATCAATCCCACGCTGCCGCTTGCCCACCAGCTTCTGGGGGAAGTGGCCCTTGCCAAGCAGGACGTTGCCGGCGCCATCCGCGAATTGGAGGCAGAGCGAACCTTTAATCCGCTGAACGGCCCAATGTATGACCGGCTTGGCGACGCCTATCTGCGCAATGGGCAATATGCCGACGCGCAGCAGGCGTTGAACCGCGCAGTCTTGCTGGAACCTGGTTCGACGGGTCCCTTCATCCTGCTCGGCGAAGTCTTCCTCAAGCTCAACCAGCCCATCCAGGCTCTGCAATATCTCACGCACGCCGCCAAGATGGACCCCTCCAACTACCTCACCCACAACCTGCTCGGTCAGGCTTACAAGGCGACGGGTCAGGTGGAAGAGGCCAACCGCGAGTTTCAAATGGTCGTCGATCTGCAGCACAACGGCCCATCGCAGCCTGCGGGAAAATAGGCCATGCGCTTCAATCGCGGCTTACTGCTGTCTCTGTTGGCTCTGGCGGTAACGCCGCCTTCTTTTGCCGCGCAGTCCACAAACACTCAAAATGCAGACGCACTCAAGCGCGCTGACGCCGCGTTTCGTGCCGGCTATGCGGACCGGCAGGCCGGGAAACTGGAGCAGGCGCGTGCCGAATTCGCAGACGCCGCCAAGCTCGCCCCGCAAATCCCCGAAGGCCACCAAGCCCTAGGTGAAGTCCTCATCGAATTGAACAAACCCGCAGAAGCGCTTGCGGAGTTTGAAGCCGCACTTCGTTTCAAGCCAGGAGATGAGGCCATTGAATCCAACCTCGCGGTAGCCTATGCCAGGACGGGCCAACCGGCGAAGGCTTTGCCGCACTTTGATGCGGCCTACAAGGCCTCGCAGCAGGCTGGACACCAGCCCGTCGATCCCGATTTCTGCCAGGCCTATGCTCGCGCCTTGGCCGCCACCGGCAACCTCGATGAAGCAATCCGCATGTTTCAAGCTGCCGTCGAGCGCGGCGCAGCGAACGCGGAAGTCTTCGACGCCATCGGCTCGCTCTTTGCCCAGCAAAGCAACTGGGCGCAGGCGCAGCCCGAGTTCGAAAGCGCTCTCTCCATCGACAGCTCTTACATTCTAGCGCGTATTCATCTCGGCATTGTCGAGCGCGAGCAGCACAACATCGATTCATCGCTCGCGACGCTCGATACCGCGGTGACGGCGCAGCCTGCCAACGCGCTGGCGCAGTCCGAATATGGCCGCACGCTGGAGGCCGCGGGCAAGGATGAAGCTGCAACGCCTTATCTTGAGCAGGCCGTCAAGCTCGAGCCAAACCTCCCCGGTGCGCAAAACGAGCTGGCCATGGTGCTGCAGCGGCAAGGCCGTCAGCAGGAAGCAATTCCGTGGTTCCAGCAGGCCCTTCAGCACGACTCCCATAACATGAGCATCCTCATCAACCTCGGCCTCGCGCTCACGCTCACCGGCAAAGCCAAAGAAGGCCTTGAGTATTTCAAGCAGGCCGCGGCAGCCGGCGTCCCGGATGCGACGCTCTATAAGGATCAGGGCGTGGCCCACGTGCAGCTCTCCGCGTTCGATGAAGCCATCACGGATTTTCAGGCAGCCATCGCGCTCGACCCCACCGATCCGCAACTCCACTACGACCTTGGGATGGCCTACAAATTCAAAGACCGCATCAATGATGCCATCGCCGAGCTCACCCGCGCCGGCGAGATGGACCCCACTCTCCAGGACCCGCCCTACACGCTGGGAATCCTCTATATGCAGACCGGCAAGCTTGACGACGCGGTGATCCAGTTGAAAAAAGCAGTCGCTCTTCGTCCGGAGAATGGAGACGCATGGGCCATCCTGGGCAGCACTTTGAAGCAGGACTCTCGCCTGGACGAAGCCAGCGACGCACTTCAGAAGGCCATTCCGCTTTTGCCGGGTCAGCCCGGCCCGCGCATTACGCTGGCTGCCGTGCTGGCGGAGCAGGCCGTGGCTGCTGCCGGCGCCGCAGCCACAGCTGAAGCCGGCGGCGACCAGAAAAAGGCAGACCAACTGCACGCCCAGGAGAAGGATCTCCGCGCCCAGGCCGCCGAATTACGCCGCCAGGCCGCCGAACTCACCCGCGGCGCCGTCAGCCGGCAAAAAGCGAACTTCGCTATGAATGCGGGCAATCAGCTGCTGCTCAAGGGACAGATCGCTGACGCCGTCGCGCGCTACCAGGAAGCCATCGCCGCCGACCCCACCGACCCGGAGCCGCACAATCAGCTCGCCATTGCGTACGACCGTCAGGGCCGCGCCCAAGACGCAGCCGCAGAACGCGCCAAGGCCGCGAGTCTCACACCACCTAAATAAAACCCGCCCCCCGCCACGCAGCTACGCGCCGGACAAAACCTGTCGCATTCCGGTACGCCAGCCTGCATACGCCGCATCCAAAACCTGTTGGTTATGCAATCCGTCAACCCCGGTTGCACGATACTCGTCTGTGCCTTCGATCCAGCCGGAAAACGAGTCAAGCATTCGCGTGTAGCCGTCGGCATTCGAAACCGTCTGGTGATCAACAGCGCGTCCGCCTTGCCACAACACCACATCTACCGGTGTATCCACAGTCAGCCCGTATTCGCAGACTACGGTGCCCGTCTCGCCGGTGACTTCAATCACGGTGCGATAAACGCCGCGTGTACTCACCGTCACCGATCCCATCGCGCCGCAGGTAAAGTCCAGCCCAATCGTTGCGTAGGCTTCCAGCGGGCCCGATTTTCCGTCCGCGCGCGCCAGCGTGGTCACCTGCCTCACGCCGGTATCCATCACCATCCGCAACGCATCGATGCAATGGATGCCCACATCGCCGATCGGCCCGCCGCAAGCCAGCGCCGCATCGTTGATCCACTGTCGCGGGCTCTTCTCCGCCGCAAAGCAGAACTGCGCATTCGCCAGCAGGGGCCGGCCAATCCGGCCTTCGCGAATCCAATCCCGCATCACTTCGATGCTCCGGTTATAGCGCAGATTCTGCGCCACACCCAGCCGCTTCCCGGCCTTCGACGCCGCAGCCAGCATCTGCTCTACTTCGTGCGCGTTCATTCCCAGCGGCTTCTCGCACAACACCGGCTTGCCATGGGCCAGCGTCAGCAGCACATGCGGCAGGTGCAGCGCATCGGGCGAAGTCACAAAGACCGCGTCCACCAACGGCGAGGCGCACAACTCCTCGACCGTCGCGAAAACGTGCTCGATTCCATAAGCGCTTGCGTTGGCGGCTGCCTTTTCCAAATCGCGCCGCCACATTCCCGTCAGCAGCGA
>Ga0209169_10002178_pt1 | contig 11862 bp, 10 predicted proteins | sample HubBroMetageWRM4_FD_188346 | JGI IMG/M metagenome (GOLD analysis project Ga0209169, IMG submission 188346) | Warmed soil microbial communities from the Hubbard Brook experimental Forest, New Hampshire - Hubbard Brook CCASE Soil Metagenome WRM 4... | ecosystem: Environmental > Terrestrial > Soil...
AGTCCGGCGGCGGCTGGAAGGTGAGCACTCTGCTCGGCATGCCAGCGGCTCGCGGCCTGTACCATAGAGCCGCGGTGCAAAGCGGATCGTGGGTGAGCCATGTGCCGCGGCAGGTCGCCGCCCAAGTGGCGGAGGGCTTCATTCAGAAGCTCGGTCTGACCCGGACGTCAATCGACCAGATTCAACATCTGCCGTGGACGCAACTTCTGGCCGCACAGACGGCCATCGGTGGGCATGCGTTTGCGCCGGTTCCCGACGGCACGCATATTCCGGCTGATCCGTTGGCCGCCGAAGTGATGTCGCTGTCAGACCAGGTGCCACTGATCGTTTCGACCACGCTCGACGATGCGGGCCTGTTCTTCGATCGGTTCGCCATGACGGAAGGGGAGTTGGGCGACACCCTGTTGGCTAGCTATGGCGCCGAGGCGGCGAAGCTCAAACAAATCTATCGCGATCACTTTCCTGAGAAATCGCCCTACCTGCTGCATGCACAGATCGTCACCGACGCGGGCTTCAGACGCTTTGCTCATGCGCAGGCGGAGAGTAAGGCCGCGCGCCACGGCGCGGCGGTTTATACGTATCTGTGGGAGTGGGTGTGTCCTGCGTCCGACGGAAAGTTTGGCGCCGTGCACGCTATGGACGTATCGGCTTCGATGCACAACGAACGGGATGCTATTTTGGGGAGCGGCTCGGCGGATGCGCGCCGCATGTGCGATTCGCTGGGCTCTACGTGGCTGGCCTTCGCCAAAACAGGAGATCCCAACAACCCGCACATTCCTGACTGGCCGCGCTTCGATTCATTGCAACGGGCAACCCTGGTGTTCGACCGCGACACCCGTATCGAGCGAGATCCTCACGCAGCGCTGCGCAAGGTATGGTTGGACAGGCCGCCAGCGCTGAGCGTATTGGGCTGATTCGCATCATGACAGAGCTAAAAGGTAAGTCAGTGTTGGTGACCGGCGCCGAGCGCGGTATCGGTAAAGGGATCGCGCTGGCATTTGCAAGCTCCGGAGCCCGGGTTGCGGCTCACGATCTGGCCGGCCCCGAGGAGGCGCTGAAGTTGGTCGCGGAACTCAAGGCGGCTGGCAGCCCCGATGCCGTTTTCTTTGGCGGCGACCTGCGCGACGTGAGTCAAATCGACACCCTGATGAGCCAGGCCTTCGCGTGGGGCGATCTGGATATCCTGGTCAACAATGCTGGCATCCAGCACACGGCGCCGCTCACGGACATCGCCGTCGACGTTTGGAACGACATCATCGCGGTCAACCTGTCGGCGGCGTTCCATACGATGCGACATGCCCTGCCGCGTATGGCCAAGGCAGGCTATGGTCGCGTGATCAATATCGCGTCGGTGCACGGTCTGGTCGCCTCCGTCAGCAAGTCACCCTATGTTGCCGCGAAGTTCGGGCTCGTCGGGCTGTCGAAGGTCGCGGCGCTCGAGTACGCCGCGGCCGGTACCGCCGCCAGCGGTGGGGTAACGATCAACTGCATTTGCCCGGGCTGGGTGGACACGGCGCTCGTGGCGCCCCAGATCGCGGAACGCCGGGAGCAACTGGGCGTGTCGACTGAAGCGGCGATCGAGGCAATGCTGGCCGAAAAGCAGCCGTCGCGCCGCCTCTCGTCACCCGCCGAGATCGCGCGGCTCGCGATCTGGCTCTGCGCTCCAGAGGCGCACAACATCACCGGCACTGCGATTCCGATCGATGGGGGATGGACGGCGCAGTGAGGCTGCCCGCGCTGCGGTCAGCACACCTTGCACGGCAAACAGTGCGGGCACTGAGCCGCCCGCAGTTGCTAGGATTGTGGCCTCATGAACGCCGAAGTCCGCAACTTCCTTCGCAGCCTCGGTTCGGAGCTGTCCCCTGCCATGGTGCAGGAAACGCAGAGGCTCTTTGCCGCGCGTTTCCCAGGTATCCCGTCCACCACCACCATCAGTCGCGACTCTTCCTACGGCCCAGACGAGCGGCATAGGCTCGATATCTTTACCGAACCCGGGCGACACGACGTACCGGTGTTGGTGTTCGTACACGGCGGCGGCTTCGTCAGGGGGGACAAACGCGCGCCGGGGCTACCGTTCTACGACAACATGGGTGCTTTCGCCGTCCAGTCCGGCTTCGTGGGCGTCACCATGACGTACAGACTCGCCCCGGCCCATCCCTGGCCGTCGGGCTCGGATGACGTAGCTTTGGCGGTACGCTGGCTTCGAGCCCACATCGCTCCACACGGCGGTGATCCGCAGCGGATCTTTCTGATTGGCCAATCCGCGGGCGCGGTTCACGTCGCGGGATATGTTGCGACCCCAGCGCTGCACGAATTGAATGACAGTGGCATTGCAGGCGCAATGTTGATTTCCGGAATTTACGACGTCTCCCAGGCGGATGCGAATCCGTTTCATGTCGCTTATTACGGCAGCGAGCCGCAGAATTGGGCCGCCGCGTCGAGCTTGGCAGGGTTGGTGGCCACCGATGTGCCGCTGCTCTTTTCCGTCTCAGAGATCGACGGCGCCGATTTTCAAAAGCAAGCAGCACTGCTGACAGCTGCGTTCACGGCTGCCCGGAAGCGCTTTCCGCGAATGCACTGGCTCGCCGGCCACAACCATCTCTCGCCCGTGTTAGCTGTCGGCTCGCCGGAGGACGCCCTTGGGGCTCTCATCCAGGACTTCATTGCGACTGCGGCAGGGCCGCGACGCTGAGGTCACGTCCACCTGTAGAACAGCCCCGCCCAAGCACCTTTCATACACCTCGATTTGTTGGGACCAACGGCTCGGCCGGTGTTGGCAATCGGCGACGTCAGCATCGGCCTACAGGTCCTCGGGCCGAACCGGGCCGGGATGTCGGACTTGGACGACGGCGCGTCCCTTCGACGCAGCCATACTCGTAACACGGTGTGACTATCGGCCAAGTTGGAGGTTGCAATGCGTAGCCCTAAATCAACAGGACCTGGAAGGATCGGCGCGGTTGCGGTTGCGGTCGCGCTGATGGCGGGTTGCGCGCATCATCCGCCGCCGCCACTGTTTACCGCAGATGCCCCTTTCAGCCGCAATTTCGCCGGGTCCGGGGACCAGGTGTGCTGGAGTGTGAAACGGGCGCTGCTCAGCCAGGGTTATATGCTGGATCGGCCCAATGATGGCGGCGTGTTGACGGGCTCGCGCGATGAGCAGCCGAAGCCGAAGTTGAACGTCACGACCCGGCTACAGACGACCTGTTCCGACAATCGCAATGGTACGAGCATCGTCTTCGTGACGGCCACGCGCGAAGAGAACGAGCTGCAGAAGATGAAGCAGTCCACCAGTGTGGGTGTCGGACCTGCGACTTTGACCATGCCTTCCGGCTCGGCGAAGGTGTTGGGTACGGTCCGGCGCGAAACCATCAAGGACCCGAATTTCTACGGCCAATTTTTTACCCTGGTGCAGGGCTATGTGAGCCAGGAAAAGCTCTCGCAGGCCGCGGCGCCGGCAACGAATGGGCCGTCGCCGTTGCGGAACGAGCTGCCGGATTCGGCGCCCGCGCCACAGAGCGGCGGACGTTAACGATTGTTAGGTGAAGGAAGGAGGTAACCATGAAGCGCACTACTCTCATCGCGATTACCGTGGGAGCAGTTCTCGGGACGGCGGCATCGGGCGCCTATGCGCAGACGCAAAGCAATGGCGCAGTCAGTCCCGACCAACAGCAGCAGCTACCGGCTCCGCAGGCGAATCCGGCGGCGGCGGTCTCTGCGGGTCCGCGTGCACCCCAAACGACTGCACCCGCCGTGGGGCAGGCAGGCCCGGGCGCACCCGCGACGACGCCGGTGGTCGGCCAGGCCGGACCCGGCCCCGCTGCGGACCAACAGGATGTCAAACGAGACAGGGCGGACGTTCGAGCCGATCGCCGGGATATGACCCAGGACAAGGCGAATGCTACCGCGGATCAGCGTAACATCGACCAGAAGGAGCAAAACGAGCGCCGCGACATCCGGTCGGACGAGCATGCCGACGCGCGCAGTATTGGGCAGAACCGCGCTGACATTCGAACCGACCGCGCCGACATCGCGCAGAGTCGGGCGAATATAGGCGCCAACGAAAGTAACATCGCGCAGAACCAGGCGGATATCCGGACTGACCGTGCGGATATTGCGCAGGACAAGGCGAACGTGCACGCCAATGAAAGTAACATGGCGCAAAACCGTGCCGACATTCATACCGACCGCGCCGATATCGCGCAGGATAAGGCGAATATGCGCGCCGAGCAGGGCGATCTGCGGCATGACTATGCGGAGCAGCGCGCTGGTGTGAACGAGCAGAGCGCGATCAGCCAGGCGCATGCTGCCATCAATACTGACAAGCAGGACATCAGTAGCGATCGCTCCGCCATCCACACTGATGCGCGTAACATAGGAGCCGACCAGCGCAATATCCAGGTGGATCGGAGCGATATCGCGCAGGATCGGAGTGCCATTCATACTGACGCGCGTAACATCGGTGCTGACCAGGGTAATATTCGGACGGACCGGAGCAATATTACCCAGGACCGTGGTGACATCCGCACGGACGCGAACAACATCCGCACCGACCGACAGGACCTCCGGGCGGATCATCATGACATGCGTGGCGACGGGCAGGATATCCGCAACGCCAGCGCTGCCACCACCGCCCAGCAACAGCGACTTGCCAGTAACACTGGCAAGCCCGCGTCACCGTCAGCCACCGGCGCTAAGCCGCAGTTGACGGCGAGCACCCTGGCCGACAATACGGCGGCCAACAGCAAGAAGGCCCAGAACGATCAGACCACGCATAAGGCCTGGTACCACTGGGTTTGGTAATCCTGCGACTCGAGGCGTGAGCTAGCCTCAAAATGGCCTGCACGGAATGTGAGGGTTCCGTGCAGGCCGCCGCAGGTAACCGGGTAAGGAGCCCCGGTTGCGAACGATTCAAACCTTTTCCCTAGTCTCTCCATCACACCCAGCAGGCGCCTGATAGAAGCTGTGGGGGTGAGGGTGCGTCATCTGTATTGGGGTTTATCGATCTGGGTGCTCCTGGGGTCTCTCGCTGCGCACGCCAATGAGGACGCCGCACGAACCAAGGCTTTCGTGCATGTGAATGTTGTTCCCATGGACCGTGAGCGCGTGCTCGTTGACCAGACCGTCATTGTCGAAGGCGACAAGATCGTCGCGATGGGGAGTCATCTTCCCGTCCCTGCGGGCGCGCAGGTGATCGATGGTCACAAGACAGCGTACTTGTCCCCCGGCCTGGCCGACATGCATACCCATTCGGAAACTCGGGATGACCTGGCCGTGTATCTGGCCAACGGTGTGACGACGATCTTGCAGATGGGCGATGCCCGAGCCCGATTCGTCGACACGATCGTGCCTGAGGTGAATCGCGGGGCCATTCCAGGGCCACACACCTACGTCGGCTTTCTGGTGGATGGCTCGACCGATTACAACGGCTTTATCATCAAGACTCCGGCCGAAGCGCGCGCGATTGTGGGTCTAGCCAAGACCAACGGGTACGACTTTATCAAGGTCTACGTAGGGCTCTCGACGGAGGTGTTTTCAGCGCTTGCCGACGAAGGGCGGCGTTTGGGCATGCCTTTGATCGGTCACGGTGTATACGCTGTTCGGCTGGAACGCCAGCTTGCCGAAGGGCAGGTGCTCGTCGCGCATGCCGAGGAGTTCTTCTACACATTCTTCACGCCACCCGGCGTGGAGGAAAGCGACACGCCGCCAGATCCGAGCCGGATCCCGTCAGCCGTCGCGCTGGTCAAAAAATATAACACCACCGTAACGGCCGACCTTGTGACGTATGCTGCCATCGCTCACCAGATCGGGCGGCCCGATGTGGTTGCCGCCTTCCTCGCTCGACCTGAAACGGCCTATCTATCACCCAATGATCGCCTGGCCTGGCAGAGGAGCCGTTACGTCGAGAAAACCGCGAAACTGGTCCCCAAGCTGGCGTTCCTGAGGTTGCTCGTCAAAGCGATGGCGGACGGCGGCGTTGAGTTGGTTGCGGGCACCGATGCTCCCGGAGTTCCGGGAACAATGCCGGGCTTTTCGCTGCATGATGACCTGGATGAGTTGGAAGCTTCGGGATTGACACGCTTTCAGGCACTGTCTACCGCGACCCGGGCCCCGGGTGCCTTGATTCGTCGGACCAAAGGAGGCGAGCCATTCGGTGTGGTTGCGCCCGGTTATCGGGCCGATCTCATACTCTCCGCGGGAAATCCGCTCGCCTCGCTGGCAACTCTCCGTACGCCAGTGGGGGTCATGGTCCAGGGGCAGTGGCGCGACGCCACCGCTCTCAAAGCTCTTACCGACAAGGTTCGCGAGAGCTATCGGCGTGCTGCTGAAGTGCCCGCGGAATAAACCTGCCAGGGCTTCGCTAGATAAATCAATGATCTACGGCCGCCGAGACTCCTTGCGGCGAATTCTTTTGCGTGGGGAGGGGGCTGAGGGGGCTTTTTTTCCCTCTACAGTAGCAAGGAGCGTCGCTCTCACCAGGTCGGGCGTCCGAGCATGTCAAACAGATCTCTCCTCGTAGGATGGCAACAGCGCTGGAATAGGAGCTTGCTCCGATTCCTCGGCCGGCGTGTGCGGGCGTCTGTCGACATCGAGGATCTCGCCCAGGAGACCTATCTGCGGCTGCTGCGTGCCCGGGACCTGGGTGAAGTCCGTAATCCACAGGCCTATCTTTTGCGGGTGGCCGGTCACGTCCTGCTCGAATGGCGCGATCAGCAATTGCCTCCCGAGTCCACGGTGCTGCTGGACGACGATCTGCTCGTTGACCACAGCGCACCGGAACTCGAGCTGGAGGCCAGCCTGTCGCAAAAGCGTCTCGATCAGACCCTCGCCTCGCTTTCTCCGACCCTGCGCGCGGTGTTGCTCCTGCGGTTACGAGATCAGTATTCCTGCGAGGCCATCGCGCGGGAACTCGGCATCACTCATCGGCAAGTCAGACGCTACCTGGCTCGCGGCTATGAGCGGTTGCGCTCCGTATTGGAGAATTGAATGGCCCACGACATCGATTCCACCCTGCCGATTCCAGAACAGGCTGCCGAATGGTGGGTCCTGCTTCATAGTGACGAGGCGTCCCCCGCGGATCATCGTGAGTTCGGCGAATGGGTGGCGCGCTCACCGGAACGGGTGGCGGCGTATCTTCAGACGGCCCGCCTTTCCAACGCGCTACAGTCAGGTACGATACGTTGGCCTGACACCACGCCTGAGGTCCTCATTCGCGAGGCCCAGCAGCCCAGTCAGAACGTACTGCCATTCTTACCCGGTGCCAGTGTCGCCTCCCAGCCAGAGCAGCGCGGTCGTACGGGCTTGCGCGCACGCTGGGGGTTAGCTCTTGCAGCGACGCTCATCATCGGAATCGGCTCCCCGGTCTGGTTCGTGTTGACGAGTCCTCAACAGTACAAGACAAAATTCGGCGAAGAGCGCTCGATCCTTCTCGATGACGGCTCCCGAGTGACACTCAACACCTCGTCCACCATCGAGGTCGAGTTGGGCAAGCGCTCTCGGGTCGTTCGCCTGGTGGAGGGTGAGGCGCTGTTCGACGTGGCTCATGACCCCGGGAGACCCTTCGACGTGCGCGCGGGTAGCGCCGTTTTGCGGGCCGTGGGTACGCAATTCAACGTAGACCTGCGCCCGAGCCAAACGACCGTCACCGTAGTGGAAGGGCGGGTACAGGTGGGTTCAGCACTGATTCTGGGCGCTGCCGATCGCGTCGTCATTACTAAAGCGGGGCCGGGTACTCCAGTGCACGGCGCCAACGTCGCCGCCGCGACATCGTGGATGCAGCATCAACTCGTGTTCGAACATCGTCCATTGCGCGAGGTGGCCGCGGAGTTTAACCGCTATAACCGCGACAAAGTGGTGATCGTAGGTGCGCAGCTGGAGCAACAGGAGGTCACCGGCGTGTTTCAATCGAACGATCCGGCCTCCTTCGTCGCTTTTCTGGCGAGTATCCCCGGCGTGCAGATCCGGGCAGGCGCCAACGGCGCGCACATCGTAGCGGCGCAAGATGCCGCACCGGCCGGCAGATGAGGTCGCGACGGGGTAGCGCGCTCCTCGGCATTGTCTGGCTCAGTTTCGCAGGGATGCCCCTATGCGTTAGGGCGGCTGCAAGTACCGAACCTGTGAAGTGCAATCTGAAAATCGACAGCCAGGTGCTCGCGAACGCGTTGCAGGAGTTTGCGCGTCAGTGTGACCTTCAGATCATATTCTTTTCCCGCGTTGCCGAGGGTCTGCGCGCGCCCGCGCTCGACGGACGCTACACGATCGCCGCAGCGCTGAGAGCATTGCTCGCGGGCTCCAGGCTGACGTTCCGCGTCATCAACCCAAAAACCGTCGAGATCCGGCTGCCCGAGTCGACTCACGGGCTTGACGGGGCGGACGGCCGTTACACCGAAACCTGCTGGGATGATTTCGTATGAGCTCGAGCGACTCTATCGTCTTCATTGTCGACAGCGATCCACTCATCCGGGAAGCGTTGCACGCACTCCTGACCTCCCGCGGGCTGTCGACCGTCACATTTGCAGCGGCTGCGGATTACCTCGGGTTTCCCAGGCCTGCCGTGCCCGCCTGCCTGATCCTCGATGTCGAGCTGCCGGATAGTAACGGCCTGGAGCTGCAGGCCAGGATCGCGAATGCCGGTCACCCTCCTATCGTCCTCACGACCCGACACGGCGACATTCCGTCGTCCGTTCGGGCTATCAAGGCGGGGGCCATCGACTTTCTGACGAAACCGTTCGACGAGCAGGCTTTGCTGGCGGCAATCGACGCGGCGCTCGTACGGGACCGCGAGATCCGGCACGAGCGAGACGAGTTGCACCGGCTGCAGGAACGACTTTCCTGCCTGACACCCCGCGAGCGCGAGGTGTTGCCCCTGGTGGTAGGCGGCTTTCTCAACAAACAATCGGCGGCACACCTCGGCATCAGTGAAACAACCTTGCAGATGCATCGGACCCGGATAATGCATAAGATGGCGGCCGAGTCCTTCGCGGCCCTGGTGCGGATGGCCGGCAAGTTATCGGTGCCTTTGCCGCCGCTGCGATCGACGTAGTGTTGCGGTGTCAGGACATACGATAACGCCAGTCGGGCGACGTCATACCTTGGTTCATCTGCCTTTCGGCCGGCGAGCGTATGGGTCCACTCTCAACGCGAAGAATGAGCGAATACCCGCGGAGTCGCACGATTCCCCTGTGCATTCTAGCGGTCACTCTTGCAGTGTCACCGCATTACGTGCGCGCTGCCCAGGCTGAGAAGGCCGCGAAGCTCACTTTGAAGATCGCTCCCCAATCCTTGGGGACGGCCTTGCAGGAGTTGGCCCGCCAGAGCGGCGTCCAGATCGTCTTTTTTTCACGCATCACCGAGGGGCTGCAGGCGGCGGGACTCGACGGGGACTACGCGCTCACGACAGCTCTCGAGAAACTGCTGGCCGGCTCAAACCTCACGTTTCACGTCATCAATCCCAAAACAATCGAGATTCAGCCGAGTCCGCCAGCCGCAGTGACCGGGCCCGAGTCACCCTCACGCGGCGCAAGCGCAAAACCTCAGCCCGCCCCAGCGACGTCGGTGGAACAGCTGCCCCCGGTTGAGGAGGTTATTGTCACTAGTACGGCCGAGGAGCTGGTCGCAACCCGGACCGCGACGCCGTTGCGTGAGATCCCGCAAACCGTAGCGATCATCTCGCGGGAGCAGATCGACCAACAGAGCGACACCGATCTGGCAGACGCTCTTGCCAATGCCGTAGGTATCACGGCTGTACGCACCGACTCACTGGGTCAGAATTATTACTCCCGCGGGTTCCCGATCCAAAGCTATCACCTCGACGGCGGAGCGGCTTTGAATTCCTACGAAACCCTCGGGGCGCCGTTTTTCGGCTCGCCGGACCTGGGGGAGTACGATCACATCGAGGTGCTGCGCGGTGCGGACGCGCTGTTCGGGGGCAACGGTGATCCTGGCGCCACCGTCAGCGTGGTGCGCAAGCGTCCGCTCGATACGACCGAGGTCAGGTTCAACGCATCGGTGGGGTCATGGAACAACTACAGGTTGGAGGGAGATCTGACTGGACCGCTGGGGCTCGACGGCGCCTTACGCGGACGAACCGATATCGTGTACGAGTACCGCGATTATTTCTTCGATATCGCCAGACTCGAGCGCAAAAAAGTCTTCGCCGTGCTCGACTACGACCCAACCTCCAAAACGACTCTGACGGCCGGCGGCAGCTACGAATGGAGCGACGCCGTGCCCTTCGAGGAAGGGCTGCCGCTCAATAGCGACGGCAGCGATCCACATTTACCGCGAAGCACAGCGTACACGTTCGCTTGGGGACGCTACCGCACACGTACCCGCGAGCTCTATTTTAAGCTCCAGCAGAATTTCGCCAACGACTGGCAGTTGAAGGTGAATGCGACCTCCCTCGACGTTACGGCCGAAATCGGTGTTGGATCGCTCAGCGCTCCCATCGATCCGCTCACCAAGGCACTCGAAGGCACACCAGGCGCGGCGTTCACGGGACGGCCCAACACCCAGGATCAGTTCGCTTTGGACGCGATACTGACGGGTACTTTTGACTGGTTTGACCATCGTGAGGAAGTTGCTTTCGGCGGTGACTGGACGCACTACAGTGGGAATTTCGACCTCCGGGCACTCGACGTTGCCGGGCCGCCGCTGACTAACGCCTATGCCTTCGATGCCGCAGCCTATCCGGAGCCGCAGCTGACCGCACCTGCCCTGACGCTGCGTTTTCTCACGGCCTCGAATCAGGCGGGGCTGTTCGCCTCGTTTAAAATGTACTTCAGTCCCGACTGGTCTCTCGTCGCGGGCGCACGCGTCAGCGCGGACAACAACAAGACGGTTGCACTGCCGCAGCTATTGGGACAGTCGGCCGTTTCGACGCAGTCGGAATACAACGGTAAAATAACACCCTACGTCGGCGTGATGTACAAGCTCGATCGGAACTATTCGTTGTACGCGAGTTACGCCGACATCTACCTGTCGAACGCCGGCGACCGACGTCCCGACGGCAGCTTCCTGTCGCCGGCCGACGGTATCGATATGGAAGTTGGCGTCAAAGGCGCGTGGCAGGACGGACAGCTCAACGGCTCCCTGGCTGTGTTTGATATCGACCAGCGCGGGCTTGGCCAGACCGATCCCGGGGCGACGCTGCTGCAGAGGGACTCATATGAGAACTGCTGTTATCTCCCCAGTGGAGTCAACCGCAGCAAGGGAATCGATTCCGAGATCAACGGCAGGCTCGCGCCGGGGTGGCTCATCGGTGCGGGCTATACTTTCGATATCAACAGGGCCGAGTCCGGCGGCGATTTGTCGAGTGCTACGCCGCGGCACCTGGTGAAAGTATGGACGAGTAGTCGGCTGCCTGGCGATTGGCGCCGCTGGACGGTCGGTGGCAGTCTGCATGCACAAAGCCCCAACTTCAGCGCGGGCCAATACTGCGTGCAGCCGACTGGCCAACTGACTTGTACACCGATCAATTTTCGCGATATTCAGCAGTTCTACGCGGTAGTCGGTCTGCGCCTTTCCTATGAGTTCAACTCACACTGGCGGGCCGCGTTGAGTGTCAACAACGTATTCGATCGCGTTTATTATCAGACGATTGGGGCCCCCTATGGGGGTAACTGGTACGGCGAGCCACGCAACGTGCTGTTGCGGATCGACGCGAAGCTCTGAACCCTTGGTGTGGCGTCATGTCCGCCGGACGCGCCTCCAGGCAGCGGGGCTCTCACCCACGAGCTTGCGGAACAGGCGGCATAGGTGACACTGGTCGGCCAGCCCGCACGCCAGCGCGATTTGTGAAATGGGCTCGTCGGTGGCGAGCAGCAGGTCCTGGGCGCGCTCCAGGCGCCGCGAGATCAGATAACT
>Ga0209169_10002179_pt1 | contig 11857 bp, 7 predicted proteins | sample HubBroMetageWRM4_FD_188346 | JGI IMG/M metagenome (GOLD analysis project Ga0209169, IMG submission 188346) | Warmed soil microbial communities from the Hubbard Brook experimental Forest, New Hampshire - Hubbard Brook CCASE Soil Metagenome WRM 4... | ecosystem: Environmental > Terrestrial > Soil...
CGCCGCCTGATTGACACCGTCGACCACGAAGGTCACCGAGCCGGTCGGAACGCCGCCGCTGGCGCTGACGGAGGCGGTGAAGGCCACGCCCTGGCCGAACACCGCCGTGGCGCTGGTGGGGCTGATTGCGTCAGGTATCCATCCGTGGAGCGCTGGCGACGATATGCAGGCGGAGATCTTTTCGCTGATTACGTTTTCGCTGGCAGCGGGTGTGATTACGGCGATTGCCTCGGAGTTTTTGCGCGGGGCTGCGGTGGTGCGGACGCAGACGGGGAAGAATCTGTTTGCTTCGATGATTTTGCTGGTGCGTAAGAATACTCGGCGGTATGGCGGGTACATTGTGCACTTCGGTATTGTGGTGATGTTTATCGGGATTGCCGGTGGCGCATTCAATCAGTCGCGCGAGCAGGAGATGGGCTTCGGCGACGAGATGAGGATGGGGCCGTACCGGCTGGTTTGTCAGAGCTTCACGCAGGACTCGAATCCTAACTTCGATACGGAGTATGCGCTGCTCGATGTCTATAAGGGCAATAAGAAGATTACGCAGCTTGCTCCGGAGAAGCGGTTCTATACGGCGAGTCAGCAGAATTCAACGGTGGTGGCGAACCACTCGACGTTGCAGCGCGATCTTTATGTGATTTATGAGGGGAAGAATCCGGATACGGATAAGCCGATCATCAAGGTGTTTCTGAATCCGCTGATGAACTGGATCTGGATTGGCGTGCTGATCGTCGTAATCGGGACGTTTGTGGCCCTGATGCGGGAAGTCGGCGAGGGATCGAATGGTACGGAAAATCTCCTCGAGTACGCGGTCGGCGCGGCGACCGTCGCGCACGGGTGGTCGCACTACTTCCAGGACTTCATCGGGCTCTTCGGCGGCAAGCTCCCGCGCGCGGTCACGAACGCGCCCTTCGACTACGACGTCGCGACCGGGCACCTCGCGGCGACGGGCACCGTCGTCGACCTCCCCGCGATCGTGATCACGGCGATCGTGACCGTGGTGCTCGTGATCGGCATCAAGGAGAGCGCGCGCTTCAACGCGGCGATGGACGCCTGGCGTGAAACCGTGAAGCTTGCTCCCGACGACCCCGAAGCGAACTTGGACTTTGGCACATTTCTCATGCAACAAAAGCGCTACGCCGAGGCCGTACCCTACATTGAAACGGCCGCCAAACGCGACCCATCGCCCACCACTCAAACCCGTCTCGGTGTCGCCTATTTGCAAAGTGGACAGCTCGAACACGGTACAGCCATTCTGCAAAAGCTCGTCGAAGCCGACTCAAGCCCGGGGATGTTGAACGACATCGCGTACTATTTTGCCGAGGCCAATGTCAACCTCGCCAAGGCCCTCGAATACGCGCAGCAGGCGGTCGAGAAGCAAGAAAAGGAATCCCATGGAGTCGAGCTCTCCAACCTTCGCCCCGAAGATCTGGCGTGCACGCTGAAGCTGGGTATGTTTTGGGACACCCTGGGATGGGTTCATTTTCGTCTGGGGCATCTCGATCAGGCAGAAAGCTACCTCTACGCAGCCTGGTTGCTACAGCAGGCGCCGGTGGTCGCCGATCATCTCGGTCAAGTCTACGAGCAGCAAAAGAAAACGAAGGAAGCGATCCATCTATATCGCCTGGCCCTGGCCACGCCTGAGGCGCAGGCTCCTGGGGGCACATGGGACGAAACTCGTCACCGTCTTGAGCGCCTGACGGGCGCGAAAGCACCGAAGGCGATGGAACTGCTTCGCGGCGATCCGAGCGGCAGCGAATTGAGCGAATTACGCACCGCGAAGCTCAAGCGCCTTGTTTCCGGAACGGCCGAGGCGGAGTTCTTTCTTCTTTTCGGCCCAGGTCCGAAAGTTGAGCGCTTGCAATTCGTCACTGGCTCCAACAAACTTAGGTCCGCTGGCAGTGCACTCGTAGATGCGAATTTCCAAGTCGCCTTTCCGGAGCACAGCTCCGCCCGTCTCCTACGGCGCGGTATTCTGATGTGTACGGATGTCTCGGGATGCAATGCTGTCCTGTTCACACCGGATTCTGTAAAGTCTGTGAAGTGATAGGGACGAGTAATTCTCCCGGGAAACCGCGTTAGTTGCGTTGTGAGTTATGCCTTGAGGCCCCCTCCTTTTCCGCCCGCCGTTTGCCCCATTTCACTCCGAACGCTAAACTAAATAACTCGGGGTACCCACATGCTCGTAGTCATGCAGGCGCAGGCCACCGAAGAGCAGGTCCGCGCCGTTTGCCAGAAGATCGAAGCGCTCGGATACCGCCCGCACTCCATGCCCGGCGCGCAGCGCACGGCCATTGGCATCACCGGCAACAAGGGCGAAGTCGAAGCCGGGTCGCTCGAAGAAATGCCCGGCGTGCAGGAAGTTATCCGCGTCTCGAAACCCTACAAGCTGGTCAGTCGAGACACCAAGCCCGACAACACCATAGTCAAGTTCGCGGCTGCGAACGCCAACACCCAGCCCGTGACCATAGGAGGCCGGGACCTGGCCATCATCGCCGGCCCCTGCGGCATCGAGACCCGCGACCAGGCCTTCACCATCGCTGAGCGTGTCGCGCGCGCCGGAGCCCAGTTTTTCCGCGGCGGCGCCTACAAGCCCCGCACTTCTCCCTATTCTTTTCAGGGACTGGGTGAAGAAGGCCTGAAGATCATGGCGGAAATCCGCGACCGCTTCGGCCTGCTCATTGTGACCGAAGCCGTCGATTACGAATCTCTCGACCTGGTTGACCAGTACGCCGACATGATCCAGATCGGCGCACGCAACATGCAGAACTTCTCTCTGCTAAAGCGCGCCGGACGCGCCCGCAAGCCCGTCCTCCTGAAACGCGGCATCTCGGCGACCCTCGAAGAATTTCTCATGGCCGCCGAGTACATCATGAGCGAGGGCAACTACAACATCGTCCTCTGTGAGCGCGGAGTGCGCACTTTCGCCGATCACACCCGCAACACGCTCGATCTCAGCATCGTTCCCGCCGTGCAGCGTCTCAGCCACCTGCCCATCATCGTCGATCCCAGCCACGGCACCGGCAAGCGCAACAAAGTAACGCCACTCTCCCGCGCCGCCGTAGCCGTCGGAGCCGACGGATTGATCGTCGAAGTTCATCATGATCCCGACCGGGCGCTGTCCGATGGAATGCAGTCGCTCTACCCCGATCAATTCGACGCGCTGATGACACAAGTGAGGCAGATCGCCGCCGTGCTAGGACGCAATGTACAACCCGCGAAGGTTCTCGAGCGAGCTACGATTGCAGTGGAGTAGACAGTCGTGAAGAAACGAAAGTTCCACTTTGTTCTTTCGCTTGCCGTCATCATAGCTGTCGTTCACCCCACCACGCTGCTCTCCCAGGACAATCCGGCGAAGGAAACCTACGATGGAGAGCCGCTGTGCGGAAACCGCCGGGGAGTTCATCCGCGCGCGATCTATCAGCCAACTCCCGACTACGACGAGAAAGCTCGGAAGAAAAAGATTGAGGGCATGGTTACGCTCTCGATCATTGTGACCAAAGATGGCCAGCCGGCGGACATCAAGGTCGTCAAGAGCCTCACCCCGGGTCTCGACCAACAGGCAGTAAAAGCCGTCTCGCGATGGAGGTTCGAGCCAGCGGCGCAGGACGGGCAGCCTTGTCCGATGCGAATAGCTGTCCAAGTGTCATTCAAACTGTATTGAGCTGGCAGCATCTGATAATCTCTTGCCTGCAGCGAGGCCCACTCGTCCCCTGAGAAAATGAGAAAATTCCTTCTACTCGCCGTCCTGGTCCCCCTCATCCTCGCCGCCGGGTGGTACTACTTTCACCAGCGCGCTCTCCCCGGCTACGGACCGCTCTATCGCGAATTCGCCTATATAACTAATGGCAAGAGCAACACGGTCACAGTCATTGACCTGCGTAGCTTTCGCCCGGTGAGAACTCTGCAAGTCGGCGTCGAGCCTACCGGACTCGCGGCCAATCCCAAACGCAACGAAGTTTACGTCGTCAACACCGGCTCTTCGAACGTCAGCGTGATCGACGCCGAGCAGAACAAAGTTGTGGCCACGATCGGTGTTTACGGACGCCCGTACTTCATCGACGTCTCGCCCGACGGCCGTCGTGCCTACGTCGCCAACTCCGGGTCCAACAATGTTTCGGTTCTTGATCTCGACCGTCGTGCGGTTGTAACCACGCTTCATGTAGGCGCGAGCCCGGGCCTGGCTCGCGTTTCGCCCGACGGATCTACCGTGCTTGTCACGAATCGCGACGACAACACCGTTTCGATCATCGACACCGCGCGTCTCGCCGTGCGCTCCGCCATCAACATCTGTATGCATCCCGAAGATGTCGCTATCCTGCCGGATTCCACGAAGGCGTTCGTTTCCTGTTCCGGATCGGGCCAGGTCGCGAGCATCGAACTTAAGAAGAGCGAGCTTCAGAAGGACGTGCTTAAAAAGGACGATGTTAAAAACGACGAAACTAAGACAGACAAACTTCTCGCGCTCCTCGATGTTGGAAAGTCTCCCGTGAGCCTGGCGCTCAAACCGGACGGTGGAGAACTGGTCGCGTTCAACTTCGACGCCGGTACCATCTCTATCATCGAGACCACGCCCAACGAAGTGTCGGGCAGCTATCTCATCGGCACGCAGCCCACGCGCGGCGTGGTGTCGCTTGATAACTCGCGTTTGTACATCTCTAACTTCGGATCGAATAACATCGCAGTGTACGACATCGACCTCGGCAAGGTCGTCGACTATCTTCCCGTAGGAACGCATCCCGACGCGCTGGCGCTCTCACAGAGTCAGAATTATCTGCTGGTGCTCGATTCCGGCTCGGGGGACTTGGCCGTTATCCAGAAGCGCGAGCCGAGGAAGCTGGAGCCGTCGGAATATTCTTTGCTCACGATTATCCCTGTCGGCATGCAGCCGAATCAGATCGTGGTCAAGTCGTTTCGCGCCACGAAGCTCATGGACGGCCGCTAGGCTCTGGTGCAATTGCAATTTTACCTAGGAACTTATTGCTAAGCGCCAAGCGCCGTCTTTCGAAAATGTTCGAGAATGGCTTCGGCTTGAGCTTTCGTAACTACCGCCGACAGGGCCGCAACGTCCGCTTGTTTTACCGCCTGCAGGCTGCCGAAATGTTCCAGCAGACGCCGAGTCGTGGATTCTCCCACTCCAGCGATTTCTCGTAACTCCGTGGCACGGTCTCTGATCTGGCGGCGCTTGCGATGGAACGTCACCGCGAAACGATGGGCTTCGTCGCGGATCTGCTGCACCAGATGCAAGACCGGAGAATGATGGTCGAGAACGACAGGGTCGTCTTCCTGTCCGTACACGTAGATGATCTCTTCTCTTTTTGCAATGGCGGCGAGCGGCTGATTGATGATTTCGAGGGCCTCGAGCGCCTGCGCCGCAGCGTGAAGCTGTCCCAGACCTCCGTCGATCAGCACCAGGCTGGGCATGGTCTTTTTTTCTTGCTGGATGCGCTGGTACCGGCGTGTGACCACTTCTCGCATCGAGGCGAAATCGTCCACGCCCTCCACCGTTTTGATAATGAACTTGCGATAGTCGGACTTCTTCATCCTGCCTTCTTCCCACACCACCATCGAGGCCACCGTTTCCGCTCCTTGAATATGGGAGATGTCGAAACACTCGATGCGCTTGGGCCGCTCCGGAAGTCCGAGCGCGTCCTGCAAGGCCTCTTGAATAGCGCGCGCGTTGGGCTTCAGGACTCGGAAACGCTGGTCATAGGATTGCTTAGCATTGGTGCCCGCGAGATCGATGAGTTCGCGCTTTTCTCCGCGCTGCGGCACAGTGATGTGAACGCGCGTCGCTCGTCCGCCTTCTCCGGCCAGTTGCTCGCTGAGCGCTTCTTCCAGCTCTTCGCGGTCCTCGAAATCCACAGGAACGTAGATGTTGCGCGGGACGTACGGTTGGCCCAGATAGAGTTGCTTGACCAGGGCAGAGAAGAATTCTCCGGGATGCAACGAATCGCCGGAGACATTGGCATCCCCGCCAGCCACAGCATCGTCTGGTTGCGCCGCGAATTCGGGAAGGTCCTCCCAGAAGAATTCGCGGCGGTCGAGCACCTTTCCCGCGCGCATGTGAAACAGATTCACGGCCAGCATTTGATTTTCGTAGTGATATCCGAAAACGTCGGCATCGTCGCCTTCGACGGCGGCGATGCGCTGCTTTTCTTGCAATTGCTCGACGGTCGAGATCAAGTCGCGATAACGTGCGGCACGCTCGAACTCCTGCGCTTCGGAAGCTTCGGCCATGCGCCCGTGCAGAGACTTGACCAGGTCGGTCTGCCGGCCTTCCAGAAAAAGCTTCACGTCGCGCACCGCTTCGGAGTAGATCTCAGGCGTGGTCAGCTCCTTCACACACGGCCCCAGGCAACGCTTGATGTAGAACTGAAGGCAGGGACGGGGATGATAACGCGTCAAGTCGACCTTGCAGGACGGCACCATGAAGTGGCGATGAATCAGATCGACGATCCGATAGGCGAGATTGGCAGGGAAGTACGGACCGTAGTAAGCGCTCCCATCCTTGCGCAGGCGGCGAGTTACATAAACGCGCGGGAAGCGCTCGGCCAGAGTCAACTTTACATAAGGGTAAGTCTTGTCATCGCGCAGCAGGATGTTGAAGCGCGGTTTCTTCTGCTTGATCAGGTGGTTCTCTAGGGCCAGCGCCTCCTTATTATTAGCTACTACGATGTAGTCGACGTCGGCTGCCTCGCGGACCAGCGTGCCGGTTTTCGCGTCCTCCCAGCGGCCTTCGTGGAAATAAGAGGAGACGCGTGAGCGCAGGTTCTTCGCCTTGCCCACGTAGATGACTTCGCCTTCGGCGTTCTTATAGAGGTAGACGCCGGGCGAGGTGGGGATGGTTCGGATTTTCTGGGCGAGATCCATCGATTCCTTGCGACGTCGGAACCATGCCAGCTTTCAGAGTGCTAAAGCCAAAGAGCACAAAGGGTTGTACCGACGAAAGACTTGTCATCCTGAGCGGAGCAAGGATTTCACCCAATGAAGTCCAAGCGGAGTCGAAGGACCCCTATTCCCTATCAAGGAGAAGCCGATATTCTTATGATAGGGCATTTTGTGGAGAATGGTCAGCCAGGATCATGAAGAAGCGAAAGACAACGGAGCCGAAATTCATGAAGTACGCCGGGTCAATCAGCGGTCCGCCGGATCTGTCGTCCCGCAAGGGATTTTCTCGTGGTCCGGGAGAAATCGTTGCGGTTAAGCCGTTTCCGAGTGTGAAGCGCAAAAGCAAATCGCGGCCAGTTTCCTAAGCGAAATCAAATATCGTCACATTTCTGTGGAGTCGTGATGCCTCTAATCACGCGCTCCACCCCTTCACAAACTCCACCAAACTGCGCAGCGCAATCCCCGACGGCCCTTTGGCGATCCAGGGTTTGTTCTCTTCCATCCACGCGGTGCCCGCGATGTCGAGGTGGATCCAGGGAGTGTCTTCGGCGAATTCCTTCAGGAACATGGCGGCAAAGATGGCGCCTCCCCATCGGCTTCCGGCATTCACCATGTCGGCAATGTTGGATTTGAGATTTTCCTTGTATTCGTCGTCCAGTGGCAGGCGCCACATTTTCTCGCCTGCTTGCTGGTTAGCACTGACGAAGCGCTCATACATCTGGTCATCGCTGGCGAAAATTCCAGCGTTCACGTATCCGAGAGCCACAACCACGGCTCCGGTCAGGGTGGCGGCATCCACTAAGTGCGTGCAGCCGAGTTGGCGGGCGTAGCTCAGACCGTCGGCCAGAATCAGGCGTCCTTCGGCGTCAGTATTGATAATTTCTATGGATTTGCCGGACATGGCAATCTGCACGTCACCCGGTTTTTGCGCTTTGCCGGAGGGCATGTTCTCGGTGGCGCAGATGACGGCTGTGACTTTCACCTTCGGCTTGAGCAGGGCAATCGCGCGCATCGTACCAATCATGGTGGCGGCGCCGGCCATGTCGTATTTCATTTTCTCCATGCCATCCGCTGGTTTTATCGAAATGCCGCCGGTGTCGAAGGTGACGCCTTTGCCGACTAGACCCAGATGGACATCTTTGGCTGCGCCAGTTGGGTCGTAGCGCAACACGATCAGAGCAGGAGGTTCGTCGGATCCCTGAGCCACTCCCCAGAACGCGCCCATCTTGAGCTGTCTGATCTTGTCGGCATCGTAGACTTCGCACTGCAGGCCGACTTCGGAGGCCATTTTCTTGGCGCGCTCAGCCAGTATCGTCGGCGTCATGCGATTCGAGGGCTCGTTGACCAGGTCGCGGGTGAAGTTCTGCGACTCGGCGACGATACGTCCGGTTTGCAGGGCGCTCTCAAAGGACTTTACATCCCCTTGCACAACGATGGTCAGGGCGTCGATTCTCTGGTCGTTGTCTTTATCCTTGTCCTTGCGATCGCTTTTGTAATAGCCGGGGTCGAAGTCGCCTACGAACGCGCCCTCGACGATGGCGCGCACGGCCTCCGCCACCATGCCTTTCTCCGGCAGAGCCTGCTCCGGTAGAACAATCGCAAAGCTGCGGATGTTCTTGCTTTTCAAAGTCCGCACCGCGGCGCCGGCGAGCTTGCGCAATTCCGCGGCCGAAAAACTCCTGGCTTTGCCTCCGCCGATGAGGAGCAGGCGCTTCGCCTTCAACCCCGCAGGGCGATGCAAAAGCGTGGTTTCGAACGGCTTGGCGGTGACTTCGCCGCTGGAAAGCAACTCTTTGGCGGCATCTCGTACGGCGGCATCGGCAGACTCGACAGACGGTGAAGGCTTAGTGTTTTCGCCTTTATTTTTTTCGTTTCGATCCGATTCGCTTCGATCCAGCGTTATTACGACCAGGCAATCGGTTTCGAGTTGCGACGGGAGGGAGGAAGAAAGGTTTGTTTTCATGATGGACTGTATTCAGTATCCACGGCGGGAGGGGAAACGCGCAACAGGAAGGATGGAGACAGCTCTCCCTACGTTTTTCTTCCCCTGGCAACCGCCTCCCGCGCTTCCTTGTCGGCGGTGCGACGGCGTTCGGTTTCGCGCTTGTCCCACATCTGTTTGCCCTTGGCCAGGGCTAGTTCCAGTTTGATTTTTCCGTTCTTGAAATACATGCGGGTCGGGATCAGCGTCAATCCCTTCTGCTGCGATTTACCGATGAGCTTGCGAATTTCCTCTTTGTGAACCAGAAGTTTGCGGGTGCGGAGCGCCGCATGATTGGCCGAGTTGCCATGGTCGTAGGGACCGATGTGGCAGTTCAGCAGCCACAGTTCGCCATCCTTGATCAGACCATAGGAGTCCTTGAGATTGGTCGTGCCCGCCCGGACCGACTTCACTTCGGTTCCGGTCAGGACTACTCCAGCCTCGAATTTTTCGAGCAAGAAGTAGTTGTGGCTAGCGTTCCTATTGACGGCAGCATCCTTCTCCCCCGAAGCGGTGGGCTGCCGGCGGGGATTTTTCTCCCGATTGGGCTGGGTTTGGTGAGTGGTCTGCTTGGCCATATTGCTGAAAAAGAAGCTGAAAAGAAAGTAACACGGCAGGTGTCGGGTGTCAGGTCTCCGGGTCTCAGGGAAGGCAAGGACAAGCCCCAATTGGCTGCGCGAACCGAATTTTCCTCGGACCCATCACCCACGACCTGCGACCCGCACTCCAGGACCTGTACTAATGAGTGTAAACACCTACGTACCAATCACTTCGGGTGCAAGTAGTTGCGATGCTATAATCCGATTTTCCAGTACTTTTTTGCACGTGACGGCCGCTGCGATGCCGGTCTGTCGCCGTTTCGAGTGGTTGGATGAGTCTGGCTCGAATGATCCCGGTTCGGGTGATCCCGGCCTGGTACCGCTGCCTGGCGAGAGAGATTTTATGAGGACTGCTTGATGAGACGCGTGATCCTTCCGGCTCTGTCCGTTGTGCTGCTGCTCTGCTTGAGACTTCCTGTTGACGCGAAAAAAGTCGATTCGGCTAAGACAGCCTACGACAAGGGCACCGACGCCGAAGCGCGGCAGAACTACGAACTGGCCTTTGACTATTTCAAGCAGGCCTATAACCTCAAACCGAAGGATCTCAAATATCGAACTGCGTTCGAGCGGACCCGCTTCTATGCGGCATCGTCGCTGGTGCATCGCGGGCAAGTCGCGCGCGACGCCGGCAAGCTCGAAGAGGCGGCGATGGACTTCCAGAAAGCGATGGAGATTGATGGTTCTTCGTTCATCGCGGTCCAGGAACTGAAACGCACCCAGCAGATGATCAAGGAGACCCAGGGTCCGCCTCCCCAGGCTGCGGTTCCCACCCCTTTACGCAAACGCCTGGAATCGGCGCAGGGCCCGGTAGAACTGGCTCCCATCTCGAACGTGCCCATTACTCTCAAGGTCACCGAGAAGTCCAACGTGATCTATGAGACGGTGGGCAAGTTGGCTGGGATCAACGTTCTTTTCGACCCCGATTACACGCCGAAGCAGGTGCGCATTGAACTCAACGGCGTCACCCTGGACGAGGCGCTGGAGACGATTTCGCTCGAGACTAAGACCTTCTGGCGTCCGGTGACGCCCAACACGATTTTTGTCGCTCAAGACAATCCCGCAAAGCGGAAAGAGCTGGAACAAAACGTTATCAAAACTTTTTATCTTTCCAATCTTTCTCAGCCTACCGAATTGCAGGATGTAGTCAACGCAATGCGCACCATTCTCGAGGTCAGCCGAATTCAGCAGCTGCCGTCTCAGGGAGCGATTGTCGTGCGGGGCACGCCCGACCAGGTAGCGCTGGCGCAGAAACTGGTGGACGACCTCGACAAAGCCAGACCCGAGGTTATGATCGAAGTGGCGGTCATGCAAGTCAGCCGCGACAAGGCGCACACGCTCGGTATCAACCCTCCAACCAGCCTTACGGTCGCTCTGCAACCCAATGTCAATAGCTCCACCACCACCGGTACCACCGGCTCCGGTACAACGGGGTCGATCACATCCAGCAGCGGGACGGCAAATACCATCAACCTCAATAGTTTGGCCAATCTGAATGCCACCGACTTCCAGGTGACGATTCCGCCGGCTACGGCCAGCGCCTTGATGACCGACACCGACACCAAAATCATCCAGAATCCGCAGATCCGCGCTCTCGACGGTCAGAAGGCTACCTTGAAGATCGGCGACCGTGTACCGGTCGCGACCGGCTCGTTCCAGCCCGGGATTGGCGGCGTCGGTATCAACCCGCTGGTCAATACGCAATTTCAATACCTTGATGTCGGCGTGAACATTGACATCACGCCTCGGGTGCATCCCGGACGTGAAATTTCCTTGAAAATGGTGCTCGACGTCTCCGCCGTGGACTCCTACGTAAGCATTGGCGGCATCAGCCAACCGGTCATCGGCCAGCGCAAAATCGAGCACGAAATTCGCCTGAAAGATGGCGAAGTCAGCCTGCTCGGCGGCATGATGGAGGATTCACGGACGAAGTCTCTGACCGGCATCCCCGGCCTGGCCTCGATCCCAATCCTGAAATACCTTTTCGCGCAGGATACCTCCGACCACTCTACCAACGAAATCGTATTCGTCCTCATCCCGCACATCATCCGCGGACCTGACACAGCTCATAGCAGCGAAGATATGCTCGACGTGGGTACGGCCAATGCCATCTCGCTGAGACGGAACAATACCAAGACGGATGCGCCGGCAGGTACGGTTCCGACCACCGGCCCCGCTCCAGCCACGTCTTCCCCGGGCATGGCTCCTCAAGGCGCAGCAATAGCCGTTCCACCCCCGGCTCAGCAGACGCTAACGTCTTCCGGCCAGCCTGCTCCGAACCCGATGGCGCAAGCGCAGCTTCCGCCTAACCAGGCCTTCCAGAGGACGGCGCCGACCGCGTCTGGCGGAACTTTCCTGTTTGATCCGCCTGTTTTGAACCAGGCCAAGG
>Ga0209169_10002180_pt1 | contig 11857 bp, 16 predicted proteins | sample HubBroMetageWRM4_FD_188346 | JGI IMG/M metagenome (GOLD analysis project Ga0209169, IMG submission 188346) | Warmed soil microbial communities from the Hubbard Brook experimental Forest, New Hampshire - Hubbard Brook CCASE Soil Metagenome WRM 4... | ecosystem: Environmental > Terrestrial > Soil...
GGCGACATCCACGAGCGCGCGCCTCCAAGACGAACCGCCGGCACGTTTGGGACGAAGCCGGAGGGATCAACGGTGCCCCGGGGCCCGCCGCAACCGCTCAGTGTCGCGGCAAACGCGAACGTGCACAAAACCCGGCCTTTAAATGACGAATACATCGCTTGCTCCTAAAGCCGACCTACCGTGATTGCCTCAAGCTTATCGTGGTTCCCAATGGCAGGAAATGCGCGCGCAGGCTCATTTCGTCGTCGGCAAACGGCTCAACGCAGGGGGCCAAAAGCCCCACTGGCGAGGACCTATGACCGATGGATCAGTCAGCGCCGGGCGCTCGACGCGAGCCGGCACGTATAGGGTTCGGAGCGTTTCGGCGATAAGATCTGTGACGACCGCGCGCTTTTGGAGGACTATTCCTATGAATGCTTTCGCGCATCGCGCGCCCCTGGCGCTGAGTTTTGTCTATCTCGCGTCGGTTCTCGCCGGCTGCAACGCCGGTGCGACGTCGCCGGCAATACCGCCGAACTCGGCTCAATCCCAATTCACGAGGCCGCAGGCTAATGCGGGCGGCATTAAGATCTGGGCAGCGGCAGAGCAGAGCAACAAGGTCTTCGGCCTATCCTCAGGCGCAAAACGCGTTCTCGACGTTATTTCGACCGAGAGTCAGCCGGTCAAAGGCGGCGACCCGCTGACGCTCAAAGTCGATCGCGCGAAGAATTTGTTTGTGACCGACGTCACCGGAGGCAAGGCCGGCGTAATACAGGAGTACAAGGACGGGAAGTTTACGCGCTCCTACTCACCCGATTGCGCGGTTTCCAATTGTTCCAGTTTTAAGGGCGTGCTGTCCGACAACGCCGTCGATGACAACCATGTCTTCGCGATCATGAAACAAATCCAGTACAAGGTTGGAACCTATACCGTCAGTGGGAGCGGGTACGAATACTGGCCCAACGGAAATCCGTCGGCGACCCCCGTTCAGGTGCTTCTCAGCAGTGATTGTTCGGAGGTCTGTTTCTATGACGCGGGCGATGTGGACAGCTCCGGTAATCTGTGGCTCCGGGATTTCGGGGGCGGCGGCTATGGAGTCGCGGAAATAACCAACCCGAGCACCAGACCGAGCATGAATCAAATCCTGCCCTTCACCTTCACCATCAACTCTGGCGATATTGCCGGCTTCTATATCAGCAATGCTGGAACGGTGTTGAACGTGGGGGATTCGAGCCATAAGATCTATCAATACGCGCTGCCCCTGACGTACGGCGGCTCACCGTTTAATACGCTGACGCCGTGCTCGCAAGGATGCGATCCGCACGGGTTCGGTTTCAATAGTAACGACAAGCTCATCGTCGCCGGCGACGGTAAGACGAGCGGATCTGGCAGCCCGTACAATGGATTCCTCGATCTCGGCCAAGTTTCCAAAAACCGTTGGAAACAGGTTAGCAATCGGCGGTTCACCGCTCCCTTTAGCTCCGCGGTGTACACGCCGTCCGATAAATGAGGTGATAAAGGACGGAGACTAGATGAGCGCGATCCACTTTTTCGTGATCTCGTCTTCATTCTTGAGATGCGCCATGAGGAGTGTTTCGAGGACCTCATGCTCGCGAAGAATCTCGGCGCGCTCGGCAGCTTCGTAGTCGAAGGCTTGCCGCTGCGCCGCGACCTGCGCCTGTTGCTCGGCGCTGAGGTCCGAATCGGGCGCAGTTGCAGCGCTCGCCCGGGGCGCGGCAAGGGCGCCGCGCCCCGTAGGCATGCGTTCGTTGCGCAAAGGTGGTAACGGGCCGCCCATTATTCAGTGATCGACTGGATGAACTTCTTCGTGATCGAATCATCCATCTTGCGTTGAGCCATGTCGACGTTCCGCAGCGTATCGACTTCGCGCATGTTCTCGCTGCGCTCGTCCATCATTTGATCGAAGACTTCGGACTGCATCTGGAGCTGCTCTTGATTCTGAATTTCCGAGGCATACATGCCGAGCTGAAACGTTTCGTCTTGCGTGTTAAGCGCATTCATGGCGGCGTTCTCGGCATTGCCGGCCGTACCGTTGCCGAGCGTACCGCCGAGCGCGTTGCCGAGGAGTCCCGAGCCGAGCCCTTCGAGAACCGGAAGCAGGAATGCCATAGCGTAACTCCTTGCGGCTTTAGTTCGCGTCGTCGAACTGCGTGTAATCGGTCGGCTGCGGCCGGTAGGTCTGGCTCTGCGGCAAGCCCGGCAAAGTGGGGGGAGTCAGCGGAAGGCCTTGCGCCTGCGCGGAGAGGGAGCCGAGGTTTGAGATGAGTCCGCTCAGTTCGGCAATCGCCGAGCTCGTGGGCGATTCGGCGAACTCCCCGGCGGTCGTTCCGTGAGACTCGCCCGCGCCGTGAAGCGCGCCGTTCTTGCGCGATTCGTGCCCGCCGCGAAGCGAGCCGGTCTTTGGCGATTCGTTATGGCCGTGAAGTTGGCCGGTCTTCGGCGCTTTGTGATCGCCGTGTAAGCGCCCGGAGACTTCGGGCCCAAACGGCTTGGCCGAGAGCGTTCCTTCGATTGAGTGGATGGATGACACGATAGTTCTCCTGTTCTACGAGTTGGTCTCGTCGGTATCGTCGTTAAGAAGTGCGAGATAGTCCGTGGCTTGCCGCTGGTACGAATGTGGCGCCCGCGCGCTCGCGAAGGCCCGCGGTGCCGCGAGTGGACCCTGCGGCGCCGGCGCTGCGGGAAGTTGCTGCGCCTGCGCGCGCAGTGCGCCGGTGGATGCAATCGTCTCGCTCGACTCGGCGATCGCCGTCGAATGAGGCGACTCGCCGGTGAGGCGTTGATAGTGACGCAGCACCGAATCGGCGTAGGAAAGATCGGCGCCGTCCGACCAGCGGGTTTTCGTCCCCGCGGCGTTCGGAGAGCCCGAGTTATACGCCGAAAGCGCGGCGCGGACGTTACCTCCGTAGCGCTTGAGCAACCCGGAGAGCATACCGGCCGCGTAGTCGGCGTTTTGCGTGGGGTCCATCGCTGCCGGCCTCGTCGCGAACGAATGCCAGCGGTCGTCGATTTGAAAGACCCCGTGACCGTGACCGCCGTCGCCCACGATATTGTGCCCGGAGTTGCTTTCGGGGCCGCCCGTCTCCTGAGCGGCGACGGCGGCGAGCAGGTCGGCATCCAGGCCATGGCGCCGAGCGGCGTTCGCAATCGCTGGGGCGAAAGCGACGCCGTCGGCGCTTAACCGGGAGGCGATCGGATCGAGGTTCATGCGGGGCTTCTATCCCGACGCCGTTGGCGTTTGACAAGGATGGGTGCGGGTTCTAGAATGTCAAAGTCCGTGGCAGGCCCCGCATGGTTGGCGGGGCCTCGTGCTGCGGAAGGCTCACTTGTAATGGATCGTTCACACAAGGTCGACATCAGCGGGCTCCTGGCCGGCAGTCGCCAGCTGATGGTGCTTGCCGACGAGGTCCGGCTCGAACCGTTCGAAGGAATCGTCTTCCCGGAGCCGGTCCGGGTCGAGCTCGAGTTACGCCAGGCGGACCGCATGCTGGTCGTTGAGGGAACGGTAGACGCAAAGCTTCACGGGCAATGCGACGCTTGCTTGGAAGATGTGGATCTCGAGCTGCAGGTTGATATCGACGAGCGTCTCGATCCCTCGCGCGGGCGCGAGGTCGAGCCGTTTGGGGAGAGCAACGTGCTGACGGGAGAACGGCTCGACGTGGCCGATTTGGCCCAGCAGAGCCTCCTGGGTGCTGTGCCGATGGGGCTGCGATGCGGGCCGGCTTGTCAAGGTCTTTGCCCGGTCTGCGGGGCGAACCGAAATGCAGGCGAATGCTCGCACGGGCAAACGTAATTATTTTTTCGAGACGGAGAGAAATGTGGCTAACTTAAAATGGAAGACGCCTCGCAGCAAGACTCGCAGCCGGCGTGCGGCTAACTGGAAGCTGGGAGACGTCACCACGGTGCAGTGCTCGCAGTGTCACCAGCCGAAGCGGCCGCATTTCGCTTGCCCGAGTTGCGGTACGTATAAAGGGCGACAAGTTATCAAGATGCAAGACGAGCCGGCCGGTTAGCCTAGGTGCTCTCCGCTGGCGTCAAGATCGTCGGCGTCGGCCACTACGCGCCGCCGCGCATCGTAACGAATCACGATCTAGAGGCCTGGCTGGATACCTCCGACGAGTGGATCACCACTCGCACCGGCATGAAACGCCGTCACTGGGCGTCGGATGAAGAAGGGACGAGTGATTTGGCATCGGCCGCCGCGAGCGCGGCTTTGATGCACGCGGGACTGGCCGCCCGGGATATCGACTGCTTTATCGTCGCCACCGTGACTCCCGATTTCTATTTTCCGGCCACCGCCTGTTTGGTGGCTTCGCGATTGGGGGTCGCGGAGAAGGCCGCCTTCGACATCGCCATCGCCTGCAGCGGGTTCATCTACGGCCTTACGGTTGCGTCGGGGTTGATACGCTCGGGCGTCTATCGGCGAATCATGCTGATTGGCGCCGAGACGCTTTCAAAGATTCTCGATAAAGAAGACCGCTCGACTGCCATTCTCTTTGGCGACGGTGCCGGCGCGGTGATTCTGGAGCAGAGCGAGGCAGATAGCTTCCTTGCAGCCACTCTGGGCGCGGACGGCAGCCGGCCGGAGCTGCTCTACGCGCACGGAAGCGGCTTTCGCAAACCGATCGATCATGCCGCACTCGACGCGAAGGTGCAGCTCATTCACATGCAGGGCCCCGAAACATTCAAACTCGCGGTCACGAAGATGGTCGAGTCGACCGACTCGGTGCTCGCCAAGGCGAGTCTGCGCAAATCCGACGTTACGTTCTTGATCCCGCACCAGGCGAATCGACGCATCATCGATGCGATGGCACGCTATCTCGATCTTCCCGAGGAAAAAGTTATCGTCAACATTGCCGAGTATGGCAACACTTCGGCCGCGTCGATACCGCTGGCACTCTCCGAAACCGTGCGTGCCGGCCTTCTCAAGGCCGAGGACTTGATCGTTTTTGTCGCGTTCGGTGGCGGTCTTTCGTGGGGCGCGGTGGCGTGGAGATGGGCGGGCTGATGCGCTTCGCCGTGGTTTTTCCGGGGCAAGGATCGCAAGGCGTCGGCATGGGTTGTGACGTCGCGTCGCATTCGCTGTCAGCGCGCGCGACCTTCGATCGCGCCGCGGCGGTGCTGGGGTACGATCTGCTGGCGCTGCAGCGCGACGGCCCCGAAGAGACGCTGCGCGAAACAGAGTTTAGCCAGCCGGCGATATTCACCACGAATCTCGCGCTGTATGCGGCCGTCGGGCCCTCGCTCGCGCCGGTCGTCACGGCTGGGCATTCGTTCGCGGAGCTTTGTAGCCTCGTCATTGCGCGTTCGCTGCCATTCGAAGACGCGCTGCGAATCGTCAGCGAACGGGGGAAGGCAATGCAGGCCGCCGCAGAGCGCGCCCGCGGCGGCATGTCCGCGATCCTCGGCCTGCAATCCGATCAAATTCGCGAAGTGCTCGAGCGCGTCCGCGCCGATCACGGCGGTCGCGTCAGCTTAGCGAACTTCAACTCGCCCACGCAGATCGTCATCAGCGGCGATTACGGCGCGGTGCAAACCGCGAGCCAAGCGTTACTCGACGCTGGGGCGAAGCGCGTCGTGCCGCTCAACGTCTCGGGCGCGTGGCACAGCGAACTGATGGAACCGGCATTGGAGCGGCTGGCAGACGCCGTGGAGGCGAGTCATTTCGCTCAGCCTGAGATCGACGTGATTTCAAACGTCGACGGCCGCCCGTACCGCGATGTCGAGACGATCAAACGTAATCTTATTCGTTCGGTCGTCGATGAGGTCCGGTGGCACGACACCGCCGAACGCATTCTCACGTACCAACCGGACATCGTCATTGAGTTCGGCGCCAGCGGTGTGCTCAGCGCGTTGATGAAGCGCATCAGTGGCGCGCCGCCCGCAATGGTCGTAAGCGATTATGCCGGCGTCGAACGATTGCGTCGCACGATCGAGTCACCGGCCGGAGCGAATGCATGATCCTTGCCGGAAAGAGCGCGGTGATTACCGGGGCGAGCCGCGGCATCGGCCGCGCCATTGCCGTTGAGCTGACGCGTCTCGGCGCCGACGTTGCGCTGATCGGCCGCGATTTGCCGGCCCTGGAAGAGACCGGCAGCGCTTGTGCGAACGCGCGTCCCGGCGCGTTTGCGGAAATCTTCGCAGGTGACGTGACCGATCGTGCGGCGATGGAGCGCATCGTAGATGCGGTGACGACGCGCTTTGGCCGGCTCGATTGCGCAGTGGCCAACGCCGGCCAGTCGGTAGACGCGCTGCTGCTGCGACTAAAGCCGGAGACGATCGATCATCTGCTCGACGTGAACTTGAAGTCGGCCTTTCATCTCTGCGCGGCCGTTGCGAAGCCGATGATGAAGCAGCGCTCGGGCTCAATCGTACTGATGACGAGTATCGTGGGGATTACGGGGAACGCCGGCCAAGCCGCGTATGCGGCCTCGAAAGCCGGGCTGATCGCCCTCAGCAAATCGCTGGCAAAGGAGTTGGGTTCGAGGAATATAAGAGTCAACGCCGTCGCGCCGGGTCTTATCGAGACCGCAATGACTGAGAAGATGCCCGACGCCGTTAGGGAGTTTTTGATCAAGCAAGCCGCTCTCGGCCGGGCCGGGAAGCCGGAGGACGTCAGCGGGGTCGTCGCATTCCTCTGCTCCGACGCCGCCGGCTACATGACCGGACAAACGCTCGTCGTGGACGGCGGCATAGTAATGTGACGTTTGGATTTTTTGAAAGGAGACGATATGTCCACCACCACCTTCGATAAAGTAAAGAAGATCATCGTTGAGCAGCTCGGCGTCGACGAATCCGAGGTGACGCCCGAAGCGTCGATTACGGACGATCTGGGTGCCGATTCGCTCGATCAAGTCGAGCTGGTGATGGCGTTCGAGACCGAGTTCAATATCGACATTCCCGATGAGGAAGCGGAGAAGATCAAGACGGTCGGCGACGCGGTGAAGCGCATCGACGAGACGACATCGGGATCGCCGGCATCGTAAGGGCGCGTTGTTCGACCAACTAAGTGAACGCTTAAACGCGATCTTCGACCGCCTAAGCGGCCGGGGCCGGGTCAGCGAAAGCGAGGTCAACGAGGCACTGCGCGAGGTTCGCGTTGCGCTGCTCGAGGCCGACGTTTCCCTAGGTGCGGCCAAAGCGTTCGTTGCGCGAATCAAAGAACGCGCGGTCGGCGCAAACGTTCTGGAGTCGCTGACACCGGCGCAAACGATTCTCAAAATCGTTGACGAGGAGCTCGCCGAGTTGCTTGGCCCTCCGACCGGCTCGGGGAAGGCGCGGCTGCAATTCGCCGATGCGCCGCCATCGGTCGTGATGCTCGTGGGGCTGCAAGGATCGGGCAAGACGACGCAGTCCGCCAAGCTCGCGTTGCGGCTCAAAGAGCAAGGGCGGCGTTCGCTGCTGATCGCCGCCGACGTCTATCGTCCGGCTGCGATCGAGCAGCTCAAGACGCTCGGAAAGCAAGTTGGCCTTCCCGTCTACGAAAGTGGATCGAACGATCCTGTGCGAATCGTGCGCGACGGCGTCGCCGAAGCGAAGCGACTCGGCCTTTCGACCGCGATTGTCGATACCGCAGGCAGGCTGCAGATCGACGAGCCGCTGATGCGCGAACTCGCCGAAATCAAGCGCGTAGCGAATCCCTGCGAGATTCTCCTCGTTGCCGACGCAATGACCGGCCAAGAGGCAACCAACGTTGCGAAAGGCTTTCACGAACGGCTCGGCATCACGGGCGTCATCCTCACCAAGTTGGACGGCGATACGCGCGGCGGTGCGGCGCTGTCGATTCATAGCGTTACCGGTGCGCCGATCAAATTCGTCGGCGTCGGAGAGAAACTCTCAGCGCTCGAGCCGTTCTATCCGGAGCGGCTCGCCTCGCGTATCCTCGGTATGGGCGATGCGCTGACGCTCATCGAAAAGACGCAGAGCCTCTATTCGGAAGAGCAGGCGAAGCGGCTCCAGGACAAACTGTTCAAACAAAGCTTCACGCTCGACGATTTTCTCGAGCAGATGCGACAAGTCCGCAAGCTCGGATCGTTCAACGATTTGCTCAAGATGGTGCCGGGACTTTCGCGCGCGCTGCCAAAGAATTTCGAAATTCCAGAGCGGGAGTTCACGAAAGTCGAGGCGATCATCTGTTCGATGACGCGGGGCGAGCGCCGCAATCCCGATCTTTTGAACGGCTCGCGCCGCCAACGGATTGCGCGCGGATCGGGAACGCAAGTCTCCGACGTGAACCGCCTCGTAAAGCAGTTCGATCAAGCACGCCAAATGACCAAACAACTTAGCCGAACCCGGCGGGGTAGATAAAGAACGAGAGTATGGTACGAATCCGACTGCGCCGTATCGGCGCGAAAAAACAGCCGACCTATCGTTTCGTCGTTTCCGACGCGCGCGCGCCGCGCGACGGACGTTTCATCGAAATCCTAGGCCATTACAATCCGCGCACCGAGCCGCGAACGGTCGTCGTCGACGAAGCCAAGGCACGCCAGTGGTTAGAAAAAGGGGCCCAACCCTCCGAGACCGTGCGCCGGCTCTTTGCCGAGAAAGGGATCATGGAACGCGGACCGATTCCGACGACGAAACGCAAACCCAAGAGTAGCCAGGAAGCTGCTTCGTGAGTGCCTTCGACGACGAGTTCGGCCTGTTCAGCGAAACGGTTGTCGAAGAACCCGAGCGCACGGCTCTACCTCGAAAGGAACCGGCACCGCGAAAGGAACCGGCACCGCGAAAGGAACTGACACCGCGCAACGAAGCTCCGCCCCGGCCACCGCGGCGGCCCGCCCGTCCCGAACGGCGCCCGAAGGCCGCGAGCAGTGATCCATGGGCCGGTCATCGCCGCGCGACCGAGCTTTTGGGCTTTCTCGCGCGCAAACTCGTACAGAAGCCCGAGAGCGTCAGCGTGGAGCTCTTCATCGACGAGCAGGCGCAGCCGGTGATCGAGCTCGTTGTGGATCCCGAGGACCTGGGCAAAGTTATTGGGCGCAGCGGACGCGTCGCGCAAGCGCTTCGCACCGTTGTGCGGGCCACCGCCGAAGGGCGCGTTGCGGTCGATATTCTCGACAGCGAGGAAGCCGCGCAAGGCTCGGAGGATGACCCTTCCACCGGCGCAGGGTAAACTAGCCGTCGGGCGCATCGCGGGCGTTTTCGGCATCCGCGGTGAGTTGAAGTGCGACCCGACGAGCCTGGGGCGCTCGGCCTTTTCGGCCGGCGTGGAACTGACCAGCGTGCGCGGTGACGAGGTCTCGGTAGTGCGCATCGGGAGCGTGCGGCCGCACAAAACACGACTGCTAATTCACATCGAGGGCGTGGAGGACGCCGACGCGGCCCAAGGCTACGTCGGTGCACTGCTCTATGCGACGCGCGATCAGGTCGCGTTGGCCGACGGCGAGTATCTCGATGACGATCTCGTCGGCTGCGCCGTTTGCGGTGCCGACGGCCGACACTACGGCAACGTGGACCGCGTCGAACACTATCCGGCGAGCGATATGCTGGTGGTCGACGGACGAATGGTGCCGATGGTCGCTGCGATCGTCACGGGCGTTGATTTGGCAGAGCGCCGGATCGTGATCGATCCTCCCCAGGGACTCCTCGACTAGCTGTTGTCGGGGTGCGCTTTGGCGTAAGCAGCGACGGCGGCATCAACCGCACTCTTGATTGACGAACCCTTGCCGATTTGGGTGGCGAGCGGCGCGCCAAAACACGTGTAGACATTCAAGTTAAACGTGTAGGTCGTGCCGCGGTGCGCAGGCGACTCCAGCAAGGTCCCCGCCGCAACCGTGTTATCGCGATCGGCGCCGCAGATCTGATCGGTTGACTGTGCGGCGCTGGAGGTAATGCCGGTCACTTGTGCGTTGAAGTGATTGTTGAGTGCGAAGTAGAGTTCGTGCGTAGCGTTGGCGAGATCGACCGCGCCGGTCGCGCCCGTGGCCGTAACCGGCGCGATGATGACGCCACGGCTCGGTTTCACAGTGGGGGCCGGCGTCGGCGCGCGACCGCCCTTATGTTTGAAGACCGAGTTGACGATGTTGCCGAGACCCGAAATGGGCATGTTCGCGCCGTTGGTGGACGATGGAGCCGGCGTGTTCGCGGGCTGCGTTGCGACGTTTTCCGTCCCGCGTCCGACGAACGCGAGAATTTGCGAACGAGCCAGAAGCGACTGCGATGCAACGTCGGCAACGCTGGTCACCTGCGCGGTCTGGGAGAAGAGAATCACGCCGCTTTCAACGCTGACGACCTGCTCGACGACGGCGGCGCTCTCGCCGACCGGCGTCACGTAACCGCTGATGTAAAAATCCGCCCGCGCCGCGCGCGCGTTCTCCAGAAAATTCGCGCGCTTAACCCCTTGCGGAACCGGCGGCACGGAGATTTCTCCGGCAGCGACCATCTCCTGAGCGAGAATCTGAGCGATTGCCTGCCCGAGCCTGGGGTCGGCGCCCGTCTGAACGTCAAACGGATAGACCATCACGACCGGTATCTGGCCGATACCGGCTGGGGCGGACGTCGGGACGGGCGGAGGCGTCGAGGGCGGCGGGGTAGCGGCCGTGGCGAACGCGAGGGACGAGCAAACCAAAACCAAGCCGAGAGAGCGGCGTAGTGAGAACCTTTCAAACATCGACTGCGGCTTCTTCGCGAGCCGCCGTCGAATGTCCGGTTGACCAGACGCTGCTGTATTCGGCGCCGAAGAGAAAGATCGAGCCGATGAGGTAAAACCAGAGGAGCAAGACGAGCGGCGCCGAGAGCGCGCCGAAGATATACGTGAAGTCGACGTGCGTGAGATAGACGGCAAAGCCGTACTGTACGGCTGGCCATGCGACCGCCACAATCACGGCACCCCGCACCGCGAATGCCCACGAAACGGTGCGACTGGGCAGAAACCGGTAGAGTACAACCGCCACGATGAAGACGAGCGCGATCGAGGTCAGGTAGGCGAGAATATGCGACAGCCGGGCGGGATCTTGAATTCCGGCGAGATGGAAGGCCAGCGACAGCCCGATCGGAAGCGCGATTGCGATCAAGAGCACAATGCCGATCACCGGCAGCATCACCAATGAGAGTAGGTAGTTGTGAACGAGCGGGCGTGCCTTCGGCACGTTGAGCGCGCGGTCGAGCGCGTAGGCCAACGCCATGAAGAGATTTTTACCGGCCCAGAGCAGCACGGCTAACGCGATGAGGCTGGAGATGCCGCGCCCGTAAATGTACGTCGCCAGGTTCGCGACGAGGTAGTCATGCAGCGTCGGCGTCAGCGTTGAGAAGAAACCCATTGCGCGGCGCTCCGCCTCGGGGAGGACGAGCGTGATAGCGCTCAGCGCGAGGACGCTCAGCGGAAAGAGCGCGAAAAGCGCGCTGAACGCGATCGATTGGGCGAGGAAGGCGCAGCCGTCGCGACTGTAATGCAGAGCCGCCTCGCGTAACGCGGAGATGAGTCGCTGCATCAAGGCGGTAATATCGTGCCAACGTGCCGCTTTTCCCACCGGGAACTCCGGTAACCGTACTGGTCGACGGGCGCCCTCTGGCCGGTTACACGCGAACCTATCTCGTCGGTAACCGCGTCTACGCAGCGGTCAGGCCGCTCTTGACCCGCGTAGCCGACCGCCTATGGGTCGATGGGGACGTGCTCGTCGTGGAGCGCGACGGGCGCCGGGTCCGCACGCTGACGGGAACCTTCGGAAAGACCGAGATTGCGGTGCCGCGAGCCCGGCTGAACACTTCCGACGGCAAGACGACGGAATGGAAGAGCCAGTCGCTGCGGAATTATCAGCGCCGCACGCTGGCTGCGGACGCGCTGAACCCCGCCGCCGAGGCGCTCCACAACGAGTTCTTCGGACAGCCCGACCCTGCCTTTTTCGTTCCGGACCGG
>Ga0209169_10002181_pt1 | contig 11854 bp, 10 predicted proteins | sample HubBroMetageWRM4_FD_188346 | JGI IMG/M metagenome (GOLD analysis project Ga0209169, IMG submission 188346) | Warmed soil microbial communities from the Hubbard Brook experimental Forest, New Hampshire - Hubbard Brook CCASE Soil Metagenome WRM 4... | ecosystem: Environmental > Terrestrial > Soil...
ACGAGGACACTCTCGATGAGCTCGCTGAGTCGATCAAGCAGGTCGGCCTGCTCCAGCCGGTGGTCGTTCGCGCGGCCGGGCCGGGCAGATACGAGCTCGTCATGGGCGAGCGCAGGTGGCGAGCCTCACAGCGGGCCGGCCTGACCGAGATCGGCGCCATCGTCAAGCAGACCCAGGACGACGATCTGCTCAGGGACGCCCTGATCGAGAACCTGCACCGCCAGCAGCTTGACCCGCTGGAAGAGGCGGCGGCCTATCAGCAACTGCTGGACGACTTCGGCGCCACCCACGAGGAACTCGCGCGCAAGGTCGGCCGCTCCCGCCCGCACATCTCGAACACCCTGCGCCTGCTGAACCTTCCCCCGGCCGTCCAGAAGCGCGTTGCGGCCGGCGTGCTGAGTGCGGGCCATGCCCGGGCACTGCTCAGCGTTTCCGATCCCGACGAGCAGGATCGCCTGGCTTCCCGGATCGTGGCCGAGGGCCTGTCGGTTCGCGCCGTCGAGGAGATCGTCGCGATCGGCTCCGATGAAGTGTCGCCCCGACGTCAGGCCCGTGGTGCGGCCAGGCCGCCGACCGCTCCCGCTCTGCGCCATCTGGCTGACCGGCTCTCCGATCTATTCGAGACCCGGGTCAAGGTGGAACTGGGACGGCGCAAGGGGAAGATCGTCGTCGAGTTCGCGACCATCGACGATCTGGAGCGGATCGTGAAGGCGATGAGCCCTGACCCATCCGGGCGGGAGCCTTCGGAGTAGGACGCTGGCTCCGCGAAACCGGGACCATCGTCGGCGGGCAGTCAGACTGGAACGATCCGGAACTATGGCGGCCCATGCTGGGCGAGAGAATCCGGTCCGGCAAAGGCCCGAGTCCGTTCCTCCGGAACGGGAAGGGCCCGCGTGCCACCTACTGGCGGTAATTCCGCCGTCGTGTTTCACGGGAAACATTGACGTGGCGGGCGTGCCGCTGGGGCAAGAAAATGCTTTGCGACCAAGCACCCCGTGATATCACGCGGTAGAGACGGTGCTGCTCACGTCGGCGGTGGCGCGGATATCGGCTAGGAAGGCGTCCACGTCGGATTCGGTCGTGTCGAAGGCGGCCATCCAGCGAACCACAGACTCGGCCTCATCCCATACATGGAAGAACCAGTCTTCCTGCAGGGTAGCGATGTGCCGTGCGGACAGGCGGGCGAAGACGGCGTTGGCCTGGACCGGGTGGACGATGTCGACGCCGTCGACCGTGGCCGCTCCGTCGGCGAGCCTGCGCGCCATGGCGTTGGCGTGAGAGGCATTAGCTCGCCAAAGATCGTCGTGCAGGAGCGCGTCGAACTGGGCGGCAAGGAAGCGCATCTTCGAGGCCAGCTGGGTCTGCTGCTTGCGCAGGTACGGTACGTCCTCGGCTAGGCCCGGGCGCATCACGATCAATGCCTCCGCGCCCATCGCACCGTTCTTGGTGCCACCGAAGCTGAGCACGTCCGCGCACTCGGCTAGCTCCGCCAGCGAGCAGTTCAGGTAGGCCGCCGCGTTGGCCAGGCGCGCACCGTCGAGGTAGAGACGCAGGTCGCTGGCGCGGCAGAAGTCGGCAATCTCGGTCAGCTCGGCGAGCGTGTAACAGGTGCCAAGCTCGGTCGACTGGGTGACGGCGACGACACCCGGCTGCGCCCGGTGGTCGTCGCCTCGCCCGGACAGCTGCCCCGCGATGAGCTCAGGGGTGATCTTTCCGTCCGGCGCGGGCACCGTCAGCAGCTTGGTGCCGAGCAGGCGCTCAGCCGAACCGCACTCGTCCGTGTTGATGTGCGCTGACTCGGCGCAGATCACCGCCTCGTGCCGACGCAGCAGCACGCTGAGGCCGAGCACGTTGGCCCCGCTGCCGTTCAGCGCGAGGAAGGCACCGCCCGCCGCCCCGAAGGTGTCGCGCAGCGCGGCGGTCACCTCTTCGGTCCGCTCGTCCGCGCCGTAGGCGACCGCATCGCCGGAATTGGCGTCCACGATCGCGCGGAGCACCGCGGGATGAGCACCCGCGTGGTTGTCGCTGCCGAAGCTCTTGCGTTGCGTCATGCTACGAGCCTAGGGGAGCGGCCCGCCAAGCCAAGAAGCGCGGTCCGCCGCGAAGCGGCCGACATCCGGGCGTATCGATGGGGCATTGATACGATCCTGCGGGCCGTCGCGGAAATCACGCCGCTGCCTGATGGCGCTGCTGGTGCCAGGGTGACGTCTGGTCTTTCGCGAGCCCATGCCCGTGACCGATGCGGGCTGCGGGCCGCCTGACACGGCCCAGGAGCGTACTCGGATGAGGTGCCTGGCGATTACTGAGACGTCAGTGCCGTGCCCGCGCCGACCGGGGAGGTAGTGGGTGCTACAACGCCTACCGGTTTCGGTATGCGGTGCCACACCCACTACCTGAGGGTATGCCCGGAATCGTGACGGATGGGGCCGACTGGGGCAGAGAGGCGCAGGGGACAAGGACTGGGGAGGCAGCGAGGCGCAGGGGGGGCGGGGGTCAGCCGCCGCGCTCGGCGGCTAGCTCTAGGAGGCGGACGCAGGTGCTGCCGAACGAATGACCGGAGGCCTCAAGCGCCAGCGGCAGCGTGCTCGTCTCCGTCATCCCCGGCGAGACGTTGACCTCGAGAAAGTACGGGACGCCTTCCTCGTCGACGATGAGGTCGGTCCTGGACAGGTCGCGCAGGCCCAGGACCGAGTGCGCGGTCACCGCGATCCTGGCGACCTCGGCCGCGACGTCGGCGGGCAGCCGGGCCGGAACGTAGAACTCGGTCTTGCCCGCGGTGTACCTGGCCGAGTAGTCGTAGCCGCTGTCGCCGGGGACGATCTCGACCGCGGCCAGCGCCTGCGGGCCGCTGCCCAGGTCGATGACCCCCACCGCCACCTCGGTGCCGACGACGAGCCGTTCGACTAGGGCGGTGTCGCCGTACGCGAAGCAGCTGAGCAACGCGGCGGGCAGTTCCGCCGCGGACCGGACCGGGCCGGCGCCGAGCGCGGAACCGCCGCGGGACGGCTTGACGTACAGCGGCAGCCCGAGCTTGGCCACGATCAGGTCGATGACCGCGGACGCGCCGAGGTCGTGGAAGGTCTCCCGCGGCAGTGTCACGGACTGCGGCGTAACGAGCCCGGCGGCCGCGGTCAGCGTCTTGGCCGTCGGCTTGTCGAAGGCCATCTGGCACGCGCTGGCGACCGTGCCGACGTAGGGCAGCCCGAGCAGCCCGAGCACCTCCCTGATCGCGCCGTCCTCGCCGCACGCGCCGTGGATGGCGGGGAACACGGCGCTTGGCGGGTCGGCGCGCAACTGGGCAAGCAGCGCGGCGTCCGAGTCGGCGACGACGACATTGATGCCCGCCTGGGCGAGGGCGTCGCGGACCCGGTACCCCGAGTGCAGCGACACCTCCCGTTCGGGCGACAGCCCGCCAGCGAGGACGACCACGTGATCAAGTTGGCGCATGACTCCGACTCGGGAGAGGCTGGGGCACGGTTGGCAAAAGCTATCTGACGATGGGACTACCTGGTGCCAGCGGCCGGGCCGAAATCCTCCCGGAGCTGGACCTCGTTCTCGATCACCGCGGCGAGGCGGCGGATTCCCTCGGTGATGCGGTCAGGGGCCGGGAGTGAATAGCACAGCCGGGCGTACTGGCCGCCGGAGCCGTCCGCGTAGAAGCCCGTTCCCGGCACGTAGGCCACCCGCGAGGAGATCGCCCGCGGCAGCATGGCCTTGGAGTTGATCCCGTCAGGCAGCCGCAGCCAGACGTAGAACCCGCCGGCCGGCCGGGTCCATCCGCAGCCGGGCGGCATCATCCCGGAAAGCGCCTCAAGCGTGGCGTCGCGCCGCTCCCGGTACAGCTCGCGGAAGACCTTGATCTGCTCGCGCCACGACTGGGTAGCCAGGTACTCGCGCACGGTCAGCTGCGCGAAGCTCGAGTGGCACAGCACCGCCGATTCGGCCGCCAGGATCAGCTTGTCCCTGATGGCCGCGGGGGCGACCGCCCAGCCGACCCGGACTCCTGCGGCGAACGTCTTGGAGAACGTGCCGAGGTACACGACCCCCTCGGCGTCGTCGGCGCGCAGTGCCCGCATCGGCTCGCCGTCGAAGCCGAGCAGGCCGTACGGGTTGTCCTCGACCACGAGCAGGTCCGCACGGCGGCAGATGTCGAGGATCCGGTGACGACGCCCGGCGGCGAGGGTCACCCCGGCGGGATTGTGGTAGTTGGGCACCGTGTAGAGGAACTTGGCCCGCCGCCCGCTGGCCGCGGTGCGCCGGATGGCCTCCTCCAGCGCGTCGGGGATCAGCCCGTCGTCGTCCATCGCGACGTGCACGATATCGGCCTGGTAGGAGGAGAACGCGCCGAGCGCGCCCACGTAGGACGGGGCCTCGACGAGCACGACGTCGCCGGGGTCGACGAAGATCCGCGCGAGCAGGTCGAGGGCCTGCTGGGAGCCCACGGTGACCACGATCTCGTCGGGATGTGCCTGGATCTCCTCAAGCGCCATCACATCGCAGATCCGCTCCCGCAGGCCGGCGTCGCCCTGGGCGGTGCAGTACTGCAGCGCCTGCTGGCCGTGCTCGGCCACCAGCTTGCCGATCATGCCGCCGATCACGTCCAGCGGGAGCGCGGCCACGTACGGCGAGCCGCCGGCCAGCGACACGATCTCGGGCCTGGCAGCGACGGCGAACAGGGCCCGGATCTCCGACGCCACCATGCCCACGGCACGGTCGGCGTACTGGCCCACATACCGGTCAATTCGCTGCGGCTGAGATATCGGCTGCTGTTCGCCGGTCACGGCCTCTCCTGAAGTCGTCGCGCTGCTGATCCGGCGGAGCCCGCCCTGCGGCCCCGCCCCGAGTATCATGCCAGGATAAGGGGAATCTCCCGGAAACGCTTATTGATTTGCCGGGGAACAGGATGTCACGCCGTATCGTCAATATTACGCTGGATAACCTCGGCGACTTGCCGCCGAGGTGCCGGAAATGCGTTTTCTGGGAACTTGGCCCGGTTAGCCGGGCGCACGCCGAGGAAAATGGCGATCCAGAACTCGAGAAGGAATCGTGGGTGTCCTCGGTGCTGCTCGAGTGGGGCAGCTGCGGCAAGATCGCGTACGTGGACGGCGTCCCGGCCGGGTACATGCTGTTCGCGCCGCCGCAGTACGTGCCCCGCTCGATCGCCTTTCCCACCAGCCCGGTAAGCGCCGACGCGGTGCTGTTCATGACCGCCCACCTGCTCAGCGAGTTCGCCGGGGGCGGCATCGGCCGGATGCTGATCCAGGCGATGGCCAAGGACCTGACCCGGCACGGCGTGAAGGCCATCGAGGCCTTCGGCGACCGGCGCTGGGAGTCGCCTAACTGCATGCTTCCGGTGGACTACCTGCTAGCGGTGGGGTTCAAGACGATCCGCCCGCACCATCACTACCCTCGGCTCAGGATGGAACTGCGGACGATCCTGACCTGGCGGGAGGACGTCGAGGTCGCCCTGGAGCGGCTGCTCGGCTCGATGACCCCGGCCACCCCGCAAGGCGCCCTCCGCCCCGTGTGAACGCCAGCAAGGCGACAGCGGGGCGGAAGAACGACAGGGCGGAAGAACGACGGCGACCCGGACCCGGCCTAGATGTAGTCGGCGAGCTCGCGCAGCAGCGCGGACTTGGGCTTCGCGCCGACGATCTGCTTGACGACCTCGCCGCCGGAGAACACGTTCATGGTCGGGATCGCCATGATCCCGTACTTCTGCGCGGTGGCGGGGTTCTGGTCGATGTTGAGCTTGACGACGTTGATCTTGTCCGCGTACTCGGTCGCGATCTCCTCGAGAACCGGGGCGACCATGCGGCACGGGCCGCACCATTCGGCCCAGTAGTCGACGATGACCGGCTTGTCGCTCTTCAGGACCTCCTCCTCGAAGGTCTGGTCCGTCACGACCTTGGTCGCGCCCACTCCATCACACCCCTTAACTCGTTTTCTTTCCGTACGTGAATTCAATTTTCCTTGCTGGCCAGCCACCGCTCGGCGTCCAGCGCCGCGGCGCAGCCAGTGCCGGCCGCGGTGACCGCCTGCCGGTAGGTGTGGTCGACCACGTCGCCGCAGGCGAAGACGCCCTCGATGGCGGTCCTCGTGGACGGCTGGTCGACCAGCAGATAACCCTCGGAGTCGGTGGCGAGCTGCCCGGTGAACAGGTCAGATCGCGGGTCGTGCCCGATGGCCACGAACACGCCGGTCACCGGCAGCACCTGCTCGGTGCCGTCCTTGGTGCTCAGGATCCGCAGGCCCGTCACCTGCCCGGTGCCGAGGACCTCCGCCACCTCGCTGTCCCACAAGAACGTGATCTTCGGGTTCTTGAACGCCCGTTCCTGCATGATCTTGGAGGCACGCAGTTGGTCGCGCCGGTGGACCACGGTTACCGACTTGCCGAACCTGGTCAGGAACATGGCCTCTTCCAGGGCCGAGTCGCCGCCGCCGATGACCGCGATGTCGTGGCCGCGGAAGAAGAAACCGTCGCAGGTGGCGCACCAGGACACGCCGTGACCGCCGAGAATCTTCTCGCCCGGCACGCCGAGCTCCTTGTACCTGGAGCCGGTGGCGATGATCACGGCCTCGGCCAGGTACGTCGCGCTGTCCGTCCGCACCACCTTGGGGGTCGCGGACAGATCCACCGACGTCACGTCGTCCGGCACAAGCTCGGCGCCGAACCGCTCGGCCTGCTTGCGCATCGAGTCCATCAGCTCGGGGCCCATGATGGCGTCCGGGAACCCGGGGAAGTTCTCCACGTCAGTGGTCTGCATGAGCGCGCCGCCCGCGGTGACCGACCCCTCGAAGACCAGAGGCTTAAGCTCCGCGCGCGCCGCGTAGAGCGCCGCCGTATAACCGGCCGGGCCGGACCCGATCACGATGACGTTCCGGACTTCGGTCACTTCTGCCAACCTTCATCAACCCCTCGTCGGAGTGGCACTCCAGTGAACCGATACTAGGGCGTGGAGATTCCCGCGGGCAGGGTGGCTTTGTCGAGAAGGTCCTCACTGGTGGCCGAGCAGCCGGACCCCACCACCCACGCCGTATCGCCCGCGGGCCTGGACACCACGATGACGGTGGCGGGCTGGCCCTCGTAGCGCGCGCTCTGCACCAGGGCGAGCCTGGCGCCGTCGGCGACATGCAGCACGCACGCCGCCAGCTGCTGGGGCGGGGCCTGGGCGGCGGGCGTCGATTCATGCGCCGCGGCCAGCGCGGCCTCGACCTGCTTGCTGAGCGTGCCGGGCAGGTAGTTGGTGTCGCTGGCCACCACGCCGAACGAGGCCCTGCCCACGGCGGTCCCGGCCCGCAGGCTGTGCGGGTTCGGGGCGGTCTGGGCTCCGGCGGCGGGGAAGGCGCTAGCTACCGCCGGCGCCCCCGCGGAAACCGCGGCCGGACTCCCGCCGATCTGGCTCAGGCCGTACCCGGCCCCGGCGAGCACCACCGCGGCCGTCGGCGCGAGCACGCGCAGGAACCGGCGGTTCCCGGCAAACCACCCGGCGAACCGGCCGTCAGTGCGGCGGGCCCGGGACGGGGAAACCACAGCTCGTTCGGGATAATTCGCCCTTTCAGCCACCTCGGCGGCGAGCACCATGTCCAGGCGGTTCGCGACGTCGGCGGGGAGGGTCGGCGGCGGCACGGCGGCGAGCAGGGCGGAAACCTCGGTGAGCTCGGTGTCCAGGGCGGCACAGCGGTCACAGCCGGCCAGGTGAGCGGCGAGCGCCGCGCCGCGCCGCCCGGCGATGAGCCCGGCGCGGAACTCGGCTAGGACCTCGAGGTCGAGATGGGTCATCTGCCCACTCATGCGTCTCCTCCCTGCGTAGGTGAGACGCTCTCACTGGCGGATCGGTTCCCTCCGGTCGCCCCGCTATCACCGCGCAGGTGAGCGACGTACGGGAGCAGGCGGGCGCGAGCCCGGGCGCAGCGGCTCTTGACCGTGCCTGGCGAGATCTCGAGGATCGCCGCGGCGTCGGCGACGGAGAAGCCCAGCATGTCGACCACCACAAGCGCGGCCCGCTGCTGCGGCGGCAGGATCCGCAGCGCGGCATCGACGTCCAGCCTGGTATCCGACGCGGGTGCCGGGTCGGTGCCGTGCGCCCACATCGCCTCGAATGCCTGCTCGTCACCGGCGGAGGAGGCGGGGCGCGAGGCCTTGCGGCGGAGCCGGTCGAGCGATGCGTTCACCACGATCCGGTGCAGCCAGGTGGTCACGGCCGAGTCGCCGCGGAAGTCACCCGCCCGGCGGAACGCGGAGACCATCGCGTCCTGCAGCGCGTCGGCCGCCTCCTCGGGGTCGCAGACGGTGCGCAGCGCCACGGCCCACAGCCGGTCGCGGTGCCTGCGGAAGAGCTCGCCGAACGCCTCACTGTCCCCGGCCGCATGCCGGCGGAGCAGATCGATGTCCGAAGGCCACTCCCCGTCGGCGTCTTGCATGCCGCATCAGCCCGATTGGCCCGCGACCGAGCCGCGCATGACGACGTTGTAAATCTGCGCCTGGTACTCGTTGGCGGAACCGACAAGCCGCGGCAGGTAGGTAATCCAGATCAGGACGTAACGGCCGGTCGTGCCGCTTGTCACGTTGAACGTCACGCTGCCCGCGGCGGCATCGGAGCTGGCCACCTTGGTGAAGGTGGCCAGCGTGGACGCGGCCGAGGTGGGGTCGTTGCCGATCTCGATCTCGACGTGGGCGCAGCAGCTGGTGCCGAACTGGACCACGATCTGGCTCAGCCGTATCGCCTTGCCCATGTCGAGGATCAGCCCGGTGCCCTTCTTCAGGTTCCCGAACGCCGGATAGCCGTCGTAGTAGTCGGTGTGCCAGAACGTGCCGGGATTGCCGTCGATCGCGTACTTCGCATCGTTGCCGTTCTCGTCCCCACCGGTGCCGAGGGGGTCGAAGCTGTTCGCGCTGCCCGGCGTGAGCAGCACCGCCGTGGCCGCGGACGGGGCGGTCGTCTTCTTGCTTCCGGCCTGCGGCGTGCTGCCGTGACTCTGGCTGTGGCTGATCGCCCAGCCTGCCACGCCGATGGCGGCGAGGACGATCACGATGAGCGCGCCGACGAGCAGCCGGGTCATCACCGAGCGCTCCCCGGCCAGCGGCTTGCGGTAGGCACGGCCCGGCACCGGACCCGTGGCCGGACCCGCCGCCGGATACGGGCTGGTGCGTCCGCTCCGCTGGAAGCCGCCATCGGCGAACCCGCCATCTGCGAACCCGCCATCGGCGAACCCGCCATCTGCGGCCGGCGGCCGCGCGGCGGGCAGCGGCGAGGCCGCGGGCCCGGACGGCGCTGGCGGCAGCGAAAGCAGGTAGGACGGCGGCGCGATCTCCGTCAGGGCCTCGGCGAGCATCGCCGGGGTGGCGAGCGCCGGACCGTGGCGGCTGGGCCGCTGGAAAAGCGCCCGGCAGGTCACGTCGTCGATGTTGGCGGGCACGGCCGCGGACACCTGGCTCGGCGTGCACGCCTCCCGGTCGGTGACCGGCGCCGGCGGCAGGAACCCGATCCCCTCTACGGCGCCGTCCTCGCCCGCCATCGCGGGCCAGTAACCGGTGAGGGACGCGTAGAGCAGCCGGGCGAGGCCGCGGGCATCGGCGAGTTCCGGGTCTGCCGCATCCTCTTCAGCGATCTCGGCGGTGCCTGCCAGGGCGGCGTCGATGCCGAGCCCGGTGATCTTCACGCCGCCGCGTGGCGTCCAGTGCAGGCAGGTCGGCGCGAGCCGCAGGTGGGCCAGGCCGGACGCGTGCGCGACCGCGAGCGACCGGGCCGCCTCGGCCATCAGCCCCGCCGCGCGCATGGACTCCAGCGGGCCGTCGGAGAGCATGTCGACCAGGGACTCGCCGACCACCCACTCCATCACCAGGTAGGCGAGTTCCTCGCTGTCCTCAACGTCGAAGACCTGGGCCAGGTGCGGGTCGCCCACCCTGCTCGCGGCCCTGGCCGCGGTCACCGTCTCGGTGATCCGGGGGAAACCCGCGGCGAAGGTGAGCACGGTCACCGGGCGGGCTAGGGTCTCATCGGTTGCTTTCCAGTACGTCCAGCCGTCGCCCGCGCTCGTCTGGTCGACGAGGCGGTATCGCCCGGCCAGCCTTGTTCCTGGTTCCGACGTGTATGTGCTCATAGGTTGTCACCCATGCTAATGCCGCCTGCTCCGCTGCCGCCCGGTGTGGCCGCCGAACTTTGCGGTAACCGTGCTGAGCAGGAACCCGAACTCCGCCACCCGGAGCTTGCGGGCGCAGGCCGCGTAGAGCAGCAACGCGCCGCCCCCGCCGATCACGGTCACCGCGAGGCCGTAGACCCGGCTGGGGTCGTGCACCACGTGGGCTGCGCCGAACATGACGAGCAACGCGAACAGCAGGCCGGGAACCGTGGCCAGGTGCATGCGCGCCAGCGACCGGGACACCGCCCAGCCGTCGAGGCTGCCGACGCGGCGCAGCAGCAGGATCCAGCCTGCGAACGCGCCCACCAGGTTGGCGACCCCGTACACGACGGCGAGTCCGGCTACCACGTCCGCACCCGGCAGCACGGCCAGCGCGATCAGGGCGCCGGCGATGCCGAGGCACATCGTGAGCAGGCCGACAAGCGCCGCGGTGCGGCTGTCCCGGAACGAGTAGAACACGCGGAGCTGTAGCTGGGTCACCATGTACGGGATCAGGCCGAGGGAAAACAGCCCGAAGACCTCGCCGATGTAGCGCGCGTCGGTGACCGTCTCGCGGCCGTGCGCGAGCAGGAACTCGGCGAGCGGGCCGCCCAGCACGAAGAGGTAGATGGCGGCCGGCACCACGATCACGGACGACAACCGGATGCCGGTGGAGAAGTCCTCCCTGACCTGGGAGTACCGTCGGCCGCCCGCGTGCTCGCTCATCCGCGGCAACAGCGCGGTGATCACCGAGATGCCGATGATGGCGTAGGGCAGCTGGAACAGCTGCCAGGCGTACGCGTAGGCCGAGTAGCCTTCGGCCTGGTGCCCGATTGATGCCTTGTTCGCGATGATCTGCACCACCAGGTAGCCGGCCGCCTGGGTGAGCACGTACGCCGACATCCAGCCGGCCATCTGCCGGATCTCGCCGAGTTCCCCTGGCTGGAAGCCGAGCGCGGGCCGCCACCGGAATCCGACCCGGCGCAGCGAGGGGTACAGCGCGGCGGTCTGCACCACGATGCCCGCCGTGGTGCCGAAGGCAAGCAACAGGACGCCGCTTGAGGAGATCGTGGTCGCGGACTTGTCCAGGCCGGACACGATGTACAGGGCGCCGAGGGCGATCACGACCACGTTGTTGACGGTCGGCGTCCACATCGGCGCGGCGAAGCTGCCCCGGGTGTTGAGGACCGCCCCGATCAGCGAGTTCATGCCGTAGAAGAAGATCTGCGGCATGAAGAAGTACGCCCAGATGATCATGACGTGGCGTTCGGAGCCGGTGATCGAACCGGCGTACAGGTCGGCGATCGGCGCGGCGAACACGGTCGCGACGATCGTGACCCCGAGCAGCGCCAGCACGCCGAGGGTGAAGATCCGCTGCGCGTACGCCTCGCCGTTGTCCGGGTCGCGCTTGGCCGCGCGGACGAGCAGCGGCACGATCACGCTGGTGAAGACCCCGCCGAGCATCAGGTAGTAGACCGTGTTCGGCAGGTTGTTCGCGTTGTTGTACGCGTTGCTGACCGCCAGCGTGCCGAGCGCGTAGACCAGCACGAGCGTGCGCAGGAACCCGGTGCCGCGGGAGATCAGGGTGCCGACGGCCATCCCGGCGCTGGACCTGAGCAGGTCCGACCGTCCGCCCGGGCCCCTCGAGGGGGCGCCTGCCGCCCTGCCGCCCTGCCGCGGCCCGGTCGGCGCCGACGGCACAGGGGGTGCCGGCGGCGCTATGGGCGCTGTG
>Ga0209169_10002182_pt1 | contig 11852 bp, 11 predicted proteins | sample HubBroMetageWRM4_FD_188346 | JGI IMG/M metagenome (GOLD analysis project Ga0209169, IMG submission 188346) | Warmed soil microbial communities from the Hubbard Brook experimental Forest, New Hampshire - Hubbard Brook CCASE Soil Metagenome WRM 4... | ecosystem: Environmental > Terrestrial > Soil...
CCGAGCTCAACGTCCGCACCTACGTCAAGCACGGCGGCAAGCCGGGAGTCTGGTTCTTCAGCCTCGACGCGGCAAATCTGATCGCAGTGTCGGTGGCGCGTGCTTGGTTCCATCTCCCTTATTTCAACGCGCGCATGCGCTGCGAAAGTCGCAACGGCTGGATCGAATACAGCAGTGAGCGCACCCATCGTTGCGCGCCGAAAGCGACCCTGCGCACTCGGTATCGCCCGATCGGAGAAATTTTTCGCGCGCAACCCGGCACGCTCGAACATTTCCTAACCGAGCGTTACTGTCTCTACGCCGCCGACTCAAAAGGCCGAATCACACGAGGCGACATCCAACACGCTCCTTGGAATCTGCAATCAGCCCGAGCCGAATTCAGCGAAAACACAATGATTCAGGCCACTTTGGAGAGCGGCACTCCCGCACCGCTTTTGACCAACGAACCGCGACACCCTAACGAGCCGCTACTCCACTTCTCTCATCGCCAAGACGTAGTCGTCTGGCACCCGCAACCAATCTGAATCGACAGCTACTCAATTTTCAGTAACCTATCTTTTCTCCTTCCTCACTTCGCGCTCTCTGCGAATTCTGTGGTGAATTCTTTCTTTCCTCACCACTTGTGAAACACAAAAAACACCCCCGCCACCATGAACCCAAACCCCGCCAGATAATTCCACTTAAACTTTTCCCCCAAATAAAACACCGAGAAAACCGCAAACACCGTCAACGTGATCACTTCCTGAATCGTCTTCAACTGCGCCGCCGAAAACTCATACGACCCGATCCGGTTCGCCGGAACCTGAAAGCAATACTCGAAAAACGCAATCCCCCAACTCACAAAAATCACCTTCCACAGCGCCTCGCTCCGGTACTTCAAATGCCCATACCACGCAAACGTCATAAAAATATTCGACACCGTCAGCAAGAGAATCGTCCGCATCTCGAATCGTCTCCCTCGTACCCGCGTTGTTAGCTGTTCCTCAACATTAGCCGAGGCACATTACCCTCAACTGTTTCGGCACTTTCTTACTGAACTTTCGCTGGGTTCAGTCCTGCACACGATACCGTAGAGCCATCGTACGAACGTTGGATTCGTTATCTCCTCGAAGGATTGCTACTGTGCCCAGACTCTCGCGCCGTCTCTGGTGGACGCTCGCCGCATCGCTCTCAGTCACACTCGCCGTGGGAGCTAGCGAACTCGCCCTCGAAGTTCCGAGCACCATCGGTCAGGATCGTCTCACGCTCGTCGCCACCGGCTCATCCTTGCCCGAACCGCTCTACGTCGGCTGGGCCGATGACTATCACAAACAAAATCCGCTCGTAATGATTCGTTATCTGCCCCAAGGCACGGGCGAGAGCGCGCAAGACATCCTCTCCGGCAGCGGCGATCTCGGCGGTGGCGACGCGCCGATCCCCGACAAGCAGCTCAAAGCCGACGCCCCGATCCTCCAGCTTCCCTCGGTGCTCATCGGCATCGTAGTCGTCTACAACTTACCCAATATCTCCGGCGATCTTCGTCTCACCGGTCCTGCCGTTGCCGATATCTTTCTCGGCAAAATCAAGACGTGGAACGATCCCGCAATCGCCAAACTGAATCCAGAAATGAAACTCCCCGCGCAACCGATTCAGGTGATCCATCGCACCGAAGGGAAGGGATCGAACTACATCCTCGCCGACTACCTTTGCAAAGTAAGCCCGGATTTTCTGGCGAAGGCGGGCCGCGGCGAATCGCCGAATTGGCCCGTCGGCGCAAGCGCGGCACGTTCGCAGGATATGTCCGATCGCGTCCGCGCGACGCCCTTTGCCATCGGCTACTCCGAACTGAATCTCGCCGAACGCGCTTCTCTTCGCATCGCGCGCATCAAAAACTCCGCCAACGAATTCGTCAAGCCCACCGAGAAAACCTTCGCCAACGCTGCCCTCGAAGCAAAAATCAGCGATGACTTCCGCGTCTCCCTGACGAACGCCCCGGGCAAGGACAGCTATCCGATCACCAGCTTCACGTGGTTTTACGTCCCCGCCAGAGCGAAGGACCCATCCCGCGGCCGCGCCGTCGCCGCCTACCTGAAGTGGGTTTATACCGATGGCCAAATGGTGGCCCAAAACCAGGGCTACGCCACGCTCCCAAAAGAATTGCTCGCTAGGGTAGCCGCCAGCGCCGCCACAATTCGGTAGCGCCGGCATCTTGCCGGCGGTTTTCTCCCGCACCACCCACAAAACAAAACGCCGGCAAGATGCCGGCGCTACTCCTTGTCTGATATGCCTGCTTAAACGTTAAGCGAAAGCGAAACCAAGCCCGGGGGTGTGGGTGGCACGATCGGCGGCATCTTTGAGCGATCGACCGGGCGGTACATCGTATCGCGCTCGACGGGAACGCGGCCTGCTGCGCGAATCAAGCGTTCGAGTTCGGCACGCGGCGTGAACTCCGAAGTCTTCGCGCCGGCATCATGATAAATCTTCTCTTCGACGACCGTGCCATCGATGTCGTTCGCGCCAAACCGCTGCGCAATCTGCGCGATGCTCGGCGTCATCATGATCCAATACGCTTTGATGTGATCGAAATTGTCGAGCATCAGGCGCGACACCGCGATGTTCCGCAAATCCAGATATCCGCTCGTTTTCGGAATATGCGACAACGCCGTGTTGTCCGGATGAAACGCCAGCGGAATGAACGTCACGAATCCATGCGTCTCGTCCTGCAATTCGCGCAGCTTCACCAGGTGATCGACGCGCTCTTCTTCCGTCTCGACATGCCCGTACAGCATCGTCGCATTCGACTTCAAACCCGCTTGATGCGCCTTGCGCGCCGTGTTGATCCACATCTGCCCGCTCGTCTTGTGATCGCAAATAATCTTGCGCACGCGCGGATGAAAAATCTCAGCGCCGCCGCCGGGGCACGAATCCACGCCGGCTTCTTTCATCTTCTGCAAAACTTCTTCGACCGAAATCTTCGCGATGCGCGAGAAGAAATGCACCTCGACCATCGTGAACGCTTTGAGATGAATCCCCGGGCAGCGCTTCTTCAGCCCGCGCACCATTTCCAGATAGTGGTCGAACGTCAGATCGGGATGCAGCCCGCCGACAATGTGAAATTCCGTCGCGCCTTCGCGCACGCCCTGTTCCGCGCGCTGATAAATCTCTTCGAGCGCATACACATACGCGCCCGGAGCGTTGGGATCGCGCCCGAACGCGCACAGCCGGCAATGCGCCAGGCAGACGTTCGTCGGATTGATGTGACGGTTGACGTTGAAATACGTGACATCGCCATGCCGCTTCTCGCGAACGTGGTTCGCAAGCCAGCCGACGGCAAGCAGATCAGGCGAGCGAAATAACAGAATCCCGTCGTCGCTGGACAGCCGCTCGCCCGCCAAAACCTTTTCGGCAATCGGCCTCAAACGCTTGTCAGTGATGGTCAGTTGAGCCATGTTTCGTTCAGCGTTTTCGTTCAAAACGTCCGAAATCTTCAAACCCGCCAAAGGGCCGTTGCAGCGCCCCAGAACAACAGGAACGACATACTAATATAACCGTTCATCGTGAAAAACGCAGCGTCCAGCTTGCTCAGGTCGTCGGCTTTCACAAGCGAATGCTCGTAACCGAGTAGCGCGGCAACAACCGCGATTCCCGTCCACGCAGGCCAGGGAAGCGCGAAGCTGAAAGCCAGCCACGAGAGTAAAACGATCACTCCCATGTGCATCACGCGAGCGATCAGCAATGCATTGGCGATGCCAAACCGCTTCGGCACCGAAAATAATCCAACCTGTCGATCGAACTCGATGTCCTGGCAAGCGTAGAGCACGTCGAAGCCGCCGACCCACAGCGTCACCGCCGCGCAGAGAATCAGCATGCGCCAGTCGAGGCCGCCGGTGATGGCGATCCACGCCGCCGCGGGAGAAATTCCCAGCGCGAAGCCGAGAAACAGGTGCGACCAGTTCGTGAATCGCTTCGTATACGAGTAGAAGAACAAGATGGCGAGCGCGACCGGCGATAGTTTTAACGCGAGTGGATTCAGTTGCCACGCAGCGATGACGAACAGAGCGATTGCGATCAGTGTGAAAATCCAGGCGAACGAAACCGTGAGCGCGCCAGTCGCGAGCGCACGCTGCTTCGTGCGCGGGTTCTCTTTATCGTAGCGAACGTCGGCGATGCGGTTGATCGTCATCGCTGCCGAGCGCGCCGATACCATCGCAACGATGATCCACAAAATCTGCCGCAGCGTCGGAAGTCCATGCGGGGGCTGATGCGTTGCGCGCGCCGCCAGCAACGCGCCCGTCAGTGCAAACGGCAGCGCAAAAATCGAGTGCTCGAACTTGATCATCTCGAGCACTGTGCGAATTCGGTTCGTCGTCATAACAAAAGAGAATGAACCGCAGAGATTACAGAGTTTACAGAGCCAGAACGACAGATCTCCGTTTTTCTTTCTCTGTGCTCTCTGTGTCCTCTGTGGTGAAACTCTTCATGCCTTTGCTTCCTTTGTCGCGCTGGAACCCATCCAGCGATACATCTCATCCTGCGGCAAACCGATTTGCGCCAGCACGCGGCAGACGTATTGCGTCACGAGATCGTCGATCGTTTTCGGCTGGTGATAATACGATGGAACCGCAGGCATGATCACGGATCCAGCTTGCTGCGCGCGAAGCATATTCTCCAGATGAATCCGATTGAACGGCGTGTCGCGAATGCAGAGCACGAGCTTGCGCGATTCTTTCAGCATCACGTCTGCAGCGCGCGCGATGAGATCGTCGCTGATGCCATTCGCAATCGCCGCGAGCGTTCCCATCGAGCAGGGAATCACGATCATCGCGTCGACTTCGTAGCTGCCCGAAGCGATCGCTGCGCCGACGTCTTTGTTCGGCAGCACTTCGATTTTCTTGGAAGCCGCGCCGAGAATGCGGCCTGGCAATTGCTTCGCATCGCCCGATGAAATTCCCAGTTCTTCCGCAAAAAGCCTCTGCCCGGTTTCCGTGACGACAAGGTGAATGCGCGCGACACGCGAATCCGCGTCCAACATCGCGAGCGTCTTCTGCGCGAGGATGGCGCCGCTGGCTCCGGTCACACCTACGGTTACGATTTTTCCGTGTTCTGTGGGCATTTTGTGCGGGTAAGTAAGTTTCTCAACGGGTACCGGCCGTGTCAACTCAGCGCGTCCGAAGCGCCACTCTGCGCATCTCAACTCGGTCACCGCAGTTATAGGGTCGCAGCATTGCTGCGCCCCAGGTCCGCGCGATGTAATGTAGCGTTGCTCGCTCTGGTTTTGACTTTTGTCTTAGAGTTTTGGTCTTGTTTTAACGCGACTCAATTCACCCCCGCCCAGCTACAGGAGACTTCATGAACGGAAATTCGCAACCGCTCGAGGTCGCGATGGATTTCATCCAGCGCATCAACGCGGGAGACATCAATGCGCTGTGTGATCTGATGACGGAGAATCACATTTTCCAGGATGCGCTCGGTAAGCGATTCATGGGCCGCGAAACGATGCGCCAGGGCTGGACTCAATATTTGAAGATGGTCGCGGACTATCAGGTTCACGCCGACGAATTTTTCGTAACCGACGAACGCGTCGCAATTTTTGGAACGGCGAGCGGTCGCTACGTCGGTCCGCACGGACCGGGCACGAAGACGGGTGACGGAGCGGCGGTGCAGCACTCTGCTTCGCAAAGCGTGGACTCCGCTCTCGGTCCGAATGGATTTTGGGAAGTGCCTGCGGCGTGGCGCGCGGTGGTGCAGAGCGGAAAGATTGCAGAATGGCGCGTTTATGCGGACAATCAACCGCTGCGCAAATTGATGGGCGACGCGACGCCGTAGATGGTGACTAGCTGGTGCGCGGGCAGTGAATCGCCACAGCGATTGCGAGCGCAGCGAGACTCGGGCATCTCGCATCGCGACAGAGTGAGCGCGTTAGGTTGACGGCTTGCGCGAACCGCAGCACAAACATTCATGAACGAACGCGAATTGCAAAACCTGTTGGAGTTGGTGCGGGCGGGAGAGCTTGCGCCTTCGAAGGCGATCGAGCGGCTGAAGCATATGCCGTTCGAGGATTTGGGATTCGCGAAGGTCGATCACCATCGTGCGCTGCGGCAGGGATTCGCCGAGGTGATTTTTGGAAAAGGGAAATCGCCGCAGCACGTCGCGGAAATCGTACGGTCGATGCTCAGTCATCGCGACAGCAAGCACAATATTCTCATTACGCGCGCCGACGAAAAGATTTTCGCCGCAGTGCGGCGCGTGAAGACAGGGAAGTCCAGCGCAGCGAAATTTCATCCGCTGTCGCGAGCGATCACGATCGAGCGCAATTCAGAGATTTCTGGCAAGGGAACGATTTTCGTGGTGTCGGCAGGGACGAGCGATATTCCCGTTGCGGAAGAAGCGCTGCTCACGGCGCGGCTGATGGGAAATCGCGTCGAGCATCTGTATGACGTGGGCGTCGCGGGAATTCATCGCTTGCTGGAGCATCGCGAAGCGCTGACGAAAGCGCGCGTGGTGATTTGCATCGCGGGAATGGAAGGCGCGCTGCCGAGCGTGGTCGGCGGGTTGGTTGCGGCGCCGGTGATTGCGGTGCCGACGAGCGTTGGTTATGGAGCGAGCTTCGGCGGGGTTGCGGCGCTGCTTGGGATGCTGAATAGCTGCGCGTCGAATGTGACCGTCGTGAATATCGATAATGGATTTGGCGCGGCTTGCGTGGCGTCCTGCATCAATAGGGTCTGAAAAACGCTGAAAAGCCCGAAAAGCGAAGTGAAGTAAAGAGGCAACGAAGTAATGAAGTAACGACTTCCGAGCTTGAGTTGGAGGCTGCCCTCCCCCGGTAGGTTTTTTCGCAAGGATGTCATTCTAAAGTGTTTGCACGCGCGGATCGTGCAAGGATGTGATTCCATGCGGGTTACGGCTGCCGGGAGCTTACAGGGCACACCGGTGATGCGTCGGGCTAACGTTTATGAATCTGCGCTAACAGGCTTTATTGTCTTTCGGTTAGCTGGCAGGGTGAAGAGAAGACGAAGCGCAGAGACGCAGACGGCACAGAGGAAAGCGGAGGGAGAGGAACGGCGCTACCTAAGGCTTGAGGAGGACTTTCATGACGTCTTTTTCCTGGGCGTAGGCGATGGCGGCGGGGGCTTCGCTGAGCGGGAATGTGCGCGTGACGAGCGGGGTAGGATCCACTTTGGTTTCGCGGAGGAGGCGTAGGGCTTTGTTGAAGGGGCCGCAGCGTGAGCCGATTACGGTAAGTTCCTTTACAACGATGGGCCAGGTTTCGACCGGGGTGGCGCCGTGGAAGGTGGATTTCAGGACCAGGGTGCCGCGAGGTTCGGTGATGTGTTGAGCTAGCGCCAAGCCTGTTGGCGAACCGGTAGCTTCGACTACCAGCGCGAAATTTTCTTTTACCTTCTTTAAATCAGCATCCGTCCCTGTCAGTTCCTCTGTTTGGATGCGAGCTTTGCGCGATTTCTTTTCCGCCCCGTTTGCGGTCGCATTCACCATCTCTAATTTCTTGTCGTGTTTTCCGTACATCACTACGCGCGGGATTTCGGTTTTCAGAACGCGGGCGATCAACTGCGCCAGCTTCCCGTCTCCCAGGACAGCGGCGGCGCGGAATTGCTTCGCGTCGATCTGCTCGAGAATTTCACAGGCAGCGGCCAGCGGCTCGACGAATACGGATTGTTCGTCGGGGACGGTGTTGGGAGTTTCATGCAGATTTTCGATCGGGAGCGCCAGGTATTCGGCGAAGGCGCCGTCGTGATTGACGATGCCGAGGACGGTGCGGCGGGCGCAGTGCGTTTTCAATCCACGCAGGCAGAATTCGCAGAGTGGTTTGTAGCCATAGGCGGCGCAGGAGACGTTAATTTCCCCGGTGACGCGGCGACCAATCCAGCGAGCTCGTTCGCGCTCGATCGCGGGCGTGGGGTCGCCGCCATCGCCGACAGAAACGACTTCACCGACGAATTCGTGGCCGGGGATGCCGCGGAAGTCGTGGTAGCCGCGGAGGATTTCGATGTCGGTGTTGCAGATGCCGGCGAGGTGGACTTTGATGAGGGCCCAGTGAGGGAGCAGTTCGGGGAGCGGTTTTTCGATGGGGACTAGTTGGCCGTCGGAGACTTGGAAGGCTTTCACGTTTGCGGGGTTCCTCGGAATGATTTTAGCAGGGTTGGGTGGTTCGATCCTTGTTGGGCTGGCCGGCCCAGCCGTAAAGCGGCGCTTGGACCGCCGCACTCCATATTGACCTCGGTTGCGGCAGATTTGGGACCGGGGGATGACACGAGTGAGATTGTCTGGCGTCTAGGAACTTTTCGGGAGTGTGGTCGTAGATATGGGTGTGGGTTGCGCCGTGATGCGGCGAGATAGCGGGAGTGGGGGCTGCGATGACGGGATTGGGGCGGGAATTTCGGTATGTAATGAGACGGTTGGTGGGGAATCCGGGGATTGTGGCGGCGGTGGTGGTGTCGATCGGGATTGGGATTGCGGCGAACGCTACGATTTTTGCGATGGTGAGCCGGTTTGTGTTGCGGGCGGCGCCAGTGGGCGATCCGGCGACGCTGGTGAGCTTGCACCTGACGCATGAGGGTGACCGGTGCTGCAATTCGTTGCCCTACCCGGTCTATGTCGATGTGCGCGATCAGGCGCAGTCGTTTTCGGGAGTGGCAGCGTTTGACGAATTGATTCCGGCGTCGATCAACGGCAAGGGCGATCCCGAGCGGGTGTGGGGACAGGCGACGACGACGAATTATTTCGACGTGGCCCACCTGGGAATGACGCTAGGGCGGGGATTTCGGGCAGACGAAGATCACGCGCAGGTGATCGTGCTCGGGCATCGGTTGTGGCAGCGGCGGTTTGCGGGCGATTCCGGGATTGTCGGGAAATCCATCACTCTGTCGGGACGACCTTACACGGTTGTTGGCGTGGCGCCGACCGGTTATCGCGGGATCGATCTTGTGCTCGACGCGGAATTCTGGGTGCCGTTGGGGAACGGTCCGGCACTGAATCCATCGGAGCCCAAGCGGGACTCTCGTGAATTCCACTGGCTCGCGGTGATTGCGCGATACAAGCCCGGCGTGACGCACGAACAAGCAGACGCGGAGTTGAGAACGATTGCGACACGGCTTGCGACGCAGTATCCGGAGACCGACAAAGGAAATGGATTTCGATTCGAACAGGCCGGGTCGCTGCCACCGCGCGACCGTGGGACGATCCTGACGTTTCTTGCGGCGCTGAGCATCGTGGTGTTGCTGGTGTTGTGCATCGCGGGCGCGAACGTGGCGAATCTGCTGCTCGCGCAAGCGGCGGAGCGCGGAAAAGAGATGGCCGTCCGGCTGACGCTGGGCGCGACGCACGGTGCGTTGCAGCGATTGATGTTGATGGAGAGCGTGATTCTGGCGCTGGGCGGAGGACTGTTTGGATTTGCGTTGTCGTTGTGGGCGACGCAGGCGCTGTCGGCGTTTCATTTGCCGGCGCCGGTGCCGCTCGATCTCAATATTCACGCCGATTGGCGCGTGCTGCTCTACACGTTTGCGTTGAGCGTGGGGGCGGGGTTGGTTCTGGGCCTCGCGCCCGCGTGGGCGGCGTCGCATCCGATTTTGTCGAGCGCGCTGAAGGGCGAAGGCGGACTGGCGCAGCCTGGGCGGCGATGGAGCATGCGCAGCGTGCTGATCGTGGCGCAAGTGGCGATGTCGGTGGTGCTGCTGTGCGCGACAGGATTGTTTTTGCGGAGCATGCAGCACGCGTCGGGAATCGATATCGGATTTCGATCGCGCGGCGTGCTGATTACCGCGGTCGATCCGCGCGTGAACGGATACACGGCGGCGCAAACGGTGCAGTTTCTGAAGCAGCTTCGCGAACGCGTTGCGGGATTGCCGGGAGTGTCCTCGGTTGTGTGCACGGATATGGTGCCGCTGTCAGAAGGCGGCCGCAGCGACGGATTCAGTGTCGTGGGTCAGCCGGCGCCGATGGATGGCGGCCCGATCGTCGATTTGTATATGGCGACGCGCGGGTATTTCGATGTGATGGGAATTCCGCGGCTTGCGGGGCGTGATTTTGGAGATGAGTCGCCGAACGGGCCGAAGGTGGCGATCGTGAATGAGGAGTTTGTCGCGAAGGTGCTGGGAGGGCGCGAGGCGATCGGCCAACGAGTGGAAGGCGGCCGCGTGACGTACGAGATTGTCGGCGTGGTGAAGAATTCGAAATCGCGAACGCTGGGTGAATCGCAGCGGGCGATGTTGTTTCGTTCACTGGAACAGACTGCGGGAAACGATCCGGCGTTTCTAGGGTATTCGGTGCTGGTGAGGACGAGCGGCGGAGATTACTCGGCACTGGAGAGTGCGGTGCGGCAGGAGATTCACGCGCTCGATCCAGCGATGGCGACGTATAACGAGACGACGATGGAAGAGCATCTGCGCGACGCGCTGTTTTTGCCACGGCTGGCGGCTACGTTGTTCGGCGTGTTCGGCGTTTGCGGAGTGCTGCTGGCGGCGGTGGGATTGTATGGCGTGACGAGTTATGCGGTGAGCCGGCGAACGCGCGAGATTGGGATTCGCATGGCGTTGGGCGCGCAGGATACGGGCGTGCAGAAGATGATTGTGGGGCAGGGGATGAGGCTCGCGGCGATTGCGCTGGTGTTGGGGCTGGGCGCGGCGCTGGCGGTGGCGCGATTGTTTGCGGCGTTTTTGTATGGGGTGAGGCCGGATGATGTGGCGACGTTTGTCAGCGTGCCGGTGTTGTTGGGGGTGGTGGTGATGATTGCGAGTTGGATTCCGGCGCGGAGGGCGGCGCGGGTGGACCCGATGGTGGCGTTGCGGTGGGAGTGATGGTCAGGCTAGCGTGAAGAAAAAATCTAACGCAGAGACGCAGAGTTCGGAGAGGAACGCGGAGGATGTTCGTGGGAGCGGGGAGTTTGGGTCTGGGCGTCCCACCTCACAAACCGCACCCTCAGAAACCTAGGGTGCGGCACCCAGATGGCGCTATGAGGATCGATTGCTCAGGAAGCTAGCGTTTTAAGGGCTTCGGCGGTGGTGCAGAGTTCGGCGATGCGGGGGAAGATGGATTCGACCGCGTGGCGGTGATTTTCGGTGCTGCGATCGGTCATGGCGTCGGTGACGAGTACAACGTTGTAGCCGTGGTCGTAGGCGCTGCGAGCGGTGGATTCGACGCCGACGGTGGTGGCGACTCCGGTGATGAAAACTTGAGTTACGTTGCGGCTGCGGAGATAGGCGTCGAGGTCGGTGCCGATGAATGCGCCGGGGTGGTGCTTGGTGACGAGATGGTCGGAGGGTTTTACGTCGAGCTCGGGGACGAGCTCGGCCCAGTCGGGTGGTAGCGACATCTTGGGGCGGACAAAGTCGGTGCGGCCGGAGGCGGCGCCTGGCTTTACGTTGACGAAAACGACGGGGAGATTGCGTTGGCGGAATGCGCGGGCGAGTTGGGCGGAGCGGTCGATGATTTCGGTCATTGGATGAGCGCCGGGCATCGAGACGATTCCTTTTTGCAGGTCGATGACGATCAGGGCGGCGACGGGGTCGAGTTGAGTGAGTGGCATGAGGCTCCTAGATTTTTGCGTTTGCGATGAACTTTTGTTGGTAGTTGTGGATCGAAGGCGGCTTGAAGCCCGCCCCTACAAAACTTTGCGGACTACGCTGCGTGCTTTTGAGTGAAATGGAAGCTGGACATGATGCTGACTGCGGCGATGCCGGCGAAGAAAATTGCGAGTGGGACGATGCCGCCGTCCCAAATCGTTCCGGCGCGAAACAAAGTGTAGCCAGCCAGCAGATTTACGAGCGACCAGACGACGTTGACCGTCGGTGACGACAATCCCTTACCGGGAGGATTCGCGAACGGGCTTGGGAAGCGGTCGCCGGAAATGCCGTGGACGA
>Ga0209169_10002183_pt1 | contig 11850 bp, 11 predicted proteins | sample HubBroMetageWRM4_FD_188346 | JGI IMG/M metagenome (GOLD analysis project Ga0209169, IMG submission 188346) | Warmed soil microbial communities from the Hubbard Brook experimental Forest, New Hampshire - Hubbard Brook CCASE Soil Metagenome WRM 4... | ecosystem: Environmental > Terrestrial > Soil...
AAGCACTGGATTCCCAGGCCTGTATTTTTCAGGCCTGGGAGCCTTCTCTCCTGAGTTCAAAATCCATTCCAAAGTCGAGACTGTCATTCTTCGCGAACGGGGCCCCGAACGTCTTTCCGTTCGGGGTCCCCAAAGAGCGGGCTGTGCTCTTTGGCGTGAAGTTCGGGGGTGGTGAGCGAAGAATCTGCTTTCGTTCTTTCGCGCATTCTGCCGAGTGCCTTTGACTCACTGCACTTGGTGCGTGCCCAGGTCTGGATGTTAGAGGCCTGGGACTCCACGAATCGGTTCGGCGCAGTCACCCATCCCCAGTGACTCCGGGTCACGCCAACCGCGGACCCGTGTATATCGATCTCCCCATTTGGTCTGCGCCAGTCACGCCACTGCGCCATTGAGGCTTCAGGTACCCAGGTGTCACGATTCCTGCATGCGAGTCAATCTCATCACCAACCCCTCAGTTCGCTCCCAATCGAGCGGTGAAGCCATTCCGCTCTCGCTGATCATCCGTCCCGCCTGCGGCTTGCCCGGCGACTACGAACTTCCCATCGACAGCCGCGCGCTGCTGCAATTGCTCCGGCAACAGACAGATCTCTCCGCCGACGTGTTGCAGCGTTTTGAAAAGAACCTGCGCGCCGCGGCCGGAGCACGCCTTCTCGGCGTTGAGCTCAGCGAGCGCGTCCTCACCGATATCGGCTACTTCATCGACTAAGCGGCGGATCCCCGCACCGCGGTCCCGCAAATGGCAGGTGGCCCAGTCCCAATGATCGTTCCAAGTCACGCCGAGGGTGCCCCCGGTCCCTCGCTTTTGGGGACCGGGGATATCGATACGATGCAGGCCCAAACCTCAACCCGACAGCCGGGTGCCCCATCTCTGGATTTTCAGCACTGACCTACATGACTCAGCCAGATGAGCATATGGGATCTTCACAGGCGCCGTAGCCCAATCAGGCGACAGGAACCGTCCCATCGTAGACGTGTAGTCCCTGGCCCCGAAGTAGTCGTTTCCGGATTCGGCGTCGCGTTCTTTGCCGGTGGAACGGGATCGCGAAAAACACAACGAGGTCACACAAACGACGGAGACCGTCATACTCGCTGAGCTCGCATCGTAGATGTAATTCCTGTTCTCAAAGTCGAGACTTTAGGACCCCGACATTGTTAGAAACCGGCGATTCTGGCACAACACTGATGGCACCCTTTCTCCAAAGAACAAAAGCGTAGATCAATGCACCATAGTACGTTCCGAAGAAAAGTATTAGAAACCAGGTGACGCGAGATGAGGTCCTCTCAACTACCGCCCAATAGACCCACATTGCAATCCAGATCAACATCGCACCAATTCCCGTGTACGCTCCCCAAATCCCGAAAAGAAGAGAGACCCATCCCGGAAACGCATCGAGAAGATTATGATTAGGTTCTCCCCAGATTATCCAAAAGCCTATCCCCAGGCCAGTAAAAAGAGCGAGTGAGATTCCCCCCGAAGCCATTAGCCACACGAGTGTTGCTGGGATTGGATACCTGTCGTTCAATATGTACTTAACTTTCACTGGGCGACCTCCAATTCAATTTCACAAGTTCACTATTGCTGTGGCGCTGGCCTAACGAAGGGCTGTACCAACGCCTTTTCTGTTGATGAAATTGCATCCGCTGGCGGGTGGCCCAGGTCTGACTAGCTTCTAACGCCGGGTGCCCCATTTCTGGATTTTCAGACATGGGAAACCACGAACCTCAACCCGTCGTACGATCGCTGCTTCCGAGGACTGACCGGTCCACCCGGACGCATCCACCCAACCTCGACCCGTTTTGCAGATAATTACGATTCGGCAGCGCAGAATGACAGTATGCCCAACTTCCGGCAGATCGATTTCCGCCGCCGTCGTCCCGAATTCAACCTGTCAGGTATGTCCCCGGTCCGTACCACCGCCGAAATACCCCACCCCTCCCCCCTTTTCGCTCCAACCCCATGAAACCAATAATGTTACATTGAAAAAAGCCCATTCGACCCATCGAAACAAAGGGCTTACGCGCTCCGAATCTTCGCAGAACCGGCCAGGCACAGTGCCCTCGTCAATGCCTTAAAATGCTTTCTGGCGCGCCCAGCGTCTCACTGTCAGCGTCCTACACCCAGGAGCAATCAATGCGTTTTGCTGCACTTGCCCTTCTCTTCCTCGGATTCATCTCATTCGCCGCAGCCCAATCCACTCCGCCCACCGGCGCTCCATGGGACTACATCGGCAAGCGCGGAACCCTCGAGTGGGGTAAGCTCGATCCGGCCTATCGCGCCTGCGCGCAGGGCCATGAGCAGTCGCCCATCGACATTCGCGGCGCGCGCCTCAACACCGCGCTCAAGCCCATCGAGTTCCACTACATCTCCGGTCCGGTGACGCTCGAAAACACCGGCCACACCGTCGTCGTCCACGTCGACCCCGGCAGCTACATCGTCGCCAACGGCGTGCGCTACGATCTGGTACAGTTTCACTTCCACCACCCCGCCGAGGAAGCCGTCAAGGGCAAGATCACCGACATGGACATCCACCTGGTGCACAAGAGCGCCGATGGAAAGTTGGCCGTGATTGCCCTCCGCCTCAGCGAAGACCTGACCACCCCGCCCAACCCCGTGCTCTCGACCCTGTGGCCGCATCTTCCCACTACCGTCGGGGCCACCGCGAAGGTCACCGACTTCGTGAATCCCGGAGGCCTTTTGCCCGCCGACCGTGGCTACTGGACCTATGTCGGCTCACTCACCGCGCCGCCCTGCACCGAAGGCGTCCGCTGGTTCATCTTCGAGCAGGACATGACGCTGAGCCGCGAGCAGCTTCGTACTTTCGCCGCGCTCTACAAAATGAACTCGCGCCAATTGCAGGACCCGCACGGCCGCCGCATCGAAGCCGATGAATAGGCTCAGCCCGCCAGCGGCACAAACCGCAGTTCCAGCCCCTCGTCGAGCGCAACAGTTTCGACGCCGGTCAGATCTTTCACCAGGTAATGCGCCGCCGCCAGCGCCTCAACCGAATGCGAAAACGTAGTTGCAATCACCGTGCAACCCGCCGCGCGTCCCGCCTTCGCGCCCGACTCCGAATCTTCAATCACCACGCACTCCTCCGGCCTTAAACCGAGCAACGCCGCGCCGGCAAGATACGGCGCAGGGTTGGGTTTGCCCAACGCTACGCTGTCGGCAGTAATCATTTGCTCCGGCACCGGAATGCCGCTGGCCGCCAGCCGTTCACGCGCCAGCCGCTCCGTCGCGCTGGTCACAACCGTCCAGCGTGGCCTTCCTTCGCGATCGGCAGGAATGGCCGCAAGCAGATCGAGCACGCCAGGCAGCACCGACAGCCCTTCGCCATCGGCAATCTCGATCTCTTCAATCAGGCGCAACTCCGCCTCGCTGTCCAGATCGGGCCGAAGTTTGGCCACCGTCTCAATCGCACGAACTCCATGCGCGATGCGGACAGCGTATTCCGGGTCCACGCCGCGCATCAGTGCCCACTTGGTCCAACTGCGCTCCACCGAGCCCAGCGAGGAGATGAGAATGCCGTCCATGTCGAAGAGAACGCCCTTGCAGCGAATGAGCACAGGGGAAGAAGTTTCGGATAAGGCCATGCTTCCATTGTATCGGCAGCAGAATTATCGTCGCGCCTGCGTCTCTTTGGGTTCGGCAAAGCTCACTTTGGGCGGTTCGCCAAAGCTCAGCGCTCCCTCCAACGTTTGCTTGCGCACGCCCTGCTGCACGGAGTTGTCAGTCAATGCAATTTTCCCGTTGGCGATCTCCGCGTCCGCTGTCCAACTGTCAAAGCGCTTCAGCGCCTCCGGAATTGTGCCAGTCGCCGCAGCAACACCGCTCTGCGTTTCCACTGTTCCGCGACGCCATTCAAAGTGCAGGCTTCCCTTCGCCGAGGCAGCCAGATCTTTCGCCGTAAAGCCCGACAAATCGATCTTGCCGTCCGCATCGAGTGCGCCGCCGGCCCATTTCATTCCCAGCAATTTGCCCACCGCAGCGGGTGCGAGCTTCTGGAATTGGCATTCCAGCGAGTATGTCGGTTTGGCTTCATCGGCGCCTGTGTTGATCGTGCCTCCACCATGAACGTGCCCGCCGAGCAGTTCGCCATCGAGATCCGTAATCTCCGCTCCGGAAGCCACAATGCGCACGCCGGCGCTGGCATCGGTCAATGTGACCGGGCCCAGCGCAAGCGATTCCGCCTTCACCGTTCCTTCCAGTCGCGGCCACGCCGGCGCGTTCGACGGCCGGAAGCGCGCAATCAGCGAAGAGAGCAGCGTGCCCTTCTCATGCGCGCCGAGAATCGCCGCCTCCAGCGCGCTCGCGTCCAGCTTACCGAAATCCACCTCGAACCGTGGCGGGCACAATTCGCCCGCTTCGCAATGAACCGGCACGTCCAGACTGGCCGTGCCCTTCACCGGGCCATAGGTGAAGACAATCGGATCCCAGCGCAGATCCCCTTGTCCGAAATGCAGCGTAGCCTGCGCAATCTCCACGTGGTTGGCCAGGTAATCGCCCTTCCAGTTGGCGTTGTGCAGCGTCACTGTTCCACTCAGGCTATCTGTGGTTGGCGACTCGGCAGCTTCCGCGCCGAGCTTCGCGGCCATGGGCAGCCTCTCTGTAACGGCAGGCGCAGCGCCATGATCACTCTTGCTGAAAGGCGCTGCTTCCTTTGGCATCCACGGCCCTTGCGCGGCCAGATCCACGGTCACCGGTTCGCCCGCCAGCGAGTCCAGCGCCCCCGCATCGGCCATACCGGCCACGCGCGCCAGTTCCCTGGCGCGCGCAACGCTGGCCTGTCCGCGCACGGTCAGCTGATAGCCTGTCAACGCCAGCTCGGCGGTCACGGCAAGCGGAATCGTTCCGCCGGCAGGAATCGTCACGGTCGCTTCCAATGCCGCCGGCTGCACTGCAACCGCGTTCGGCGATCCCTGGGCGGGCTGCACCGCAGCAGCCGGCCCAAGCACCAGCTTCGACGCGCGAATCGGCGTATTCAGCCCATTTCCGCTGAGCTCGAATCCAGCTACAGTGAAGCTGCCGGTCAACGGACCCTGCGGCGCTGGATGGGCTTTTGCAGGTCGCCCCGTCCGTCCCGTTCTCGATGGATGCGGTTTCACAGAAACTGCTGCCTGCGCCGCAACCGGAGCGTAGTTGATCTTGCCGCTGATCGATCCCGCGGCCACCAGACCCGCTCCGAAATCGCTGCGGATGGTGCGCAGCGCATCCAGGCCTGCCGCAACCGGAATTCGATCGACTTCAACGGAGAGCTGGGGCGACTTGCCGTCTCCGGGCAAGTCGCCGGCCAGGTGAATGTGTCCGTCGCCCAAAGGCGAGTTGCAAGCAAGGTTCTCCACTGCGCGTGCGGAAAGGCGATAAAGGAAGCTGCAACTGGCATCGAAGTCCATAGGCGCCGCCGGTGCAAACTCGGCGCGGTGAACGCCGCTCGCGCGCAGCCTCGTCTGCATCTGCGCCGCGTCCGGAGTGCCGTCCAGGTGCAGTTCGCCGGTCAGGTCCCCGCGCCATCCGGGGTCCGAGCCGATCAGCAGCCGCGTAAGCTGGCCCAGTTGCGCCTCACTCCACTCCAGGTCCACATGCAGCGGAACCTTACGCAGTTCTGAGGCGCGCTGCGCTCTCGCCTCCAGCCGCACCAGGCCGGTGTCGGCCAGGTCCAGGCTCAGGTCGGTGCGCGCCGGTTGGCCGCGCAACCGGATGCGCCAGTCACCCGGCTGCTCCTGCCAGAAGGAGAGGTCTGTGTTCACCAGCGAAAACGGCAGCTTTTCTGCGCCGCGCTTGAAGTTGATGCGCGAGTTGGTTGCTTCAAGGTACGGAAAGGGGGTGATCCGCCGGCTCCGTGCCGATCCGGCGCTTCCCTGCGCAGGCTCCGCTTTCGCCGCTGCCGTGCGAAACAGCGGATCGAGATTCCAGCGGCCCTCCGCCGTGCGCTCGACGTTCAGGCTGGCGTTATCCACGCTGATCGTGCCGATCTCCAGCCGCCCGCGCCACAGCGGCAGAAGGCGAATCGAAGCCGTAACGGTTTCGGCATGAAGCACCGGCTCAGCGCCGTAAGCAGGGTCTTCTTCAACCGTAAGGTCGGACAGCACAAATCCCGGCCACGGAAACAGCCGCACCTCAACCGAGGAAAGCCGCACCGGCCTGCCCAGCGACTCCGACATCAGTTGAGTAATCCGGCTCTTGTAGCGGCTGACGCTCACCAGCGGCGGCGCAACAATGATGACCAGCATCGCAACTACAACCGCCGTGGCCAGCCAAAGCCTTCGGCGTTTCTTCTTCCAGCGGTGCAGGTCTGCCGTCATGGTCTTATCTATGGTATTCTGCCCAACCGCCGCGCACCCAAACCGGAATCGACCGCTCCATTCTCATCGTGTCCGGTGGAACGTGCGCGTCCAGCGCGTGTCGGTGAAGAAGTGCAGCGCCACATGGCCCATCCATTCCAGACTGTTACCGATCCCCGTCTTGTTCTCCTGGTCATCAGGCGTCTTGAACGACCAGTAGTTGAACAGCGGCCGGCCCACGATGTTCTCTCTCGGCACAAAGCCCCAGAAGCGCGAGTCGGCGCTGTTGTGCCGGTTATCGCCCATCATGAAGTACTTGCCCGGAGGCACCACCAGGTCGCCATTCACTATGTGATTGGAAATGTCCACGGCCCAAGCCTCGGTGATGAAATTGCCAGGCTCCGGATCGGGCGCAACCGAAGGAAATTCGTCTAGAAACTCTTTCTCACCGGGGTTGGCCGGCAGATCTTTTCCATCCGGCGGCGGATTCTGCGCCACTCCGTTGAGGATTACGACCCCATTGCGCAAATGAATGCGGTCGCCGGGCATCCCGACCAGCCGCTTCACCAGATATGGATACGTCGGCGATCCGTCCACAGGGTCGGGGTCAGCGACCGGCTTGATGAACACGACAATATCTCCGTGCTGCGGCTCGCGATAATGAACCAGTGGCATCCATTTTGCCGGCCCGGCAAGTGTGGTGCGGTCGACCACCAGGTGGTCGCCGACCAGCAGCGTGTTCTCCATCGAGCCGGACGGGATCAGCATATTCTGCCCCACAAATGTGAGGATGAAAAGTCCGATCACGAGCACAGAACAAATGCTGGCGATGGCCTCAAAGGGCGTCTCATCCACAGGCTCTTGAGCCGGTTCGGGCTGCGATGGAGAAGCGCGTTTGCTGGTCATCGGTTCGAGGGCACCCTGGCGTTTGATCGCTGGCTAACAGGCTGGAAATTACTTGATCAGATGGAAGGTCCGGTTCCAGCGCGTATCGCTGAAAAAGTGCAGCACCACATGGCCCATCCATGCCACGCTGTTGCCGATTCCCGTCTGTTGGTACTCGTTATCCGGCGTCTTGAACGACCAGTAGTTGAACAGCGGCCGGCCAATGATGTTTTCTCTGGGCACAAAACCCCAGTAGCGCGAGTCCAGGCTGTCGTGCCGATTATCGCCCATCATGAAATACTTGCCCGGAGGCACCACCAGCTCGCCGTTGACCACATGATTGGGAAAATCCACTGCCCATGATTCCGGCGTCGCACCCGGCTGCGGATACGGCGCGACGGAAGGAAATTCATCGAGAAAGTCAGTGTGGTTGTCCGGTGTTGTCGGTTGCGCGTGAGGCTGATCCTGGGCCACCCCGTTCAGGATCAGGATGCCGTTGCGCAGTTGGATTCGGTCGCCAGGAACACCAATCAGCCGCTTCACCAGGAAGGGATAGGTCGGCGACCCGTCCACCGGATCGGCATCGGCCACCGGCTTCAAAAACACCACAACGTCGCCGTGCCTCGGCTCACGGTAATGCATCAGCGGCATCCACTTCGCGGGAGGCGCGAGCGTGATGCGATCCACCACCAGGTGGTCGCCAATCAGCAGCGTGTTCTCCATCGATCCGGAAGGTATGACGAAGTTCTGGCCGAGGAACGTAAGGATGAACAGGCCCACAACCAGCACCGAGCAGATGCTGGCGACCGCCTCATAGGGCGTTTCTTCCACTCTCTCTTCAACCGAATCGGCAACCGGATCAGGCACGGGCTCAAGGGTTGCAGTGGGATTCATCGCCTTTTTATTCGTCATCCTATAGCTCGGAAATCAGTGTTCTGGGCCCAGGGTTCAGGGATCAGTAAAAGGCCGGAACCGCTCATCGCAGTCTTCTGAACCCTGAACCCTGTGCCCTGACCCCTGCTTCTAGTGCACCACATGAAAAATGCGCTTCCAGCGCGCGAAGCCGGTGAGCTTCTCTGAAAGCTGCCTGTCGTGTCCGAGTCTATCATCCGCGGCTTGAAGGGGCGCCTGCTGCACATCGGTGCTCGACGGCCGGGTAAGCGAGAAATAAATCACCAGCGGCCGCGCCACAACCTGCGACCGCAACACAAATCCCCAGAAGCGCGAATCCTTGCTGTGGTTGCGATTGTCTCCAAGAACAAAATACTCGCCCGGCGGCACCACCAGCTCGCCGTCGCGCGTCAGGGTCTGCATCTGGTGCCACCACAGCGGATCGACTTCCGGGTCGGTGTAGACCTTTCCGGGAAACTCCTCGCGAAATGGAATGCTGGCGGCCGGTTCGAAGGTCGCGTAGGGCTCATCCTGCGCCACGCCGTTCACCAGCACCCGGCCATCCTCGATGCGCAGCCGATCGCCGGGAACGCCTACAACCCGCTTGACCAGGAACGGCGGCTGAGGATGGTGAAACACAATAATGTCTCCGCGCTCGACATCGCGATACGGCATCAGATGCCGGCTCAACCTGTCCGATGACGCATAAATCTGCTTGTTCACCAGCAGGAAATCGCCTACCAGCAGCGTGTGCTCCATGCTTTCCGATGGAATCAAGTAAGGCTGCAGGAAAAACGTCAGCAGAAACAACGCCACCACCACCGTTTGCAGCAGCGAGGCCAGCGCTTCCGGTACCGTGGGCAGATGCAGACGCCAATGCCGCACCGGCTGCAAGGCCATGCCCGGTTCTTGCGCAAGGACGCTCATTCGGCTGTCGGCTCCTCCCAGTCGGAGGAGGCTGCGACAAAATTGATCTCTCCCGTCTTCATCCCCTCCAGCGCCTTTCGTGCCGCATCCTGTTCGGCCAGTTTCTTGGTGCTGCCCTGGCCGTTCGCCAGCGCAGGGCCCAACGATCCGCTCTCGCTCCTTAGACGGACCTCCATCAGAAACCGCTTACGGTGATCGGGACCGCTTTCGCTCGTCACCCGGTAAACCGGCGCGCCCAGGTGAGCCGACTGCGCATGTTCCTGCAGCGCCGATTTGAAGTTGCCCAGCGCGTCGCCCGAAAGCAGCTCTGCCGCCAATTGCTCCGCCGCGCCGCCCATCACGCTCCTGCGCGCGAACGCTCGCACCGGGTCCAGGCCGCCGTCCAGAAACATCGCGCCCAGCACTGCTTCCATGCTATTCGAAAGCACCGTGCTCTTGCTCCGCAGGCCGCCGCGGTCCTCGCCCTTGCTCAGCCGCAGGTGCCTGCCCAGCCCAATCGAAATGGCCACCTCGGCCACATGCTTGCGGCTGACCAATTGCGCACGCACCCGGGTTAGCTCGCCCTCATGCCACCTCGGATTTTCTTTAAAGAGCTCTTCGGCAACCACCAAGCCCAGCACCGCGTCGCCCAGGAACTCGAGGCGCTCGTTGTTGCCGGGGGTCTCAGGGCTCCACTGCTCTTCCGAGGATGCACCGGCTTGAGAACGTTCATTGGCCAGCGACCGGTGGGTCAGCGCGCGCACCAGCAATTCGCTTTTCGCAAAGCGGTGCCCGAGAACGGCCTCGAGTTCGCTGAGTTCATCTTCCGCCTGGGCCATCGATCCAACTCCGTTTGCCACAATTCTAATGTGGTAACGATGCCAAAGCGCAAGATTTCCCTCCGGGACTGTTCACTTTTGCTTAATGAAACATTCGCATGCAACTCGTTCTGTGCAAATCGAAGACCAATCGGCCGGGGCTATTGCGGCTTGGCTGTTGAGGGTGACCCTGCAGTTCCCGTTGCCGGCGCTGTCGCACCCGGTTTGGCAGTTCCTGCGCCGGAAGTGTCGTCCTCGGCATCCTCGTCGCAGCTGTGGCCATTGACCGCATAAGCTGTCTTTACGCCGCGCTCCGCCGCAAGCCGCGTATCCTGCTGCCCATCGCGCACCTTCATCGCCAACTGGTACTCCGACACCGCTTCGTCGCGCTTGCAGTCCAGGTCCAGCATCCGCCCCAGGTAGATGTGCGACCAGGCCAGTTGCCGCTGGTCCTTGCTTGTCGCCAGCGTCTTCTGGAATCTGTCGATGGCCTCCTCCGGATGGCCGGTCATGATGGCCGCCCGCGCCAGAATGAAATTGGCCCGAGCCTCCGTCGTTACCGCTTCCAGGCTGTCGGACTTGTCGGCCAGCGCTCTTTGCGCCAGCGTCCGCGCTCCGTCCACATCGCCCGTCTGCAGCCTGGACTCGGCCAGATCCAGTCCGGTCAGCTTGTGCGGAACCGGGCGGTCCAGAACCTCGCCATCCGACTCCTTGTCGAATTCGATATTCCGCGCCCGGTGCACCTGCTGATCCACATCCATGCTGTACACCATCTCGCCGATGGTGTCGGCCAGCCCCGCCGGATCCTTCTCGAACTGGATCATCTGCTCGTAAAAATACTGCGTCAGCACGAATCCCTGCGTCATGTCGTGCTGCACCGTGGCCACTTTCACCGCGTCCACTTTCTCCTGGTAGAGCTGCCGCTCGTGTTCATAGCGCGGCAGCTCTGATCGGTCGGCATTCGCCGGAATCTTGTACACCGGGATTCCCGTATCCATGGTCCGCGCCTCGATGGCCTTGATCAGGCATTCGACCGTCAAGGGCACAGTCTCCGATCGATAGCGGAAAGCCATGGGAGCGTCGCGCACTTCCTTCAGAATCGGCTGCATCCGGTCGATGGCGTTGGAACGCGCACCAAGCAGCGGCTCGATCATGTAGTGCAGATAGGTGTGGCGCACGTCGCTCATGCGAATCTGCCCATTCACCGGTGAAACCACCACGATGAAATCCGTCCCGTAGATGCGCGCATTCACCAGGCTCGGCGAAAGCATGGGCTCGATCACCACCAGAAAGCGCCGCCCCTCATACGTGGAAGCCGGCATCTTCAAATAAAGATTGGTGGAGACGATCATCTTCGACAGCGGATCGTGCAGCTTCTCGGTTTCACGATCGTAGATCGGGTGCACTGCCAGCCAGATCCCGTGCAGATCGACCGCATTTACAAAATCCCTCAGCAGCGGCACAATCTCCACCACCTGCGTCGAGTCGGGCGGCATCTGCGCAATGTCCGCCGAGGTCTCCAGTTCTGGTGGCGGCGTCAGGTACAACGCCAGCGAGATGTACTGCGCGATGTCGTGCTCGGTGCCTGTCATGCGGTGCTGCGCAATGTACAGGCAGACCTTGTCGCGCGCCGCACGCGCCTCCTCGCTCTTGGCCAGTGCCTGGTTGATTTCATCGCGCACATGCTGTCGAACCGGCGCGCTGTCCTCCAGGCCCTCGTCATAGCCGCAGGCATTCAAGGCAGCGGCCATCAGAAACAGCGGTTCGGAACTCACCAGCGAGATAGTCGGCCCCGCCGGATCGATCAGCGTGCGCGCCTGTTCCTGCTGATTGGCCTCAGAGTTGGAGCGCTGCGAAGATGAACTCTGCCCCGGCGCCGGTTTATGGGATGAACTGCTGTCGCCGGACTGCGCGTGAGCCGCGGGGAGCCAGAGCACTGCCAGAAGAAAAGAAACAGCAACCGGAAGCATTGCGGACTTGCAAATTTCAGAAAGCGTCATGAACCAACCCTGCCGTCAAGTCTAGTTAGACGCACCAGCAGGGTCAAACGCGAGTGCAAATAAAAGCC
>Ga0209169_10002184_pt1 | contig 11847 bp, 15 predicted proteins | sample HubBroMetageWRM4_FD_188346 | JGI IMG/M metagenome (GOLD analysis project Ga0209169, IMG submission 188346) | Warmed soil microbial communities from the Hubbard Brook experimental Forest, New Hampshire - Hubbard Brook CCASE Soil Metagenome WRM 4... | ecosystem: Environmental > Terrestrial > Soil...
TTCGTCGTTCGCCGCGCCGACGTCGACCAATTGGTAGCGCCCGGATTCCGCGATCAGCCGACGCGCCTCTTCCGTCGAAAGCCGCAATTGCTCGCGGTCCATGTCGTCGGGGGGAGTGGATGCCGCCGCGGCCGGGAATTTGCTGGCGCGGGCAGAGGTGCCTGCGGCGATGATTGCAGGGTTTGAGGCGGACGGCGGTTGGTTTGGGGCCGCTCGGGCTGCATCCGGGATCGGCGGTGGCCGCTCGCGCGAGGGTGGCCCGTCCGGCATCGAGGGCCGAGTCCATTTCGCCGCACGTCTTCTGCACGCTCTTCGTGCGGGTGTCGACGCTGGCGGCGAGGCTGGCCCCATACACTCCGCTGGCCTGCTCGTCGTGCGCGATGTGAGTTGGCCGATTGTGGATCTCCGGGTCGATTGGGCCGACGACGATCCCGTAGGCGAGCTCACGGCTCTGTGGGAGCGTTACGAGCCACAGGTCGAGGACTACGTCCGTCGAGCGCTCGATCCGGCCGCGGCACCGGGTTTCGGTGTCCCGGGCGAGCGCTGACGGGATCGCGGTTGGCGATCGAAAGCAAGTCGATTGACTACGTGCCCGAGACCGAGCGGCACGGACGGGTGAGCGACCAGGTGTCGTTCTGGTTTCTCGGCAACTTCCATTTCTTCACCATCGCGATCGGGTTTGTCGGCCCGAGCATGGGGTTGAGTTTCGGTTACACGGTGCTCGCAGGGACGTTGGGCATAGCGTTCGGAACCCTGTTCGCGGCGTTTCACGCCTCGCAGGGCGCCGAGCTCGGCCTGCCACAGATGGTGCAGTCACGGGCGCAGTTTGGTTTCCGGGGCGTCGTTGTAGTGTTACTGGGTACGCTGTTCACGTTCCTGGGCTTCAACGTCGCCAACAGCGTGTTGTCCGCACACGGTCTCAATGGAATTCTGGGGTGGAACGAGGGCGCTGTGACGGTCGTAACCTCGCTCGCCGCGGCGCTGCTGGCGATCTATGGATACGACTGGCTGCACCGGATTTTTCGCTGGTGCTTCTTCGTTTGTCTGCCGCTCTACGCCGTGCTTACGGTCGCCATCATGTTGGGCAAGGTTCCGGCGACGCATCCTACACTGGGTGGGTTTTCGGCTGTTGCGTTCGCCGGACAGTTCGCGGCGAGCGCGAGCTACAACATCACCTATGCGCCTTCGGTATCGGATTACTCGCGTTATCTGCCTCGCAATACCAGTCGTTACGCGATTATCGCGGCCGTGTACGCTGGCGCGGCTTCCTCGGCGATCTGGCTGATTGCTGTCGGCGCGTGGCTCGCCACCCGTCTCGGCGCCTCCGACGGTCTCGTAGCGCTGAACGACGCGGGTAACGTGTTGCTTCCAGGGTTTGGCGTGCTGTTGTCTCTGTGTTCCGTCACCGCGTTGACGGCGGCTACGGGCCTCAACGCGTACAGCGGTATGCTCACTGTCGTTACCGCGTTGAATTCCCTGTTTGAGACGCGTCCGACCGCACGGTTGCGAGTGATCATCACTATCGCGCTGGCTGTGGTCTGGATAACGCTGGCCTTCGGCAGCACTGCAAATTCGATCGAGCTGTTGTTCGCAGCCCTCACCATGATGCTCTACCTGTTGGTGCCCTGGACGTCGATCAACCTGATCGATTACTTCTTCGTCCGCCGTGGGCGTTACGTCATTCCCCAACTATTCGTTGTCAATGGCATTTACGGCGCCTGGGGTGCACGCGGGCTGGCCGCTTACGTCATAGGTTTCGCTGCGACATTGCCGTTTTTCGTGCTCCCCGGCGTGTATGTGGGACCGGCCGCGCAAGCGCTGGGCGGAGTGGACGTTGGCTGGCTGGTCGGGCTGTTGGTGTCGGGTTCGGTGTACGCCTGGTTGTCGCGCTCGATCGACCCGGCGCGCGAGGCGCTCGCGATCGGCAATGGCTGAAGGCGCCTTGTTGTGTAGGCAGCTTCTGACACGCGACTGCGGCGGGCGAACGACAGACTTCCGGTGAATCTCCCGGTACGTTGGTGATAGTCGCGCAGCAGCGTGCCGCATCACCGGAGATTCACATGCGTGAGAAAACACGCGATAGAACCACCCTCGACTACGTCAAGCCCGGTGCGGAAGAGCGCGCGCGGCTACGCGAGGATTTTGACTACAACGATCTCAATCGCGATGGCCGGCTCACATTGGGCGAGTTCATTCGTTTCATGCGCAACGTGGACGAAGACCTGACAGCGGAGCAGTGTGAGATCGGCTTCGACGAGATCGATGCCAACCGGGACGGCGCCATCGAGTTTGAGGAATTCGTGGCGTGGTCGACGGGGAAGGAGGGGTGATGGCGACGAGAGATAAGCGCGCAGCGGGTGGCCGGGCGAAGTCAGCGGGACGTCGACGGGCGGTGTCTGCGCATGGGCGCACGGGTCGTGCGAGCGCCAGCGCGAAAGCGCCGAAGAAGAAGGCGACCCAGAAGCAGGCGACCCGGAAATGGTCTGCTGGCGTCATGGCGCGAAGTGATGCGATGGACTTGGAGACTGGCGTGTTCAAGTCGCGCAGCGCGCGGCAGGTGGCGCTCTCGCTGAAGCGGTCGGCGGAGTCGAGTCACCGGCGCAAGTCGACACCCTTCCGCTCAGCGATGTCGATGCTCAATTTTGAGATCAATCGTGGTGGAAAGAACCTGTCGGCGCGGCAGCGCAAGGTGTTGAATGCGGCGAAGGTGGAGCTTCGCAAGGTGTTTCATCGCGAGACGGCGCGGCCGTAAGGTTGCTGTCGCCGGCGGTGATTAGGCCGCGACTTTACCCGCACGCCTGATGGCTTGTGGCGGTTGTCCGAACGCGCGTAAGAACGCCCGTCGCATCCGTTCGCGGTCGGCGAACCCTGTTTCGCGGGCCACGACATCGATGGGCAGTTGTCCTTGCTCTGTCAGGAGCCGTGCAGCTTCGACGCGGAGGTTCTCGACGGCCTTCGCAGGCGACTGCCCGGTCTCGGCGCGGAAGGCGCGACTGAACTGGCGTGGGCTCAGATTCGCCACCTCGGCGAGTTGCTCCACGGAAAGCGCCGTTTTCAGATTGCGGCGGGCGTAGTTCAAGGCGCTCTGGATGCGATCCGATTTCGGCTCCAACTCGAGCAGCGTCGAGAATTGTGACTGGCCACCGGCGCGCCGGTGATAGACCACCATCTTCTTCGCAACCAGGCGCGCGATCTCGATGCCTAAGTCACGCTCGACCATCGCCAGGGCGAGGTCGATGCCGGCCGTCATTCCAGCCGACGTCCACACCGGGCCGTCGATGACGAAGATGCGATCTTCATCGACCTTTACCAGCGGATACCGCGCCTGCAGCTCACGTGCATAAGCCCAATGGGTCGTCGCGCGCCGACCGTCGAGAATCCCAGCCTGTGCCAGGATGAACGCGCCGGTGCAGGGGGCCGCGACGCGCCTCGATACCGTGGCCCCTTTGGCGATGAACTCCAATAGCTTCGGCGTGCCCGTCTCGATCTCGGTGCCGGCTCCGATCAGAAGGGTGTCGAAATCCGGGTCACCAAAGGCCTCGGTGTCGACAGTGATGCCCCACGACGTGCGCACCGGGCCTCCGTTTTCGGAGAAAATCTGCAATTCGTAGAAAGGCTTACCGGCGGTCAGGTTCGCCATCTCGAATACCGAAACAGGCGCCGTACTGAGGATCTGGGCGCCGGGGTAAAGCACGAATCCGATACGGTGCATGGCGATCTCCCGAATGTCCTAAAAGGTGGTATATAGGACATTCAGGTCATTGTCCAGCGGCGTAGCCTCTTTTCCAGTCCCGGCACCCCCGCCGGAGCAGCTTCGGAGAGACGGCAATGGCTACTTCTCATCACAACGGAACGACGCAGGGCAAAGGCACCGCGCTCATTACAGGCGCGTCGAGTGGAATCGGTGCGATCTACGCGGATCGCCTGGCGCGTCGTGGCTATGACCTCGTGCTTGTCGCGCGCAACGGCAAGCGCCTCGAGGAGGTCGCACAGCGGATTCGGGCGGCGACTCAGCGCTCGGTCGAGGTCATTGTCGCGGATCTCAACAACAAGGCCGACCTGACCCGTGTCGAGACCAACCTGAAGGCAGATAGCCGCATCACGATGTTGGTTAACAACGCCGGCTTCGGTGCTGTGACGCCACTATTGGGCTCCGACGTGGATAAGATGGAGGAAATGATAGACCTCAACGTCGTCGCCTTGACACGGCTGACCTACGCTGCCGTGCCAGGATTCGTCGCCCGTAAGAACGGCGCAATTATCAACATCGCGTCCATCGCCGGGCTGACACCCGAACTCCTCAATGGGGTTTATGGCGCCTCGAAGGCCTACGTGGTCACCTTCAGCCAGTCACTGAAACACGAGCTTGCCGACAAGGGAGTGCGTGTGCAGGTCGTGCTTCCGGGCGCTACCGCGACGGAGTTCTGGGACGTCGCGGGCCACTCGGTGGAGAAGCTGCCGCAGCAGTGGGTGATGTCAGGCGACGATCTCGTGGACGCGTCGCTGGCAGGCTTCGACCTGGGCGAGTTCGTGACGATCCCATCGCTTCCGGAGGTGGATGACTGGAACGCTCTCGAGGCGGCACGGCAGGCTTTGAGGCCGAATCTCTCGCACGTGAAACCGGCGCAGCGCTACGCAAAGAGTCATTGAGATCGTTGCGCTCGGGCGGCACGCTCCGGAAGTCTCCGGGGCGCGCTGCCGGCGCGGCTCCTACAGCGTAGTGCTTCCCGATCCCATCAGCTTCGCCGGCCCGACATGGCCTTCGCCGAACGTATCGCAGGCGTTCAGATCGCCAGTGTCGAGCCCCTTCTTCAACCAACTGACCCGCTGCTCGCTGGTGCCGTGAGTGAAAGACTCCGGGACCACTGTGCCGCGGGCCTTCCGTTGCAGGGTATCGTCGCCGATCTGAGAGGCCGCGTTTACGGCCGTTTCCACGTCGCCTTGTTCGAAGCGCCACCCGCGCTCCGACTGCGCGCGATTCGCCCAAACACCCGCGAGACAGTCCGCCTGGAGCTCGAGTTTCACACTCAGGGCGTTTGACTCGGCCTCGTTACCGCGCGAGCGCGCCGCGTCCACGCGGTCGATGATGCCGAGCAGGTTTTGCACGTGATGGCCTACCTCGTGGCCGATGACATAAGCGTGCGCGAATTGTCCCGGCGCGCCCAGTTGCTGTGTCATGAGATCGAAGAAACCCAGGTCGAGATAGACAATCCGATCCTGCGGACAATAGAACGGTCCGGCGGCAGCCTGGCCCAGACCGCAGGCGGTCGGATAGCTGTCGCGATACAAGCGCAGCTTGGGGTCCTGGTACGTGCTGCCCATCGAATGAAATACGTCGGTCCAGACGGTTTCGGTGCTTCGCAGCACCTGCGAAACGAATTTCACCTGCGGGTCGTTGTCGTCGATAGGTGCGGACTGCGGTGCAGGTACGCTCTGCGATTGCTGCACATTGCCGCCGCTCAGGATCCCGAGGATCTGCAACGGATTGATTCCGAACGCCCAACCGGCGATGAGGGCCACGACAACGGTCCCCAGTCCGACGCCGTGGACGGGCCTGAAGCCGCCGCCACCGCTGGAACCTCGCACGTCCTCGACGTTGCGGCTCTCGTCTTGATCGTTCATGTCCACGGTGGTTCTCCCCAGACGTTTTTCCGCGTGTGCCCGCGGTTGGCCCCTGTAGTTTACTGGTTAAGGTGCTTCAAAAGGGGCGCTTCTTCGTCCGGATCGGCGGTGTCAGCGGCGGGCTGCGGCGCTTTGAAGCGCAGCTTGTAGGGGTAGGTCTCCGGCTCGCCAATCTGCACGCCACGGATGACCTGCGCGTGATAGGCGAGCGCCTGCTCCACCGACCGGTCGCCTTTCACGATGTCGTCCGCGATGTTGAGAGTGAGCGTATTCGACTCCTCGTTGTTGCAACGAACGGTGAGCTCGCCGCGAGTGCGGTCGATGAGGAGACTGCCGTCGTATTTCACCAGGTCGGCAATCTTTCCGACCGGTACGCGGTAGTTGACGGTTTGCTCCAGGACATCCTTGTGCGGGTAGGGGAAGTTGTGCTGGGTCTCCTCCTTGTGGAGCACGGTGCGCTTCCAGGGGCCGTTGTCGTACCAGCTAAGCTCGTACGCGTTGTTTTCTTTCGGCAAGCCATACTTGGTGATGAGATCGCTCGCGACCGCGATGGACATTTTCGGCCATCCCACCAGGTTCTTCTGCACCCAGGCGGCGGCCTCCGGGCTCACCGGCACGGACTCGTGTGTTGGAGGGTGTGGGGTCTGGCCCAAAGCCACAGCGGCGGACAAATACGCAGCGAGCGCGACAAGCACGCGAGTCTTCATTCGTTTAACCTTCGCCGAACTTCGGCACGGGGTACTGTATCGCACCCGCTGTTCCTGCCCCGTCCGCGCTATGAACGGTCAAAGGTGATTCCATGCAAATCGATCTCAAAGGACTTCGCGCCCTCGTTACTGGGTCCACCGCTGGCATCGGTGAGGCCATCGCCGGCCGCCTCGCACAGAACGGGGCCGAAGTGGTTATCAACGGACGCACTGCGGAGCGTGTCTCCAAGGCGATAGTAGCGCTGCAGGCTAAGGCGCCGGGGGCGCGTTTCCACGCGGCGCCAGGTGATGTCTCAACGGCGAAAGGCTGCGAGGCGATTGTTGCCGCCGCGGGCAAGGTCGACATTCTTGTCAACAACGCCGGCTGGTTCGAGCCGAAGGATGCGTTCGAGATTAGCGACGCCGACTGGCAAAAGGCATTCGACATCAACGTGATGAGTGGCGTACGCCTCACGCGGGCGTTGGCGCCGCACATGCGCGAGCAGGGCTTCGGGCGGATTGTGTTCATCTCTTCTGAGTCGGGGATCCAGATTCCGACCGAGATGATCCACTACGGGATGAGCAAGACCGCGCAGTTGTCCCTGACTCGCGGCTTCGCACAGGCGCTCGCGAAGACGGGAGTAACGGTCAACGCCGTGTTGCCGGGGCCGACGTTGTCCGAGGGTGTTGGTGGCTTTCTCGAGCACCTCGCGAAAGCACATGGGAAAACCGTCGCCGAGCTCGAGAAGGGCTTCTTCGAGACCTCTCGCCCCACCTCGCTGTTGAAGCGCTTCATCGATCCGGAGGAGATTGCGAACGTCGTCGCGTTCGTTTGCTCACGCGAGGCCTCCGCTGTGAACGGCGCTCCGATCAGGGCCGAGGGCGGTGTTGTGATGTCAATCGCCTAGGACTCCAGCGGCACGAAGCGGCCGGCGTCGTGGTCCTTGCGAACCTTATCGGCGCGAAAGACCTGGCCGCTCATCGCGATGTAAATCCCCGGGGCGGCGACCTGGACGGTGGCGAACGCCATGCCGAGGTTGAACGTGGCATCGCTTTCCGAGAAGCGAGCCGGGGATAGCGACCCGGTGAACACGATCGTCTTGTCACGAATGCTGGCCATGACACGGGCGGTTTCCGTCATCGTGTCGCTGCCGTGGGTAATCACCACGCGTGTGCCCGGCAGCTCCGCTACCTTCGCCCGCAAGGTCTCGCGGTCCTCCGCGGTGAGGTCGAGGCTATCCTTGCGCAGCACCTCGATGATGCGGAAAGGGTAGGTGACGCGCCCGATCTCGAGCAGCCTCTGCACGACCGATTCGCCGACCTCGTACTTGCTCAGGGCGTCGAAATAAGTCTTGTCTATGGTTCCACCCGTCGTCAGGACAACAATGGGCTGGGGGACTTGGGTGTCTTGGCTTGAGGTCACGGGTTTTCCGGTGGTTCCGTGCAGGCGCGCGGCAGGTGCAGGATGAAGTTTTGCGGGGACGCATTCAAGACCCCCGCAAAACCCGGTACAATACTTTAGGTCCAAAGTAATTCGCCAGGCCGATTGGAATTGAGGGGTGATTGGAATGAGGAAGAAAGCGGAGGCCTTCGATCATTGGATCCGGACCTCGTTCGTCGCCATCAACACCGAGCTCGAAAACCTCTACTTTGCGCAGCAGGATCGGGCAAGAGTGCTCGGTGTCGGCGATTCGCTGAAGGAGCGCTTGCGCGACGAGGGGCGTACCCACATCGTCGGATTGCTGGCAGAGGGCAATACGGGCGATGGTTTTGTGAGCGCTTTCGGTGTGCTGGGTAATGTTGGCCTGTATCTCGGGGCGCTGCGACGGCACGAGCTCACCAATCCGGCGCGTGAGGAACGATCGCCGTTTCCCGAAGCGTCTTCGCTTGCCATGCACGTGGGCGCTTCTTTGGGAATGGTGCCGCGGTTCGCCACGGCGCACCTGACGACTCACAACATGGCGTTGGCTGGAATTCGTAAGAGTTTCACCTCGCTTCCCGACGAATTCCTGTTCATAGACGAGAACACGCGTGGCATCCTGGCTTTTCAGCGGGCGGCGGACGCGCTGATGCGGATCGTACCGTTGGGGATTTCGAGTCCCGTGAACGATGTGCTCTTCGATGCGGCCCAGCGGGCGCTCGGGGATGCGATTCGCAGCAACGATAAGTTGTTCAGCAAACTCGATGTGGATCGCTTCTTCTACAGTGTGCGGCCTTACTACAAGCCGTATCGTATCGGCCGGCAGGAGTATCGCGGCGCCAACGCGGGGGACTTCTCGGGGATCAACGAGATCGACCTGCTGCTGGGCCTGTGTCGCGCCAACGACCCGTACTACGCACAGCTCCTGGTGGACAAGATGTTGTTCATGCTGCCCCAGGACCAGGCGCGCCTGCGCGAGTGCATGACGTACAGAAGTCTGCTGGACGAGCTGTTGGCCGTAGCCGATCAGCATGCGAACGAGGCCTGGTTTCAGCGCAACGCACGCTCATTTATCGAAGTGTGCGAGTTGTTCGCCCGGACGGCTACGCAGCATCATGACATGCTGGTGAAGCGCTTTATCGAGAAGCCTGCCGAGAGTCTGGTTGAAACCGACCTGCAGGGCATTACTGCGAGCGGGCCGCCGTTACCGGTGTTGTTGCGGTCGCTGGAGACCCTGCGGGATCTGCGCGTCGCCGCTAAACGAGGCGACCTGGCGACGCGCTGTGAGGATCTCGCGCAGTTGCGGGGACTGCTGAAAGACGCTGCGGGCTAGTGCGTCTCTATCTTATCGACCCGGTCGGGATAGAACGCCACATACTCATTGATCGCTGACACCGCCGGATACGCAGCCTCGTAAGTCCAGATCGCGTTCACCGACTTTGTCCCTCCGTGGGGGATGCTGTAGTAGGAAGCGTCTCCCTTGTACGGACAGTACGTGCTGTGTTGGGTTTTCTCCAACAGCGACATGTCGACGTCCTTGCGCGGAATGTACTGCACCGGTGGGTAGGATGCTTCGCGTAGCGTCAGGGCATCACGAGTATCCGCGACTACGCGGCCGCCGACCGAAACGGTGATACGCGCGGGGTTGCGCTCGATGGTAATCGGGTGATCGGGCCCGGGGACCCGTTTCGCTTTTTCGGCCATGACACTGCCTCGTAAGTGGGGAGCAAAATCTACTGCGCTAGTTTACCGCCGTCGACGGTGGCGTCGTAGGACTTCACCATTGGCCTCCATGTCCACATGGAACTTATTCATTCTAAAAGACTTGTAAGTCTCGAGGAGGGATCACTAGAACCGTCATGCCCAAGCCATCGAACCGGGATAAGTTGCTGACCGAGGGACTTCGAGTAGTGCACGAGCGGGGATTTGCCGGCGCGAGTGTACGCGACATCGTCGCGGCGGCCGGTGTGCCGCAGGGGTCGTTCACGAACCATTTCACTTCGAAGGAGGCGTTCGGGCTGGAGATTATCAACCTATACTTTTCGGCAAGCTGCTCTATGGTCGAAGCGACGTTGCGTAACGAAGGGCTGACGCCACTGGCGCGGCTGCGTGCCTACGTCGATGCCAACACGAGCCGACTCAACGCAACGGGTATGCGTAACGGCTGCCTGTTTGGTAATTTCATCGCGGAGGCAAGCGAGCACAGCGACGCTTTTCGCCAGCGGATCGTGGTTATACTCGCCGAGCTCGAGCACGCGATTGCCGATTGCCTGCGGGCGGCGGTGCAAGCTGGCGAATTGTTGCCCGATTTCGAGTGCGCCCGGGTTGCCGCCTTCACACTGGCGGCGCTCCAAGGCGCGACATTGTTGGCGAAGGCGCAGCGCAGTCCGCAGCCGGTGGAATGTTTCAAACACACGCTCTTTACGCAAATTATAACGAGACCATGACAACACTGTTCTCCCCTTTCCGGTTGCGCGGTCTCACGCTTGCGAACCGGGTCATGGTCGCGCCCATGTGTCAGTACTCTGCGCAGGATGGCGCCGCCACCTCCTGGCATTTCATTCACATGGGCAGTTTGGCCCTCTCCGGGGCGGGAATGTTCTGTATCGAGGCCACTCATGTCGAGCCCGAGGGTCGCATCACGCCCGGTTGCCTGGGACTGTGGGACGACACGACCGAGGCGGCACTGCAGCCGATCATGGCCGCCATCCGCAAGCATTCGAAGATCGCCATAGCGATGCAACTAGCTCACGCCGGGCGCAAGGCTTCGAGCCAGGTGCCTTGGAAGGGTGGCCAACAGATTCCGTTATCCGAGGGTGGTTGGATAGCGTGCGCGCCCTCCGCCGTGCCTTACAAGGCAGGCGAGACGCCGCCCGTCGCGCTCGACGCCGCGGGTCTCGAACGAGTTCGCAAGGCGTTTGTGAACGCGACCCGCAGGGCAGAGCGGCTCGGACTCGATGCCATAGAGGTTCACGCGGCGCATGGGTATCTCATTCACGAGTTTCTGTCGCCGCTTTCCAACCAACGTACTGACGAATATGGCGGCTCGCTCGAGAATCGGATGCGTTTTCCGCTCGAAATTTTCGATGCGATCCGTGCGGTATTTCCCGCCGACAGACCGGTGGGCGTGAAAGTGTCGGCGACCGACTGGGTGCCCGGCGGGTGGGACCTCGAGCAGACGATCGCCTTTGCGCAGGAGCTCCAGAAGCGCGGTGTCGACTGGGTCGATGCGTCGTCAGCGGGGCTGTCGCCGCTCCAGAAAATTGCGGTGGGCCCGAATTACCAGGTGCCGTTCGCGCAGGCGATCAAGGAGGCCACAGGGGTCAACACAATTGCCATCGGGTTGATCACCGAGCCGCAACAGGCCGAAGAGATCCTCGCCAGCGGTAAGGCCGATCTCGTCGCGCTCGCCCGTGCGATGCTCTATGACCCCCGCTGGCCGTGGCATGCGGCGGCAAAACTCGGCGGGACCGTGGAAGCACCACCGCAGTATTGGCGGTCGCAGCCGAGCAACCTCAAGGGTTTGTTCGGCGAGGCGGCCGCCTCAGGGACGCGTTAAGTCAGTAACGTAGCGTCCAGGGTGATCTCGGCCTTCAGCAGCTTGGAGACCGGGCAGCCCGCTTTGGCCTTCCCCACCAAGGTATCGAAAGTGGCCTTATCGGCGCCCGGCACTTTCGCTTTCAGGGTGAGGTGTACCGCCGTGATGGCGAAACCGCCCTCCACCTGCTCCAGCGTGACCTCCGCGGAAGTGTCCATCTGCTCAGCCACGAGTTTCGCCTCGCCCAAGATGAGCGATAGCGCCATCGTGAAGCAGCCCGCGTGAGCGGCGCCGATGAGCTCCTCGGGGTTCGTGCCACGCTGGCCTTCAAAGCGGCTCGCAAAACCGTAGGGATACGCCTGCAGCGCGCCACTCTCGGTCGTGATGCTGCCCTTGCCGTCTTTGAGTCCGCCTTTCCAGGCGGCCGATCCGCGTCGCTTGATCTTCATCGTGTGCTCCTTCGAACGGGTCGATAGTGATTGCGTTCGGCCCAGTGTTCAATACTCTCCGCGGGGGTTCAAGTTCCCTGGAGCATACCGTGTCCGACCTGCTTAGCGCATTGCGGCGGAAGTAGGGCGCCA
>Ga0209169_10002186_pt1 | contig 11839 bp, 6 predicted proteins | sample HubBroMetageWRM4_FD_188346 | JGI IMG/M metagenome (GOLD analysis project Ga0209169, IMG submission 188346) | Warmed soil microbial communities from the Hubbard Brook experimental Forest, New Hampshire - Hubbard Brook CCASE Soil Metagenome WRM 4... | ecosystem: Environmental > Terrestrial > Soil...
CGCAGCCGGAAACCGCGAACAGCGCGAAAATGATAATGGCAATGCCGAAATGCTTCATAGAATCCTCCACGAAGTGACAAGAGTTAGAGATATTCGATTCACAGTCTCGACGATCCCAGTTGCTCTAGTGAAACCCGGAATGCAGCCGGAAGTTGTGCCAGGTGTTGGGTCTGGAAGAATCAAATTAAGCACGGGTTCCCTATGTGACCTGGTTAAGCTCAAATGTTTTTTGTTTCGATGTCACAGTGTAATGGGAAAGATGCCAGCCCGCCCACTGCGCAATAGTAAAGATTTGTATAGCAAGGGTTTAGGGGTCAAAATGGCACTGCCTGGTTAGTCGCTTGGAGCCTATGCCTCACGCCTGTTAAGATCATTGACCTCTCCGGGGGGAGGGTCATGGAGGATCCCGCAGTCCCGCGAAAACTAGCCGGCCGCTACGAAGTAAGACAGGTATTAGGACAAGGCGGCATGGGACTGGTGTATCGCGCCTACGATACGGTGGTTCGCCGCGAAGTCGCGGTCAAAACCATCCTCGACATCCCCGATCCTGCCTCGTTGCAGCTCTTCTATAAGGAGTGCGATGTGCTTGCCTCCATGAGCCATCCCAACATTGTCGAGATTTTCGACATTGGTGAATTCGAGGAGGAGGGTAAGAGCAAACCGTATTTTGTGATGCCGCTGCTGCCGGGCACGACCCTGGACGCATTTATCCGTAAGTCGAGCCACCGGCTGACGGTGGAACGCACGGTCGAAATCATCTCCCAGACATGCCGGGGATTGCAGGCGGCGCACGAGCGCGGGCTGGTGCATCGCGATCTGAAGCCGAGCAACATCTTCGTGATGGAAGACGACTCGGTGAAGATCATCGATTTCGGTGTCGCGCACATGACCGACACCCACACTCGGGGGCAAAAGGGCACGCTGGTTTACATGTCCCCCGAGCAGATCGAGATGAAGCCGCTGTCGGTGGCATCTGACATATTTTCGCTGAGTGTGGTGTGCTACGAAGCTCTCACTGGGCGCCAACCGTTCCAACGGGCGCGGGCGGACGAGATTGTCGATGCGATCCGCAAGCAGGTTCCACCGCCGGCGTCGGAGATTAATCCCGCGGTGAGCCAATCCATTGGCCGGGTGGTGCACAAGGGCATGGCCAAACAGCCGTGGCACCGTTTCTCAAGCGCGCGGGAGTTCAGTGAAATGCTGAATAAGGCGTTGCGCAACGAGCCCATCGAATTCTTCGATCCGGCACGTACCCGGCCGCGTTTGGAACGAGCGAACAAGGCGCTAGAAACCGGCGACTACCAGTTTGCCGGAGAAATTCTGGGCGAACTGGAAGCGGAAGGCCACATCGACACGTCGATCAGCGACTTGCGGCATACCCTTGACAGCACCGTGAGGCGGAAAACTATTGCGCAGCTCATGGAAGCTGCCAAGGCCCGTTTCGAGGAGCAAGAAGATCCGCTGGCACTGCAAAAGCTGCAAGACATTTTGGAGATGGAACCGGACAATGCGCAGGCATTGTCATTGAAGACCCAGATCGAAAACCGGCGCAGCGAGAAACAGATTGGAAACTGGTACCGGCTAGCGCGTCAGCACATGGACAACCACGCTTACCCGCACGCCCGCGAAGCTCTGCAAAACGTATTGCAGTTGCGTCCCAAAGAAGGGCGGGCGTTGCAACTCATCGCGGAAGTGGATCGCGAAGAGCACGAGTACAACAAGCTGCGACAGGAAAAAGTGCAGATTCACCGTGCGGCCCTGGAAGCCTGGCAAAAGGGTGATGTCAGCAGCGCCCTGAGTAAGCTGGCCGTGGTCCTGGAACTGGACCGCCGTGCCCCGGACGCATCGGCACCGGAGCGTGGCGCGACGTATCAGAGTTTTTACAACGAGGTCCGCTCTGAGCACGACGCCATGAACACTTCGTATGCCGAGGCCAAGAAACATCTTGGCGAGCGCAACTTCGGGAAAGCGCTGGCCACCTGCGAAGCCTATCTAGCGAAGTACCCCAACCACGCGATTTTCCAGGCGTTGAAGTACGACATCGAAGAACAGCAGCGGCAACAACTCTCAGCCTACATTGCCGCCATCGACCGGCAAGTGGAGGCGGAGGCCGATCTCGACAAGCGCGTCAACATTCTGAAAGAGGCGCTGGAGCAGCATCCCGGGGAGTCGCACTTCGAGCGTGCGTTTCGGCTGGTGAAAGACAAGCGGGACCTGGTGAATTCGATCGTTGCACGCGCGCACCATCACGAAGAGGAAGGCGCATTCGTCGACGCGATCAACGACTGGGAGATTCTGCGAACCATCTACAGCCAGTATCCCGGCCTGAAATTTGAAGTGGAGCGGTTGCAGAAGCGCCGGGAGCAGCAGAGCCGCATCGAGGCCAAGACGCGGTGGGTGGAGCAGATCGACAGCTGTATGCAATCCAGTGACTACGGACGCGCTCTCGACTTGTTGCAGCAGGCGAAGGCGGAATTTCCCAACGAGTCTGAGCTGGGAGAACTGGAGAAACTGGCGAACGATGGAGTCCAGCGTTCGGCGGAGGCCCATCGCCTGATGGCCGAGGGGCAGGAATTGTGCGGACAAAATCGGGCTGGGGAAGGCATCAAGTTGCTGCGCGATGCCTACGAACTGGACGAGCACAATGCATTGACCCGTGCAGTGCTTTCGAATGCACTGGTGGAGCAGGCCCGTTTGGTAGCGCAGAGCAATTGGCAGGAAGCTGACCGGCTGGCGAAGCAAGCGGATGATTTGAACCCCGGACATCCTCTGGCTAAGACGGTGCGCACGCTGATTTCCGATCAGAAGCGGGAACAGTTGGTGAGCGAATGTGTTTCCCAGGCGCGCAAACTGCAAGCTGCCGGGGATTTGGCGGGAGCGGTCGCGCGGATTGAGGAAGTGCTGGTGGCTTATCCGAGAGAGCCGCGGCTGATTCAGATCCAGGACACATTGCGTCGAGAGCTGGAAACACAGCGCCGTCAGGCCAAACGGCGTGATCTCGAAGAGCTACGGCGCATGGAACAGGAAGCGGAAACGCTTGCGGACGCCAAGACCAAGAAAGCGTTAGCGGAACGAGTGGAGGCGTTGGCGAAGCGGCACGTGGACGATGAGGAAGTTTTGTCGTCCGCGAATGGGCTTCTGACGCGCTTGAATGCGGCCACGGTGCCGGGAAAGAAGCCGGTCGAAAAACCCAAGTCGGATCAGCCGAAGGCTATCACTCCTGCGGATGCCGGCCAAAACACCATGTCGGTCGCTGCTCAGCCGACCGTGGATGCGAAGCCGGTGGCCAAGGCTCCGAGTGCGCCGGCGCCGCCAAAGGCTAAGCAAGTTTCGCAGGTGGTTCCGGCAAAATCCCCAACTAAGCCAGCGGCCTTGAAACCAGCGACGGCGGGCGCAACAAAACTGAAGCTGCCTGCGAAGCTCTCTCGCGGCCAAATGTTCGCGGCTGGGGCGGCGGCCGTGGCTCTAGTGCTTATGTTCGCTCTTCTCTCGGGAAATCGCACACACAGCGTAACGCCGCCAGTTGTGGCTCACTTCAGCGTGAAGGTTCACACCACTCCCGCTGGTGCGACGATACGCGTCAATAAGGAAGCCCGTGGACTGTCGGATCTGCAACTCGATTTACCGGCGGGAACCTATGAGATCGAAGCGGAACTGGAGGGCTATCAGTCCAAGACTGCGACTTTCGATGCCAAGGCTGGAGCGGCAGACTCGATTGAACTACCTCTGGAGCCGGCGCTGCCGGTGCTGAGAGTGTCGTCGGACACCGGTACTGGGAAAGTCTCGTTTGATGATCAGCCGCCGGGTGATCTGCAGGGCGCGCAATGGAGCCTGGATAAGATCGCTCCCGGCGACCACAGGCTGAAGTTTGACGGGCCGCAAGGCAGTGCGTCGTTCGGCTTCACGACTGCCGCCGGAGCCGCGCCGGTGGTGAAAGCACCGATCGCGGCGAAGGGAGTATTAGCAGTGGTCGTCAGTAATCTCGGCGGTCGCTTGCAGATATTGGCGAACGATCCTGCCGTCAAGCTCGGTGTCGACGGCCAACCTGCCACTGACATGGGCAAAGATGGCTGGCAACTTACACAAGTGACGGCCGGAACTCATGAACTGTCGCTGACCCAGGGCAGTAGTCAGTACAAGCTCGATGTCGACGCTGGCCCCATGCCGTCTCTCACCACTTTTTTGGAGTCGGGCCGGAATGTTGGCAGCCTGGTGATCGTGACCAATGAAGACAAGGCCCGCGTTTTCGTCAACGGCGAACAACAAAAAGAAACGACGAACGGCGGCGAGTTGCGAATTTCTGACCTGGTGCCGAAGGACTACTCGGTCAAGGTTAGCAAGAACGGATTCCAGGATCTGCCCGAGCAAAAAGTTCGAATTCGCAAGGGTGAGGAGCGCAGGCTGGCTTTCAGTCTGCAGCCGCTCCCGCATTTTGGGACCTTGTCTATTCAAGGAGGGCCGCCAGGTGCGCAAGTCCTGATCGACCAGGCAGCGGCGGGAACTGTGAACCCTGATGGAAGCTTCACCGCCTCCAATATCACTCCCGGCGACCACACGCTGGAATTGCGTAAAGACCGTTTCAAACCTAAGCGGCTACAGAAGCGATTCGCGGCGGGGGCGAATGTGGCGCTTACGCCGGCAGAGGTGGCACTAGAAGCCATTACCGGTGAAGTAAAGATTACATTCACACCGGCGGATGCCGCGGTAAATCTAGCGAAGGCCGGCGAGGCGCCAGTCAAAGTGACTTCCGGTAATGCACTCAACCTGCCCCCGGGAACCTACACCTTGACCGCGCGTACCGCGGACAATCTTACTCGCACCTCAACCATTGAAGTCGTGGCGGGTCAGTCCAAGGTCGTCGACTTGCCCTTAGGGCCAGGCGGGATGTCTTTGTGGGACGATCCTTCTGGTTGGAAGCAGGACAAGGAAAGTTTCGTCCGCAAAGGCGGAGATTTCGTGCTTTACAGCGCGTCTCCGACGTCGGGGACATTTGTTTTTTCCGCCATGCTACAGAAAGGCCATCGCCTGCAATGGGTGGTGAACTATGTGGACGCTCAGAATTACATCTTGTTCCAGATGGACGAAAATAATTTTTACCGCAGCGTAATGCGCAATGGTCAGAAGACGGACGAATCCAAGTTTCCGTTCAAGAATGAGAAAAAGAGTTTTCACAGCATCCAGATCCATATTTCGCAAGCCGAGATCGACCATCAGATTAGAGTTGGCGACAGTTGGGTGACTTTGGACAAGTGGAGTGGAGCAAATCTCTCAGGCGGAAAATTCGGCTTCTACATTCCGGGCAGTGACCAGGTAGCGCTTTCCAGCTTTAATCACTACGCGGACCTGGGCGCGCACTAACTCTCCCCGTCGGCTGCTACAAAGCCCTTACCTTACATCGCATAACGCCGGAAGAAGCTGTCTTGTTTCCACTCTGGGCGATGGGTGTCGTTAGCCACGCTGATGAGCAAGGCTCTGACAATCTCTTCATATTTCGCAGCGGCGGCGAGGTCCACCGGTTGGTTCACGTCGTCGGAGGGCGCGTGATAGCGATTGGTCAGCCAGTCTTTGAACAACTTTTTCTGTTCGGGCGAATCAGGATCGGGAGCGACGCTCATGGCCACTGATGGCACGCCGTGGCGGATGAAGTTGTACTGATCGCTGCGAACGAAGAGATTGCGCAAGGGCTCAGGGTCGGGCTGAACTTTTACTGCGAGCGATTCTGCGGCCTCGCGTGCCTTATCGCCCAAATCAGATTCGTTGATACCTTCCACGGTGAGAAGTTTCAAGGGCACGATGGGTAGAAACATGTCGGTGTTAACGTCGGCGACGATGGACTTAATCGGCACCGTGGGATGAGCGCTGAAATACTTGGAGCCGAGCAAGCCCTTTTCTTCGCCGGTAACCAGAACCAACAAAATGGAACGGCGCAGAGTTTCGGGGTTCTTCTTGAAGCTGGCGGCCATGTCGAGGAGTAAAGCGCTGCCAGAGCCATTGTCCATGGCTCCGTTGTAAATGCGGTCGCCATTGATCGGTTCGCCGATTCCAACGTGATCGAGATGGGCGGACAGCACGACGTATTCATCCTTCAAGGTGGGATCGGTGCCGGGGATTTTGGCGATCAGGTTGGCCGACGTTATTTTAGTGACTTCCACCTTCGTCTTCGCTTCGAGAGAAACTGCTAGCGAAAAGTGCGGCAGGGGCTTGCGATCTTTACCCAGAGCAGCGATATCTGCGAAGCTGTGGCCAGAGCCGGCAAAGAGTTTCTCGGCGCTGGCGGGGTTGACTGTCGCGGTGAACTTGGCACCTTCGGTTTCGTGGAATTCAGGATAGTCGAGATCCATGCTGGGATGCGCGCGGTTCAGCGCGATGCGGGACCAGGGAGTGTCCATGGAAGCGGGATTGATCAAGGAAATGGTTCCGACGACCCCCGCCGCCCGCAGTACTTTCCAGCGTTCTGCTGCGGTCTGGTAATGCGCAGCCAGCGCAGCCGGAATCTCGGACGGTGATCCGGAGAAAATCACAACGATTTTGCCGCGGAGATCGAGGCCGGCAAAGTCGTCGTAGTTCTTCTCAGGGATTTTGAGGCCATAGCCGACAAAAACCAGAGGTGCGTCAACCTTGCGAGCGGGCATAACGCGGGTACCGATGATGGCATCTTTGCCGAGCGTAAGTGCTTCGCGCTGGCCGTCGCGGATGAGAGTCAGGCTGCAATCTTTTTCGACGATCTGACGGGAGACAAACTTGACCGGCTGGTAGAAACCGCTAGTGCCGGCAGGCACTGCGCCCGCGCTCTTGAGTTGCTCCACGGCGTAGGCTTGCGCGGCGCGTTCTCCCGGGCTGCCAGTATCGCGGCCTTCGAGTTTGTCGTCGGCAAGAACTTTAATGTGATCCCACCAGGTCTGGCCGTCGAAATGAGAAGCAGTTTGAGCAGGCGCGTAAGTCGAGAAAAGCAACGCCAGCAGTAACATTGATGATCTGATTTTCATGACCTTCTCCGCTGAGTGAAGGCTATCAGGATAGCAGGCGGGACGGCTGCGCTCTTCAGAAAGTTGGTATAGTGCCCATGGCTAACGATGACAAAAGTCTTTCGGTTGCTGCTTCCAATTCTGGGGCTCGTGGGAAGTATTGCCCATGCTGCCTCCTATCAATATGTCCGCATCGGCAATAAAGAGGACATCCAAACCAAGGCAAGTAGCGGAATCGCGATGATGGGCGGGGGCAGCGACTTGGATGAAGCGTTTCGCTGGCTGTGCGACAAGGGCAATGGCGGCGACTTCCTGGTTCTACGCGCGACTGGGGACGACGATTACAACCCTTACGTGAACGGATTGTGCAAGCTCAATTCGGTAGCGACGCTGATTATCCCCAGCCGCGAAGCCGCACAGGATCCGGCGGTGGCAGAGATCATCCGGCAAGCGGAAGTAGTGTTCATTGCCGGTGGCGATCAGGCGAATTACATTCGCGGGTGGAAAGGCACGCCAGTCCAGGATGCCATGAATGCAAACATTGCTGCAGGCAAGCCCATCGGCGGCACCAGCGCAGGACTGGCTGTGCTGGGACAGTTTGCTTATGGCGCGCTGGGAGACCGGCCCGATGACAACGACCTAGCGTCAAGTGACGTTTTGCCCAACCCCTATTTCGCGCGCGTGACCCTGGTTCGCGACTTCTTGAAGATTCCACATCTGAAGAATCTGTTGACGGATTCCCACTTCGCGAAGCGCGACCGCATGGGACGGACATTGGGCTTTCTGGCCCGCATCATGCAGGACGGATGGTCGCAATCTCCGCGCGAGGTGGCCATCGACGAGAAGTCGGCCGTGCTCGTGGAAGCGGACGGGAAGGGAATAGTGGTGGGAAGCGGGAAAGGGGCATATTTCCTGCGCCCGACGCATCCGCCCCGAGTTTGCCAACCTGGCCTGGCTCTCACCTTCCAGGGCATCAGTGTTTACCAAGTTCCACCTGGGGGACATTTTGATATTGTCTCTTGGACGGGCCAGGGCGGAGCCTCCTATTCCCTTGCCGTGGAGCAAGGGAAAATCGAGAGCACTCAGGCAAACCATTCGATCTACTAACGCGAGATGTTTCAGTCTGAGCCACACTTGGCTTACTCCATCTAGAGTCTTTCTACTCATGGCAGACCAGACGATTTCGTGTGAGCAAAACGGGATGATGTAGTAGTTCTTCCCTTGGTGTATAGTGGTTTCGTTTGTGGCGGCAAAGAAGACATTGGCTGCACAAAGCTAGGCTGAGCCGGAAACTCCCTCCGCTTTTGCCGGTTTCCGCAGGACTTTACTCTTCCATGTGTGCCACTAGCCGTTGACTCCAGACTGCACAGGCCTGATTTCGGCGGTGAGTATCTGATCTGTTTCTGAGGAAGAAATCTTATGAGGACTTCGGCTAGATCGTGGATGCTCCGCGTGGCGTTGCTGCTGGTTGGCGCTTGTTTAGGGAACATTGCCGCAGCCGCACAAGGCACACCCCACTACCTGATCACTAATGACGATGTTTCGGCGTTTCTCAGCAGTGTGTCGTTTTACGCAATCGGCGCCAATGGCCGGATCACGTTGCAACAAATCGTACCCACCGACGGCTTTGGGATCGGGGGCGGCTATTTTGGAGCGAACCGGCTGGCCGTGCTCAACAGCAGCGACAATCAGTGTGTGTATGCGTCCGATGCGGCGACCGGTGACATCGTTGGAATTGCCGTGAACACCTTGACGGTGAGCAGCAGTACGTTGGGTTCGTCGAGCGATACCGGCGCGTCCAACGGGATTGGCTTGGCAACCAACGGTCAGTACTTGTATGCCGGCTACTCCGACTCGAGCAACATCGGGACCTTTCAGATCCAGCCGGGTTGCAGCCTCAGCTTTATCAATGACACCTCCGTGATCGGCCTGCAAGGCGGAATTGTTGACGCGATGGCGGTCCACGGCAACCTGCTGGTTGTGACGTACGGGGATGGCTCCATCCAATCCTTCAATGTCTCGGGCGGGACGCCGGTATCGAATGGCGATGAACAGAACTCGACCGCCGCGATCCGGGCGCAAGGAGCAACGTATCCCAGTTCCATCGACATCACTCAGGATGGGCATTTCGCGCTGTTCGGTGACACTGCAACTGCGGCCGTGGTGGAGGTGTCCGACATCTCGTCCGGCCAGTTGACCAAGACCGTGGCCTATCAAAATGTGGGCAGCATCAGTGCCAGCAACATTCTGCTGAGCCCGGATGAAACTATGCTCTACATCAGCAATACGCAAGGCGACCGGGTCAGTGCGGCCTTTTTTAACAAGAGCACAGGCCAGCTTGCACTCGGCTGCGCCTCGAATCTACTCAAGGGTTACTCATCCCATTGGTCGTACATCGGAGGCTTGGCGCAGCCCTCCACGAGCGGGAACGGAGGAGGCGTGTATGCGGCCGAGTTTGGCAATCCCGCTACCATCGCGTTGGTTGAGGTTCATTCCTCCGGCGGGACATGCTCGATGTTAGAACCGAGTCAGTCACCGGTGGTGGATTTCAGCAGCCCGGGTTTATTGTCGATTGGAACTTTTCCGCCGCGGTCGTTTTAGCCAGTCCGATAAAATGTTTGGGACTTAAGGAGAGTTGGATATGCGTCTTCTGTTCAGGTGCCTGCTGGCGATAGTTATTTGCGGAGTTGCCTTCCTTCAAGCTGTGGGTCAAGCCTCGTGTCCCGCGCGCCCGGTTCCCGGTTCGGTGGTGCAAGATGCCTTGAATCTTACGTCGGTAAACGGCGTTCTGTCGGCTGATTTCGCCCTGGGCCACTCGGTGGATCAATACGGTTACACGCACTATTGTTACGACTACAAGATTAGCGATGGCCACTTTGCAGAGGCTCCCACGCTGCGCCTGAATCAGGGCGACACGCTGATGCTGGGCGTCGCGGACCGCATCCAGGGCGATGATTTGGTTGGAATGAAAATGAACATGCCCGCTCCCACGGGAAAAACCTGCGGGGACGGTGGCACGCCCACTTTGCAGTCCACCAACGTCCACTTTCATGGGTTGAATGTTTCGCCAAACTGTCACGCAGACGATGTGCTTACCACCTTGATTCAGCCGGGCACCCCGGGGTTCCAATTCACGATCCCGATTCCAGCGGACGAACCTCCAGGCCTGTATTGGTATCACCCGCACGTACACGGGTTCACCGAGTTTCAGGTCAACGGAGGCGCTGCCGGAGCACTGGTGGTGGAGGGCATGGAAAAAATCCACCCGGAAGTGGCTGGCCTGACCGAGCGCATCTTCACCATTCGTCAGCAGTACCTGGTGCCCTGGATTCCAGGACCCTATCAGTTGTCGCTTAACTTCCAGGTCTCCGCCTTCCCATTCCCGCATCCGCAGATCGAAATGGCGCCCGGGGAGAAGCAGTTCTGGCGGGTCCTCAACGCTACCATCCAGGATTTCATGCCGTTGCAATTTCAGGTTAATGGCGTCGCGCAGCCGATGGAGTTGATCGCACTCGACGGTTATCCCATCGCCACACCCAGGAAGGAGACCACGATTTTGGTGCCACCGGCGGGACGGGCGGAGTTTGTCGTGCAAGCGCCGCCAGCGGGGCAACTCGCGCAATTCGTGACCCTGAATTATTCGACCGGCCCGACCGGCAACCCGGATATTCCGCAAGTGATCGGCGCCATCACGCTGACCAACAATCCGGCTAAGGCGCAAGCGGTGAAGCCCGCCGCCGGTCCCCCGATTCGTTTGGAGAATCTTAAGTTTGCCAACCTGGCCAGCCAGAAGGCGAACACGCAGCGGAAGATTTACTTCTCCGAGGAATTCGGCGGAACCAACGGCCCCATCCAGTTTTACATCACGGTGGATGGACAAAAGCAGAGAGTATTTGAACCAGACGAGAAGCCAGCCATCACGACCAACGTGGGTCAGGTGGAAGACTGGTACATCGAAAATCGCGCGCTTGAAACTCACGCTTTTCATATCCACCAGATTCACTTCATGATGCTGGAGGTCGATGGGAAGCCGGTCACGAATGACTACCGCGACACCATTGAGGTTCCTTTCTGGGAGGGCCCGGGCCATCCATATCACAGCGTGAAAGTGCGCATGGATTTCCGCGATCCCGCGATCGCTGGTACGTTCGTGTTTCACTGCCATATCCTGCTGCACGAGGATCTCGGCATGATGCACAAAATCCTTGTGCAACCGTAACGACTGGCGGCGGAACGATCCACAAAGAAAGGTGCGGAGAAATGCGTAAACGACTTTTATTCGTCGTATGCGGTGCGCTGTTGCTGATCGCTGGATACGTGGCAGGCAGCCGAAAAGCGACTGTCGCCTATGCCGCGCCGTTGGCGCAGGCCTCGCATGCTGCCGAGCCTACCGTGGGCAGCGTTCCCAAGTCGTACGGACGCCTGGTGGCGGCGATTCCGGATCAAATCGGCACTGGACTCGTTTTCGAAGACGCCCAGGGTGTGGTTCGTTTCGTCAGTGTCACGGGCATGAAAGAGGGCGAACTTGCCCGCTATGACAAGACTCCAACCCAGGGCGGCATCCCCAAGGCGTACGGCCACCTCGTCACCGCAGTGGTGAATCCTGAGGGCACCGCACTGGTCTTTGAAGACAGCGCGGGGACGATTCGTTTCCTGACTCTCACCGGGGTTAAAGAAAGCGAATTGACGCGCGACTAACTGCCGTTCTAAGTGAGACTGTCGCCGCACGCGTCCTCCAAATGGGTTGACCCAGGCCCGGAGTCGGCCCATAATAACGTGGCTCGATGGCATCGAGTAGCCCGGCACGACCCTTGGCAGGTTCTCATGGGACGATTACGTGTTTCCCCCGGCCTCACTCTTTCGTTAGCACTCTT
>Ga0209169_10002187_pt1 | contig 11837 bp, 11 predicted proteins | sample HubBroMetageWRM4_FD_188346 | JGI IMG/M metagenome (GOLD analysis project Ga0209169, IMG submission 188346) | Warmed soil microbial communities from the Hubbard Brook experimental Forest, New Hampshire - Hubbard Brook CCASE Soil Metagenome WRM 4... | ecosystem: Environmental > Terrestrial > Soil...
GCGGGCCGGCGACTTTATTTGAATGTCGGCGAGCGTTCCGTCGACGCCCATGATTGGCAGACCGCGCAACAAGTAATGTAACCATGGCTGTTTTCGCGCCCACGCGAGATAGCGAACCGTGAAATCAGGCGTAAAATAAGCGCCGCCGTAGCCATCGGATTGCGAAGCTTGGTTCAGGTCGAGCCCGGCCTTGGTCAACATCGCTCCCTCGAGCGCAAAACCCGCCTTGAGATAATCGCTCTTCGCGTGCGCCAGATAGACCGCCCACAGATAAGGCATCAGTGAGGCGTGGAGATTGTCGCTCACCTTGAGTGTGATGTAGACGTCTTCCGAAAGTGGCGGCGAGACGTGCTGGGCAACGAGATTGCCGGCCAGATAGTTTTCCATAAGGTTCGGATTGCCAAGCGGTGGACCCGGTGAGAAGAAAGCGTAGTCGATCGAGACAGCCCGTAAAAGCTGCTCGGGTACAATCGAGATACCCGCAGCTTGCAGAGCAACGGTAAACGCCGCTTCAGCGAAATATTGCGGCTCCGGCACCCGATACGCATACAATACGCTGGGACCAACGGGCTGCGAGCCCGTTATCGTGACGTGATGTTCTACCGGGAGCGGCGGAAACGCGTGGGCGGTCCGAGGATGGTCGATCTTGATATCGGCGCTCATGTCGATGGTCGCTTCGCTCTTTGCGGCGCTGGTGGTCGCTCGATTCAAAAATTGCACGTACGGCGTTTGCGGCGAAACCGATATAGAAACCGGATCGCCCTGATGAGCACCGGGTGTGACGGTAACGTCGACGATATTATCGTTGACAACGATCGGCGAAAGCGTGACGCCCGTACCATTCTCAGCGCCCTGATCGGGGAACAGGCTCGCCTCGACCAACACGCTTCCCTCGATGCGCTTGATGCCCGCCTTGGCTACCTGCGCGGCGAGGTCGCGCAGAACGGCAAGTGGGTCGCCCGGAACGGCTTTCGTCTCGGCCGAGCCGTCATAGGCGTGATCTTCATTTTCGAACGCCAGCGTACCGTTCGGCTGAATGCGCTGCGAGAGGTTCGGGTCGCCGCTTGCGACGAGTACGAGGTCACCATGCAAAACGCCCTGCGCATCGATTGGTCCGGTGCGATAGACCGGCGTCGTCCAACGAAAATCCGGACCCAGCAGCGCGAGGCTCGTGCCCTCCGTTAATAGCTTCGTCGTCGAGGCCGGCACCATGAGCAGGCCGGCGTTGCGCGCGTAGAGCACGCGATGCGAGTCGAGATCGTAGACTTCGCCGGCGACGATTGAGTGGCTCAGCCGCGGCGTCAGCGTCGGCGCGTTGATCGCCAGCGCCAGCGCCGCCGGCGCGATCACGCCAGAACTTTGACGAGTTCGAGGAAAGGCGCGATGTCGGCGTCGTCAACCTCGATGCCGACGCCTTGCGTGTGGTAACGGATGTCGTGAAAATCCATGCCGCCGGTCATCACGAGGTTGTGGCGCTTCGCCGTCGCGCGAAACTCGCGCGTGTCCTCGGGAGAGTGCAGCGGATAGAAGACTTCGAGGCCGCGTAAACCATGGCCGACCAACTCGTCAATTATTGCCCGGTCTTTAAGGCGTCCGGGATGCGCGAGCACCGGAATTCCTCCTGCCGCCGCGATCTGCTCGATCGCGTGTCCCGGCGTCGTGTAGAGCTGCGGAACGTAGCCAGGTTTGCCAGGTACCAGCGCTTCGTGGAACGCCGCGTTAACGCTGTCGACCACGCCGAGGCGCACCAGTGCCTTAGCGACGTGCGGGCGTCCCATCGAATGCGCGTCGCCGGCTTCTCTAATAACATCTTCGATCGTGATCGCGTATCCCGCCTCGCGCAGGCGCTCGACCATCGTCACGGCGCGGAGACGGCGCTGCTCCTGATTGTATTCCAACAACTCGTTGATGGGCGACGGTTCGAGCGGCACGCCGTAGCCCAGCACGTGCACCTCGTTCTGCTTCCAGGTCGTATTGATCTCGATTGACGGAATGACGCGCGCTCCCGCGGGCGGCTCGAACATCCCGTACGCGCCGAGCGTGTCGTGATCGGAAATCGAGAAGAGCTCGACCCCGCGCTCGCCCATGAAATCGGCGAGTTCTTGCGGGCTGAGCGTTCCATCGCTCATCCGAGTGTGCGAGTGCAGGTCAATCTTCAACGGCTACCTTCTCTTCTAGCTTGTGACGATTGACGAGCAGCGAGATCGCGGTGCGCTCGCTCTCGCCGATCGCCACGACGACGAACGACGGAGTGCAAACGAGGTCGAGCTGCGCGCCGCGCAAGTAGCTCCGCGCGATAGCAACGGCCTTGATCGCCTGATTGATGGCGCCGGCCCCAACAGCCTGCAGCTCGCAGGTTTCACGCTCGCGCAGTGAGGCGGCAAGCGCGCCGGCCACTGCATTGGGATTGCTTTTCGCCGATACCTTCAGCGTCACGTCCACCATCATGCGATACCCCTCAAAAAGATGCGCTTGATCTCGGTCGCTTTGCCGGTGCTTGGGTCGATCGCGACGACCGCGCCGCAGAATTGCTTCAACCCGCTCTTCTGAACGCTAAAACGTTCAGAGAGACCGGTGAGAAACCGGTCGAGCACCGCCCTAGCCTCCATTCCGATGATCCCCTCGGTCGGGCCGGTCATCCCGAGATCGCTAATATATGCCGTCCCACCGGCAAGAATCTGTTCGTCCGCCGTCTGGACGTGCGTGTGCGTACCGAAAAGACAGGAGACTCGGCCGTCGAGATAGCGCCCCAGAGCGACCTTCTCCGACGTTGCTTCGGCATGCACGTCAACGATGACGACCGGTGTCCGCTGGCGCAAGTCAGCGACTAACGCGTCCGCGCACCGGAACGGATCGTCGACCGGCGACATAAAGGTTCGCCCCATAAGATTAAGCACCCCCACGGTCACGCCGTTGGCCAGAAAAGTCCCGGCGCCACGGCCCGGAACGGTCGGCGCATAGTTCGCCGGCCGGATAACGCGGTTGCTTGTTTCCAGATACTCGGCGAAGTCGCGCTTGTCGAAAATGTGGTTGCCGCCGGTGATAAAGTCGACGCCGCTTCCGAACATTTCTTCAGCGGTCTGCGCGGTCAAACCAAAGCCACCCGCGGCGTTTTCGCCGTTGGCAATGCAAGCATGGACTTCGTGCTGCTCTCGAAGGAGGGCGACGCAGCGCTTGAGCACCTCGCGCCCGGGGGAACCAACGACGTCCCCTACGATGAGCAGTTTGAGGGGACTACCTATCGGCGCGCCGAGGCCTTCGCTTTCTTTTGGGATTTGAGGAAGTAGACGAGCACGCGCTTTTCTTCTCTAAATCCCACCAAACTCTTGGATTGCGCGGGGTCGCGAAGCGACTCGATTGCATAGAGCGCCGCCTCGTCCTCGGCGGCCGGATCGACCTCGAGGTGATCGTCAGGGTGCGGGCTGCGGACAAGCGCGTCGCCATAGCGTTCGGCGAAAAAGCCTACCTGCAACTCAAGCTCGTCTTTGGAGAAGCTTTCCAAATCGCGCGAGACGTGGACGAACGTATGCGTCCGGTCCCCCTCGCAATCGACGCGCAACACGCGCGGCTCTTCTCTGCCAAGCGCAAGGAAACTGATAACGTGCTCCTCCAGGGTCTCCGCGAGGGCCCGCTGCGCGGCGCGATCGAGCCGCTGCCTTACGGCGAAAGTTAGGCGCAGCGTACGGTCCATCGGGCCGGAACGAATCGACGCAAGCTCCGGAAAGCGCACCAGGAGTGCGCAGACCAAACTCACGGTATCGGCGTTTTCTACGAGTGCTCGCGTACGCATGGTTAGGTTTCCTTCGCGCCTCCTATCCCACAGAGGTTAAGATCCGCCAAGGGGGAGGGTCGTACGACGCCGCCCCAAGGTCTCCCCTCAGCCCTGCCTAGAAAGGACCGCTGTGACCCTCCGGAAGGTTCCGGGCGCGCTCGCACTTGGCTTGCTTGCCTCCTTAGCCGCTCACGCGGCGCTTTTTGGCGGAACGCACCTTATGGGCGGCGCCTATGCCGGTTTGCTGGTACAAACAGCGAGCGCCGGCTGCTTTGGCCTCGTGCTCTGCTTCGCCGCGCTTGCCTGGAGCGGATCGCGGCTCACCGCCGAGGGAACCATCTTAGCAACTCGCCTGCGCGAACGTCTCCCAGGCGCTCCGGCGGTCTTCACCAGCGCGTCGCTGTGGTACATCGTGGCAGAGGCGGTCGAACCCCATCACGCCGCCGTAGCGCCGGCCGTGGTGATAATCACGCTGGCCATCGCCGCGTGGCTAACGCTTCGCCTCGCCCGCGCCGTCCTCAGCGTACTGGCGCGCGCTGCGATTGAAATCCAGCGAGTCACTTTCACTCCTCGGGCGCCGTCGTGGAAGCGGCGTCTGCGTTTGCGGCCGCTCCATCGTCGTTCGCTCTGGGTACGCCGCCGCTTCGCCCGTCCGCCTCCGATCGCGTTCGCGCGCGCGTAGGCGCGCTCAATCGCAACTCTCTTCCCCAATCAGAGGAACTCATGTTTCGACCCCTTGTGGCGTTCGTCGCCGCACTGACATTCATTGTTATGATGCGTTCGGTTGCTCAGGCGCACGTCGTCTGCGGAGACCGCGTCTTTCCAACTACGCTTACCATGGACGATCCCGGAGTGAGCGACGAAGTGTCGCTGCCGACGATCAACCTCACCCCGACACCGACCGCACAGAGCAACAGCTATGGGTACGAATGGGATAAGACCATCACGGAAGACCTGGGCGTCGGGATCAACGGCGATTATATAACGCAACGCAACCCGAGCCAGCACTTCGTCGGCTGGGACAACATCACCGTGACGCTCAAGGATCAGCATCCTTGCGCCCACGCTTACCCACATCAGGAAGTGGTTTGGTCGGTGGGATTGATCCGCGAGATACCGGGAAGCGGTTCTAAGCAGCTGCGCGACGCCGGCGTCATCGACACCGTCGGCAGCACGGCGCCAACGTTTTACTTCGGCAAGGGTTTCGGCTCGGCGGAGGTCGGTTCTCTGCGCCCGTTCGCGGTCACCGGCGAACTGAGCCGCGTGTTTTCCGATACGCCCAGCGCGAGCCCGAGCGCGTGGAGTTATGCGGCGTCTCTTCAATATTCGATGCCCTATATGCAGCAGAACGTGAAGGCGCTCCACATTCCACAACTCTTCACCCGTATGACGCCGCTCGTCGAGGTCGCGATGACCAGCCCCGACGTCGGTGCACCAACCGGGACGATTTCGCCCGGCATACTCTACGATGCTCCCACGTGGCAGCTGGGCGCGGAGGCGGTGATGCCGGCTAACGCGACGACGCGGCAACAGCAAGGCACGGGATTCATCATTCAATATCATCTGTTTCTCGACACCTTCTACAAGAGCTGGTTTGGCAAACCGCTCATCAACAGGAATCTTTGGCAATAATGACCACGCGTATAGTCGCGGCGGCTTTTCTGCTCGCCGAAATACTTATCGCTCCCGCCGCGGTTCGGGCGCACGCATTCCTCGACCATACTGATCCGGCGGTAGGCAGCACGGTACCGACCGCGCCACCGGAGATGCACTTATGGTTCACGCAAGAGCTCGAGCCGGCTTTTACTTGGGTAACGGTCAGCGATAAATCGGGAGCCTCCATGAATGACGGGCCGGCCACGGTCGATTCAAGCAATAAACAGGAGATGGACGTCAAGCTGAAGCCGTTGCAAGCGGGCACCTATACCGTGAAGTGGCATGCGCTCTCGGTCGATACGCATACGACCGAAGGCGACTTCACTTTCCAGGTCAAGAAGGGCTAGAACAATCGATCCGCTGTTGAGCGCGACGCGTTTACTCCATTATGCTGCGAGCGTCTCGCTCGTAGGGACATTCGTATTCTGGTGTCTGATCGCATGGCCGGCGTTTGGGCGAACGAAGACGGCGCAAGCGCTTCAGGAACGCATGGATCGACAGCTCCTCGCGTTGGCCTGGGTGAGCCTGCTCGTCGCCCTCGCGAGCGGCGCCGCTTGGCTTGTCATCGTCGCCTCAAACATGAGCGGGATGCCGCTCACCGCCGTTTTGCAGGGCGGTGTCATCGGCACCGTCCTGACACAAACGCACTTTGGACAAGCCTGGACGATTCGCGCCGGGCTTATCGTCGTGTTAGCGGCGTGTCTGCTGGTGCAGGCACGAACTCGCACGCGCGCGGCGGGCTGGGTCGGTTTGCTCGCTGCCGGAGCGTTCATTACCGGCTTGGCATGGGCAGGCCACGGGGCGGCAACCGAAGACGTGCCGTTCGACGCCATCCATCTGCCCGCCGACATCCTACATCTACTCGCGGCGGGGGCATGGCTCGGCGGCCTGCTGCCGCTCGTCATATTCCTGGCTCAAGCCGGGCGCGATGCCAGCCCGCAAGCGGTGGCCGTCGCGCGAGTTGCGTCGATGCGATTCTCGGTGCTCGGCCTTTCGAGCGTCGGAACGTTGCTCGTAACCGGTGTCGTAAATACATGGTTTTTGGCCGGCAGCGTTCCGGCGTTGCTCGGGACGTTGTACGGTCAACTTTTGCTGGTAAAAATAGCGCTCTTCGCGACGATGATTGCCGTCGCAAGCGCCAACCAGCAGCGGCTCGTACCGTGCCTTGCCGACGTCACAAGTGAAACCAACCTCTGCTTGCAGGCGATTCGGCAACTGCGCCGCAACGCGTCGATCGAGGCAATCCTTGGTGTCTTCGTACTCGCCATCGTCGGCATCATCGGCATATTGCCGCCCGGACTCCACACCGAGCCGCGCTGGCCACTACCGTTCCGGATCGATCTGAGCGAGCTCGGTGCGCGCGCGCACGCCGTGTTGGACGTCGCTGCCATCGCATTCGTTCTCTGTCTTGCGGCCACGATATTTGTTGCGCAAAGAAAACGGTACCGCGAAGTGACCGTCTCCATCGCGTTGCTCATCCTTTTCGGTGTTGTCAGCTTGATTGCGCTGCGACCCGGTGTCGTGCGCGCGTATCCGAGCAGTTTCTACGCGTCGACGCAGCCCTATGCGGCGCCATCCGTAGCTCGCGGCGCACCCCTGTATGCGCAGAATTGTGCGGTCTGCCACGGAGCCGAGGGTCGCGGCGACGGCCCGCTTGCCGACAAACTCCCGATTCGCCCCGCGGATTTAACCGAGCCGCATCTGTTCGCCCACAAGGTCGGCGAAATGTACTGGTGGATAACTTACGGCCGTGACAACGGTGTCATGCCAGGCTTCGCCGACAAACTGACTTCCGACCAGCGATGGGATCTGATCAACTTCGTGCTGGCGCGGGCCGCCGGCGACCTCACCAACGGCGTCGGCTCGCAAATCAGCGCCACTACCGCGCCGCCGGTCCCCGACTTCGCCTTCGAGCGGAACGGCGCGCAGAATACGTTGAGCCAAACGCTAAAGAACGGACCGGTCCTGCTCGTATTGTTCGGCACGTCCGTACCGCATACGCGACTGGAATATCTCGCGACATTACAGCCGCAACTTACCGCCGCGGGTTTGACCGTGATCGCGGTCGGGTTGCGCCCAGCAACTGAAAAGGCACCCTTCGTCGTCGAGGTCGCAACCGACGTTCGGAATACGCTCGCGCTATTTCGGTCACGTACGGACGGCGGCCAGACGGAGCTGATGCTGGATCGCGGCAGCAACGTGCGCGCGCGTTGGACGGCGAGCGGCGCCGGTGGCCCTGCCGACGGTGCGACGCTGCTCGCCGATGCTCGACGCGTTGCAAGCATCCCAGTTGCGGCTGCAAATCACGCCGGCCACGCGCACTAAAAACCTTTGTCGTGCGCGTGACCGCCGACCGGTGCCAGGCTAGAACGGCGCGGAGAGACGCAGTAGGAAAGACCGGCCGTTCGCGATCTGGGTCGTGTTGAAGCCGTTGGCGACCTTGATGACGTACTGATGGTTCAGCAGATTTAGGACTTGCAGGGAAAGGCCTAAGCCTTGATCTTCTCCGGCATGGCCCGGCAGTAGTCCGCGCCCGGCCGAGAAGTCAAAGGTCGTGTGCGCAGGGAGTGTCCCACTGAGGTTCGCGTTGGCATCTTCGAACTGTACCGGGAAGCCGCTGCCGTAGTTGGCCTGCAGGGTAGTGTACCAAAGCCGGTGCTGACCGAACCGGTGCGTGTATCCGGCAGTCGAGTCGACCGTTTGGCTGTGGTCTTCGAGCGAGAGCTGCGCAACGCACGGGACACCCGCAAGATTCGTATTCGGCGGAAAGAGGAACTCCGAACCCGAGATGCAGGCCGCGTACGAAGCGGAGACCGTGCCGGTCAAGAACCAGTCGTCGCCGCCGAGCTCTCGATCCTGCAAGCGCACCTCGGCGCCGTGATTGATACCGATCGCATTGTTGTAGACGGCGAAGATCGGCGTGTTGAACAACTGGGTTGTATCCAGCACGTTGACCGCGCTCTTCTCGAAAATATTCACCGAACCGGTGAAATGCGGGTTGAACGTGTGAACGAGGCCGAGCTCGAAGTAGGAGTCGCTCTCCGGCTTGAGGTCGTAGACCGGGTTGGTCGTCGAGCACGCCTGTTGCGCTGAGAGCAAGACGCAGGATTGCCGCACGTCCTCAAGCAGCGGCGCGGCATAGAACCGGCCGTAGTAGGCGTGTCCGACGTTATTCCCGCCGTCCCAGACGGTGACGCCGATGCGGGGACTGATCTGGTTCCCGCTGACGTAGCCGGTCGAGGCGTCGTAGCGGAGACCGTAGTTCCACACCACGTACGGTCCCATCTCCCACTTGTCTTCAACGTAGATGCCGACTTGAGATCCTGCTTGCCCTTGCGGCGTCGCAAAGGCCGGATAGTACGGCGTCGCGACCTCCCCGCTCGCCGCGCACTTGACGTAGTAACAGGCGAACTGTTGATAAGCCGTTGCGTTCTCACGGTTGAGGTCGACGCCGACTTTCCACGCGTGATGCTTCGTCGCCCGAAAATCCGAGGCGCGAATGCCAGCGTAGCTAGCGTACGAGCCTTGATTCAATCCGACCAGATGGACGCTGTCGGCGCAGGTCGGCGGACAAGCGCTGAAGTCGGGTTCGACCGCCAGAACGTCGCGCGGAAGGTCGCCGTAATAGTCGATCCGCGTCGAACGCCACCACGGGGTTACTTGAAACACGCCATTACCGTCTTTGGAGATTTCCGTCCAGCTGAGATTCGCGAAACGGTCGTACTCGAGCTGCGTGTCGAGCGTGCCTGGCGCGGCCACGACCGGATCGAGCGGATTGTTCGCATCGGTATTGATCGGGATCTGAAACTGTGAAAACTGATTGGAATAGTCGAAGGCCAGCGAGTTGCGCGGATCGAGTTGCGTGATGGCGCGGAAGAACTGGTCGTTGCTCGAGCTGGCATCGTTGATCGGAATGTAGGTGGGCGCGTCGAGCCCGCGATCGGTGGTTTGGGTGTTGGCGCTGAGAAAGAACTCGCTCGGTCCGTAGCGCGACTCGACGTCGAACTCGCTGGTTCCCTGCCCCTGATTGCCGAAACCGCCCGTGATTGTGCCGTAGGTTCCCTGGGGAATATCGCTTGGCCGGTTGCTGATGAGGTTGACGACGCCGCCCATCCGATCGCCGCCATACTCGGCCGGAATCGCTCCCGTCAGCAGTTCGATTGAATCGATTACCTTTGGATCGATGATCTCAGCGAAGTTGGAGGTCGTCGCCAGCGGAAGCGGTGCGCCGTCAATATTGTAGGTGACGCCATGAAAGCCGTTGATCACCGGCTCGTTGTATGAGAACTGCACGACGCCGGGTAACGTCTCGAGTAGCCGGTTGAGACTGTTGTTGACCGGGGAGCTTTGGATTTGTGCCGGCCCCAGCTGATTGACGGAAGGAGGGTTGGCTTGCGGGCCGGCGTGCGCGGTAACGGTCGTGCGCGCGATCTGCGCAAGATGGGTTGAGAGCGGAAGGTTGACCGTCGCGACCGTGCCGCTAGCGACACCGACGAGCACTTGGATTTCATTGGTTCCTTTGAGCTGCGCGATGAGGCGATACGATCCGAACGGAACCTGCGGGAAGACGTAATCACCTTGCGCGTCGGTGGTCGTCTGAAAACGCGAACCTTCGCCTTGGAGAGTGACGGTTGCGTGGGCCGCCGGCTTGCCGTCGACGGTGACCTTGCCGCGGATGAGACCGGAGGTCGCGGCGAAAGCGGGCGCGGCAAAGACCAACGCCAAGAAAACGGCGACGAGCGCCGTGGAAAAACGAGACATGGTTCTCCTTCGATCTTTATTGAGTGCGTAGTGATCGTTGCGCGCTTAGGCGCAGAGAACGATCGCGATCGGAGGAGGACGAACGAAGCGGCGGTATGCCCGTAGCGCGGGGCGACGGATCGGTTGTAAATGCGGCCGGCGGCTCCAAGACGGTGCGCGAGGCGAGAACGCCGCACGTAGCATTGCGATCGCAGCACGCGCCAGCGCGCCGACAACGCCGCGCGCCAGGCGCAGCACGAGCCACGCGGCTGCCGCAAGGCTGACCAAGACGACGACCGGCGATGCCGGAATGTGGTGCGGCTCGATCGCCTCGGCTGCCGCATACCAGAACGCCGCCGCCGGAAGGATCCAAAGCAAGCCCGGAAGCCGATCCCGTAGCCGAGCGGCGAGAACGCTGCCGTCTGCTGCGCAGGAGCCGCCCCAGGCTAAGGCAGCGAAAAAAGCGAGCAGGCTGACGGAGCATGTGATGGCGACCTGGACGACGAGGGAGTGATAGGCCCCGCCCATTGCGTGCTCGCCTCGATAGAGGACGGCGTGCGCCGCCAACGAGGCGAGCAAGCCTAAGGCGAGAGCGCCCGGAACCTTCCTCAAGGTCACACTACTGTTTTCTAGGCGGTAGCGAGGTGAAACCTGTGATCTTTTTCAGCTCGATTGTGTTAGCGTGCGCAGGTGGCGCAGAGGCCGTAGAGCGTCACCGCGTGTTCTTTCACGCGAAACATCGGCGGCGTTAGCTTGCGCAGGTTCTCGACGCAGCCCGCGATGTCAAAGACGCGATCGCAACGCTCGCACTGGAAATGGTGGTGGTGGCCTTTGTCCGCGCGCTCGTAGCGCGTCGGTTCGCCGGGGATTTCGACGGCTTCGATGCGGCCGGCATCGAGCAACGCGCCGACGGTACGATAGACGGTAGCGATACCCAAGCGGTCGACGCGCTTCGATGCCGTCTCGAGCAGTTCATCGACGCTCAGCGGTCTATCGCTCGCCTCCAAGAGCTCCGTCAGCGCGTCGCGCTGACGCGTCCGGCGGGTCCCGTCGGCCGGTTTCTTTTTCACCAACATCATTCTTCCAAGCTTCCCGTCGCGGCCCTTTCCGCGCCGCCTTGACGATTTGATAATGATAACCTATTATCAATACCTATGCAAGCCAAGCTCTCGGCGATACTGCTCGCGATCGGTTTCCTCAGCGTGCAGCCCGTCAGCGCCGCGAGTGCCAGCGCCTTTCTCACCGGCACCGTCTCGGCCAATGGCGCGCCGGCGGCGAACGTTGCGGTAACGGCCTCGGGAAACAACATAACGGCGACGACCACGACGGCAACGATAATTTCGTCGCGGGCAATTCCACCATCACCATTGCCGCAGCGACCGCCGTCACGGCGCAAGGCCAGAGCTCTGCCTCTCCTGCGCACACGATTGCGGAAATCTCCGTCGGATCGCTCATCGATGCCTTCGGCACTGCCGCGAAGAGCGGATCCGGCAATGTCTCGATGGACGCCACAGCGGGCCGGGTGCGTCTCGACTTCACCCAGGTGCAAGGTGTTCTGAGTGCGGTCGGAACCAATCAGATCACCATGACATTGGAGTCCATCGACCGGCTGCCTTCCTCACTGTTCAATTTTGCGGGCACCGGCTCCGCGGCCGGTGCGATGAGCGAC